>JAABUX010000720.1_pt1 | contig 54380 bp, 59 predicted proteins | sample 5561851 | NCBI WGS metagenome assembly JAABUX01 (sample SAMN10711883, study PRJNA513361) | rock metagenome | isolation source: Antarctica rocks | place: Antarctica: Victoria Land, Richard Nunatak red sandstone | collected 2016-01-03
GCCTCTCGTTGGATCGAGACACCAACGCCGCCGTCAATATAAGTGCTCTTGGGCAAAAGAGCCTCGCAGTCGCGACTGCGTAGAAGCCCGCTGATTGAGAGATTTTTATCAGCGTGGAGTTGTCACCGCCCCGCACCGACAGAGGGCGCGATGAAGCAAAGGGCGCGATGAATCGCGCCCCTACGGGACGGTTGTTCCTCAGTCGCGGAGCGACTTCCACCGAGAGTAGACCGGCACTTCCAGTGCCGGGACAATCAGCACTTATGCCAACAGACGCCACAACCGAATACCAGCGCCCGCCGTGGCCCGCCGCCGTGGCCGCACTGCTCGCCTTCGCCGCGCTGGCCCTGAGCAGCGGGGCGGCCGTGCCGCTCCTCGGGCTGGGGCTGGGGCTGCTGGCCTCTTACGTCTTCACGCCGCGCTTCGAGAATGTCGCGCTGACCAAGTGGACGCTGCGGATCATCGTCATCGGGTTCGCGATTTTTGGGTATTTGCTGAACGCGACGAAGGACGACAATGCCTTCTTCGACATGCGCTACCCGTACTCCTTCAGCCTGGGCGCGGCGTCCGAATTGACGCTGCAATTCTGGCGGCGGGAGCCGACGGGCGGGCCGCGCGCGCCGCTCACCGTGCTCCTATCCGCCCTGGTCTTCGTCCTCGGGTGTACCACGACCGACGACCGCCATTACCTGTGGGTTCTCGCACCGGCCTTCTTCCTGTTTTTCACCCTGGCCCTGCCCGGCTTCCGCCAGCGCGCGTGGGTCCCGCTCGGCCTGACCCTGCTGCCCGCCTTGCTGGCGCTTGGCCTGGGCGGGGCGACTCATGCCGGGTTTTACGTCTACCGGGGGGCGCTGAACTCGCTCGGCGCGCAGAACTTTTCCAGACGGCATGTCTCGGTCAGCATGGGCATGAGCGGGCAACCCCTGCTCGGCTCGTCGTTCACTCTGCGCGACTCGCTCACCCGCGTCCTGCGTATCCAGAACCTCGGCGCAGACCCGTACCTCGCGGGGATGACCTTTGACACCTATTCGGGCCGCACCTGGGGACCTGGGCTGGAGCAGCGGACGTTCCTGACGTACCACGCTCCAGCCATCAAGCCTGGGGATGTCAGAGACGGCATGGCGCGCGTCGTCCGCCTGGACGACGACGTCCGCCTGCTGTTCGCGCCCCTGCACAGCGTATCAATCCGGCCCGAAGGGGGCTACCCGGTCGAGTGGGCGACGCACACGGACGGCCCGCTGCGGACGCCGGTGACGAGCACAGACCCTCTGACCTATGACCTCGGGCCGGGCCGGGGCGACGCGCCGCAGGGCTTGCTCGACGCACCGCCGACGGCCGAGGAGGAGGCGCGCGACCTGGCGGTCCCGCGCGAGATTGACCCGCGCGTTCTGGCGCAGGCGCGCGCAATCGGCAGCGGGCTGACGGCCCCGGAGGACAAGATCAAGGCCGTGACCCTGTTCCTGGAACGCAACAACCGCTACAGCCTGACGGTCAATCCCGGCGCGGGAGACCCGATCTCGAACTTCATCTTGCAGCGCAAGGCCGCCCACTGCGAGTATTTTGCCTCCGCCGCCGTGGTGCTGCTGCGCGCCCTGGGCGTCCCGACGCGCTACGTCAGCGGCTACTTCGCGCACGAATCGGACGGCAAGGGCCGGACACTGGTCCGGCAGCGGGACGCCCACGCCTGGGCCGAAAGCTGGGTGCGCGGGGTGGGCTGGGTGACGGTGGACGCGACGCCCGGCGACGGCCGGCCCGACGCCCAATCCGGGCCGATCCCCCTCTGGTGGCGCGCGTGGGAGGGAATGCAGGACGCCTTGGGGGCGATCCGCCGCTGGGTGGTGGCGGCAAGCTGGGCCGAGCGCGGGACCGTCTTCGGGCTGCTCGTCCTGGGCCTGCTGATCCCGCAAGTCTATCGGTACTGGCAGCGCCGACGCCTGGCCTCACAGGGCTTCCAGTATTCGCGGCCTGACGCCGCGCTGGCTGCCCTCGCCGCGCGCTTCGAGTCGCTGCTGGCGCGGCGCGGCCTGCCCTGCCCCGAAGGCCGGACCTGGCGGGAGCACCTGCGCGCGCTGGAAGAGGAGAACGATTCGTGGACGGCCTGGGAGCCGTTCGTCAGCGATTACGGCCGCGCCCGCTTCGGCGCGTCGCCCGGCCCGCAGGAGATCGCGCGGCTCGACGCCGAGCTGCGCGCCCTGGAACAGAGCGTAAAGGAGACCGCATGACCGCCCTCATGGAGAACAACTCAGCAGGCATCGCATCATTTGCCCGCACAATCGAGAAGATCGAAGCCAACCTGTCGTTCGTCATCCGGGGCAAGCCGGACGCGATCCGCCTGCTGCTCATTTCGCTGCTGGCAGGCGGCCACGCGCTGCTCGAGGACGTGCCGGGGACGGGCAAGACAACGCTCGCCAAGTCGCTGGCGCGCTCGATGGACGGCGTGTTCCGGCGCATCCAGTTCACGCCCGATCTGCTGCCCGCCGACATTACCGGCTCCTCATTTTACAACCCCGCCGACGGCTCGTTCACGTTCCGCGAGGGGCCGGTCTTCGCCAACGTCGTCCTAGCCGACGAGATCAACCGGACGTCGCCCCGGACGCAGTCCGCCCTGCTGGAAGTGATGAGCGAGGGGCAGGTGACGACCGACGGCCTCCGGCGCGACCTGCCGCGACCGTTCTTCGTGGTCGCCACGCAGAACCCGACGGACTTCCATGGGACGTACCCGCTGCTCGAAGCGCAGCTCGACCGCTTCGCCGTCCGAGTGACGCTGGGCTACCCGGACCTGCCGCACGAACTGGAAATCCTCTACAGCCAGAGCCGGGAGCACCCCTTTGATTCCCTCCAGCCCGTCATTTCGGGGGAAGACGTGCTGCACCTCCAGGAGCAGGTTCGCTCCGTCCGCGTGGACCGCGCCCTGGCCGAGTACATCCTGCGGCTCGTGGACTGGACGCGGGCCGACCCGCGCATCCGGCTGGCCGTCTCGCCACGCGGCTCGCTGACCCTGTTCCGCACCGCCCAGGCCCGCGCCCTGACCGAAGGCCGCGACTACGTCCTCCCCGACGACATCCACGCCCTGGCCGTGCCCGTGCTGGCCCACCGCATGATGCTGGACACGAAGACCAAGTACGGCGGCATGACAGGCGTGCAGCTCATCGGGGAGGCGCTGGCGAAGATCCCGGTCCCGCGCTGAGGGCGGGTATACTCCATTCAGGAGAAAGCGCTATGAAGACACTGAACCCGATCCGCGCCGACATCATCGCCCTGGATGCTCAGGACCGGCCCGTCCTGCTCATCGAGGTCAAAGCGCGGCCTCAAGAGAACATCTACGACCGGCAGCAATTGGTGGACGACCTGCGCGAAGCCGGTCCCGTCCTCCCCTACGCCATGCTGGTGACGCTGGAAAACATCCGCATTTTTCGGTGGGACGGCGCGGCGCTGTCCGAGCTGCTGCATCTGCCGACGGCGGACGCGCTTTCGTTTTACGACCCCGAGTTCCGCGAAAAGCCCATCTACGGTTACTACCTGATCCGCCTTGTTGAAACCTGGCTCCGCGATGTCGCTTATCACTGGAAGTCGGAAATCCCGCCTTTCTTTGAAGAACTGACACAGATCGGGCTAACGGAGCGGATCAAGGACGGGAATACGAGGAACGAAGACGCGCTGGATCGGCCCTGGTAGATGATCCTTTACATCGAAACCAATTTTCTTGCGGGTGCTGCTATGGGTAGGGATGCCTATGCAGACGTCCTGCTGCGCGTTCCGTCTCCCACTTTGCGCCTTGCGCTGCCTGCCGTCTGCGTCATGGAGGCTTGGTCGGTCTTTGAGGATGAGCGGAGGCGCCGGAACTCTTTTGGGAATACACTGAATAGTCAGCTCAGTCAGATGCGGCGGGATCTCACCTCCGTTCATGCCAAAGCATTGCTGCAAAACTTAGAGCAGGCGCTCACGGAGAATCTCGATCTGCTTGGGGATATTGAACGCCGCATGCGGACAACGTTGGAGCGGTTGGCCGGTCTTCAGGAGGGTTTCCCGGCGGCAGAGATCATTCCCCTCTCAGCAACCACGTTTATCCACAGTATTCCGAAGGGTTTGACAGACGACCCGACGGATAACCTGATCCTCGCCGTCATCCAAGAGCACGCGCTCCAGCACCCGGACGAGGACAAGGCGTTCCTGAGCGGCAATACCCGCGACTTCGACACGCCGGAAATCCGGGCGTTGCTGACTAATTTGCCTTGACTGCCAAATCCGCGTACTACAGCGCTATAACCTGCAATCTCACTCACCCCTGAGCGGCACCTTCTCACAAAAAAGGATGAAAGTCCTCCAGGCTGCTGCTGAGGAACTGAGCCGCTAAGGTGTGCTTACAACAAGTGTTACAGGCTTTGAGGGCAAATTCTCCCTAATAGGAGGTTTGCCCTCTATCCTGTGGCTTCTGGTCCTATGTCTTTAGTCTGAGGTGTCTGAAGTGTATCAAGATGCGTTCGATTATAGAAATCTCCTCGAAGAGTTGTCTGTCACAAACCGTGTCGCGTTCGCGGCATCCTGCGTGGAGAGGCTGATCCCCATGTACACCGCGTTCTGTCTCGCTGAAGACTGGGATGGTGACCCATTCATTCTGCGTCGTACTATGGAGTTGGTATGGAAACACGTTGATAAGCCGTCCTTGACACAATCCAGGGTTGGGGAACTGGTAGCTGAGTGTGAAGCCTCTCAACCCGACATGGAAGATTATAACTACTTCTTGATGTTCGGCGCAGGCGGGGCGACGCCCGCATTAACCACTTTGCTGCGCTTGTGTGTAGAGGACGATCTGAACTTGGTTTTACAGATTCAGGAGATAGCGGTTGATGAGCGTTACTTTTTTGTGCAGCGTATAAACAACCCTGTTCTAACGGCTGTTAATACAAACCAATTTTTGGAGGAAGCCTGGAACTCTGCATTGATGCAGGCCGAGCTAAAAAAGCAACAGTCCGATTTCGATTGGCTGCGCTTGCATCCTACGTTGGACTCAAAGTCCCTCGCAGAGTTTCGAGGGAAGGCAAGTGAGGGCGGTATCAATCCATTCGAGCGTCGTCTAGTGCCTGCGGCTATCATAGATTCTGCTTTAGCCTTTACCTCTGAATAACCCTATACTTCTTCTGGCGTTTCAACTTGGTATGTGTGGTCTGTTATTATTAGGCTGGCAGCTACACCGAGACGCTGCACACGGCGGCGGGCCTGTACGCCGCCCTGTCGGGGCCGGGGGGCCTCTACTACAGCCCGGAGAGCGGCGTGGGCATGGCCCGGAGCCGGGCGGATGCGGCCAACACCTACGACCAGCTCCTGCACCCGTTCGACGGGTGGACGTTCGGGGCGTATGCCCACGAGGTCGGCCAGTTCGGCATCGGCGAGGCCAAGGGCGCGGTCAACATGGTGGCGGGGGCCATCGTGGACACCTCGCCCGCGCTGATGCTGGCTGACAGCATGACGGGGAGCCGCCTGAGCCACCCCATTGTGAGCGTGGGGGAGAGCCAGGAAGACGGGGAAGCGGCGTTCCCCTGGGTGGTGGCGGCGGCCTCAGGCGTGGAGTTCCTGGCGGCGGCCCCTGAAGCCGCCGAAGGGCTGGCGGGGGTGTCGCGGCTGCGGGGCGGTCACTGCTTCGTGGCGGGGACGCCGGTGCAGATGGCGGATGGCAGCACCGAGCCGATTGAGCGGGTGCAGGTCGGGGACCGGGTCAAGAGCCGCAACTCCAGGACGGGGGTGACGGAGGCCAAGCGGGTGGACCGCACCTACGTTCGTGTGGCCCCGCAGGTCTTGACGCTGACGTTCATGGACGGCGCGGCGCATCGGGCGCAGGCGTTCACCTGCACACCGGAGCACCCGTTCTATGTGGACGGGAAGGGCTTCGTGCAGGCCGGGGACCTGGGGATCGGGACGAGCATCGTGACGCGGGTTTTTGGGCTGGTTCGGGGCGCGGAACCAGCCCTAGCGAAGCGGCGTTATTTCCGCAGCACGTTCTCATGCAGAGTGGGCGCGGCGGCTTTTGGCCTTCCAGCGACGTTGGGAACCAGACGGTAATCCAGCGTGTCCGGGGTTTCCAGGCGCAGCGTCGTCGCCAGCCCCGTCTGGTTCTGCGTTTCCTGCTTGGCATCCGACGCTTTGGTGAAGAAGAGCTTCGCCTGCTGCGCCGTGACCGTTGCGCTGTTCCGGCCTCGCGCGGGCGCGTTCTCGGCGGCATCGGCGGCGTAGGAGCGCAGCAGCTTCGGCCAGAGCCGGCGGAACAGCGACGGGTCGCCGAAGGTGTCGGCGGCCACCACACGGCCATTCACGGCGGCGACCACGCCGGCCAGGTGCGGGTCGGCTCCGAGGCTGCCCGCCAGCGCCTTGAGGTACGGCGTCACCGCCGCCTGCGCCCCGCCCGCCGCCAGGGTCAGCACACTGCGGTAGGTGCCGCTGGCGGGCGTCGCTTTGAAGTGCGCGTTCTTCCGGGCCACCTTGTCCCACACCTGCTGCTGGGCGTCGCTCACGGGCAGTGGCGCGGCGGCAACCGCCATCGGGGCGTGGCTCCCGCTCGTGCTGTACGCCCGCGTGACGCCGCCGACGGCGAACGCGCCGTTCTCGGCGCTGGCCCGGATGGTCGTGCTCGCCGCCATGCCGGCGCTCCGGGCAAACGTCCCCTCCCCCTCCCAGCGCCCGTGCTCGACGCAGAAGACAGGCACGGGGATATGCCGGCTGCCGGGCGGGACGAGGGTGTCTTTGCCCATGCACCGGTCCTGCTGGCCACCCAGCACGACCTCCCCCGCCATCACATAAAGTGGCTTGCGGCCGGCATTGGAAAGGTACAGCGTGTTGACATCGCCGCCGCCGACGGCCTCCTTCACCGTGACCCGCCTCATCTTCAGCCCCTCATCCAGCGTCAGATAGGCCCCAGTCGCGCGGGCGGTCGAATCGTAAACAGGGATCAGCGTCAGGTTGCGGAACGTCTTGGGCGTGCCCAGCGTCCGGTGCGAGTCCAGCGAAACGGGCTGCGCCCCCACGGGCAGCGCGAGGGCCGCCAGCAGCGCGGCGGCAGCGACAAAAGAGCGGGTATGCATCGGAAAGTTCTCCTTTACCGTTCAGACCCGCGCCCGCTGTCATGGCTTCAATTTTAGCGGTGGATGTGTCACAATGGGAGCAGACAGGAGAACACTCATGGCCGTTGCAGAAGCACCACGAAAGACAATCACAGAGGAACCGATTACGGACGAGGAACCGATTACGGACGAGTACCTGATGCGCCTGCCGCGTGATGGGCGTAAATGGGAGCGAGTGGATGGGAGGCTACAGGAAGCGGCGACAAGTGCGAAGCATGACCAGATCGTGATCTGGCTAGGACGTTTAATCGGGCCGTATGCCGACGACCACGGCATCCTGACGGCCTCACAAGCCGGTTTTCGGATGGCAAGCGGCAACGTCCGCCTGCCGGACTTTGCTTTCACCCGCTATGCTCGCTTCCCCAATGGGGAAGTACCGGACGGATTCGTCGAGTTCGCGCCGGACCTAGCCGTCGAGATCATCTCCCCCTCTGAGGAACCCGCCGACATGGCCCGCAAGGTGGGGGAGTATTTCGAGTCGGGCGCACGTCTGGTCTGGCATATGTTCCCGGAGTCCAAGACGCTGCTCGTCTTCCGCTCGCCGTCAGACACGACGACCTACCAGCCGGACGATGAGATTGACATGAATGACCTACTGCCAGGCTTCCACAGCCGCGTGGCGGATTTGTTCGGGAAGAGATGAGCTGCCGGCAGGTTTACCAGCCCACCCTCCTAAACTTGTAATGCCTTTCATGGCTCTTGTTGCAGCCGGCGACAGGCTTTAGCCATACAGACCGCTGCTTGCAAAAGAACGGCCCGGCCCTCAGATCGAGAGGCTGGGCTTTGTCCATGATGGCAGTCATACGGTTGAGTTCATAACATGATAGGGCCAGCCGCACAATCACTTGCCGGACACGAACCGAGTCCCACCAAGGCTGATCTGCTGCTTTGTGTAGGGATCAGTCCCTTCAAGGTAGATGGAAGGAACTGTTTGACCATGGATGACGCCGGCCTCCGCAGGGACCGTGTAGATAAGGATGCTGTTCATATCATCCAGACAATCCACTATATTTCGGTTTACCTGTCCGGTGAACCCGCTTTGTAGTTCTTCCAAGGCACTGACGGTGAGCGCCATAGCCAACGCACTGCGGGTGGCTCCGCCTAATGCCTTCACCGGGATGCGGACGCTCAGGCCCCCACTCCGCAATTGAGGCTGGACACCGATGAGTACCTGGTGAACTGACTCTCCCCACAGCGTCGGCAGCAATCTACGCGACTGCATCTGACGCTGGAAGCGCCGATCAGCTTCCCGAGCACGCTGAAAGGCTTCCGCAGGACTTTCCGCTTTGTTCTCGTCAGCGGGTGTGGCCGGGCCTGTGGGAGCATCTTCCGAATGGGTGGCCCGGATGAACGATATGGGCAGGAGGCTCCATACGTTGGGGCCGAGGTCACGCAGAGAGTCCGTGGGGGGCACAATCTGCCGCATGAGTTTGTTCCCCCCGGCATCGGAGGCGCCGATGCGGAGGTTGTAGAGCACTTTCAGCGCGCGCAGAACATCCATCGCGGAGACGTTGTTGAGGCCAGCGACCGAGACGGGCTTGTCCTTCAAGGGCGTGTCTACCACTGCCGGGGGGCCGGTGTGGGGGAGAAGCGCGACAACGGCTTCGAGCGTCATCGGCACGGGCGGGCTGCCTGTTTCTGCTTGCTTCGGCAGGATCATTGGAGGGGATTGGTCCGGGGAAGTGACGCCGCCTTCGAGGGGTCGAAAATACCGGAGCGACTTGTCAGATGGCACGCGGGCCTCGATGAACAATGCATTGTGCCCCTGATCCTTGCCGGTGAGCACGGATCTCGGTGCGTAGTCGAGGATGTCTACTGTTTCCCGCAGTTTGTATGTCAGAATCTGGACAAATCCATAGAGGAAGAAGCTCTCGACCATCTTCTGCTGCTCCGGCCCCAGTTCCCCGTAACGCAGCGTTTTGGTCTGTGCCTCCTGTAGCTGCCTCGGCGAGAGTGAGTGGAAGAAAGTGATGACCGTGCTGCGCTGGCTGTGGTCGGCACTGGCCTCGTCAAAATTGGGATTGAACGGGTCCAAGAGGGTGAGGATGTCCTTGAATGCCTGGTCACATTCCTCCAGCGTCACGCAGGGCATCTCCTTTGGGTCTGTATACCGCTTGGTAAGGACAAAAACGTTGTCTTGCTTCTGCACGTCGTAGTCAAAGGAGGCAGCGATCTTTGCGACAGCCTGCGAGAGCGGAAGGGGCGCGGTCAAGTCCTGAGTGTCTTTCTTGGGTAGACGTGGGATGAGGGGTGCCCCCTCGGCAACGACAGCGACATGGCCTTGCGCCGCCAGAGCGTCGAGCGCATCCGAGAACGACCTGGATTGGGCCAAGCTAAGGTGAACTAGTGGCTTTTGTTGAGCAGCGGATGGTACAGGCTCGGGGGCAGCGGCGAACGATGCTCCTGTGCTTTGCAGCGTCAGAACAGTAAGTAAAATGATGCAAGAGGAATACTGCCATTTTATCATGGAAGAGCTACTTCTCGAATGGAAAACACGAAAACGGGCCACCTGGTACAATGGCTTAAAGAGCAGCGGAGCATAGGCTGTTCCGCTGCTCTTCTCATCACTCTCCTAAACGGGCGGCTCTCAGGTGCCATAGCTCATGGCGGATGAAGAACCAGAAGTGAAACTACTGTTCCCTCCAGTACTGTTCCCTCCGTAGACATAGCCGTATGCTGAGGAGTTTGCGTTCAGGTAGAAGGTCTGAGGAGACGTAATGGGAAGGGTCACGGTCTGGGACGGCGGTGAGTCAGTGCCAGAACCGCTGCTGACACTTACCCCCGCCTGGACGGAAGCCGCGTCCGTGGAGGCACCTGCGGATGCATGTCCATAGCTAGAGCTGTTATTGTTCGAGAAGCTCGCGGACGCCTGCGCGCTGAAAGTGAATTTCAGCAATGAAGGCGGCCCCATGCCTTCCCAGGTATATACGACCTTGGTTGACATCTCGTAGTCTGGGGAGGCAGTAGTTCCACTGGGGCCTGATGCGGTACAGCTTTCGTTGCTGTTTGCAGAGGCGGGACCTGGGAATTTTACCCCAGTATAAGCGTCCCCACTCCCACCACTTGGGTTTTTTATGGGATAGCCAGATGCGGAGCTTAGGGTGTGGGTCCACTGAGCTTTAGCTGGACCCACGCTGCACCACAGGCTTGCCAGACCGACGAAGAGAATGAGCAGTCTTATTCGCATTTTCATTTGGAGCATCCTCATAAAGCAACGTGCTTCTGTCTTGTCAGCAGTTGGGAGCTACTGTTCAAGTAGCTCTGTCTTAGATCCATTGCAGGGTCAGTGCAGAGATTGTTGATAGGGCTAGCAGATCGCACGCAGCCCCGACCGACGCCTCCTTTCAGGAACTGGAACAGATGAGCTTAGAAGCGGTTGTGTTCGATTTTCAATGCTCCTGAGTCCCCAGCAGTGTCAAAACTTGAGATAAGCTTTGTTGAATTACAAAAAGTAGTTCAGACTGAAATCATAATAGCATATATTTAGTAGTTTTTTCGATATTTACCATATATGCAGATTTTATTTTTCACCATAGTTTCAGCCGTTGATACCCTTGCGCTTTATCATCCGATAAAGGAGTCGTTTATCCTCGCAGTAGGAACAACCGATCTTCAAGCGCGGAGGTTCAAGAAGGGACTCCATATGAATGCCTTCCTTTTCGTAGATCATGCTTTCCTAATCCCCCTTTGCGGGCAGGAAGGCGATGAAGTGGGCGAATTGGCCCATTTTTAACCACCCTACACGATGCGGCTCCTATTGTCCAGTGAGCCTTCTCAACTCGTCTAGCACTGCCACCAATTCCTCTGTCGTCAGTGCCCCCAATTTCCTCACGAAGAAGGATCTGTCGGTGGCACGAGTCTGGAAGATGAGAGCGATAGAGGTTTGGCTCAGGCCATTTAACGGCGCAGGTTCAATCTGAACAGTGGCCGGAAAACGAAGCGTCCCCAGCTGCGAGGTGAGAGGGACGACAAGAACAAGCGGCGAACGTTGCCCGTACAGAGCGTCTTGGATGATCAAACACGGGCGCTGCCCGCTCTGCTCACGCCCTGCCGCCGCTGGAAGAGCCACCGTCCAGATTTCCCCGCATTTCATTCCCAGCCTATGCCTTCCGCCGCCTCGAATCTTCGCATGGTTTCGTTGGATATTTCCTCCCATGCATCAAACTCGGCCTGCAACTCTGGGCTGATAGGCGGAAAATGCGCGTACAGGGCCTGCAACAGCAAATGCTCGGCGGAGTCGCCGGTTCCGGCGGCAATCTCTTGAGCCGAATGCGCGATCTCATCAGGAACCGTAATAATCATTGATGTCTCCATTTCAATTTTCTTTCGTCGGCAGGAAGGCGATGAAGTGGGCGCCTTGGCCGGCTTGGCCGACTTCGACGATGCTGCCCCGGTGGGCCTCTAAAATCCCCTTGACGATGCTCAGGCCCAGCCCCAGGCCGCGCGCGCGGGAGGTGAAGAAGGGGGTGAAGATGCGGGGCTTGAGGTCGGGGGGAACGCCGGGGCCGGTGTCCAGGAACTCGATCTGGAGGTAGACGCGGCCGCGCGAAATCTCGGCCAGGGCGTGGGCCTGGGCCGGGTCGGCGAGGCGGGTGCGGATCGTCAGCGAGCCGCCGTCGGGCTGGAAGGAGAGGGAGTTCTCGATCAATTCGGAGAAGGCGCGCTTCAGGCGCGAGGCGTCGGCGAGGATCGGCGGCAGGTCGGGGGCCAACTCCAGGGTCAGGGCGACGGGGCCGCGCTTGGGGAAGCTTTCCTCGACGCACTGGCGGATGAGGTCATTCAACTGGTACTCGGCCAGGGCGATCTGGGTGGCGCGGACGAAGTCGCGGAACTCCTGCAAAATCTCTTCCAGGCGGAAGATGCCGCGCCGGATGCCTTCGGCCAGATTGCGGTATTCGGGGCGCTTGTCTTCGGGTTCGGACAGGCGGTATTCCAATTCGTTCAGGTCGCCCTTGATGGCGAAGGTGCGGTTGCCGATCATGTGGGCGGCTTTGGCGGACAGCTCGCCCCAGGCGGCCATGCGCTCGGTGTTGACCAGGCGGTCCAGAATCCGGCTGTTCTCGATGGCGGTGCCGAGCTGCGAGGCGATGGTCAGCAGGACGCTTTCGTCGTCCTCGGTGAACTCGCGGCGGAACCAGGGGGCGACGCTCTTGCGGCGCAGGACGCGCAGGACGCCCAGGACGCCGCTGCGGCCGAAGATGGGGACGGCGAGGAAGGCGCCCACATCCTCGATGGGGAACTCCTCGTAGCGGCCCTTCCAGCGCGGGTCGTCGCGCGGGCTGCCGACGCGGATCGGCTCGCCGTGCTCGGCGACCCAGCCGGTCAGGCCCTCGCCGACGGGATAAGTCGCCGTGCCGATGCGCCCGGCCAGGCCGCCGCGCGCGGCCTGGAGCACCAAGAGCTGCTTGTCTTTGTCCAGCACGAAGAGTGAGCAGTCTTCAAAGCGAAGCTGGGCGGCGGCGACGTCCACGACGCGGCGCATGAGCTGCTCGGCATCGCCGATGGCGGACAGGTCCTTGCCGATCTCAACCAGCGCGGCCTCGCGGGCGCGGGAGCCGTCCATCAGCAGGCGCAGGGCGGCGATGTCGGCCAGCGACTGCACCAAGCGCAGGTGGGCCTCGGTGAAGTAGTTGGGCTGCGAACTCTCGATGTTGATGACGCCGCGCGTGTGGCCGTTGCCGTCGAGGAGCGGCACGGCAATCTCGCTGCACACGTCGTCGAAGAAGGCGTAATAGTACGGGTCGGCGTCCACATTGCCGGTGATGTAGGGCCGCCCGGTCGCCGCCACATGGGAGGTGATGCCGCTGCGCGTCTCCCCCACCCTTCCGCCGTGCGGGCGCCCGCTACGGCCCGTCTCATCAATCTTGAGGCGCATGGCCCGGAATTCCTGAGTCCAGCCGATGCCTGCCGTCGAGACCAGGATCAACTCGCCCGTCCCGTCATCGGCCAGGGCGACAAAGGCGCGGTCCGCGCCGACGGCCTCCATGGCGGCCTCGCTCATTTCGTCGAGCAGCGTCTGCGCCTCGTCGGCCTCGACGGCGCGGCGCGAGAGGCGCTGGATCAGGGTCACCGGGTCTGTCATGGCTTCATTGTACCCGGCGCACAAAAAAAGAAGGGCCTCCCCGTGGGAGGCCCTTCCGCTGTCAGAGGCTTACGGCTGGCCGAACGGCGACTGACCGAACGGCGACTGCTCCTGTTGCTGGTCCTGAGGCGCGGGCATCCCGTAGTTGATGGGCCGCTCGCGCAGAGTCACGGTCATCGTGCGCGGCTGGCCGTCGCGCACGACGCGCAGAGTGACCGTGCTGCCGACTCCCAGCGTCTGGATCAGGTTGTTCAACGAGTCCGGGTCGGCGATTGCCTGACCGTTAGCCTGCGTGATCACGTCAGCCAGGTGCAAGCCGGCCTGGGCGGCGGGTGAACCGGGAAAAACACGGACCACCACAACACCGTCCTGGAGGTCAGCAGGAATGCCCGTCTGCGCGCGCTCGTCCGGCGACACATTGGCGACCGGACCGTACTTAACGCCCAGGTACGGGTGCGAGGCGTGGCCGCTCTTGATGAGCTGGGCGGCGACCTGCTTGGCGCGGTTGATCGGGATGGCGAAACCGATGCCGGAGTAGGTGCCGCTGGGCGACAGGATGGCCTCATTGATGCCGATCACCTGGCCGTTGATGTTGGCGAGCGCGCCGCCCGAGTTGCCGGGGTTAATGGCGGCGTCGGTCTGGATCGCCGGCAGGATTGCCGTGCCCTCGGCGCTCTGACCGGAGCGATTCAGGGCGCTGATGATCCCTAGAGTGACGGTCGTGCCCACGTCGAGCGGGTTGCCGACGGCGATGGCCCAATCGCCGATGCGGATGTCGTCGGAGTTGCCGAGCTGGGCGACGGGCAGCTTGACGCCCGCCGTGTCGATCTTGACGACGGCGATGTCGGTGACGGGGTCCGCGCCGACCAGGTGCGCGTCATAGGACTTGCCCTTGTCGCCGCCAACATTGACCGTCAGCTTCTGCGTGTTGACGACGACATGGTTGTTGGTCAGGATGTAGCCGTCGGAGCTGATGATGACGCCCGACCCGGCCCCACGCGGGCCTTCCTGCGGGGCGCCACCCCCACCGCCTCCAAAAAGGCGCTGGAAGTCATTGCCGAACGGGCTGGACGACTGTGTGATCTTGCCGACTGTATGCACGGTGACGATCGCGCCGTCCACCTTGGCGGCGGCATCGGCGACGACCGAATCGCCGACGCCGCGATGCGAAGGCGGTGTGGTGTTTAGCGACGCAAGAACCATTTGCTTGGATTGGGCGCTGCCGCCGGGCAGGTACGAAGCGGGGTCGCCGAAGGTCTTCAGGCCGACGGCACAGGCCGCCACGCCCACCGCGAAGACGGCGACATAGGAAATTGTTTTCTTCATTTGTTCTGCAAACCTCATTGAAACATGTTTCTCAGTGACACATTGTTATACGCGGATTTTTCGGAGTAAGTTCGCCATTTCAATGGCGGCGGCGGCGACATCCGCGCCTTTGTTGCCGGCTTTCGTTCCGGCCCGTTCCAAGGCCTGCTCAATGGTGTCCGTCGTCAGGACGCCGAACAGGACCGGAACGCCGGTCTGAACGGCGATAGAAGCCAGCCCGGATGCCAGCGGCCCGGCGACGTAATCAAAATGCGCCGTCGCGCCCCGGATCACAGCGCCTAAACAAATCACGGCGTCGAAGGTTCCCGTTTTCGCCAGCTCGGAGGCGACGAGCGGGATCTCGAATGCCCCCGGCACACGCGCCAGCGTGAGGTCGTCTTCCAAAGCGCCGTGCCGCCGCAGCGTGTCCAGCGCGCCTTCCAGCAGCCGGTCGCCGATCAGCGAATTGAACCGGCTCAGGACAACGGCGAAGCGCAGGCCGGAGGCGGTCATCGTTCCTTCGTGAGTCACCATGTTATACGACAATTCTCCCCGAAATGTTCACGGAACGCCCCCCGGCCCCCAATTCTGGGGGAGCAGGAGAAGAACCCGGAAGGACCTCTGCTGTTTCCCTTCCGGTCCCCCCAGGATTGGGGGCTAGGGGGTCTCACACTGCTTCCGGGCCATCCTGCTCGTCCAGCGGGGCAGGCTCATCCGTGTTCTCATCTCCCATGAGCAGGTGGCCCATCTTGGTCCGCTTGGTTTCGAGATAGCGTCGGTTCGAGTCATTGGGCGCGGGATGAAGGGGGATGCGGTCCACGATCTCCAGTCCGTAGCCTTCCAGGCCCGCGAGCTTGGCCGGGTTGTTGGTCATGTACAGCAGGCGCTTGACGCCCAAATCCACCAGCACCTGTGCGCCGATGCCGTAGTCGCGCAGATCGGGCTTGAAGCCCAGACGAACGTTCGCCTCGACCGTATCCGCGCCCTCGTCCTGCAAGGCATACGCCTTGATCTTATTGGTGATCCCGATGCCGCGTCCCTCCTGCTCGATGTAGAGCAGGACGCCGCGCCCGGCCTCGGCGATCTTTTCCAGGGCGAGGTGGAGCTGATCGCCGCAGTCGCACTTGAGCGAGCCAAGCAGGTCGCCGGTGACGCAGGAGGAGTGGATGCGGACGAGAACGTCTTTGCCGTCGGCGATGTCGCCCATCGTGAAGGCGGTGTAGGGGGCGGGGTCCACGCCGCTCTCGTAGGCATGGGCCGTGAACTCGCCGTAGCGGGTCGGCAACCGGGCCGAGGCGACCTTGTGGATGAGTTTCTCGCGCCGACGACGATACTTGATTAGCTCCGCGATGGTGATGAACTTCAGGTCGAACTGCTTGGCAAGCTCGGCCAGTTCCGGCACACGCGCCATCTCGCCGCCGTCGCCCATGATCTCGCAGATGACGCCGACCGGCTCCAGCCCGGCCAGGCGCATGAGGTCCACGGCGGCCTCGGTGTGCCCGGCGCGTTTCAGGACGCCGCCCTTGCGGGCCATGAGCGGGTTGACGTGACCGGGCCGGTTGAAGTCGCCCGCGCGGGCCTGCGGGTCGGCCAGCCGCCGGATGGTCAGGGCGCGGTCCCCCGCGCTGCTGCCCGTCGTCGTTCCTTCTTTGGCGTCCACCGTGATCGTGAACGCCGTCCGCATGGACTCACTGTTCTCGCGCACCATCAGCTCTAAGTTAAGCGCAAGGAGCCGCTCCTCGGGCATGGGGATGGTGATGATGCCGCTGGCGCGGCGGGTCATCAGGGTGATGGCTTCCGCCGTGACGTGCTCGGCGGCCATGACGAAATCGCCCTCATTCTCGCGGTCTTCGTCGTCCACGAGGATGATCATCTTGCCCGCCCGCAGATCGGCGACGGCTTCTTCAATTGTATGAAACGGGTTGTCCGGCATCTGCGCCTCAAATCTGTTTTATCAGCCGGTCATAATGCGAGTGTGGGCCGATCCAAAACCAGTCCAGATCATTACCCTCTTTGAGCGCCAGCGCCCGCCAGTGCTGCCCGATCCTGACGGAATACAGAGGCTCGTTGGGGCTGACTTGCTTGAAAAACAGGCTGGCATGATAGGGGTCTGTTTTCCAAAGCCGATAGGCTTCCTTCGCCTGCCTTTGAACATCATCGGGCAGTTTTTGGAAACGCTTACGGAAGTCGGCGGTGATGCGGGAGGTCACAGGATGCTTTCCAGAGGATATACTTCCCCCCGCGCGATCTCCGCGCGCGCACGGGTCAGCAAGTCCGTGAGCGTTTCCTCCGGCTCTTCCCCCTGCTGCTCCAAAGACAACTCTTCGAGCAGCCATGAAGCGACTCTGTCCTGCTTGGTTTCAGGCAGCTTAGAGACTTCAGCAACGGCTTTCTCCAACAATTCGGTCATAGTCCCTATCCCCTGCGCTATAAAGCGACCAAAGGCCGCGTCCTGCCCTCGGCGTGTTCTTGCAAAGCTTCCGCTGCCATGTAATCAAGCACGTCAAGGGAACGGGCAAAACTATCGGTCCATTTCTTTTCTTCGGCGATCTCTTCCATGATGCGCCACGCGAGATAGTTTTGGTCTTCTACCGGAAGTTTAGCCGCCGCCGCAACGGCTTGAGCCAGCGCTTCCGTGATCTCCATTTGCTCTGCGGGAGCCGGTATCTGCAAAAGGTGCGCCATCTTAACTACTCCCGATAAGCAGTCATGGGGCCGGCCCAGGTCGGCTCGCTGCGCTCCAGGTCGGCGATGCGGAGGGGCGTTTCGGCGCGGACGTAGTCGCCGCCGACGAGTTTTTCGATGTACTTGCCGACGATGTCGGTTTCCAGGTTGACCTGATCGCCCGCCCGGCGGATGTGGAGGTTGGTGTGGTCCCAGGTGTGGGGGATGATGGCGACGGAGAAGGTCTTGTCATCGGCGTCCACGACCGTCAGCGAGATGCCGTCAATCGCGATGCTGCCCTTGCGGACGATGTAGCGGAGCAGACTGGGAGAGGCGGTGATGTAGATGTAGTAAGAGTTGTCCACCTCGCGGATCGAGGCGATGGCGCCCACGCCGTCCACATGGCCCTGAACGATGTGGCCGTCGAACCGTCCATTGGCGGACAGGCTCGGCTCCAGGTTGATCTCGTCACCGATGGCAAGGGCGCCCAGGGCGGTCTTTTGCAACGTCTCGTACACGGCGTCAAAGGCGACCGTGCCGGGGTCCGACTGGACCACGGTGAGGCACGCGCCGTTGACGGCGATGCTGTCGCCCAGCTTCACTTCGTCCAGAATGTGCCCCGCGCGGATGGTGAACCGGGCGGACTGCTCGCCGCGCTCAATGGCTTCGACATGGCCGACTTCTTGGATGATTCCCGTAAACATAGCGCGTTATCCTCACCTCCCGAAATGAATTGCTTAGGAGTAGTTTACCCAAAGCGGGCGTCTATCACGATGTCCGGCCCGCAGCGGCGCACCTGCCGGAAGGAAACAGCGCGGGCGCCGCGCATGAGCGCAACACCCAGCTCGCCGACCGGGCCGGGCGCGGCCCGTCCCCCCACGACTTTGGGGGCGATGTAGCAGACCCAGCGGTCTACCAAGTTAGCCGACAGCAGCGATGCCGCCAGCGCGTCTCCACTCTCTACAAGAACACCAATGATGTCCCCACGGGTTCCCAGACGACGCATCAGGTCGGGAAGCGAGACGCGGCCCGCGTCGTCAGACTCGCAGACGATCACCTGACAGCCCGAAGCAAGCAAGGCGTCCCGCCGGGCGGGGTCAGACACGGCCGTCGTCGCGAGGATCGTCTTGCCGTCTTCCACAGTCTGACGGACCATCTGCGCGCCCGGCGGCGTCCGCAGGCGGCTGTCCACGACGATCCGCCACGGGTTGCGGCCTTCTTTGTGTGCCAGCCGCGTCGTCAGGGCCGGGTCGTCGGCCAGCACGGTCCCCACCCCCGTCAGGATGGCGTCGGCCCTATCCCGCAATTGTCGGTGGACGGCGCGGCGGGCGACAGGGGACGTGATCCACCGGGAGTCACCCGTTTCGGTTGCAATCTTGCCGTCCAGCGTCATGGCCGTCTTGAGCACGACCCAGGGCAGGCCCGTCGTGCGGTGCTTGAGATACGCCGCATTGAGCGCCCGCGCCTCAGCCTCGCCGACGCCGACCGCGACCTCCACCCCGCCCGCCCGCAGCCGTTCCAGTCCCCGCCCGGCGACGCGGGCGTCCGGATCGGTCATGGCGGCCACGACGCGCCTGACGCCCGCTGCCAGCAGCGCATCCGCGCAGGGCGGCGTCCGCCCATGATGCGAACAGGGTTCCAGCGTCACGAACGCCGTCGCTCCCCACGCCTTCTCGCCCGCGTCGCGCAGGGCGAAGACTTCGGCATGCGGCTGCCCCGGCTGAGGATGCCAGCCTTCGCCCACGATGCGGCCTTCGTCATCAACAATGACGCACCCGACCATCGGGTTCGGGCTGGCATGGCGTCCTAGTGCGGCCAGCCGCAGGGCGCGGCGCATGTAATAGTGGTCTTCGTGCATCTAGGGCACGACCTCGAAGGCTTTATTCGCCGCCGTTCGGTACACATGAAAATCGCCGTCTGTCGTAAAGACGCGCCGGACGCCGAGCGCATTCGCCGCGACGACCAGAGAGGCATCCGCTAGGTCCATCGGCCTGTCTCGGTACTTGATCATCAGCCGCCGCATTTCGAGGCGCTGTTCAGCGGTAATCTCGTAGAAGGTCAGAAAACCGGTCTCCACATAGTCCCAGAGCTGGTCCTGACCTGGATGACCGCCCGCCCTGCCAATGAGATACATGGCTTCGGTGAAGCAGGGCCAGGTCGTCCGCATCGGCGGAGACAGCCGGGGCAGGAATGTACGGCAGGCAACATGGTTCAGGTCGTTCTTATCCACCAGAGCTACCAGCGGTCCCGCGTCTGTCAGAGTCATTTGCACAGCCCTCCTTTGGCACCATTTCCACTATGACTGCTGATGCTTCTCAAGCAGCATCTCCGCGAATGCTTCTCCGGTCCTGGTCGAGAGGTCCGACGGCTGCCCGCCGAAACGCTCCGCGCTATCCACAGTTCCGATTTTTCCGGCAAGAACGTCGGCTAGCGTTTTGCCCGCGAACCTGTCCGGCACTTCTTCAGGCGGGGCGTCCAAACCCGCCACCCGTTTCAGAAAGTCGGCGGGCGCCAGCCCCAGCGCCTCGGCCTGGTCGCGCAACCGGGCCTCCTGGTTTGGGTCAAGTTCCAGCATGATTGTCATCACAGGCACCTCCAGCTTCATTATGGCACAACGAGTCGCCTAGCAAGAATACCCGCCGCAGGGCGCAGCGGATGTGGGAGTGCCTCTCGTACTTTATTCGTGCCAAGCGAACGACTAAGGCGCATCCTTCTTTTGGTCTGTTTCCTCCTGGTTATGCCTTTTGCGATACCATCTGTCAACTCGGAACAACAGAGCCACGCCCGAAAGACAAAATAGGACATCCTCAATGCGCCCTTTCACCAGGAAGAACCAGGAAGCAATGACACAGGGAAACATCAGCACCGTGCAGAGCAGCGAAAAGTTGAGAACCTTGTTTCTTGGCGTCAATTATTCATCTCCTCTGCTAATGGTGACTCACTCAGCCGCCTGGCTTTCCAAGAATTCAGCCAACTGGGCCAGGGTGGGGCTGGCGGCGTGGCGGACGTAGTAGCCGGAGGTGCCGACGGCGGCGGTGGCGGCCTCGTCGTCGGACAGGCCGAGCAGCTTGCCCAGGCTGAAGCCGGCGTTGAAGTGGTCGCCCGCGCCGGTGGAGATCAGGGGGTTTTCAACAAACGGGCCGTCCACGTCGGCGGTGATCTCGCCGCGTGCGCCGACGACGGCGTAGGCGCGGGGGTGGACGACGACGGCCTCGACAGGCAGCTTGGCGCTGACATAGGCGGTGACGGCGCGGACCTCGGCCCGGCCGTGGTGGCCGCCCTCGTAGCCCAGGGCCGTCCCGACCCGGAAGGCTTCCTTCTCGTTCAGGCCCAAAACCGTCGGGCCGAACTCCTGGAACCGGGACAGCAGGCGGCAGGCGGCGGCGACTTTGGCGTCGCTGTGCTTTTCCGGGTCGGCCAGGTCGAAGAAGAAGCGGCGGGGCGCGGCGGGCTGGGCGACCAGCAACGTCAGGATGTCCTCCCAGATGGCCGACATGGCGGGGATCATGGTCCAGTTCACCAGGGCGACGAGATCGGCCTGGGCGAACAGGCGGGTTAGGCCGTCCCCTCCCCCGGCGCGCTCGGTCAGTCGCGGCCAGGTGACGTCCCCAAGCGGCTCCAGCTTGCCGAGCATGACCTTGCCGTCCTCGAACTCCAGGGCGTCGGTGTGGCCGGGGGCGCCCAGCGAGATCAGGGTCGCGCGGTCGGCCATCTCGGCAAAGGCGGGGTGAACCTGCCCCTCTCCCAGCGGACCGATGCAAGTCACCTGCGGCCCCAGAGCCGCCAGCGCGTTCGCCATGATCGGACCATTGCCGCCCAGCTTGACGCGCTCGACGACCAGCTCTAAATTCGTGCTCTGGCCCGCCGCGCCGATGATGCGCGTCCCCAGCTCGGTGATCTGCTCGATGACGGTGTAGTCGGTGTCGGACGCGCGCCGGTCCACGACGCGGATGATCTCGTCCACGAAGGCGTCCAGCCCAACGGTGACGGTCTTGGGGGCGGCGTCACCGGCAACGGCTTGGAGGCGGGCGGCGGCGCGAGCGGTCAGTTCTTTCTGCATATGAGGCTCCTTAACGGGGTTGACAAACGAAACGCCCGCCGATCAGGCGGGCGTGTTCGGGGACGAGTCGGCGTCTTCTTTGGCGCGCACGGCGAGGGCCTCTTGGATGAGCGTCTGGCGCAGCGCGGCCAATTGGCGATTGGATTCGGCCAGGTGCCGCAGGTTCTCGCGCCGGTCGAGCAGGGCCAGCGGGATCAGGGGCAGGGCGGCGAGAACTGTCACCAGCCAGTATTGTATCCAGCCGATCAGCGCCTTCGGCGTGTGCGGGGTGGGCAGAAAAGTTCCGCCCAGCCACAGGCCCAGCACGGCGAACAGGAAGAACAGGCCCCACAGGCGCAGGAGGCGCTGCCGGGCGGAGATGAGGTCGCGGCCTTCGGGCGTGAACCAGCGGCGCACTTCCCAGACACCGAAGCTCCCAGCGGCGAGCAGGGCCAGGACCAGCACGGCGCGGACGGCCATCAGCGGCCTCCGTTCCGGGAGGGAGAGGGAGGGGCAGCCTCCGTCGCGAGGCGGCGCAACTCGGCGACGGCGTCGGCCAGCCCTTCGGGGTGATGGAACACGGCGCTGCCGGCGATCAAGGCATCGGCCCCCGCGCGGGCGACGAGCGGGGCGGTGTCGGAGTTGACGCCGCCGTCCACGCCGATCTCGAAGCGCAGGCCGTGGGCCGCTCGCAGCTCGGCCAGCGCGCGGACCTTTTGCAGCATTTCGGCCAGGAACGCCTGCCCGCCGAAGCCGGGGTTGACGGTCATTACCAGGACGCGGTCCAGGTCGCCCAGCACCCATTCAATGGCGCTGATGGGCGTGGCGGGGTTGAGGGCGACGCCCGCCTTCGCCCCGGCATCCTTGATCTGGTGCAGCACGCGGTTCAGGTGGAAGGTCGTTTCCGGGTGGATGGTGACGAGGCTACTGCCGGCTTTGGCGAACTCGGCGACGTACTCCTCGGGCCGCTCGATCATCAGGTGCGTGTCGAACGGGACGGACGTGACAGGGCGCAGGGCGCGGACGAGCTGCGCGCCGAAGGTGATGTTCGGCACGAAATGGCCGTCCATGACGTCAATGTGGATGTAGTCGGCGCCCGCCGCCGTCAGTTCCTCGACGGCCTCGGCAAAGGCGCCGAAGTCGGCGGACAGGATGGACGGCGCGATCTTGATGGGCATAAGAACTTTCCTATCTGGCGGGGATTAGAACGTCCGCTGCTCCATCAGCTTGCCGTCCAGGAAGATGCGAAACGTGCCCTTGTGGCCGAACGCCTGAACCGGCACTTTTACTTCTTCCCCCGGCTCGTGGTTCTCATCATAGACCAGGTTCGTGCCGGTGATGTCCTGCACTTCGATCTGGACATGGCGAGTGCGGCGCGGATGGCGCGGCACAAAGATCTCAATGGCGAACTGGCGCAGGCGGGCCGTCTTCGGCGGATCCGGGGGCGGAGCGGCCGGGTCGGACGCGGCATTGTCCGGCAGCGTGCCGGTGGTGTCAGGCGCCGTCACGGCGACATTCGGAGGCAGGACGGGCTGCGCGTCGGGCTTGGGCTGGGTCGTTACCAGGGCCGACTCGCTCGGCCCGGACGCGCCGGCCGAATTGACGGCGTTGATCGTGTACGAGTAGGTCGTGTTGGGCTTCAGGTTCGTGTCGGTGAAGCGCGTGTCGGTCAGGCCACGGGCGATAGTGGCCGTATCGCCGTCGAGGGAGCGCAGGATAGTATAGGATTCGGCGCGCGGCGCGCTGTGCCAGTGCAGGTCCGCCTTGTCGGGTCCATTCGGGCTGCCCGCGACATCGGTGGGCGAGTCCGGCGGCTGCTTGCCTCTGGAGACGGTAAAGTTGACAGCGGTGTTGCGGGCGACCCTGCTGCCTGCTTCGGGCGACTGGCGGATGACGATGCCGGCGCCGATGTTCTCGCTGTACTCCTGGGCGATGTTGCCCAGCGGCAGGTTGGCCTGCTGGAGCGCGTGGGAAGCGTAGTCCTGGGTCGTGCCGACGAGCGGCGGGATGGTCAACAGGCGCGGGCCGAGGCTTCGGTAGACGGTGACTTCTTTCTCGGCCTTGATCGTGCGGCCCGGCAGCGGGTTCTGCTGGTAGATTTGGTTCTCCGGCATGGTGTCGCTGTAGGCGCTGTCCTGGCTTTCAACGAGGGTGAAGCGCTGCTGCTCGGCGACCCGCTTGGCATCGTCGAAAGTCTTGCCGATCAGGTTGGGGACCTGGATGTCGTCGGGCACGGCGGCGAAGTCCTTGACGAAGTACCAGGACAGGCCGATCATGAACAGAACGGCGAGGACGATCATGGCCGCCGTCAGTCGTCCCAGGGCGGACGAGGGTTCGCGTTCCCGCATAGGGTATCTTTCTTCATCCAGTTCGGACGCGGCCACGGCCAGCCCCCCGCCCGAGGGCGGGGCAATAGCCTGCGCGCCTGGAGGCGGGGCGATGGCCTCCGCGCGCGGCGCGACCAGCGTAGCGTCCCCGGCGGACGGGCGCGGGGCGCGCTTCTGAGCCTTTGGCTCGCTCGCTTTCTCCGCCGGGCGCTCCGCCAGCGGCGACCAGGCCAGGGACTTGCCGGTCCGCAGGGCGTCCCGGATGGCCTGCAAATCCGCCAGCAGCGAACTGGCCGATGGGTAGCGAGCGCCGGGGTCGGGCGCGAGCGCTTTCCGCACTAGGCCGTCCAGGGCCGGGGGGACGCCGGGGTTGACGTCGCGGGGCGACGTCACGCGCGTCCCGCCCGCCAGCGGTGGCACCCCGGTCAGCATCTCGTACAGGGTCGCGCCCAGCGCGTAGATGTCCCCAGCGTAGGAGGCGCCGCCCCCGGCGAGTTCCGGCGCGAGAAAGGCGGCACGGCCCGAATCGTCCGCGCGGGCGGCGACGACGGCGCCGTAGGCAAAATCGGCGGTCTTGATCTGGCCTTCGGGGCTGAGGAGGACATGGGCGGGCCGCAGGTCGCCATGCGCGACTCCGGCCCGGTGCGCGGCGACCAGGGCCTCGGCGACGGCCTGGGCGATGTCGGCGGCGACGGCGAGGGTGAAGGGAGCGATCCGGCGGATGCGCTCCTGGAGCGTGATGCCGCGCAGGGGTTCGCGGACGACGTACAGGTCGCCCCCTTCGGCCATGCCCTGCTCGAAGACGCGCAGGATGCCGGGATGATCAAGCGTCTGCGCCTGGCGCACGGCAGCCTGGAACCCCTGCCGCGCGCGCGCGTCCGTGCCGAAAACGTCGGCGGGCACCATTTGCAGGACGACGACGCGCCCCGCTTCTCGGTCGCGGGCTTTGGCGAACTGGTACGGCGGCGTTTCAGGCCCGGCGGCGTTTTCTAAGATTTCATAGCGCGGATCGCTCACCTGAACAGTCAAGAAACTGATACTCCTCGGAAAACCGGACTCAGGGAGTCCAGTGGAACAGCGACCACGAGCCGTTGGCGCCCGGCAGATGCCATCTCAGGCCCAGGGCCGCGTCGTGCAGGTCGTTGGCGACGCTGCGCCCGACGGTCCAGCGCGGCCCTTCGACGAAGCCGACGCCGTCCACGAGGATCGGCGTCCCGCTGCGGCTCTTGACGCCCTCCGTCTCGCCTTCGAAGAGGCCGGGAACGGTCGCCTTGTAGCCGCGCGCGGTTTTGGTAAACCGGATCGGCACGCTCTTGACGGGCCGGCCCGCGCCGGGCCATTCGCCGTGCGCTTGGAGCAGGCCGAGCAGCGCCTGCCGCTGGCCCGGCGTCGCTCTGGCGTCGAGGTAGACGACGCCCGCCGGGGACTTCGCATTGACAGTTTCCGAGCTGTTTTTCGGCGCACAGCACGCCGCGCCCCGGTGGGCATCCACGGCCCCGTCAATGGAGATCATGGACAGGCCGCTGACGTCCACGCCGTCGAAGGCCGCTTTGTCCAAATGGTACACGGCGGCCAGGGCGCAGTTGTCCGGCCCGTTCTCGAACATGCACGGGCAGGCGTAGGCGCAGGAGCATTGGTGAAGCACCACGCCGTCTGCCTGGTAGGTGGGCGCAGCAGCCACGGCCTGCGCCAGCGAGAGCAGGAGGAGGAAGCCCCCTAGCCCCCAATAATGGGGGAATCGGAAAGGAATGTGTCTGTTTCGCATCGAAGGGTCACTTTCTAATCTTCATGCGCGTGTCCTTCGGGAGAGTTCGTTTTGTCTTTTTTCGTCTCGCCGCTTTTCGTCTCGGCCCGATGCAGATAGTTCCAGGCCAGCGTCCCTACGGAAACGAGAAGCATCAGCGCGTAGAACGCTGCCCCAATCTGCGTGTAGACGCCGATCTGGGCGGGCAGGAAGTAGCCGCCGAAGTAGAAAACGGCGACGACCACGACCCACAGGGTCAGCAGCGCGTCGGCCCAGAGCGGCGGCTTTTCGGTCATTTTGCCAAACCGAGTTGCCGGGCATTGAAATGCCCGTCTAGGAGGCGCTTCGCGCCGACCGTCCAGGGGACGGGAATTGTCTTACGTCCGCGGGACGTTCACCCCAATAAAGCCTTAGCCACAGGCTTCCCAGACGGGTAGTTCAATACCCGGCTATCCTCTGCTGCCGCTCTAATGCCTTGCAGATGGCGGCTTCGGGGACTTTGTGGCCGGGCGTCGCGCGCCCGATCTCCTCCATCAGCACAAAGCGGGCCGCGCCGCCGATGCTCTTTTTGTCCCAGGCCAGCAGCCGCGTGATCTCGTCCACCGAATGCGCCGGGTCCAGGCGGACGGCGAAGCCCGCCGCGCGCAGCAGCATCGTCAGGGCGGTGGTGTCCCCAGCCTGGGTCACGCCGACTTCCTCGCCGACCAGCGCGGCGGAGACCATGCCCAGCGCGATGGCTTCGCCGTGCGTGTACGTCCGGTACTGCGTGAGCGCTTCAAGCGCATGGCCGATGGTGTGGCCGAAGTTGAGGATGGCGCGCAGGCCGCCCTCGTGCTCGTCCTGCTCCACTACCCGCGCTTTGAGGGCGCAGGAATGGGCCAGAACGTGTTCCAGATGGGGCGAAGACAGGTCGAGCAGGCCCGAAACTTCGCGGTTCAGAAGCGCAAAGAAATCTTTGTCGCCTATTATACCATATTTGATGACTTCGGCGAGGCCGGAGCGGCGTTCCCGCAGCGGCAGTGTTTGCAGGGTTTCAGGGTCAATGACGACGAGGCGCGGCTGATAGAACGCGCCGATTAAATTCTTGGCCGAGTTCGGGGCCGACCCGAAGTTGACGCCGACCTTGCCGCCGACGCTGCTGTCCACCTGGGCGAGCAGGGTGGTTGGGACCTGCACGAAGTCCAGCCCGCGCGCATAGGTCGCCGCGGCAAAGCCGGCCATGTCGCCGATGACGCCGCCGCCCAGAGCGACCACGACCGTGCGGCGGTCGGCAGCCTGGTCAAAGAGCGCCTGATAAAAACGCTGAACCGAAGCCAGTGTTTTTCTCTTTTCGCCGTGAGAAATGGTCAGAACATGAACTTGGAACCCCGCGTCTTTGAGGCTCCGCACGGCGGTTTTGCCGTAATGACGGAAAATGCGATGATCGCTAAAAATCACGGCGAGACGCCCCTCGGCCTGACCGTCGGCCACGCGGGCGGCCGTTTCCAGGCCAAGACGGGCTAGCAGGCCACGCCCCACCAAGATGTCATAGGAGCGGTCGCCGAGATGGACAGGGACGATGTGTGTGATTTGGGTTATCATGGGATCGGGAGCGCCAGGAGGCGCAGAAGCCGGCCCGCGGCCTCCTCAGAGTCGGCGCAGTCGGATGTGTCTAAGGTGTAGTCGGCCAAGGCGGCGTAGCGCGGCGCACGATCCGCCAGCAAGCTCTGGATGCGGTCCAAGGGGTCTTCCTGATGGGCCGCCAGCAGCGGCCGCTCATGCAGACTGCGGCGGACGCGGGCCAAAATGGCGTCCGGCGCGACGTGGAGCCAGACGACCGTTCCGATCTGCTTCAGCAGGGCGGCGTTTTCGGGCCGCAGCGGCGTCCCGCCGCCGGTGGAAAGGATTAGCCCCTCGGTCTCCGAGGAACCTAACCCCCCAGCCCCCTTCCCTGTTAAGGAAGGGGGAGCCAGAGAGGACCCCCCAGCCCCCAATAATGGGGGAGCAAGAGAATCTAAAAGCGCGGCCTCGCGGGCGCGAAAGGCGGCTTCGCCTTCGGCGGTGAAAATCTCCGGGATCGTCCGGCCCGCCTGACGCTCAATCTCGGCGTCGGTGTCCAGGTGCCGCCAGCCCAACCGCCGGGCGAGGACCCGGCCCACGGCGCTTTTGCCGGTTCCCATGAAACCGATGAGGACGATGTTCGTGTCGGGCGTCAAAAGTCCAGTCTCAGTTGATGCTTACTCGGCGTTTCAGCCTCCTTCCCCGGCAGGGGAGCGAGAACGCCGAAATCCGTTGCGAGACAGACAACTTCGCCGTCCGCGTCATAGCCGAAGTAGCAAGGGTATGCTCCGTCTCCATATCCCGAAGAGAACACGATGATATTGGACAATCCGGTGGCATCAAGTCGGAAGTCAACCCATTCTACGCCTGGCCTGTTCACCGTCTTTTTCAGGCGCTCGTATGTCTCGGCAGAGGTTATCAGCACCTGCATGACATCCAGATCAGCAAAGCATCCGTTCGCGGTATCCACACCGTATCCAGCAGACCGATCCCGGCCGGCAACACTCGCCCGTTTCCATGTTGCCGACATCTTCTCTTGTATACGCAACATGGCACAGGCAATCACCGGCCACTCATTACCAACCTGGGCTATGCTCAGAACAACAGGATAAGAACCAGGCTCAACCGTCTCCGAAAATGGTTCTATGCTAGGGATAAGGCCATCACAAGCAACGATCTTTCCTGACGTTATAGACCTATCAGATAGACTTCGCACTTATCAGCCTCTTGTCCGATGAAGAACACGGCGCAAGCCCTTGTATTTCGATTATGCGGCTTTTATCTGATAGGTCTATTAGAACGAGATTGCCTATCTGAAAGATTTCGATGGAAGCATCATAGCCCTCTCGCGTCTGCAAAACGTCTTGCGTGTAAAAGTAGAACGCGCCCAAGAAGTCAGGCATACTCAAAGGGGTGCCTCGGCTCATGCGGCGACTTCTACCTTCTGCTTCAGAAGCGCGATTTTCGCTTCCATTTCTGCCTTGAACTCTTCCAAAGAGATGCCTTTGTCTCCCGCCTCAATGTCCGCCAACCCCTGCTGGACGCTGGCGATCTCTTCCACAGAGAGCGAGTAGTCATCGTCTGTATCGGCTTCAAGGAGCGAGAACAGGTAGTCAGACAAGGATAACCCGAAGAGTTTCGCTTTCGCGCTCAGAACCGCCTCCATCTCAGGCGGGATCTCCAGTGTCACGGTCATTATCGTTCTCCTGTTCTCGGCTTTACTTCGCCATGCGGCGGGTGATGGTCTGCTGGTAGGCGTCGTAGTTAGCCTGCTTCAATCTTCCGCTTCGATCTTCCGTGCCTCGGCCCGCGTCATGGGCTTGCGTGCGCCGTGGCGGATGTGGAGAACGTGGACATGAGGGGCTTCATCGTCATCCGCCACGATCTCGTACAGCAGGCGATAGACGGTGGCACCACTCCCAGCGCGGTAGGGGCAGGAATGAACAACGCTCTGGAACAGGCGGTTTTCATGAGCGAGCGGGTACTTAGCCGGGAAGGTGGCAAGCGTCGCCATTGTATCCCGTAGGCCGTTCTGCCAAGCATCGGCATAGATGTTCCCCTGGGAAGCGGCCATCCGCTCATGCGCCTCATCTATGTCTGCCGCCGCCTGGGGGTGAAGACGGATCGCGTAGCTTTTCGGCTCGTTCATGCGGCCATCTCAGGCGTCGGCGCGTTCGCGCGCGCTTGGCGTTTTGCCATCACGCCCGCCCAATAATCTTCCAACGAAATCCCCTTTTCGCCGGAAAGACGGTCTTGGATGCGCTCCTTAAGGATGGCGATCTCTTCTTCGCGGTCTTCCTCGGACTGCCAACCCTCGTAGATGTCGGCTTCAGCCAGCGTCAGCAGATAGTCGGGGAGGGCCTGACCGCGCTGGGCGGCTTTCTCTTCCAGCAGCGGCTGCATATCGGGCGGAATGGACAGTGTCACAGTCATTTCATTTCCCTTTCAGGTGGCTGTCATTTTGCCATGCGGCGGGCGACGGTGTGCTGGTAGGCGTCGTAATTGGCGCGCATCTCGGCGAGGCTGTCGCCGCCGAACTTGAGGCACATCTCTTGGGCCAGAACGATGGACACCATCGCCTCGCCGACAACGGCGGCGGCGGGGACGGCGCAGACGTCGCTCCGCTCGGCGAAGGCGGGGACGCCTTCTTTGGTCTGGAGGTTGACGGAGGGGAGCTGCTTCATCAGGGTGGCGATGGGCTTCATCACGGCGCGGACGACCAGCGGCTCGCCGTTGGTGATGCCGCCCTCGGTGCCGCCGGCGTTGTTGGAGCCGCGCCGGAAGCGGGCGTCCTCGCCTTCGGAAGCGCCCTCGTAGAAGAAGGCGTCGTGGACCTGGGAGCCGGGCACGTCGGCGGCGCCGAAGCCGAGGCCGATCTCGACGCCTTTGATGGCCTGGATCGCCATGAGCGCCTGGGCCAGCTTGCCGTCAATGCGCGTGTCCCATTGAGAGTAAGAGCCGAGGCCGACGGGCAGGCCGAGCGTGACGACCTCGAAGGTGCCGCCCAGAGTGTCGCCCCGGTATTTGGCCTCGTCAATGGCGGCGATGATGCGGGCCTCGGCGTCGGGATCGGCGACGCGGACAGGGCTGTCCTCGGACAGCTCGGCAACGCGGCGCAGATCTATGCCGTCGGCATTGACCTTGATGCCGCCGATGTTGACGACATGCGAGGCGACGGAGATGCTGAACTCGGCCAGCAGGACGCGGGCGACCGCACCGACCGCGACGAGGGTGGCGGTGTTGCGGGCCGAGGAGCGCTCCAGGGTGTTGCGCAAGTCGTCGTGGCCGTATTTCATCATGCCGGTGTAGTCGGCATGGCCGGGGCGCGGGACGGTGACGGCGGGCGGGGCCTGGCCCTCGGGCAGCGGCTCGACGGACATCTTCACGGTCCAGTTGGCCCAGTCCCGGTTGCGGACGACGAGGGTGAGGGGGCTGCCCAATGCCTTGCCAAAGCGGATGCCGGAGAGTATCTCGGCGGTGTCCGCCTCGATCTTTTGGCGCGCGCCGCGCCCGTAGCCGCCCTGACGGCGCTTGAGCTGGAGGTTGATCGGCTCGGCGGTGAGCGGCAGCCCGGCGGGGACGCCTTCGATGACGGCGGTGAGGGCGGGGCCGTGGGACTCGCCGGCGGTTAAGAATCGGAACACGGGACACTCCTGGGATTGAGGCTGGGCGGACTGCCTTTGGCGGCTATTATACCCGAAAAGCAAACCCGGCACTGGAAGCGCCGGGCTACTCTGGAATGAAAGTGCCTCCGGCACTGAGGGACAGCATTCGGAGCCGTATCCTCAGTCGCGAAGCGACTTTCACTGCTAGTAGCCCGACGCTTCCAGTGCCGGGTTCCTGACGCCGTTTGGGGCTTACGGCGTGACGGTGACGCTCTGGCCGCCGTTGGCATTGGCGGTCTCGCTGTCATTGCTTTCGCCGATGATGGTGGGAGTGACGAAGATCAGCAGCTCCGAGTCGTTGATGGACTTGTTACGGGTGCGGAAGATGCCGCCCAGGATCGGGATGTCCGCCAGAATCGGGATGCGCTGGCTCGAGGTGGTCTCCGACTTGCGGACCAGACCGCCCAGCACCATCGTGTCGCCGCTGCGGACCGTGCGCAGCGTGGTCAGAGTCTGCGTGACGCTCGGCGGAGGACCGTTGCCGATCGCCAAGCCACTGATGTCCGTGATCTGCGGCGCGAGGTTGAGCGTCACCGTGTCGTCACTGTTGATGCGCGGCGTGACGATCAAGCCCGTCGTCAGCGTCAGGAAGTTCTGCTGCTGGCCCTGCAACTGGGTGTTGTTGATGCCGCCGGTATTGGCGATGGTCGTGGTAATGAACGGGATCTGCTGCAAGACCTGGATGGTGGCCGTGACGTTGTTGGTCGTGGTGATGATCGGGGCCTGGACGACCTTGCCGCGGCTGCGCACCAGTGTCTGGAAGAGCTGGGCGACGATGTTGCCGGTGGCATATTGCAGGAAGGTGGGCGTCGTGGCGGACGTCACGCCGCCATAGGCGCCGTTGCCCTGGTTCGTTGCCAGTTCCAGGCCCGGATAAGGCACCAGGTCGAAGTTGATGCCCAGGTTATCCACATCGGCGACGCTTGCGGTAACGAACTCGACCCTGATCTGGACCTGGCGCGGAGCGACATCCAGGATGCGGACGAGGTTCCTGACCGTGTTGTAGCCTTCCACGGTCGCCTCGACCAGCAGGGAGTTGTTGCTTTGCAGGGCGAAGATGCGGTTCACCCCGGTGGGCAGGGCCGACTGCCCCTGCCCACCGCCGAACCGACCGCCCGGACCACCGCCAAAGCCGCCCGGTCCGCCTTGCTGGAAGGGGTTGTTGAAGCCCCCGCCGCCATTAAAGCCGCCCCCGCCGCCATTAAAGCCGCCCCCGCCGGGGAAGGGGAACTGGTTGGCCTGATTGGGCGAGTTGGGTTCGGCGCTGCGGTGGGCCGAATAGTTCGCGCCGACCGGCCCGCCGTTGCCGGTGCCCAGCGGCACGGATGGCTCACTCCCGTTCCCGTCGCCGCTGTTGCCGTTCCCGTAACCATTGCTGCCGTTCCCGTTGCTGCTATTGCCGTTGCTGCTGCTGCCGTATTGGGGCAGGTTGTACGGCAAGATCACACTGGACGGAGACGAGGAGATGACAGGCCTTGTCTGCGGCATCTCCAGGGCTTTGAAGGGGGACAATTCGACCACGTCCTGATCCCAATGCATCAGCTTCAGGATATTGTTGGGCACCTCGTGCTGGAGGACGATCGGGTAATATTTCAAGGAACCGGGCGGGAAACGCGGTTCGGGCCGGCTGTCGGGGGTCTGGACAGCGGGGGTCTGGACAGCGGGGGCGCTGGATACACCGCCGCCGTCGGCAGGCGCGGATTCCGGCTCGAAGACGTAGACGCCATCCTCGTTTTTAGTCACCTTCGCGCCGGCGCTCTGGGCGATGGTCCGCAGCGCTTTGGGCAGCGAAGCGCCGTCAAGGTGGACGTAGACCGGCTTAAACGGCTTGTCACCGTCTCGCACCGATGCTTCCACGTTGACCTGCCGCTCCAGCATGGAAACGACGGCATGCAAGTCGCTGGCGGCCACATCGATGCTGACCGTTTTGCCGGCGGCATCCTCGGCGCTCCACGCCGGAGCGGCGGCGGACGCCAGCCCTCCGAGCGCCAGCAGGCCGCAGGCCGTGGTCAAGCCTGATCGTCTTCGATTGAAACCCATGAGTGTCCTCCTGAACAGAAAATAGGGAGCGTTGCGAAGTCGCGCGAAGTCGGTTGCCCCGACTTTCGTGGGGTCGTCCGGGGAGAATAAGTGCAGAATAAAGCGCTTCGTCGTCGCCGCGCAACGCAGACTTGGCCCCCGATCGTCCAGACGCTTCATGCGTCCGGACGACCTGAGGACCGAGATAAAGAAAAGCTACTTCGCGCCGGGCGCGCTGGAAGGGTTCATGATGGCAAAGCCGCGACCGCCGCCGAAACCACCGCCGCCGCCGAAACCACCGCCGCCGCCGCCGAAGCCGCCGCGACCGCCGCCGCCGAAGCCGCCACCACCGCCGCCGAAGCCGCCACCACCGCCGACGGAAGAAACTCCATTACCCAGACCGCCAAAGCCGCCACCACCGCCGCCAAAGCCGCCTTGACCGCCGCCGAAGCCACCTTGACCGCCGCCGAAGCCACCCTGCCCGCCTTGCTGACCGCCGCCGCCGGCCTGGGCCGCGGGAATGACCTCGTTAGCGCCGACACGGACAATTCCCTGCGAACCGAGCAGGAGGGCGATGTAGTAGGCGTCGTACTTGTTGATCGGGATGGGATAGAAGCGCCGGGGCTGGCCTTCCGTGCTGGCCGCGTCCGGCCCATTCCCCACAACAGTGTTCCCGTTCGGAGAGGGGGTGATGATCGGCGCCGGGGGGGGCGTGGGCCGCTTGATGGTGACGTTGTAGCTGCCGTTGTCCACGGCGAAGGTCGCGTTGACGGAAGTCAGCAGCCTGTTCAGGGCGGTGGTGAAAGGGATTTCCTGCACCTGGATGGTGGCGTTACCCAACACATCGGGGGCGATGGTGTAGTTACGGATGCCTGCGGATTTAAACAACAATTGTAGAGCGGTCTGGATGGGGACGTTCTGGAGGTTCAGCGTGATCGGCTTGTCGGACGCGGCGGCGGCCTCCTGCGCCCGTGCGGGTGCGGCCACCAGCGAGCCGCCGAGCAGGGCCAGTGCGCCCAGGGCGAGGACCGTGTTCCGCGAACTGGATCGGATTTTCATGGTTGGTTTCCTTGTTCTCATCAATGTTCTCATCAATAAACCTGGGTGTAACCGCCGGAAAGCAGGCGGCTGCCGGTCAGGTTATCAATGCCGTCAGGGGTGGCCTCGACCACCAGGGAGTTGTCGCTTTCAAGGACGAAGATCCGCTTGACGCCGGGCGGCAGGACGTTGCCGGCCTGCCCTCCCGCTGCCGGGCCGTTCGGCGGGCCATTCACGCCGGGAACGGGCATCCCCGGACCGGACGGCCCTCCCGTTGTCGTCACCGTGAGCCGGTTCAGCGCCGTCGGCGCGGCGGAGTTCGCCGGAATCACGAAGTTGGGCGGCAGAAGGATGATGCCGCCCCGTCGCGTCATGGCGTCGGCCAACATGCCGGCGTCATAGTGCTTGACGCCGATCTTGTAAAAGCGGTTTTGCCCCGCGTCTTCCATCGGGGCCGGGAAGTCCGCGAGGATCTCGACCGACGACGACGCCCGGACATGGTACACACCGTCCTGAAGGTCGGCGGCGAGAGGAGGACTGACGGCCCCCAGAACCTGCTTCAGCGCGACCGGGAACGGGACGCCCGTCAGGCTCAAGGAACCCACGCCGGCCTCGCCCGGAACATCCGGGGCAATCACGAAGTCGTGGATGCCTGCGCTGGTAAACAAGAGATTGAGGACTGTCCGCACGGGCGCGTGCGAGACGCTCAATGTGACCGGCTTGGCCTGGACTCCGGTCTGCGCTCGGGCGGCCAGACCGGCCCCGGCCAGAAGTGCGGGAACCAGGAGAGAAAAAACGGATCTATTCATGGTGTTTCTCTCCCTACTGTGGGTAGCCGCCACCGCCGCCGTCAAAGCCGCCACCGCCGCCGCCGGGATAGCCGCCCCCACCGTCAAAGCCGCCACCGCCGCCGGGGTAGCCTCCGCCGCCGGGATAACCGCCACCGCCGGGATAACCGCCACCGCCGGGATAACCGCCACCGCCGGGGTAACCGCCGAAGCCGCCGGGATAACCGCCGAAGCCGCCGGGATAACCGCCGAAGCCACCAGGATAACCGCCGAAGCCACCAGGATAACCGCCGAAGCCACCAGGATAACCGCCGAAGCCGCCATAGGGGTTCGGCTGCTCCGGCGCCCCATTGGACAACGGCACGGTGACTGCGCTGCCGCCCGGCGTGCGCAGCGTGATGCCGGTTGTTTGAATCGAGGCGACTCGGGTGCCGTCAGGAAGCGCGTCCCCCGGCTTGACCGTCTGGGATTGCCCGTTCACTTCGACGACGGCAAAGATGCCGTCGGCGGCGTTCACGATACCGGAAACGCGCGTGTCCGCCAGCAGCCGATCGGCGCCAGGCAAGCCGATGGGATTACTGTAGGCCGGCGAAGGGCTGGGTGGGCGGAGCGTGAACAGGTTCAGCGGCGGCAGGGTGTCGCGCAGCGGCGCTATTGCAACCTTCGGGCCGGCGATGGCGGCGATGGCTTTACGACCGCCGGGAAGCGCGAACGGATCCACGCCGAGCATGGGGTTGACAACGGTCGTTTTCGCTCCGGCCACACCCTTTGCGCCGGCAACGATCGCGGCCGGAGCGGGGCCAGGACGCCCCGCACCGGGCAGCCCACCAGGGTAGCCCCCCGGCGCACTCGGAGGCGCACTCGGAGGCGCACTGCCAGGGTAGCCGCCCGCCCTCCCCCCAGGATACGGCGACGCGGTCGCGACCGAGCCGCTTCCATTAAAGGCGCCCAGCGTGTAGGCGATCAGGCCGCCTGAGATCAGTATCACAAAGGCGAGCAAGCCGGCCACGATCGGCAGGTTCTTTTTATCTTTCAGCCATTCCATGCAGACAATTCCCTCGCTTTCGGTTAGTGCTACCCATTGGGAGTGTTCCCGTCCGAAAAGCCTTCAATCCAGCCACTGCGAGATTCACGAAGCAAGATTCAGGCGCCTTAGCCCCGGCCGCCAGGGTAGCCGCCGCCGCCAGGGTAGCCGCCGCGTCCACCGCCCGGATAGCCGCCTCCCCCACCGCCTCCACCCCCGGCGGCGCCGCCCCCGCCCCCACCCGCTTTGGCGATGGGGGGAGCCAGCCTGTCGTCATTTTGCGGGTAGATGTACATGGTTGCCGTGTATGACCCCTGCATGTACGGGCTGTTGCCGTCCAGCGACAGCCCATCCACCACCACCAGGCGGTTGAAATACTGCCAGTCATTAAAATGGGTCAGAATGCGCCGGAAGTCGCCGTTGACGCTGACCGTGCCGAGGGGGACTTCCAAGACCCCGCTCCGAATCATCGGATCATTCGGACTGAGGGGGGGCGCGGGCAGCGCAAACTTGGTGCTGGAACTGACTCCCCCGACGGTGAGCTGCCGCTGCAAGTCCGGTGGAAGGTAGTGATTAAACTCGTAAGTGAGCTGTCGCATTGCCTTGTACCGGTCGCTCACGTCCAGCGGCGGCATCAGCGCGGCCTCGACCTGCGCCCACTGTATCTTGGTCATCTGGACTTTGATCTTGGCGGCGGCGAGGTCCTTCTGCGCCTTCTTCTTGTTCAAGTCCAGGCCACGCTGCCGGTCTTCCGGGTCCGTGCCGGGCGCGTTGGCGTCTAGACGCGCCTGCTGCGCGGTGATGCTCTCCTGGGTCGGCTTGATCATCAGGAACAAGATCAGGCCGATGGCGAGCAGGCTCAGGACGACGCCGACGATCGCGACCACGAGGGGGCTGAGGCGGGATGTTTTCATAGGGGTTTCCTCGGGGTCAGCCTGTCGGCCTTCCTCCACCGGGGTAACCGCCGCCGCCAGGGTAGCCGCCGCCGCCGGGATAACCACCCGCGCCAGGGAATCCGCCGCCGCCGCCGGGCGCGGCCGCCGGAGCCGAGCCGGGCGGCGTCGGCGGCGTCAGCGGCGCGTATGGCGGCGCCACAGTCGCGGTGACGGTGATGTCGAAGCCTTTGGGAAGGGTCACCCTACGCACGCGCCGCAGTGCGTTCTTCAGGATGCGGTCTTGCACTTCGGGAGTCGCGAAGGGGCTGACGCCGGCCAGCGCCACTCGCAGGAAGTTCGGGCTGTACCCGCCCGTCTGGCCGCCCGCGCCGCCGGGATAGCCGCCGCCACCACCGCCGGGGTAGCCGCCGCCGCCACCCGCAGTGGGAAGGCCGCCGGTTAGTTCGGGCGGGGGAGGCCCGACGCCGGGCGGGACGTTGCCGGGGCCGTTCGGCCCCAGGTTCGCTGCCGTGTAGCTGGGCGGGCCGCCGGTGGAGCCGCCCGCACTGGAGCCGCCTCCACCGGGATAACCACCCCCCCCGCCGCCGGGGTAACCGCCTCCACCCCGACTGCCGCCGCCTCCGGGATAACCGCCCCCGCCGCCTGTAGAAGCGGTCGCGCCGTCGGCGAACACCATGGTCTTGCCGAGATACCACCGGTGCTGGACGTTGTCCGGGTAGCCGGGCAGCTTGTCCACAGAAACCGAGCTGAAGACCGGCGCCTGGTACATGGCCTGAAGGTAGCGGCCGACTTCCTCGACGCTGGGCGAGTACGCCTTGATGGTCATGGTCTGGTAGCCCGCGCCCGGCGCCATGCCGCTGTAGATGAGGCTGTTCCTGGGGCTTTCCTGGGCCACAGTGAGGAACAGCGCAACCTGCTTGCGGTTGTATTCGTGGACCGCTGCGGCGAAGTTCACTTTGTCCAGGATCGGCTGCACCTTTGCCAGTGTACTCACGGCCGAAGCTTCCAGGGCGTCATTCGCGGTCTTGGCCTGTTCCGCCGTTTCCGCCTGCTGGGTCAGATCCGTCAGGTGCGTCTTCATGGTGACATACGCGACGAGCGGCAGGGCGACACTGAGCAGCACGAGGACGGCGAAGAGCGGTATGAGACGCTTGGTAAGTCGTCTCTGGGTCACATACGAGGGCAGCAGATTGATTCGGAGCATGGTGATCTCTGGGCGGTCGGTCTTTACGTCTTGGTTTTTGTTGCCGTACCTCTTGGATACGAACCGAGTTGTTTACGAGGCGGGCGGGACTGTCGCATTTGGGTTGGGCGCGGCGCCGGCGGCGACTTTGGCGGGCTTGGGCTTTTTGGGCAGCGGGTTTGCGCTGAAAACGGCGTCGCGCGCGGCCAGACCGACGGCGACGGTGAAGGCAGGGCCGATGGTCGGCAGGTAGGATGGGTCGAAGTGTTTAGACGTGACCGGGAGCGCGGCCAGGGGGCTGGCGACAGCGACCGGCGCTTGCAGCTCGTTCTGCAAAAAGGCGGCGAGGTTAGTCAGCCCCGCGCTGCCGCCCGTCAGCAGCACGCGGTCAATGGAAACCTGCGCGCCCCGGCTGCGGTAGTAGTCCAGGGAGCGGCGGATTTCGGAGGCCAGCTCACCCAGAACGGGCGCGATGGCCTCGAAGATGTCGTCGCGCAGCTTGCTCTCGTCCGCGCCGCCGCCCGCGCCGGCCCGGCCGAAGCCGACGTCGTCGGTGGGCGGCATGAAGGCGGGCGGGATGTCGGACGGCGCGGGACGGGCCAGGTTGAGCGTGCGGCGCGAGATGGGCTGGGTCCGATCCAGGTCGTCAAAGGCGGGCGGCCCTCCAAACGCCGTTCCACCGAACGCTGTCCCGCCGAGCGGCGGGTCGGCCTCGGTGCGGAAGGCGTTGCCGAAGTCGGGGGACTGCGGGTTCAGGTCGAACGGGTTGTCGGCGTCGTCGTTCAGATTGAAATTGTCTTCATCCTGGAACTGCGGCGTCTCGTAGCCTTCTTCGTAGGCGGTTCCGGTATAGACGGCCATGCGGTCGAGCTGAACGACGGCGTAGTCGCGCTTGACGCGCTCGGCCTGCTCCATCGTGTATTGCAGCGCCTCGGCGATGGCCCGCGTCAGACTGTCGCCCGCCAGCGGCAGGGAGCGCGGGAACGTCAACTGGCCGCCCTGGAAGATGGCGATGTCGGTGTTGGCCGCGCCGATGTTGACGATGGCGACCGTCTCGGCGAAGCCGCCGTCGGCGAAGGCCGGCTCGCCGACGGCGGCCTGGGGGCGGGCGACGGGTCGGCCGTCGGCGAGGTCCAGCACGGCGCGCGAGATCGCCAGCGGCTCGATGTCAATGGCAGTGGGGTCCAGACCGGCGGCGAACAGCGTGTCAATGTAGTTGGAAACCGCGTCCTGCTGGGCGACGGCGAGCAGCACTTCCATGTTGGGGCCGGTTGCGGCTTCGGGCGTGCGCGGGACGAGCGGCTGGTAATCCAGCACGGTCTCGCTGGGGGCGAACGGGACGTGGCGCTCGACCTCCCATTTCATGGTCTCCTTCAGCTCGGCGTCGGTCATGCGCGGGACTTCGATGATGCGGATGACGACGGCGTTCTGGCCGGAAATGCAGCCGACGGCGCGCTTGACGGTGATGCCGCTTTCGCGCATGAGCTGCTTGAGGGCGACGCCCATGGCGGCCGGGTCGGTGATGATGTTGTTTTGAACGACGCCGACAGGAGTCGGCCCGATGCCCAGGGCGGTGATGGTCAGCCCGGTCTTGCCCGGACGCAGCTCGGCGATCTTGATCTGCTGCGATCCTATGTCAATGCCAATCAAAGGCCCAGCGGCCATAAGCTACCTCGATCTCGCGTTTATCTCGCACCGAGCGCGTTGGGAAATTACAGGTTCCTGATACGCAAATTGAGAATACAAAGGGGACGTGGAAGAATCCACGCCCCTTATTCTAACACGTCCCTTCCCGCTTGTCAAGGACTCTTTGAGAAGGATTTTGGAATGTTTTTCGGCGGCCTTAATAAGTGTTCACATCCGCCGCGCCGTACTTGGACAGAACGGCCTCCGCCGTCGCCTGGTCAACGTCGCCCGAGGGGATGTTAACCGACAGGAACGCGCCGCCGCCCGCCACCGTGCCGTGGTAGCGCTCGGCGGCCTCATGGGGGATGCCCTGGTCCTTCAAGTAGCCGGTCGCGCCGCCCGCGATGGCGCCCGCGCCCGCCGTCAGGGCCGTCGCGCCCAGGGCCGCCGCCAGCGCGCCGCCGCCCAGGACCAGGCCGACGCCCGGAATCGTTAGGGCCGCCAGGCTGGCGAGGATGCCCACGCCCAGGCCGATGCCCGTCCCCTTGACGGCGCCCTCGCCCGCATCTTCCGGCGTCGTGGTGCTGATGCCGTGCTTGGCCGCCGTCGCCGCATCGCCCTGGGAAGCCGCCGAATCCGGACCGCCCTGGTCCAGCGGGTTCAGATCGCCCGCCGTGCCCACAGCGCTCGCCGTCGGATAGACGCCCGCGTTCCCGACGCCCGCGTTCCCGACGCCCGCGCCCGCCGCGCTGCCGTGTATGTCGGCCTCATGCCCGGCCATCCCGGCGCGGACCTCGGCGCGGCCCGCGCGCTCCGCTGCGGCGGCGTCATACCCGGCCGCCGTCCCTTCCGCGCCGAACGCGCCCGAAACGCCCCCCGCCATGCGGTCGCCCACCTGCGCCAGACGGTCCCCGGCGGACTGGGTCGCATCCACAGCGCTGTCGCCGACATTGCTCGCGCCGCGCCCGACGCCGGCCGCCGTCGAAGTCGCCGTGCCGTACTGGGCGTCACCCGCCGCGCCGTACCCCGCGCCCGGCGCGGCCCCGGCCTGCGTGGTATAAGCCTCGCGCGTCTGTCCATACTGGTCGTGCGCGACCAGGCTCAGGTCTTCCTGACGGACGCCGTAATCGAGCAGAGCGCCCGCCGCCTTCTCCGCCAGCGAGGCGTCTGCGAACGAAGCATACAAGTGTGCCATGGTTTAAATCGTCTCCTTTGGAGGTGGTGGCCGTTCTACGAACAAGCACATGCGAAATTTACCCGACGCGCGGGCGGGGCAAACCTTACCTTGCGCGCGCCGCGCAAGTGCGGTACAATAGGGTCATGCGCGTTGTTTCCATCAGTGCCCTGCCCTGGACGCTGCCGCTGGTCGCGCCGTTCATCATCGCCGCGCGCCGCGCGCACGATGCCAAAAACGTGCGCGTTCGGATCGCAATCGAGGGGGGCGACGGCCTCTGTGGGAACGGAGCGAGCTGCCCGGTCGGCTACGTCACGGGCGAAAGCGTCGAGTCGGTCCTGGACGCCCTGCACGCGGTCGGCCCACGCTTCGAGGGTCAGCGCGTGGACCGCCTCCAGCCGCTCCTCGCGCTTGCCGATGAGCTATTACACGACGCGCCCGCCGCGCGGGCGGGACTGGAGATGGCGCTGTACGACGCCTGGGCGCGCTTCTGGCGCCTGCCGCTCCGGCAGCACTTCGGCGGCGCACTCTCAAGAGTGACGACGGACCTGACCATCCCTCTAGTGCCGCCGGACGAGGCCGCCCTTCTCGCCGGAACCGCCTGGGCGGACGGCTTCCGGTCGCTCAAGATCAAGGTCGGCGACGCCGAAGGGCACGATGCGGACCTGGCCCGCATCGCGGCCATCGTTCACGCGGCTCCGGGTGTCCGGCTGCGCGTTGACGCCAACCAGGCGTTCGCGCCCGATGCCGCCGTCTCGTTCGCCCGCGCCCTGGCCGAGACGGGGGCCGTCGTGGATCTGCTGGAACAGCCGGTCGCGGCGCCCGATGTCGCCGGCCTCAAGTACGTCCGCGAGCGGGCGGGGATGCCGATCTTCGCCGACGAGGCCGCGCGCACCGTTCCCGAAGTCCTGCGCTTGCTGCGCGAGGACGCCGTGGACGGCGTCAACGTCAAGCTGATGAAGTCGGGGATCGGCGGTGCGCTGACGATCATCGCGCTCTGCCGGGCGGCGGGCAAGAAGCTGATGCTGGGCTGCATGTTGGAAACGGGGCTGGGCATCGCCGCCGCTGCCCAGATCGCGGCGGGCACGGGCGCGTTCGATTATCTGGACCTGGACTCGCACCGGCTGCTGCGTCCCGTGCCCGGCCTGTCGGGCGGGTTCCAGGTGGACGGCGAGGATTTAGTGGTCGGCGGGGACACGGAGGCGGGCTGGGGCGTGACTTTGCCGGAGCCTTAGCCCCATGGACCGTGCCCTTTCAGGACACGGTCTTCAGGGAATGGTCTTCAGGGCTAAATTACCGAAAGAGCCGTAAGGCCCCTGAATTCATTCATGGGGATATAAGGCTCCGTGCCTTTCTGAAGGCACGATATTTGTACCTTGCGATTTACACAAACTCTATGGTATAACAGACTTGTGCAGACGCTATGCCTAAAATACAGACTGTTCCCCACAAAGGAACAGACACGCAAACTCGAAGACACCCTGGAAACCTGTCGCCTCGTTTATAACTCACTGGTCAACGACCGCGTGTTCCAGTACGAAACCGCAAAGGCTTCTGTGGGCCGATACGACCAGCAGAAGATGTTCCCACAGTGGAGCAAAGACTTTCCCGAAGTTAAGGCCGTCCATAGCCAGGTCTTGCAGAATGTCGCCGTGCGCGTTGACCTAGCCTTCCGCGCTTTCTTCCGTCGGGTGAAGGCAGGAGAAACGCCTGGCTTTCCGAGGCTCAAAGGCAAAGGGCAGTACGACAGCATCACCTACCCACAGAGCGGCTTCAAGATTGGCGACAGCACTATCTCCGTTTCCATGTTCGGAAAGCCTGTCCAGATAAAGGCCAAACTGCACAAACCCGTCGTCGGCACAGTCAAGACTTGCACGGTTCGCCGCTATGGAAGCAAATGGTTTGTCTGCTTCTCTGTGGAACAAGAAGATGACTTTCTGCCAAAGTCTACAGATGCCATCGGCCTTGATGCGGGTCTGAACTCGTTCCTGGCTCTGTCCAATGGCGAGTTCGTTGCCAATCCGCGCTTCTTCCGCAGAGACGAAAAGGCTTTGGCAAAGGCAGGCCGAAAGCAGGCCAAAACAAAAAAGCGTTCCAAAGAGCGTAGGAAAGCCAACAAGGTTCTTGCCCGCATTCACGAGCGGGTTCGCAATCGCCGCCATGACTTCGTTCACCAGAACGCACGGCGCATCGTCAACCGCTTCGGCGTCATCGCCGTTGAGAAACTGAATGTCAAAGGGATGCTCGGCAATCACTGCCTCGCTAAGAGCATCAGTGACGCCGCCTGGTCTATGTTCCGAACTATCCTCACGAGTAAGGCTGAAAGTGCTGGCCGTGACGCTAAAGGCGCGGCTCTCCGTGAGGTAATTGCTGTCAACCCCGCGTACACTTCACAAGATTGTCACAAGTGCGGGTTTCGGGGTAAAAAGAAACTCAGTGAGCGTTGGCATCTCTGCCCCATGTGCAGGGCAAGCCTAGACCGTGATACCAACGCCGCCATCAACATCTTGGCTTTGGCAACATCTTGAACCTAGCGATAGGAACAAGTCTCAATGGGATTACATTGAGTCAGGTAATACCTGTAGAAGCCCCGCCATTTATGGCTGGGGAGTAATCACTGGGAACATTTCACGCCGTTGTGGCGACTAACTACTGTTTTGGAGGAAGAAAAGCAATGAGACATAAGAACATGCGCGGGCGCGGCGTGTGGGCGGCGCTGGCCGTCCTCACCCTGGGCGGCGCGCTGGCCGCCCCCCAGGCCGCGCTGGCGGGCGATAAGAAGGACAAGGACGGCAAGGTTCCGATCGTGATCGGCAAGCCGATCGTCAAGCCGGACCCGCCGCCGCCGCCGAAGAAGTAGTGAGGGAGGCAACAGGGCGCGGCTCAGGCGGCGCCCAGAAAGCGCTGGCGCAGGGTGAGCCAGGCGAATTCCGGCAGGGTCATCACCTTGGCGATTTTTCGAGGGTTTTTATACAGCCGGTATAGCCACTCAAACCCGTGCTGCTGCATAAAGGGCGGCGCGCGCCGGACCCGGCCCGAGAAGACGTCAAACGAGCCGCCGACGCCGACGAGCAAGGCGGCGCCTGACGCATCCTTGTTCCGCGCGATCCATTTCTCTTGTTTGGGGATCCCCAGCGCCACCAGGACGATGTCGGGAGCGGCGGCCCGAATCTGCGCCAGAACCTCCGGCTCCTGCGCGGGCGTGAAGAAGCCGTCGCGCGTGCCGACGATCTGGGTTCCCGGATACAGAGCGCGCATCTTCGCGGCGGCTTCCTCGGCAATGCCGGGTCCGGCCCCGAAGAAGAAGATACGGTAGCCTTTCGTGGGGGACAGACGGCACAGCTCCCCCACCAGATCCACGCCCGACACCTTGTAGGGGACCGGCGTCCGAATCTGGCGCGAGGCCCACAGGATGCCAAAGCCGTCGGGAGTTACCAGGTCCGCGCTCTCGATAATCGCCCGCAGCGCAGGGTCGTGGCGGGCGGTCACCACCATGGAGGCGTCGGCGGTGACGATATGATGCGGGGTCCCGGCGGCGACAAAGCGGTCAATCTCCGCCAGGGTTTCCGCCGGCGAGACGCAATCCACCCGCACACCGAGAATCGTGACCGATCCGAACGGATCGGACTCTTTGGGGTTGATCGGCGGCGAAGGGGCGTCGCCTTGCTCTTGCGAAGGCACGATGTTCTTTTGTACTGCGTTTTTCATGGCCGCCGTTTGGGAGGAATACTATCCGATCCCCGGTTGTCTTTCCTGCTCTTCAGACATGGGGACAAGTCTCGCCTCCCCTGCCCTTCCGTGCCTTCCAATCTACCCCCGAAGGGGCCGGGCTGTCAACACGTCGGCGCATGGTATCACAGGGTATAATAGGCTATGTCTCGCCCCGTCCCGTTCCGCTCGCTGGCTTTCAGCTTCCTGCTTCTCGTCCCTGCCCCCTTTTTCGCCCTGCTTTGCCGGGGCCACTCGCCTTCCCGACTCGAAACCGCCAACCTGCCGGTTTGGGAGCGCCGCCTGCCGCCGCCCACGCCGCCCTCCCGCTTCTTCCGGTTGATCCCCATGCCGCCGGGCGCGATCCAGCTTCCGGCCAACCCGTGGCTGGGGCCTCTCCTGGGAGCCGATGAAAACCGGCTGCTGGCGAGCGTCGAGCATCCCGGCATGGGCGATGCGGGCGCGGCCGGCGACTGGCTGGAAGCCGCCTGCGCCTGGGGCCGGGAGCCGGCGGCGCTGGCGGCCAAGCAGGACCAGGTGGCGGCCCGCCTTTTGGCGGCGCAGGCGGAGGACGGGACGTTCGGCCTGCGCGCGGGCGAGAAATCCTGGACTCCCTCCGAGGCGGCGGCGCAGCGGTCTTGTCTGCGCGGCCTTCTGGCTTATTACGCCCTGGCGCGTCAGCCCGCCGCGCTCCTCGCCGCCGTCACGCTCGGCGACCGGATCGCCGCCGCGCGGGAGACGCCGGACCCGGCCTGGATTGACCCGCTGACGCGGCTGTCTCAAGAAGCGGATGATCCGCGCTTTCTCCTCGCCGCCCGCCGCCAGGCGGCACTGGGCGACGGCCTCCGCGCCAACGACGGCCTGGGCCTGTGTACGCTGTACGAGGCGACCGGGGAGCCGGCTTATCTCCAGTCCGCCCGGCAGGCATGGGCGCGCGGCCCGCACTCGCCCGCGCTGACCGCCGAGCTGCTTCTCCTGACCGGACGGCCCGGCTACGCCGCCGCGCTGGACCGCCTGCCGCCGGCGGGTCCGGCGCTGGCGCGGGCAGCCTGGACACGCGCCCCGCTCGGCCTGGCGGTGAACACGACCCGCGACTCGACCGCCATCGTTGGCAGCCTGCGCCTGGATCAGCGGACGAGCCGGGCGGTCCGGGCGATCACGGTCGGGACCGCCGCGCCCAGGGCGATCCGGCTGCGCGTGTTCCTGCCGCCCGGCCCGCCGGCCCGCATCTGGATCAACGACGTCCCGCAGGCGACCCCCGCCCCGGCGGGCGGCTACCTGGTCCTGACGCGGCGCTGGCGGAACGGGGACCGGGTGGAGATTCGCTCTGCGGACAAACGAACCCACCCCGCCGCCGCACCGGCTGCCCGGAGGGCGAGCGGCGACCCTCCCGAAACGGGAGAGTAGACCGAGCGTGGTATCGTCAGGGTTACCATGGATACGAAAGGCTCCATCCAGAAGACGGAGCCTTTCGAGTCTCCTCCCGCTCGCCTTTTGGGCAGCCAGTGCGGCGGCGGGGTGGGTTCTACGTCCCTTCCTGCCACGAGGCCAGATAGCGCTTCTGCTCTTCGGTCAGGGTGTCGATCTGGACGCCCAGCGACAGCAGCTTCAGGCGGGCGATCTCCGTGTCAATCTCCTGCGGAACCCCGTAAACGCTCTTTTCGAGCGACTTGGCATTTTGGTTCATGTACTCCGCCGACAGGGCCTGGTTGGCAAACGACATGTCCATGACGCTGGCCGGGTGGCCCTCCGCCGAGGTGAGGTTGATCAGGCGGCCTTCGCCCAGGATGAAGACCTTGCGGCCGTCGGGCATCGCGTACTCGTCCACGAAGTCGCGCACTTCGCGCTTGCCGCCGGTCGCCATCTTCTCCAGGGCGGGGATGTCGATCTCGACGTTGAAGTGGCCGGAGTTGGAGACGATCGCGCCGTCCTTCATGGCGGCGAAGTGCTCGCCCCGGATCACGTCCTTGTCGCCCGTCACGGTGCAGAAGAAGTCGCCGATCTTGGCGGCCTCCGCCATCGGCATGACGCCGAAGCCGTCCATCGTCGCTTCCAGGGCGCGCAGCGGGTCGATCTCGGTCACGATCACCTGCGCGCCCATGCCGCGCGCGCGCATCGCCAGGCCCTTGCCGCACCAGCCGTAGCCGGCCACGACGAAGAACTTGCCGGCCAGCAGGACATTGGTCGCCCGGATGATGCCGTCAATGGTGCTCTGGCCGGTGCCGTAGCGGTTGTCGAAGAAGTGCTTGGTCTGGGCGTCGTTGACGGCCACGATGGGGTAGGCCAGGACGCCGTCCTTCGCCATCGCGCGCAGGCGGATGACGCCGGTCGTCGTTTCCTCGGTCCCACCGATGATGTTCTCGATCAGCTCACGCTTCTCGGTGTGGATGATGCCCACGGTGTCCGCGCCGTCGTCCATCGTGAAGTTCGGCTTGTGCTCCAGCGCGCTGAGGATGTGCTGGTAGTACGTCTCGTTGTCCTCGCCCTTGATGGCAAAGGTCCCGATGCCGTAGTGCTGGACCAGGGCGGCGGCGACGTCGTCCTGGGTGGACAGGGGGTTGGAGGCGCAGAGCACGACGTTCATGCCGCCGGCCTTCAGCGTCCGCATGAGGTTGGCGGTCTCGGCCGTGACGTGCAGGCAAGCGACGGCGGTCAGGCCGTCGAGCGGCTTTTCCTTCTCGAAGCGCTCACGGATGGAGCGCAGCACGGGCATCTCGCGCTCGGCCCACTCGATGCGGCGCTTGCCGGCATCGGCGAGGCTGAGGTCTTTCACATCGTAGGCGGGCGGCGCGACGGGCATTTCGGACAACGTGGTTCGTTCTTGGGCGGCAACAGTCATAAAGGGTCCTTTCCAGGGAGCGTGGCTTTCGGATAAAGCGTTCGGATCAAGGCTTTCACGACAAACGCCTCTATTATACACCATTTTTCCCGGTTGCCCGCCGTTGTGCCGGAACTTGGGCAAAACCGGCAATCACACCAGCATTCCGGCCTCCGGCGATGGATGATTGGCGTGACGCTGGAATGGCCCCGGATTTTTAATCCGGGGCTGAGAAGTGCCCACCGTCCAGGGGACGGAAAAGTTAGAGGACGAAAGGAGGAAGGCGCTTATCGGTCATCATCGTGATGCTGGGCATTTCTCAGCCTCGGATTAAAAATCCGAGGCGAACGATGCGCTACTTCGGGTTCTGCGCCAGGTACTCGCTGGCGAACTTATTCACCTGATCATCTATTTCCTGACACAAGGAGGGTGCCATTCTACTGGCACCTACTGTACCATAGTCCAGAGTTGACCATGTGGTAGCATCAGCAATACACTTTGTTGGCCGAAGCAAATCAACAGACTCGCTTACATTCAGGAGAAGGCTGTACCTGTACAATCCGCTGTCATCTTTTGATGTTTTAACGTTAACATCAAGCGTCGCCATGCTGTCGTTACCGTCACTGTTAATCTTATCGAACACGGTGATGCCAGCTTTATGCAGTCTCAGTTCAACAGCCACTTTGAGTTGATCAGGGTCGAGGCCATCTTTTTTCGCATCCGGGTCGATGTTCTCAATGCAAACCCAGACGCCCTTTAGACCCGTCAGCGGCTTCTGAGTATAAACGCCCTCAAAGGCGGCATTGACTGGCGCGGGAGAGGGGGCGTTGGGAAGCAGCCGCGCAAGGGCAGCAGGCTTGCGCCCGTAGTCCTCGATCTGTCTCCATGTGACAAACCCGGCCCTCCTGTTGACAATTAGTTGCTTCAAATGATAGGAGGAGTAGGCGAAGTTCAGGTTCTGCCCATCGGTCACGAAAAAGGAGGTGACTCCCAGGACTCGCCCGTAAACGTCCAGCAGCGCGCCGCCGGAGGAGCCGTGCGAGATGGGCGCGGTCGTCTGGATGGTCCTTGCGCCGTTGTAGAGCCGGAGCGCGCTGACAATCCCGGTGCTGATGGAGCCGCCCAAGCCTTCCGGGCTGCCGACGGCCACGACGGGGTCCCCGACCTGTGCCGATGTGCCGGACGCCAGCGGCAAGGGGCGGACGCCTGCCGTGTTTGCGTGGAGTATCACCAGATCGCGGGAGATGTCGCAGTTGGCGATCCCGTCAACAGTATCGGAGCGGCCACTTTGGAAATTGGCGGTCACGGCATGAGCGCCTTTGACCACATGCCAGTTGGTCGCGATTAAGTTCTCGCCAACGACGAACCCGGAGCCTTGTACGCTCGGAACCCCCTGCGCGTCCAGCACGGTCAGCCGGACGACTGATGGCAGGGCAAGGCGTGCGATTTGGGGTACTGTCAGCAGTTTCAGCGTTGGCCGATGATTGGCGGCAGGTTTCTCCGACGCGGTAACGGCTGATGGCACGAGTGCCCCCAGACAAAGCAATGTGCAGATGCCGACTAACGCTCTCAGGCAGGGTTTGGGCATAGCGTTTCTGAAACTCTCTCGCATGACATTTCTCCTCCGTCCTACATTTCGGTAGGAGAGAGCATCTTTTCTACCTGTCAGGCGATACAGGTGCAGCCATCCCTGGTTTCGGAAAATCAGGCCAGGGAACTCCCCGCCCGCACCGCCTGTTCCAACGGCATGACCGACCTCCCCGAACTGCTGGCGCGGCGCTACGGGCCGGGCGCGCCCACTCTGCCGCCCGGCGCCGCCGACAATCCCGTTCTGCAAACGCTGCTGGCGCACAAGTCCGTCCGCCGCTATCGCTCGGACCCGCTGCCGCCGGGGACGCTGGAAATCTTGGGCGCGGCGGCGCAGAGCGCGGCGTCTTCGTCCAACCTGCAAGTCTGGAGCGCCGTTGCCCTGGAAGCCCCCGCCCGCAAGGCCGAGGCGGCGACGCTGTGCGGTGATCAAGACTTCATCCGGCAGGCACCCCTGTTCCTGGTCTTCTGCGCCGACCTGGCCCGCCTGACGGCGGCCTCGGAGCGCGAGGGGCTGCCCGGCGCGGGGCTGAATTACCTGGAAATGTTCCTCACGGCCGTCATTGATGCCGCCCTGGCCGCGCAGAACGCCGCCGCGGCCGCCGAGAGCCTGGGCCTGGGCATTTGCTATGTCGGCGCGGCCCGCAACTGCCCGCGCGAACTGGCGGCTCTCCTGCACCTGCCCCCGCGCGTCATCGCCCTGTTCGGCATGACCATCGGCTACCCAGCCGAGGGCGACACATCCGCCGTCAAGCCGCGCCTCCCCCAGCCCGGCCTCCTCCACCGCGAGACCTTATGACGCCCAGGCGCGCGACCGCTCCGTCGCCGCCTACGACGAGACCATGCGCGGGTTCTACGAGGCGCAGGGGATGAACGTGCGCGGGACCTGGGCCAACCATTCCGCCAAGCGCGTGGCGGGGCCGGAGGCGCTTTCAGGGCGAGACATCTGGCGCGAAGTCTTGCGGGAGCGCGGGTTCGAGCTGAAGTAGCTCAAGCAGGAATGCGCTGCGTTAGCGCGAAACAGGCAGCAACGAAGTATTTCCCGACACAGGAGACCATGCCATGAGCCGCCCCCACCATGCCAGTCTTCGCCGTGCCTCTCGCACGGCACTCGCCCTGACGTTTTGCATCTGCATGACCGCCGCAATCTCCGCCTGCCACGCCGCCGACGCTCCCGCCGCCCCGCAGATACCGCCGCTCTGGCAGCATCCTAACTTGTTCTCAAACCCACAGGCGGCGGCGGACGCGCTGGACAGCCCAGACATCCTGATGCGCCGCTCCGGCGTGGAGTGGCTGGGCCAGTGGACGGGCACATACACCACCTATGGGGTAGCGCCAGATAAAAACAATTGCGATCAGCTTCAAGGGCTGCCCTTACTGATTCCCAGGCTAACGCGCGCCGTCCGCGAGATGCCCGACGAGGACAGCCAGCAAGCGGCGCGGCTGCTGGTACAGATCGGGACGCCCGCGCGATCCGCGATACCTGCCGTGTGTGAAGCGCTCGTCAAGCAGGGCAGATCGGATGTGTTCAAGCGGTACAATGTGCTTGATAGCCTAATCCACCTATGCGGCGGCCCGAGTGCAGTCGCACCGAAGCTGGTGGCGTTGATGCAAAGCTCGGAACCTGCCACTCGCCGTGCGGCGGCGGGCGCGGCCGGCCTGTGCGATGACATTGGATTTAACCATATCAGTCCGGCTCCCTCCGGCGCTTACGTTCTTCCTCCTTCTCAAAGTCCGGCGGCCAACATTCGGTTCCGAGCGGGTGTCCTGCCAGCGCTCACGAGCCGTGTTGACGACTCTGTCACCAGTGTCAGGTTGGCGGCGCTTGAGTCTTTGGAATCGCTGACTTACGGCTCTGCTGACGTTTGTCTGATCTCGTGGCAAAAAGCGTTTGACGCCACATGGCAGGACACGTTTAAGGTGTACTGGCAGAACACGCTGCCGCCGCTTGGGCGGGCGGTTGCTTCCCCTGACCCGGCTGTTCGTCTGGCGGCCCTGCGCGTACTGGCTTATATGCCCGGCGATGTTTCCCCTTTGTCCTCTGCCTTGCGCGGGCGACTTAACAGCGGCAAAGAAGAACAAATTTATGCACTCGCGGCGCTGTGCCACGCGGCGGGGACGAAGCGGACTTTGGTCGCCGATGTGTTTCTCAAGGATATGCCTTCGCCCGATCTCACACAACGCCGTCAAGCCGCCGCCGATGTGCGTTTGATGGTCATGCCGCTCTGGAACGGCGGCTTTTTCCCGGACCATGAACCGCTGCGCTGGTTCAACGATGACCGCTTGTTCGCCCGTTATGGCGATTCCAGCCTGACACCCAAGCAAAAAGAGGAAGAAGCAAAACAACAGCAAGCCGCGCAGGAACAAACCCAGCAGCGGCTACTGGCTGCGCTTCTGCAAGCCTGTTCCGATCCCGATGCTTCGGTGCGGTCCGATGCAGCGTCCAGCCTGGACCTCATTGGCCAATGGGCGGCAGCCGCGTCGGCTCACGGCTTTTTGTTTGCCCCTGCAAATAAGTCCAATTTGACGGTGAAGCAGGCGTTGACACAAGCCGCCACGGCATTGCAGCCTACCGACCCGGTCCGGGCGACACATTTTCGAGAAATGAGTGCCTATCTATGGGAGCGGCAGCCGGGGGAATTTAGAAAGCAGAAAGCAGAAAACACATGACAGAAATCACACGGCGCGACTTCATCCAAAGCACGATTCAAACCACGATGAAGACGACATTGGCGGCGGGGTTCGCGCTGGCCGTGCAGCCGGTGACGGCGCAGACGATTCACACGGACACGAATGGGCTGACGGCGGGCGAGATTCAGATCCCGACGGCGGATGGCGCGATCCCCGGCTACCGGGCGATGCCGGCGAAGGGCAAGACGTTCCCGGTCGTGCTGGTCGTGCAGGAGATATTCGGCGTCCATGAGCACATCAAGGATGTCTGCCGGCGGTTCGCCAAGCAGGGGTATCTCGCCGTCGCGCCCGAACTGTATGCGCGGCAGGGGGATGTTTCCAAGCTGGCCGACATCAGCCAGATCATGCCGATCGTCGCCAAAGTCCCCGATGAGCAGGTGATGACGGACTTGGACGCCGCCGTCATCTGGGCCGAAAACAGTGGGCATGGGGACGTGTCGAAGCTGGGGATCACGGGCTTCTGCTGGGGCGGGCGCATCGTCTGGCTGTATGCCGCCCACAACCCGTCCCTGAAGGCGGGCGTCGCCTGGTACGGGCGGCTCGTCGGCCAGCCCGACCCGCTGCACCCGCAGAATCCGACCGATCTCGCCGGCAGCCTCAAAGCGCCCGTGCTCGGGCTGTACGGCGGGCAGGATCAGGGTATTACGCAGGAAAGCATCGAGGCAATGCGGACGGCATTGAAGGCGGCGAACAGCCCCTCGGAGATCGTCGTCTACCCAGACGCCGGGCACGGCTTCCACGCCGACTACCGCCCGTCCTACAACAAGGAAGACGCCGCCGACGGAGACCATAAGATGTACGCCTGGTTCAAGAGCCACGGCGTTGCTTCCCAGGGCTGAACCCCTGGGCTTCAGAAGTGCAATCCCCCGCCTGCGCGGGCGAGGACAAAAAGGGCGCGGCAAGCCCTGCCCCTACTCTTAATGCCCGCGCAGGCGGGGATTTGCTCTATTACAGCCCCGCCGTTCAGGGCGGGGACATCAAAGGAGAAACAAACAATGGCAGTTCGCAATGCAGACGCCCAATGGTCGGGCGGCCTCAAAGACGGCACAGGCACGATGAAGCTCGGCAGCGGCGCGTTTGAAGGCCCGTTCTCGTTCAAGTCGCGCATGGAAGAGGGCACGGGCACCAACCCGGAAGAGTTGATCGGCGCGGCCCACGCCGGCTGCTTCTCCATGCAGCTTTCGGCCATGCTGGAGCACGCGGGCTTCCCGCCGGACCGCGTCCACACGGCAGCCAAGGTCTTCTTCGGCCCCGACGGCCCCGGTTTCTCGATCACTAAGATCGAGTTGACAACTGAGGGTACGGTGCCGGGCATTGATGACGCCAAGTTCCAGGAACTCGCGGCAGGGGCCAAGGCCGGCTGCCCCGTTTCCAAAGCGCTGGCGGGGACCGAGATCACGCTGGACGCGAAGCTGGCGTAGAATACCGCTTCGGCAACCATAGGGGCGAACCTTGTGTTCGCCCTTTTTCTTTAGTGTTCGCTCCTTTTCTTTGGCCTCATCTTTGAACGTACACCATTCCCAGCGGCCCGCGCCCGGCGTGGATACTGCGCGATGACAGAGGCACGACTGAGCCATCCAGTTTGACACGGAACGGGCGGACGCCGTTGCCCGTCAGCAGGTAAAGGAAATTGCCGGAGGGATCAAAGGTGGCAGTGGAAACGTCAAACCGCACCGGCAGCGTCTGGTGTGCAGGCTTTCCCAGAGCGCCATCTGGGCGAATCGGGCATCGGTACAGGCGAAGGCTCCCCACAATCCTTTGATCCAGGTCTCCCTCAATCCACCGATAAAGAGGCATTATTAGATAACAGAAGCGGCTATGTGGGTCAACGACTACACAGTCAGCCTGACCCGGCAGCGAGACCTGCGGCGGCTTGAGAGCGTCCAGTTTTCCACTGCTTTGGGTCCGAAACTGAGACACCAGGATACGGCTCGTTTCTTTCCCCCCGAACGCCTTCCCCCCGCCCCCGTAATAGGCATTGTACAGGATGTAGGCATACTTGCCGCCATGAGAAACAAAGATGCTCTCCGGTGTCAGGCCCTCCATTGAGAGGACGCTTTGCGGCAAAAGGTGCAGGGTGCCATCCGGGTTGATGGCAAACCCCGCGACGCCGCCGACATTGGCGGCTGCCATATGAGCACGGCTGGAAACGTACAACGTTGAATGCAGCCGATCAAATGCAGTGGAGACTCCCAGAGTGCCGCCCCCCGCCCCGACGAATGGCGGTGACAGCGGCGCGAGAGTCCCATCAGCATTGATGTGGAACTGTGCCAGGAGGCCGTCGCGCCCCGGCACATAAACGAACCGGCCCGAGGGGTCAACCGAGACCACGAACGGCCCGCCGGCCTGCCCCTTGTACGGGACCGGCACAGTCGCCGGAGACAGCGGCGTCAGCGTCCCGTTCGGCCCGATGCGATATTGGGAGAGGAGGCAGTCGCGGCGGCTGAATTCCAAAGCGCTGAGGACGTACAGAAAGCGGCCTTTGGGGTCAGCGGCGAGGCTATGGCAACGGGCGTAAGCCTTGACGCTCGGCGGGTTGAGCGGCGTCAGCGTCCCGTTCGGGTTCGCGCGGAACTGCGAGATCGTGCCGTCGCCGTAATTGGTGACGTAGACGAAAGAGCCATGGGCGAGGCTTGGGGCAACGAGCAGGAGGCAGAGGGCGGCGAGGAGAAAAGGCGTCTTGAACATGACTACAATTGTAGCACATCAAAGACAAAGAAAAAGCCCCGGCCATCTGACCGGGGTTTTTCTCTGTTTGCCTAATCCTTGACGAAGGGCAGCAGGGCGATCTCGCGGGCGCGCTTGATGGCGACGGCGATCATGCGCTGCTCTTTGGCGGTCGCGCCGGACCGGCGGCGGGGGATGATCTTGCCCCGGTCGTCGGTGAACGTCCGCAGCAGGGTGACGTTCTTGTAGTCCACCGTCTTGATCTTGTTGATGGTCAGCGAGCTGACCTTGCGGCGCTTGAAGCGGCGGTTTTTGTTGCGGTCGGGGCCGCCCGGACCGCCTGGACCGCCGGGGCGCGCGCCGCGCGACGGGCCGCCGCTGGGGGAACCGTAAGCCATGGTGAAATCCTCTCGTTGCGATTCTCACCGCCACATCAACTCAGCACTAGGCGAAGTTAAAGACGGTGCGACTTGCGGGTGGGTGTATTTTCGTGGGGACGAATGCCTGTCAGTATAGCACACGGCAGAGGGGGAAGTCAAGAAGCCTGCCCCGCAGGGCAGGGCGAGCGCATCTTAATTTGTGAGTAGCTTGGTCAAATAGCCGTTATCCCAGCCCGCCCGCTTCTGCTTGGTCTTGATGCCACGCTTGTGGGTTTGCTCCTGACGTAACAGATTTAACGCGATG
>JAABUX010000721.1_pt1 | contig 54305 bp, 56 predicted proteins | sample 5561851 | NCBI WGS metagenome assembly JAABUX01 (sample SAMN10711883, study PRJNA513361) | rock metagenome | isolation source: Antarctica rocks | place: Antarctica: Victoria Land, Richard Nunatak red sandstone | collected 2016-01-03
GCCTACCTGGTCTTTCCAGACTGGGCCACCCTCATGCAAACCCTGATCGACTCAAGACCACCGCCCAACATCGCAGCCCAGATCACCAAGTGACACCCGCGCCAGAGGCCCACTTAGAATTGCTGCCCCTGTCCGCCGCCGCTTGCCTTCCCAGCCCCGATCCGCCATATCCCGGTCGTCCGCAGCGTGCGGGCAAATTCACACGCGGGGCGCCTTTCCCGGGGGTCGCACCCCAGGTTCCGGTGCCGCAGGGCCAGGCTCCGCGGAGGATCAACCGGATACCTGAAAGGTCACGCCCCATGGCGATGCCAGAATTCACCCTGCGCCAGCTTCTCGAGGCCGGCGTCCACTTCGGCCATCACACCCGGCGCTGGAACCCACGCATGGGGCCGTACATCTTCGGCGTCCGCAACGCCGTCCACATCATCGATCTGCAGCAGACTGTCCCCATGCTGGACCGCGCGCTCCGCGCCGTCCGCGACGTGACGGCCGCCGGCGGCCGCGTGCTGTTCGTCGGCACCAAGCGCGCCGCCGCCGAGTACGTCGCCGACAGCGCCCAGCGCTGCGGCCAGTACTACGTGAACCATCGCTGGCTCGGCGGCATGCTGACCAACTGGAAGACCATCACCGGCAGCATCAAGCGCCTGCGCCAGATCGAGGAGATGCTGGCCGGCGACATCCAGGGCCTCACCAAGAAGGAAGTCCTGGATATCACCCGCGACCAGGAAAAGCTGGAGCGCGCGCTGGGCGGCATCAAGGACATGGGCGGCCTGCCCGACATCTTGTTCATCATCGACACCAATAAGGAGAAGCTCGCCGTCGAGGAGGCCAACAAGCTTGGCATTCCTGTCGTCGCCGTGCTGGACAGCAACTCCGACCCGCAGGGCGTCACCTACCCGATCCCCGGCAACGACGACGCCATCCGCGCCATCACGATGTACTGCGACCTGATCGCAGGCGCCGTGCTGGACGGCATCAGCGCCGAGATGGTCGCCAGCGGCCGCGACACCGGCGCCTCCGAGGAGCTGCCCCCGGAGAGCATCCCGATGCCCGATCACGCCGCCCCGGCCGAGCAGCCGGCGGCGTAAGGAGGACCTGACATGGCTGAAGTAACCGCCGCGCTGGTCAAGGACCTGCGCGAGAAGACCGGCGCCGGCATGATGGACTGCAAGCGCGCGCTGACGGAGACCGGCGGCAACAGCGAGGCCGCGCTCGACTGGCTGCGCAAGAAGGGCCTGTCCGCTGCCGTTAAGAAGGGCAGCCGCGTCGCCGCCGAGGGCCTGATCGGCGTCGCCAGCGGCCACAACAAGGCGGCGATGGTGGAGGTCAACTCCGAGACCGACTTCGTCGGCCGCAATGAGGCGTTCCAGGCGCTAGTCGAGGGCATCGCCCACGTCGCCCTGCACGTCGGCGACGACGTGGAGAAAATCCGCGCCGCGCCGTACCCGGGCACGGACCGGACGGTGGCGGAGGAAATCACCCAGGCCATCGCCACCATCGGCGAGAACATGACGCTGCGCCGGGCCAAGGTGATGCATGTGCCGCATGGCGTCGTCGCGACCTACGTCCACAACACCCTGAAGCCCACCCTGGGCAAGATCGGCGTGCTGGTAGCGGTGGAGAGCGACAGCGAGGCGTCGGCGCTGGAAATCCTGGGCCGCCAGGTCGGCATGCATGTCGCCGCCACGCAGCCCGTGGCGCTCGACATCGAGGGCGTCGATCCGGCGGCGGTGGAGCGTGAGCGGGCCATCCTGACCGAGAAGGCCCGCACCGAGAAGAAGAACGAGGGCAAGGCACCGGAGATGATCGAGAAGATCGTCACCGGCCAGATCCGCAAGTTCTACGAGCAGGTCGTGCTGCTGGAGCAGGTCTGGGTGCATGACGGCGAGAGCCGGGTGCGCGCCGTGGTCAGCAAGGCCGGCGCCAAGCTGGGCGGCTTCGAGCGCTTCAAGGTCGGCGAGGGCATCGAGAAGCCCACCGACGACTTCGCCGCCGAGGTTGCCGCCGCGTTGGGCATCGGCGTCTAACGTATCCTAACGACCGCCGGAACTTGTGGGGGGCGGCGGCAGCCACTAGGTTGCCGCCGCCCCATCCACGTCAAGGACCCTATGCCAGAACACACTGCCTATAAGCGCGTCCTGCTGAAGGTGTCCGGGGAGGCGTTGATGGGCCGGCGGGAGTACGGCCTCGACACCGAAACCCTGGGTAGGATCGCGTTGGACGTGCGGGACGTGGTCGAGATGGGCGTGCAGGTCTGCCTGGTGATTGGTGGCGGCAACATCTTCCGCGGCATCTCCGCGGCGGCGGGCGGCATGGACCGGGCGCAGGCCGACTACATGGGCATGCTGGCGACGGTGATGAACGCGCTGGGCATGCAGAACGCGCTGGAGAAGCGCAATGTGCCCACCCGCGTGCAGTCGGCGATCCCGATGAGTAGTGTCTGCGAGCCCTACGTGCGCCGCCGGGCCGAGCGGCACATGGAGAAGGGCAGAGTGGTGATCTTCGCCGCCGGCACCGGCAACCCGTTCTTCACCACCGACACCGCTGCGGCGTTGCGCGCGGCCGAGATGAACTGCGACCTGCTGCTCAAGGGCACCCAGGTTGATGGCGTCTATTCCGCCGACCCCCGCAAGGACCCGACCGCCTCACGTTACGACGAACTGACATATCTTGAAGTTCTGTCGCGCGACCTTGGCGTAATGGATGCCGCTGGGATCAGCCTGGCGCGGGAGAACGGCCTGCCGATCATCGTCTTCAACATCCACGCCCCCGGCGCCTTTGCCAAGGTGATGCGCGGCGAAGGCCACTTCACCCGCATCATCGAGCCGCATTAGCGCCCAGAGCCACCTCAGCAGCCACATCAGTTCCCTACGGAGGCCACCTTGCCCGCCGACCTGACCGCCCTGAAAACCGACCTGACCCGCCGCATGGATGGTGCGCTGGAAACGTTGCGCCGTGACTTTGGCGGCCTGCGGACCGGCCGCGCCAGCCCGGCCCTGCTGGAGCCGGTGAAGGTCGAGGCTTATGGCACCGAAGTGCCCATCACCCAGGTCGGCACCATCGGTGTGCCGGAGCCGCGGATGATCACCGTCCAGGTCTGGGACCGCACCCTGGTCGGCGCGGTCGAGCGGGCGATCCGCGACAGCGGCCTGGGCCTCAACCCCGGGTCGGATGGCCAGGTGGTGCGCGTGCCCATCCCGCAATTGACCGCCGAGCGCCGGGGCGAGCTGGCGAAGGCTGCCGGGCGCTATGCGGAGGGCTCGCGCGTGGCGATACGCGGCGTGCGCCGGGACGGCATGGACCAGATTAAGGCGTTTGAGAAGAAGGGGGAGATCGGCGAGGATGAAATGAAGGACTGGTCGGACCAAGTGCAGAAGCTGACCGACGGCTACATCCGCCGCATCGACGACTCGCTGACCGACAAGGACAAGGAAATCCGGCAGGTGTGATGCGATGCGCACGGCAAGCATGGGCGTAGCGGCAGCGGCATCCGGGACGGCCCCGGCCCCGACGCACGTTGCCATCATCATGGACGGCAACGGTCGCTGGGCGAAGGCGCGTGGCCTGCCGCGGTTGGCCGGGCACCGTGCGGGCGCGCAGGCGGTCCGCCGCACCGTCGAGGCCGCGGTGGAGGCCGGGGTGTCCTGGCTGACGCTATATGCCTTCAGCAGCGAGAACTGGCGCCGCCCGCCGGAGGAGGTGCTGGAGCTGACAGGCCTACTACGCCATTATATCCGGCAGGAGCTGGCCGAATTGGGCGGGCAGGGCGTCCGCGTCCGCGTGCTCGGCGACCGCGGGCGCTTCGATGCCGACACCCAGGCCGACCTGGCCCAGGCCGAGCGCAACACCAAGGCCAATACCCGGCTGAACCTGAACGTCGCGCTGTCCTACGGCGCACGCGACGAGATCGTGGCGGCAGCCCGCGCCGCGGCGGAGGCGGCGGTTGCCGGCCACCTGGACCCGGCTGCGCTGGACGAGGCCGCCTTCGGCCGCCTGTTGTTCACCGCCGGGATGCCCGACCCCGACCTAGTCATACGCACCTCCGGCGAGCACCGGCTGTCCAACTTCCTGCTGTGGCAGTCGGCCTATGCCGAGCTGGTGTTCCTCGACGTGCTGTGGCCCGACTTCAATGCGGCCGAGCTGGACGCCGCCCTTGCCGAGTATGCCCGCCGCGAACGCCGGTTCGGGGCACGCCCTGCCTGACCAGGACCCAGCGAAGCTTACCGCCGGCCCGGCCCGGCGGGCGCAGTGGGGCGACCTGCGTGTGCGCGTGATGTCGGCAATCGTGCTGGCGCCTGTCGCGCTGGCCTGCGTCTGGTATGGCGGGCCGTCATGGAATGCTCTGGTCGCCATTGCGGGCGCGGGTTTGGCGCTGGAGTGGGTGGCGCTGTGCCGTGCCGCGCCCGACGCATGGCCCGGTTTCGGCGTGGTGGCGGCGGTGCTGGCCGGCGTCGTGCTGGCCACCGCCGACTGGACACAGCCGGGCGTGGCCACGCTGCTGGCCGGCGCCGTGCTGGTGCTGATGCCGCATTGGCGGCTGGCGGCTGGCGTGCCCTATGCCGGTATCGGCGCCGTCGCGCTAGTCTGGCTGCGTGCGGATCCGGTTGCGGGCCGGGGCAACGTGATCTTCCTGATCCTGGCGGTGTGGGCCAGCGACATCGGCGCCTATGTGGCCGGCCGCCTGCTGGGTGGGCCGAAGCTGGCGCCCATGATCTCGCCGGGCAAGACCTGGTCGGGTGCGGCAGGCGGACTGGTTGCGGCAATGCTGGCCGGCCTGGTGGCGGGGCAGGTGATCGCGCCCGGGGCGGCCCTGCGTGCGGCGGTGCTTGCGGCACTGATCGGCGCGGCGTCGCAGGGCGGTGACTTGCTGGAGAGTGCGATCAAGCGTGGATTTGGCGTCAAGGACTCGGGCCGGCTGATTCCCGGGCATGGCGGGCTGATGGACCGGCTGGATGGCTTGCTCGTGGCGGCGCCTGTGGCGGCCGGGCTGGCGTTGCTCATAGGGCGGGGGACGACGTTATGGCATTAGGCTCGGCCGGCGTCCGGACGGTCACGGTCCTGGGCAGCACCGGGAGCGTCGGCACCAGCACGATTGACCTGCTCGCCGCCAATCCCGGCCGCTACAAGGTCCACGCGCTGGTCGGCGGCCGTAATGTCGCGCTGCTGGCTGAGCAGGCCATTCGCCTAAGCGCCGCCCTGGCAGTGATCGCCGACGCCTCGCAGCAGCGTGCCCTGGACGCGGCGCTGGCCGGGACCGGCATACAGACCGCTGGCGGCAGCGATGCCGTCACGCAGGCCGCTGCCATCCCGGTGGACTGGACCATGGCGGCGATCACCGGCGCGGCTGGGCTGCCCTCCACCCTGGCCGCCATCCGCCGCGGCGGCGCGGTGGCGCTGGCCAACAAGGAGGCGCTGGTCTGCGCCGGGGAGGTCATGCTGCAGGCCGTCCGCGACGCCGGCGCGACCCTGCTGCCGGTGGACTCCGAGCACAACGCCATCTTCCAAGCGATGGCGGAAGGCAACCGGGACGGCGTGGAGCGCATCGTGCTGACCGCGTCCGGCGGCCCGTTCCGCCTGTCCACGCCCGAGGAGATGGCCCGCGCCACGCCGGAGGCCGCGCTGCGCCACCCCGTCTGGTCCATGGGCGCCAAGATCAGCATCGACAGCGCGACGATGATGAACAAGGGCCTCGAAGTGATCGAGGCCGCCCGGCTGTTCGCAATCGATGAGGCCGACATCGGCGTCCTGATCCATCCGCAGTCCGTCATCCATGGCCTGGTGCATTACCGGGACGGCAGCGTGCTGGCCCAACTCGGATCGCCCGATATGCGGATCCCGATCGCCCACGCGCTGGCCTGGCCCGGCCGCATCCCCACCAGCTCGCCCCGGCTGGACCTGGCGGCACTGGGCCGGCTGGAGTTCGCCGAGCCAGACCCGGTCCGTTTCCCGGCGCTGCGGCTGGCGCGCAACGCCTTGCGCGCAGGGGGCGGCGCTCCCACCATCTTGTCTGCCGCCAACGAGGTGGCGGTCGAGGCTTTCCTGGCCCGGCGGCTCGGCTTCACCGACATCGCCGCCCTGGTCGAGACGGTGCTGGACCGCATTGGCCACCAGCCCGCCGATAGCCTGGACGCGGTGCTGGACCTGGACGCCACCGCCCGCCGGGCTGCCCAGACCGTCGTGGGCGCCCGAGCCGCCTAAACTTCCCCCTCATCCCCCGGGCTGCGTCAGCCAAGGAGCCTCCATGGACCACCTTCGCCAGCTTGTTGCCTTCCTCGTCGTGCTCGGCGTGCTGATCTTCGTGCACGAGATGGGGCATTACCTCGCCGCACGCTGGCGCGGCGTGCATGTCGAGGCGTTCTCGCTCGGATTCGGCCAGTCCATCGCCCGCTGGACCGACAAGTCGGGCACGGTATGGAAGCTGGCCTGGCTGCCCCTCGGCGGCTACGTCAAGCTGCACGGCCAGGAGCGTCCGGAGGATGTCTCGCCTGAGGCGCGTGCGGCCTGGCTGCCGGGCCGCACCTACCAGGGCAAGTCCGTGCTGTCGCGCGCCATCATCATCGCGGCCGGGCCGGTGGCGAACTTCCTGCTGGCGGCGGTGCTGTTCATCGCCCTGATCGGCTTCGCCGGCCAGCCGGTGTCGATGCCGGTCGTCAGCGAGGTGATTGCCAACGGCGCCGCGGCGCGGGCGGGGTTGCAGGCCGGAGACCGGGTGGAAGCCATTGACGGCGCCGCGGTCACCCGGTTCGACGACATCCAGCGCATCGTCTCGGCCAGCCCGGACCGCCTGCTGAGCGTCCGCGTCCTGCGCGCCGGGCAGGAGCAAACCTTGGCGGTGACGCCCGACGGCCGGGATGCCGGCGGGCATCGGATCGGCGTCCTGGGCATCCGGAGCGGCGTGACCGAGTATGTCCGCGTCAGCCCGTGGCAGACCATCAGCGCCGGCCTGGCGCAGACCTGGGAGGTGACGGCGCAAACCGCGGCCGGCGTGGCGGGCCTGTTCACTGGCGCGCATGGCCTGAGCGAGCTGGGCGGCCCGTTGCGGATCGCGCAGATCTCCGGCCAGGCGGCGCAGCTCGGCATCGCCAGCCTAGTCGGGCTGATCGCCGTCCTGTCGGTCAACCTGGGCTTGATGAACCTGATCCCGATTCCCGTGCTGGACGGTGGGCACCTGCTGTTTCTGGCGGCGGAGGCGGTGCGCGGCCGGCCGGTTCCCCCCAAGGCGCAGGACTACAGCACGCGGGCCGGGCTGGCTTTGCTGGCCTGCCTGTTCCTTGTGGTAACCTGGAACGACCTGCCGCATCTCGGGCTGGTGCGCTGGGTGTCCAGCCTGATCGGGTAGGGTTAACCGGGGCCTGTGCCTGCCCCCGTACGCATTAGCCTTGGCGGCGGGCGCTGCGGCGCTTACAAGCACGCCGTGTCCGATGCCCCGGGAGGGTTCGCCTGTTGGTTCCTAGACGCCTTGCGTTGCTCGCCACCGCCTGCATCGTCCCACTGATTGCGGCGTCCGACGCGCAGGCACAGCAAAGCTCGTCGCGGGCGGCCCCTACGGCGCAACGCCGCGCCAGCCCCGGCGGCGCGGCACGCCTCACCGCGCCTGGCAACACCGTGACCAGCATCAAGGTCGAGGGCAACCAACGCATCGAGCAGGGCACCATCCGCTCCTACATGCTGGTGCAGCCCGGCGACGCCTTTGATCCCGACCGCATCGACCGTAGCTTGAAGACGCTCTACTCCACCGGCCTGTTCCAGGATGTCATGATCCGGCGCGAGGGCAATGCCCTCCTGGTGAAAGTGGTCGAGAACCCGATCGTCAACCGCATCGCCTTCGAGGGTAATCGCAAGCTGAATGACGACCAGCTTCGGCCCGAGCTGCAGTTGCGCGCGCGCGCGGTGTTCACGCCGCAACTGGCGCAGGCCGACCGGCAACGCATCTTGGACCGCTACGCCAAGGGTGGCCGGTATGCCGCGACGGTCGAGCCGAAGATCATCCACCTCGACCAGAACAGGGTGGATGTGGTGTTCGAGGTCAACGAGGGCGAGACCACGCTGGTCAGCCGCATCGCCTTCGTCGGCAACCACGCCTTTAGCGAGAACCGCCTGCGCGAGGTCATCAACAGCCGCGAGCAGGCTTTCTACCGCATCCTGTCCAGCAGCGACCAGTACGACCCCGAGCGCATAAACTTCGATAAGGAACTGCTGCGGCGGTTCTACCTGAAGAACGGCTTTGCCGATTTCGAGGTGCACGACGCCGTGGCCGAGCTGTCGCAGGACCGCCGGGCCTTCTTCGTGACGTTCACCATCAGCGAGGGCGACAAATACACGGTCGGCCAGGTCGGCATCGACAGCAAGCTGCCCAAGCTGAACGGCGACGACTTGAAGCCGCTGCTGCAGATCAACACCGGCGATACCTATGACGGCGACCTGGTGGAGCGCACGACGCAGGCGTTGCAGGACGAGGCGCAGAACCGCGGCTATGCCTTCGTGGATGTGAAGCCGCGCATCGCCCGCGACAAGGCGAAGAAGACCGTGGACCTGGTGTTCGACATCACCGAGAGCCCGCGCGTCTATGTCGAGCGCCTCGACATCCAGGGCAACACCCGCACCGAGGATAAGGTGATCCGCCGCGAGTTCCGCCTGGCGGAAGGCGATGCGTTCAACGCCGCCACCGTGCGCCGGTCCCGCCAGCGGCTGCAGGACCTAGGCTACTTTAACAGCGTCACCGTCCGTCCCAGCCCCGGCAGTGCGCCGGACCGCGCCATCGTGACGGCGCAGGTGGACGAGAAGGCGACGGGCGAGCTGACGCTAGGCGGCGGCTACTCGACGGACTCCGGCGCGCTGGTGAATGCCGGGTTGCGGGAGCGCAACTTGGTCGGCACCGGCATCGATGCCGGGCTGAACGGCGTGCTGGCGCAGAAGCGCAGCCAGATCGACCTGTCCGTCACCGACCCGTATTTCCTGGACCGCAACCTGGTGGCCGGGTTCGACGCCTTCCTGGTCCGCAACGACAACCAGAGCATCGCCGCCTACAGCGAGCGGCGGACGGGCGGCGACTTGCGGCTGGGCTATGAGTTCAACGAGCACCTGCGGCAGGCGTTCACCTACTCGTTGGTAGACCGGAACGTGTACAACGTCCAAAGCGGTGCCAGCATTTACATCCTGAACCAGGCTGGTTCCTCCCTGCTGTCGCAGCTTGGCACGACCTTGGCCTTGGACTACCGCGACAGCCGGACCGACCCGCGTGACGGCTACTTGGTGCGGCTGGGTGTGGACGTGGCGGGGTTGGGCGGCACGGCGAAGTATGTCCGCTCCAAGCTCGACGGCTCCTACTTCATCCCGTTGGAGCGGTTTACCGGCGACGCCGACTGGAGCATCGCGCTCACGGCCGGTGCTGGCTACCTGGAGCCGCTGGGCGTGCAGGAGAAGATCATCGACCGCTTCTTCCTGGGCGGCGACAACCTGCGCGGCTTCCAGTCCGGCGGCGCTGGTCCGCACGCCCAAACATTCACACCTGATATCAATAATCCCGGGAAATTCCTCTCAGGCACGAATGACAGCATCGGCGGCCGGCTGATCTACAATCAATCCACCGAGTTGCGATTTCCGCTGCCAATCTCTGCCGACCTTGGGTTGTCTGGGCGAACCTTCGTGGATATCGGGGCGCTCACGCAGGTGACGAACCTCGGCAACCCGCCTGGAAGCCTGCCAGGAACGTTCACCAAGTTTTTCAACGACCCGACCCCTCGGGTCGGCGCTGGCGTCGGGGTGTCGTGGAAGACGCCGTTTGGCTTGGTCAACATCGATCTGGCCGAGGCCGTCGTCAAACGCAGCGGCGACCAGACGCAGCTTTTCCGGTTCGGCTTTGGTACGAGGTTCTAGCCCATGCGCATCCTGATCCCCGCCCTGGCGGCGGCTGCCCTCCTGTCCCCCCTATCCGCGTTGGCCCAGCAGTCGCCGGCCTGGTTCGTCCCCGGCGGCGGCGGTGCTGCCGGCCAGCGTCCGGGAGCGGCGCCGGGCCAGCCGGTGCAGGCGACCCAGCCGGCGCGCCCCGCGCCCCGGCCGCAGCCGCAGCCGCGTCCCTCGTTGCCGCCAGCCGTGCAGGTTGCGCCGCCGCCGATGGGCGATCCAGCCAGTGGGCTGACCACCGCAGGCGGCGGGCAGGATGCCGCGCCGGGTCCGCAGGTGCAGTTGCCGCCCGCCCCCGACCTGCCGCCGATCCCGCGCGGCCCGACGCCGCCGGCCGCCGTCATCGGCGTGCTGGGCATTCCCGACATCATGCACGGCGCGATCGCAGCGCAGCAGGTGGAGAAAACCATCGGCGAGCGGCGGGAGAAGCTGAACCAGGACGCGCAAAAGGAGCAGGCTGCCTGGCGCGACCTGCAGCAGTCGCTGGCCAACCAGCGCGCTGGCATGACGCCCGACCAAATCCGCGGCAAGGAGCGTGAACTGCAGGAGCGTATCACCAACGCGCAGCGGCAGTTCCGTGACCGCAACCGCTATATGCAGGAGGCCGCGCAGGTCGGGCTGGCGCAGATCGAGCGCATGCTGATCGCCGTGATCCGCCAGGTCGCCGAAAGCCGCGGCATGAACCTGGTCCTGCATCGGGCGCAGGTAGCGCTTAACGTGAACGAATTCGACATCACCGAGCCGGTGATTGCGCAGATGAACAAGATCTTGCCATCCGTGCTCCTGCCGCCGGAAGGCGTGTCCGCCGTCGCTGCGATGCAGCCCGCCGCCGGCCCGGCTGCCCCGGCCGATGCGGCGCCGTCCGCCGTCGCCGTCACCGCCCCGCCGGGGTCCACGCCGCCGCGACGCTAGGCCATGGCAGACGCACCAGCCGCGGCGGGGGACCCGCGCTTTTTCGGTCGCACAGGGCCGCACCCGCTGGCCGCCATCGCAGCCGCCGCGATCGGGCAGGTGCGGCCGGACGGGGCTGACGCGATGCGTCGGCTGCACGGCATCGCGCCGTTGCAATCGGCTGGCCCAGGCGAGGTGAGCTTCATCGACAACCGCAAGTATGCGGACCTATTGCAGGCAACCCGTGCCGGCGCTGTCATCGTGCATCCAGACCTGGCGCCGCGAGTGCCCCCGGGGACCGCGGCCATCGTGACCACCGAGCCCTATGCGGGATGGGCACGGGCGGCGGCGCTGTTCCATCCGCCGCCGCCGGTCCGGCCCGGCGTTCATCCCGCGGCAGTGGTGTCGCCGGGTGCAACTGTGGATGTCTCCGCCGAGGTCGGTCCCCTGGCGGTCATCGGCGAGGGCGCGCAGATCGGGCCGCGTTGCCGGATCGGCGCCGGCGCGGTGATCGGCGATAATGTCGTCATGGGCGCGGACTGCCGCATCGGGCCGCTGGCGAGCGTCAGCCATGCCCTGCTGGGCGCCCGCGTGTACATCTACCCCGGGGCGCGCATCGGTCAGGAGGGCTTCGGCTTTGCGGCGACCGAGGCCGGGTTCATCACCGTGCCGCAGCTTGGCCGGGTGCTGCTGCACGACGACGTGGAGGTTGGCGCCAACAGCACCATCGACCGCGGCGCGGCGCCGGACACGGTGATCGGCGCCGGGTCGCGCCTCGACAACCTGGTGCAGATTGGGCACAACGCCCGTCTGGGCCGTTGCTGCATCGTGGTGTCGCAGGCCGGCATCTCAGGCTCGACCGTGCTCGGGGACTTCGTGGTGATCGCCGCGCAGGCTGGCCTGACCGGCCACCTGCGGATCGGCGCCAAGGCCCGGGTGGGCGCGCAGGCTGGCGTGATGGCGGACGTGGCGGACGGTGCGGTCGTGGTTGGCAGCCCGGCGCAGCCGGTGCGGGAGTTCTTCCGCGGCGTGGCGACGCTGCGCCGGCTGGCGCGTTCTCCGCGGACCGGCGGCGATGCGGCCGGTCAGGAGTAGGTCAGCATGGACGGCACGCCCCCCTCTTCCACCCTTCCCGGGGCTGGCCCGCAAGCCGGCCCGCAGCTGCCCGTGACCGACATCGCGCCGAAGCCGACGCTGAAGGCCGCGCTGCCGCCGGTCGAGGTCATCGACATCAAGCGGATCATGTATGCGATCCCGCACCGCTATCCGTTCCTGCTGATCGACAAGGTGGTGGACGTGGTGCCTGACGAGTCCGCGACGGGGATCAAGAACGTCACGGCGAACGAGAACTTCTTCCAGGGCCACTTCCCCGACCATCCCGTGATGCCCGGCGTGCTCATCATCGAGAGCATGGCGCAGACCGCGGCGGTGCTGGTGATGGAGACGCTTGGGCTCAACGCGGCGGGGAAGGTCGTGTACTTTATGACCATCGAGAACGCCAAGTTCCGCCGCCCTGTCGTGCCAGGTGACCAGCTCCGCATTGCAGTCCGCAAGGACCGGCACCGCGGCGCCGTCTGGAAGTTCAGCGCCGTCGCCCGGGTGGACGGGGTATCGGTGGCGGAGGCGACCTATGCCGCCATGATCATGGACAAGTAGCGGCATTCGTAACAAGCCCAGAAACAATAGGTGTGTTGGCCCGCTGCCGGCGCACCGCATAGGCTGGACTCCCTGCCGGACCCGCTGGGCTGCCGGACCATCGTGAAAGTAGCCGCATGAGTTCACGCCCCCTGCCTGCCGGCCTCACGCTGGGACGCCCGGACACCGCCCAGGTGCATCCGACCGCCATCGTCGAGCCCGGCGCCGAGCTGGGCGACGGCGTGCAGGTGGGACCGTGGTGTCATGTCGGCCCGCAGGTCAGCATTGGCGCGGGGACCCGGCTGGTGTCCCATGTCGTGGTGGACGGCGACACGGTGATCGGTGAGGGCGTGACCCTGTATCCGTTCTGCACCATCGGCCTGGCGCCGCAGGACCTGAAGTACAGGGGCGAGCCGACCCGGTGCGAGATCGGCGACCGCACCCAAATCCGAGAGAATTGCACGATCAACCGCGGCACCGTGACCGGTACCGGCCTGACCCGGGTGGGCGCGGATTGTCTGTTGATGGCGGTTGTGCATGTCGCGCACGATTGCTCGATTGGTGACGGGGTGGTGATCGCCAACAATGTCGTCATGGGTGGGCATGTCACCATCGGGGCCGGGGCGGTGATCGGCGGGTCAGCGGCGCTGCACCAGTTCGTGCGGATCGGGCGCGGCGCGATGGTCGGCGGCGTGTCGGGGGTGGAGGCGGACGTGATCCCGTTTGGCAGCGTGCTCGGCAACCGGGCGCGGCTGATGGGGCTTAACGTGATCGGGCTGCGGCGGCGCGGCGTGGACCGGGCGGGGCTGTTGTCGCTGCGGGCCGCGGTGCGCCGGCTGTTCGGGCCGGACGAGGTGTTCAGCGCACGGCTGGCCGAGGTGCGGGCGGCCTACGTCGGCGACACGCTGGTGGCGGAGCTGCTGGCGTTCATGGATGCGCCGAGCAAGCGCGGCCTGATCCGGGCGGAGTTGGCCGGACTTGATGAGGGCGACGCCGGGTAGCTCCGTGGCTGCGGCCGGCATTCTCGGCATCATCGCCGGCGGCGGGCCGTTCCCTGGCCGAGTCGCTGCGGCGGCGCTGGCGGCGGGGCGGCGGGTGTTCATTGTGGCGCTTCGAGGCTATGCCGAGCCATCCGTCGTCGGACCGTTCGATCACAGCTTCGTGCGGATCGGTGCGGCGGCGGGAATCCTGGCGATGCTGCGGGACCATGGCTGCACCGACCTGGTGCTGGTCGGTCCGGTGCGCCGGCCCCACCTGCTGGACCTTCGCCCGGATGCGGAGGGCACGCGCATCCTGGCCCGCATCGGCCGGGCCGCCTTTACCGGGGATGATGGGTTGCTGGCCGCGGTCGTCCGGGTGTTGGGGGAGGAAGGGTTTCGCGTGCTGGGCGCGCACGAGGTGCTGACCGAGGCCGTCGCCCCGGCCGGCATACTCGGCCAGGCCGCCCCAGATGCCGCCGCCATGGCCGACATCCGGCGTGGCGAGGAGGTTGTGCGCGCCCTGGGGCGGGTGGACGTGGGCCAGGGCTGCGTGGTGCAGCAGGGCATCGTGCTGGCCGTGGAGGCCATTGAGGGCACCGACGCCATGCTCGCCCGCGCGACGGGGCTGGCCCGGCCCGGCCCCGGCGGCGTGCTCGTGAAGCTGGTCAAGCCTGGCCAGGACCGGCGGACGGACCTGCCGACCATCGGCCCCGGCACCGTGCGCGCCGCCGCCGCTGCTGGGCTGCGCGGCATAGCGGTGGAGGCCGGGGGCACCCTGGTCACCGACCGCGCCGCCTGCGTTGCCGAGGCGGACACGGCCGGTCTATTCCTGCTCGGCATCACCCCGGCTGGTGACGCCTCATTTGATAAGGACATCCAACCATGAGCGATCCGCGCTTCCTGCACACCATGCTGCGCGTCAAGGACCTGGACCGCAGCGTCGCCTTCTACACAGGCCTGATGGGCATGAAGGAGATACGCCGCTCCGAGGTGCCGGCGGGCAAGTACACCCTCTGCTTCGTCGGCTACGGCGATGAGGGTTCATCCAGCGTGATCGAGCTGACCTACAACTGGGACCAAGATAAGCCCTACGACGTCGGCAGCGGGTTCGGCCACCTCGCCGTGGCGATGCCGGACGTGTACGCCGCCTGCGAGACGCTGCGGAAGGGCGGCGCCAAGATCACCCGCGAGGCCGGGCCGGTGCAGCACGGCACGACGGTGATCGCCTTCGTCGAGGACCCCGACGGCTACAAGGTCGAGCTGGTGCAGCGCGGCTGATCTTCGGAGACCCCGGCGACACCACGCTCGCCTGGCTGACCCGGCGCACGCTGCGCGTCGGCGTCACCGGGCTGGCGCGGGCTGGGAAGACGGCATTCCTGACCTCGGTGGCGGCGAATCTGCTGGCCCTGGGCGCTGGCCGTCCGGTGCTTCCGGCCCTGGCGCAGCGGCTGGGCGGCCGGCGGCTCCAGGTGTCGGTTGCCCCGGCTGGCGCCGCGGGGCTGCCGCGCTTCGATCACGCGCGTCACCTGGCGGCATTGACCGCCGATCCGCCGGCTTGGCCGGAACGGACCAGCTCGGCATCGCTGCTGGCGCTGGACTTGGTGGTGAGCCGGCAGCGCCTTGGTGTGGACCTACCGCCGCAGCGGGTGCGGCTAGAGCTGCTGGACTATCCCGGCGAGTGGCTGCTGGACCTGCCGCTGGTCCGCACGCCCTATCCCGCATGGTCCGATGCCGTGCTGCGCCGGCTGGAAGGCATGCCGCCGGCCGCCGAGTTCCTGGCGTTCAGCACCGCCCTGCCCGCGGGCGCCCCGGCCGATGAGGCGCTGGCCGCCACCGGCCACCGGCTGTACCGCTCCCTGCTGCACCGGATGCGGGACGAGGCCGGGCTGTCCCTGTTGCAGCCCGGCCGTTTCCTGATGCCGGCGCCGGGGCCGGAGCCGGTCTGGATGCCGTTCTTCCCGCACCGTGGCAGCGGCGGCCTGCACAGCCTGCTGGCGCTCCGTTACGGCGCCTATGTGCAGTCGGTGCAGGCCGAGCTGGCGGACCCGATGTTTGGCGACCTGGACCGCGTTGTCGTCCTGGCGGACCTGCTATCCGCCCTGTCCACCGGCCCGGCCAGCTTCGCTGACGCTGCCGGTGCGTTGGCCGCCGCGGCGGGGGCCTTGCGATGGCGGTGGTCGCTGCTGGATGCCGTGCTGGCCCTGGGCCGCCTGCGCCTGCCGCCCAAGACGGTGTCCCGCGTCGCCTACGTCGCGACGAAATCGGATCATGTCGCAGAGCGCCAGCGCGGCAACCTCGCAGCGCTGCTACGTAGCCTGGCCAGCCCGGGCGACGCCGTGCCCGACGTGCGGACGGCCCACCTGCCGGTCGCCGCCGTGCGCTGCACCGAGGACTTCGTCTGGACCCTCGACGGCCGCCCGGTGTCCGCCGTGCGTGGCCGGCGGATCGGCGACGAGCGGCTGTTGCGGTCCTACCCCGGCGAGGTGCCGGACCGCCCGCCGGATGCGGCGTTCTGGGCGCACCCCTTCCTGCAACTGCCCGAGTTCGAGCCGCGCCGCCCGCCCGACGCCGGCCGCGGCGGTGTGCCGGAACTGGGGCTGGACGCCCTGCTGGTGTTCCTGCTGGACGGCGTACTGTGACCGCGCGCCCACGCCCGCTTCCCCCACTCCCACGCCCCCCACTCCCACGCATTGAGCTGGAGGAGCCGCCGCGCCCGCGCATCGAGTTGGAGGAGGCCCCGGCCGAACGACTGCAGGCCGAGCCGCCGCTAGAGCTGCTGGCCGACCCGGCGCCGTCCCGCCGTGCGTCGCTGGTGCTGACCGGCGCGGCCGTGCTTGCGGCAGGGATTGGTGGGCTGTCGCTGGGTAACTTCGTGCTGGACCAGTTCGCGCGGGCAGCCTGGCTTGGCTGGACTACGCTCGGGGTGTCGGCGGTCGGCGTCGGCATGATGGGGGCCGGCGTATGGCGCGATCTGCGGGGCGTGCTGGCGCTGCGCCATGTGGACGGGCTGCGGGCGGACCTGGCCTCCGGCGAGGCCCGTCGCATCGTCAGCGCGGCAATGGAGTGGGCCACCACGGTGCCCGGCGGCCCTGACCTGCTGCCGGCGCTGCGGGCGGTGAACGACCCGGACGCTGTCGTGTCCCTGCTGCGCGCCGGCCCGGGTCAGGTGCTGCGGGCAGAGGCGGACCGGCTGGGCCGCACCGCCGCCGTGCAGGTGGTGGCGGGGATCGCCGCCATGCCGTCGCCCGCGCTGGACGTGCTGCTGGTCGCCTGGCGCGGGGTGAGGCTGGTGCGGCAGGTGGCGCAGCTCTATGGCGTGCGGCCGGGCACGCTGGGCACGCTGTCACTGCTGCGCCGCACGGCCAACGCCGCCGCAACCGTCGGCGCGGCGGAGTTCGCCGGCAACGCGGCCGCCCATGCCATCCTGTCGAACCCGTTGCTGGCGCACCTGGCCGGGGAAGTCGCCGGCGCCGGCATCGCCGCCCGGCGCATGGTGGTGCTGGCACGCGCGGCGGCGGCGGCGTGCGACCCGCTGCCGCCGGGGGGTTAGCAGAGGGTGCCCGTCAACTGCGTGATGCGTTGCACGTTTGAACCGCGCACGTATGCGGGTGCGTCGCAGGAAGGACTGGGCGCCATTGCGGCGCCTTGGACCGGCTGGCTGATTTTCGCGGCCCTGGCCGTGGCGGCAAGGACGACATGAGCTTCACACCCCCGCCCACCCCCGTCTCGGTTCGCCCGTTGAGCGAGCCGGTCGGCCAGTTCCAACTGTTCCGGGCATTGCTGCGCAACTCGCTGGAGGCTACGCCGGCCGCCGCCTACACGCAGCCGTTCGCCCGGCGCCGCTTCCTGGGGCGAGAGGTCGTCTATGTGTCCGATCCCGAGCTGATCCGGCAGGTGCTGGTCGAGCAGGAATCGTCGTTCGTAAAGGCAGCCTCGATGCAGCGCGCCCTGGTTCCGGCGCTGGGCCAGGGGTTGCTGACCGCCGAGGGCGCACATTGGCGATGGCAGCGCCGGGCCGCGGCCCCCGCTTTCCGGCATGACCGCCTGCTGAGCTTCATCCCGGCCATGCTCGCCGCCGCGGGCCGGACCCGCGACCGCTGGCTCGTCCTGCCGGCCGGCGGCGCGGTCGAGGTCACGCATGAGATGATGCAGACCGCCTACGACGTGATTGTCGAGACGATGCTGTCCGGCGCGCCGGGGCTGGACCAGGCGCGGATCGAGGACGGCATCGCCGCTTACTTGGGATCGACGCCCTGGACGGTGATGGCCGGCTTGCTTGGCCTGCCGGGCTGGCTGCCACTGCCAAAGAAGCGGCAAGGGCGCCGGGCGCGGGACTACGTGCGCGGCGCGCTGCTCGGCATCGTCCATCAACGCCGGGGGGAGCGCGCTGACGGGGGCACGGTCCGCCCGGATCTGCTGACGATGCTGCTGGATGCGCACGATCCGGAGGACGGCCGGGCGATGGACGATCAAGAGATCGCCGACAACCTGCTGACCTGCATCGTCGCCGGACACGAGACGACCGCGGTGGCGCTGACCTGGAGCCTGTACTTGCTGGCCGGGCATCCGGAGGTGGAGGCCCGGGTTGTGGAGGAGGTTGGGCGCGTGACCGGCGGCGGAGCCCTCGGTGCGGAGCATGTCGCCGCCCTCGCCTACACGCGGCAGGTGGTGCAGGAGGCGATGCGATTGTATCCGCCGGCGCCGCTGATCGCCCGCATGGCCGTCAAGGATGTCCGACTTGGCGAAGTGGTGATCCCGGAGGGAACGCCGACCTACGTGCCCGTCTATGCCGTGCACCGCCATGCCGCGCTGTGGCGGGACCCCGATGCCTTCGACCCCGACCGGTTCCTGCCGGAGGCCGTCGCGGATCGGCACCGCTATGCCTACCTGCCGTTTGGGGCGGGGCCGAGGATATGCATCGGCGCGTCCTTCGCCATGCTGGAGGCTGTAGCGATCCTGGCAACCATGGTGCAGTCGTTTCGGCTGACGATGGCACCCGGGCCGGGGCCGGTGCCCCGCCAGCGCATCACCCTGCGGCCGCAGGGCGGGTTGCGGATGGTTGTGGCGCCGCGCTTGGTGAATAGGGCCGGTCCATAAGGGCATCCGGCTCGATGGAGAGACATGCCTGCCCGATGACTCTGCAGGGTCACGCCTGCAATCGGCTAATCGTCCTCGTCCCGTGCCGGCCGGCTGGCGTCCAACGCCGCCTGCAAGGTGTAGGCTGCAGCCATGCTGTCCACCACGGCCGCGCGCTTGCCCCGGGTCATGTCCAGCTCGCTAATCAAGAACCGGTTGACCGCGGAGGAAGACAGCCGCTCGTCCCACAACGCCGCCGGCAGCCCGGTTTGCCCGGACAGCGCCCGCGCCCAATCCCGCACCGCCTGTGCTGCCGGCCCCATGCTACCGTCCATCGACAACGGCCAGCCGATAACCAACCCGCCAGCGCCCTCCCGCCGGGCGAGGGCCGCCACCTCCGACGCCGCCTGGGCCAACTTGCCCCGGCGTAGGCTGCCGTACGGGCTGGCCAGCATCAGCCCGACATCGGACAGCGCCACGCCGACCACCTTGGCCCCAGGGTCCAGCCCGATCAGCCGCTGGCCCGGCGGCACCGCGGCCCGCAGCTCCACCATGTTGAACAGGGGCTTGTCGGCCAGTATGGTCTCCCACTTCACAGCCCGGCTTGGGCACCGCCACCCCTCTACCATAGGACACGCCCACCATGTCGCTCGATCCCGCGACCATCCGTCGCGTCGCCAAGCTCGCCCGCATCCGCGTGACCGAGGCCGAGGTGGCGCAACTGGGCCAGGAACTCGGCGGCATCCTGGGCTGGATCGAGCAGTTGAACGAGGTGGACGTGGACGGCATCGAGCCGCTGACCGGCGCGGCGCAGATGGCGCTGCGGCTGCGGCCGGACGAGGTGACGGATGGCGGCATCAGGGAGCAGGTGCTGAGCAACGCGCCGGACCGTGCAGGCCCGTTCTACGCCGTGCCGAAGGTGGTCGAGTGATGCTGACCGACCTGACCCTCGTCGCAGCCCGCGACGGTCTGCGCCGGCGCGAGTTCTCGGCTGTTGAGCTGACGGAGGCCCACCTGGCCGCCGTTGACGCGCTGAACCCGCGGCTGAACGCCCTCATCACCATCATGGCCGACACTGCCCGCGAGGGCGCCGCCGCGGCCGACACCGCCCTGGCCGCCGGGGACACGCGCCCGCTGCTGGGGCTGCCGCTGGCGATCAAGGACCTGTTCTGCACCGCCGGCACCCGCACCACCGCCGGCAGCCGCATCCTGTCGCCGTTCGTACCCCCCTACGAGAGCACCGTCACCGCCAACCTGCTGCGCGACGGCGCGGTGTTCCTCGGCAAGGCCAACCTGGACGAGTTCGCCATGGGCTCGTCCAACATGACCAGCGCCTACGGCCCCGTGCAGAACCCCTGGACCCGGGCGGACGGCAAGGCCCTGGTGCCTGGTGGCTCCTCCGGCGGCTCCGTCGCGGCCGTGGCGGCGCGGATGGCGCTGGGGGCGACGGCGACCGACACCGGCGGGTCGATCCGCCAGCCGGCGTCGTTCTGCGGTATCGTGGGGGTGAAGCCGACCTATGGCCGCTGCTCGCGCTGGGGCATCGTCGCTTTCGCGTCGTCGCTGGACCAGGCCGGGCCGGTGGCGCGCACGGTGGAGGACTGCGCGGTCATGCTGGGCAGCATGGCCGGGTTCGACCCCAAGGACAGCACCTCCGCCGACCGCCAGGTGCCGGACTTCGCCGCCGCCTGCCGCCGGGGCGTGCGCGGCCTGCGGATCGGCGTGCCCCGCGAGTACCGCGCGGACGGGATGCCGGCGGAAGTGGACGCGCTGTGGCGGCAGGGACTGGACTGGCTGCGGGCGGAGGGGGCGGAGATCGTGGACATCAGCCTGCCGCACACCAAGTATGGCCTAGCCACCTACTACATCGTCGCCCCGGCCGAGGCGTCCAGCAACCTGGCCCGCTATGACGGCGTCCGCTTCGGCACCCGCGTCGCCGGCGACGACTTGACCGAGCTGTACGAGAACACCCGCGCCGAGGGGTTCGGCAACGAGGTGAAGCGCCGCATCATGATCGGCACCTACGTGCTGTCCGCCGGCTACTACGACGCCTACTACCTGCGCGCCCAGAAGGTGCGCGCCCTGATCCTGCGCGACTTCACCGAGGCGTTTGCAAAGGTGGACGCGCTGCTGACGCCCACCGCGCCCAGTGCGGCCTTCGCCCAGGGAGAGAACATGGACGATCCCGTGAAGATGTACTTGAACGACGTGTTCACCGTGCCTGCCAGCATGGCCGGGGTACCGGGCCTGTCGGTGCCAGCCGGGCTGGACGGGCAGGGGCTGCCGCTCGGCCTGCAGGTGATCGGCCGGCCGTTCGACGAGGAAACGATGTTCGCCGTAGGCGCAGCACTGGAGCGTGCGGCGGGCTTCTCGGCGCTGCCGTCGATCCGGGCGGGAGCGGCGGCATGAGCTACATCATAGAGGGCCGCACCGGCGCGTGGGAGCTGGTGATCGGGCTGGAGGTCCACGCCCAGGTCATCAGCCGGTCCAAGCTGTTCAGCGGTGCGTCCGCCGAATACGGCGCCGAGCCGAACAGCCAAGTTAGCCTGGTCGATGCGGCGTTCCCCGGCATGCTGCCCGTCATCAACCAGGAGTGCGTGGCGCAGGCGGTCCGCACCGGGCTGGGCCTGGACGCGCAGATCAACCTGGTCAGCCGGTTCGACCGCAAGAACTACTTCTACGCCGACCTACCCGCGGGCTACCAGATCAGCCAGTTCGCCCACCCCGTCGTCGGCGCGGGCACCATCGAGATCGAGCTGGCGGACGGCAGCACCAAGCGCATCGGCGTGACCCGCCTGCACCTCGAGCAGGACGCGGGGAAGTCGCTGCACGACCAGGACCCGACCCGCAGCTTCATCGACCTCAACCGCTCCGGCGTAGGGCTGATGGAGATCGTCAGCGAGCCGGACCTACGTACCCCCGAGGAGGCCGGCGCCTATCTGCGCAAGCTGCGGACCATCCTGCGCTACCTCGGCACCTGCGACGGCAACATGGAGGAGGGGTCGATGCGCGCCGACGTGAACGTCTCCGTCCGCCATCACGGCGAGCCGTTCCGCACCCGCTGCGAGGTGAAGAACGTCAACTCTGTCCGCTTCGTCATGCAGGCCATCGAAGCTGAGGCGGCGCGGCAGGTGCAGGTGTGGGAGGACGGCGGCGCGGTCGTGCAGGAGACTCGGCTGTTCGACCCCGCCCGCGGCGAGACCCGCAGCCTGCGCAGCAAGGAGGACGCGCACGACTACCGCTACTTCCCCGACCCCGACCTGCTGCCGCTGGTGCTGGACGAGGCATGGGTGGCCGGGCTGCGCGAGCACCTGCCGGAACTGCCCGACGCCAAGCGCGCCCGATTCGTGAGGGAGCATGGCTTGCCGGCCTACGACGCGGCGGTGCTGGTGGCCGACCAGGAGACGGCGGCGTTCTACGAGATGGTGGCGGTCGGGCGGGATGCGAAGCTGGCGGCGAACTGGATGATGGGCGACTTCTTCGCCGCGCTGAACCGGACGGGCCGTACAATCGGCGACAGCCCGGTGTCGGCGGCTGCGTTGGGCGGGCTGCTGGACCTGTTGGCCGACCGCACCATCAACGGCCGTATCGCCAAGGAGGTGTTCGAGGCGATGGTCGAAACCGGCGAGCACCCCACCGCCATCGTCGAGAGCCGCGGGCTGCGCCAGGTGACCGACACGGGCGCCATCGACGCTGCGGTGGATGCGGTGCTGGCCGCCAATCCGGACAAGCTGGCGGAGTACCGCGGCGGCAAGGACAAGCTGTTCGGATTCTTCGTCGGCCAGATCATGAAGGCAATGGCCGGCAAGGGCAACCCGGCGCTGGTGAACGATGCTCTCAAGGCTCGGCTATCGTAAGGAGGCCGCAGAGCGTTTCTGCCCCAACGTTTGCAACCGGCTGTTGAAGTGACCAAGCTGCTCCCAGTCTGGCAAATGCGCGCCATAGCAAAAATATCGACAATCGGAGCCGCCGTCGGCTACAATGGTTGCACTGCGTTATGGGGAATGTCGTGGAAAGCGGGTTTGGCAAGACAATGAGCGACGTATTCGACAAGGAGCAGGGCGCATCGCGCGAGGGCCCCAGCATTCCGCGCCACACGCGCCGCCTCTCGGACAAGGTGCTCGTCGCCTTCCATCATGCCTGCGATACCTCGGACCTCGAAGTTGCCGAGCAACTGATCGCCACGCTCGAGATGATGCTGAACCGCCGGCCCGCCCTGGCCGACACTAACCGCCGGCGCAGCATCGAGAGCCTGGTGGCCGCCCACGAGCGGCTCTGGCACCTGCGGCACCCTGATCAGTAGCGGGGATCAGCAGCGGCCGCGCCCGGCTCGGGTCGGCAATCCGCATCCATGCCGCAGGATGCCGTCCGCTGATGCGGTGAAGCTGCCATCGTCGTGGTGCAGCACCAACCCAGGCAGTATCCGGTCTGGTCCGCGGCGATCCCGTATGGCTTGAAGGATGACCAGGCGTGCTGGGCGTGATGGCTTCGGCCATAACGGCACGAGCGTCAGCGCACCGCAGCCGGCTGCAAGCAGCGCTGCCAAGCCGCGTGACGTCGCTGCCGCGGGCAGGATCAGCGTCAAGCTTCCGCCAGCCCGGAGCGTATGGGCCAACGCTGCCGTCCATGCTTCCAGTCCCGCCCCTTGAGCCTGTTTGGCCAGAAGGCGTCCGGCATTCGGGGACGGTGTTCCCGCGGCATCATGCCATGGCGGATTGGCGTAGGCGTGATCGAAGCGGCCGGGCATCTGCAGCGCCGTGATATCGGCCGTCGTGACCAGCCAGTCCGAAAAGCCATTCCCTACGAAGTTGGCACGGGCGAGTTCTGCCATCGCCGGGTCAAGTTCCACGCCGACCGCCGACAAGCCCGGCACGCGGGCACCAAGGCAGAGCAGCCCGGCGCCAGCGCCCAACCCGGCCTCTAGGACGCGCTCGCCCGGCGATGCCGGGATGGCAGCCGCCAGGAGCACCGGCTCGAGTCCCGTCCGGTAGCCGGCGGCCGGCTGGACGTAGCTCACCTTGCCGCCGAGCAGCGTGCCGGCGGTGGTGTCCATCAGGCCTCGCCGGCCTCCTGCAGCACGCGGCGGGCCTGGCGCTCGTCCTCCGGCAGCACAGCCAGGCGGCGGGGGATGGCGCCGATGCTGCCCTCCACGGCGCTGACATGGCCGTCCAGCAGCACGCAGTCGATGCCGGCGTCGCGCAGCAGGGCCGACAGGAAGCTGAGGCGGACCAGGTTGTTGGAGATCAAGACGGTTCGCATGGCGGCGTCGGCTCCGGAGGGGGCACGGCAAAGAGGGACGCGGGCGGCCCCGTCGCCTTGACCCGTTTTCCAGCCCGCCGATATGGTGTCGCGCGGACTATGCGTGCCGCCCCGGCGAAATCAAGCCTGGTCAGGTCAGGTCGAGCGCAGCCGGGTCGGCTGCGGTCAAGTCGGAGGTTCAAACTTGGGCGTCGTCATCACCACCCCACCGCCCCACGGCGCTGACCCGGCGCCCCTGGATGCGCTGTCCTCGCTGCTTGGCCTGGTCGGGCCGGACCTGGCCGCCTGCAACCGTGCCATCGTCGCCCGGATGGACAGCCCAGTCGCGCTGATCCCGCAGCTTGCCGCGCATATCGTTGCGGCGGGTGGCAAGCGGCTGCGCCCCCTGCTGACGCTGGCCTCGGCGCAGATGTGCGGCTACTCCGGCACCCGGCATATCCACCTTGCGGCCTGCGTCGAGTTCATCCACACCGCGACCCTGCTGCACGACGACGTGGTGGACGAAAGCCTGCTGCGCCGCGGCCTGTCCAGCGCCAATGCGGTGTTCGGCAACAAGGCGTCGGTCCTGGTCGGCGACTTCCTGTTCGCCCGCGCCTTCCAGTTGATGGTCGAGGACGGGTCCCTGAAGGTGCTCGGCATCCTGTCGCATGCCGCCGCCACCATCGCGGAGGGGGAGGTGCTGCAGCTCGTGACGCAGAACGACCTGTCCACGTCCGAGGACCGCTATCTGGACGTTGTCCGCGGCAAGACCGCCGCACTGTTCGCTGCTGCCTGCCAGGTGGGCGCCGTGGTGGCCGACCGCCCTGTGGCGGAGGAGGCGGCGTTGTCCGACTATGGCACTAACCTCGGCATCGCGTTCCAGCTTGTAGATGACGCGCTGGACTACGCTGCCGACCAGGTGACGCTTGGGAAGACCGTCGGCGACGACTTTCGGGAGGGCAAGATCACCTTGCCGGTGCTGACCGCCTACCAGGCGGGCAACGCCGAGGAGCGGGCGTTCTGGGTCCGCACTATCGAGGCAAGCGAGCAGCGCGACGCCGACCTGGAGCGCGCGATGCGGCTGATGGCGGGCAGCGGGGCGATCTCGGCGACGCTCGACCGTGCGGAGCGCTTCGCCGCCGGGGCGAAGTCGGCGCTGGCGGTGTTCCCGGACGGACCGATCCGCCGGGCGCTGGCGCAGGTCGCGGACTACACGGTCAGCCGGGTGAGCTGACGGGTTCGCATCCGCTAATCCGCTTGTGCTACGCTATATTTCATGAACATGCCGCTTATCCCGCCGCGGATGACCCGGGACGAGTTCTTTGCCTGGGCTGATACTCATGCGGAAGACCGGAAGTATGAGTTTGACGGCGTACAGCCAGTTGCCGTGACCGGTGCCACGCTCAACCACAGTCGTATCATCCAAAGTCTCTACTTCGCTTTACGCAGCCGCTTGCTGGGCAGCACGTCTGAGGTTCTTGCTCAGGATGCTGGCATAGCCACAATCGGGAACGCCGTGCGTTATCCGGACGCTGTGGTTACGTGCACGAAAGGGGCTGGCATAAACCGCCTCGTTCCTGAGGCGGTGGCGGTGTTCGAGGTGCTCAGCCCGACCTCCGGCCGGAACGATCGGATCGATAAGCTGCGGGAGTACCGCGCCGTCCCGTCGATCCGGCATTATGTCATCCTGGAGTTCGCCAGCGTTGCCCTGACCGTATTCCGGCGGGTGTTCGACGCTGACGACTGGACTGCTACCGCGCTGTTGGCTGATGATGTTCTAGAGTTGCCGGAGATGGGCATCCAGGTTCCCGTCTCCGAGTTCTACGCCGGCGTGGATCTGCCGCCGGACCCGGAGCCGGAAGCCTAGCCGCTAGACGACCACCATCCCCTCGCGCCGCACCTGCACCGTCAGCTCGTCCAGCGCGCGTTCCACCCGGTCCAGCATCTCCGTCACCTCCGCCGCCGTCATGATCAGCGGCGGGCTGAATGCCAGGCTGTCGTTGGACAGGGTGCGGGCGATCACGCCGTTCGCCTCGCACAGCTTGGCCCACCGCGCGCCCATCGTCGCCTTCGGATCGAAGTTGCGGTGAGTGTCACGGTCCGCCACCAGTTCGACCGCGGCGATCATGCCAACGCCGCGCACCTCCCCTACCATTGCGTGCCCGGCGAACCGCTGCCGCAGTTCCGACTGCAGGTGCGGCCCCACGGAGCGCACGTGGTCCACAATGCCGATCTCGTCATAGATCCGCAGCGCCTCCACCGCGACCGCCGCCGGCACGGGGTGGCCGGAGTAGGTGTAGCCGTGCCCGAAGGTGCCGATCTCGTGGCTTTCCCGCGCCAGGACCTCGAACACCTTCTCCGTCACCATCACGGCGGAGATCGGCAAGTAGGCCGCCGACAGCGCCTTGGCGCAGGTGATGATGTCCGGCTGCATTCCAAAAGTCTGGGTGCCCCAGTAGTTGCCGGTGCGGCCGAACCCACAGATGACCTCGTCGGCCACCAGCAGCACGTCATGCTGGCGCAGCACGGCCTGGATTTTCTCGAAGTAGGTGCGCGGCGGCACGATCACGCCGCCGGCGCCCATCAGCGGCTCGGCAAACAGGGCCGCCACCGTGTCCGGCCCTTCGGCGACGATCAGCCGGTCCAGCTCCTCGGCGCAGCGGGTTGCGAAATCCTCCTCGGACTCGCCGGGTAGGGCCGCGTGGTAGTGATGCGGCGTCATGGTGTGGAGGAAGCCCGGCAGCGGCAGGTCGAAGCTGCGGTGAATGTAGGGCAGGCCGGTCAGCGAAGCCGCCGCGACGGTCACGCCGTGGTAGCCCTTGATGCGGCTGATCAGCTTCTTCTTCGCCGGGCGGCCGAGGGCGTTGTTGTAGTACCAGATCATCTTCACCGCGGAGTCGTTGGCCTCCGAGCCGGAATTGGCCAGGAACACCTTGCTCATCGGCACCGGGGCGCGCTGGATCAGCATCTCCGACAGGTCAATCAGCGGCTCGTGCGATTTCGCCGTGAAGGAATGATAGAACGGCAGCTTCATCATCTGGTCGTAGGCGGCCTGGGCCAGGCGCTGGTTGCTGAAGCCCAGGCTGGCGCACCACAGGCCGGCGACGCTCTCGATGTAGTCGCGCCCGCTATCGTCCCATACGCGGACGCCCTCGCCGCGGGTGATGATCATGGGGCCGGCGGTCAGGTGCGCCTGCAGGTCGGTGAAGGAGTGCAGCGCGTTGGCGCGGTCCCGCGCGGCGGGGGAGTTGGCGAGGGCGGGGGAGGGGGTCATGGGAGGCACCTATAGGGAGCAAGGCAGCAGCCTACGCCTTTACAGGGCGGGGTTGGAACCACTATCGGCGCGTGGCCCCGGGCCATAAGCGGCCGCGCAGGATCGCTGCGGCATAGGCAGTCCACAAAGCAGCCAGGATGACCCAGGGCGTTGAGATAATGGCGGCCGGCACCCAATCCGGCTGCGCGGCGGAGTTGGTGCCGAACAGGCTCATGACGCCGAACACCAGCAGCAGGCCCGGCGCAAAATTGAACAGGACGGCGGTGAGGGCAACCAGGGCCAGCAGCGCCGCCAGCCCGGCAGTCAGCCTCATTCCGCCCAGGTCCGGTGCGTCCGGCGAGCGGGCCGCACCTCAATGATCCGGTGACGGTTGGTCTCGACCACCAGAACGCGCGGGTCAGTCCCCGGCGCACGCGGGTCGGCGCAGACCCCGGCCGGCTCACCACCAGGCGGCAGGCACAGCCGGTCCTGGCACACGCCCGCGTCCAGGTCGCGCACCTGCCCGGCGGCCAAGTCCAGCACGCGCACCCGGTCGTTGTAGCTGTCGGCGATCAGCAGGGTGTTGGCGTCCAGCATGCCCAGGCCGAGCGGATGCTGGAACTCGGCGTCCTGCAGCGGTCCGTTCCGCGCGCCGAAGCTGAACAGCCCGGTTCCGACAAGGGTCCGCACCGCCAAGCCGTCCAGGTCCAGCATGCGGATGGCGCTGCTCTCGCTGTCGGCGAAGAACAGGCGGGAGCCGTCCAGCGCCAGGCCGCTCGGCTGGGCCAGCATGGCGTCTGCCGCCGGGCCGTCGAGCAGGTGCTCCACCCCGGTGCCCGCCAGCCGCTCCACCTGGCCGGCCACGGGGTCCAGCGCACCGAGCTGGTGAGTGCCGGCATTGGCGAACAGCACGCCGCCGCCGAAGGGCGCCAAGTCCCAGGGAGACGCGAGGGCGGTGTCCAGCGCCGGAGCCGCCGCGCCTAGCACGCCGCCGCGGGCCCCGGTGCCGGCGATGGTCACCACCTCGCCGCTCGCCAGGTCCACGCGGCGGATGCAGTGGTTGCCGGTGTCGGCCACCCAGACCGCCTCGGCGTCGGCAGCCACGCTCTGCGGCGTGTTGAAGCAGGCGCGCAGGGCCGGACCGTCCCGCAGCCCGGCGACGCCGCTGCCGATGCGCGCCACCACGGCGCCCGCATCGTCCAGCAGCACCACCTGATGGTGTCCCGCATCCGCCAGCGCCCAGCACGCGGCATCGCGTGGCCGGCCGGGAATGGGCCTGATCTTGCCGGGGAAGCGGAAGCGGGTCGGCGCCAGGTCGGCAGGCTCAGACGGCGGCGGACCCGGCCGCAGCGCACCTTCCTGCTTGGCGGAGCGCACGAGGGAGCGCACGCGGCGCAGCAGCTCGTCCGGATTCGGCTCGCCGCTGGACTGGCCCTGCACGTAGCCCTCGGCGTCCACGAACACCAGGGTCGGCCAGGCGCGCACGGCATATTGGTCCCACAGGCGCCGGTCCGGGTCCTGCAGCACGGGATGGGTGATGCCCAGGCGCTCGATGGCGGCCTGCACGACGGCGGGGTCCTTCTCGTGCGGGAACTTGGGGGAGTGGACGCCGACCACCGCCACGTCGCGCGGGAACGCCGCTTCCAGCTTCGCCAGCGCGGGGAGGATATGCTGGCAGTTGACGCAGCACAGCGTCCAGAAATCCAGCACCACAATGCGCCCGCGCAGGTCCGCCAAGGTCAGCGGCGCCGGGGTGTTCAGCCAGGTGGCGCCGGGCGCAGCCAGCGCGGGCGCGCGTACGGCCAATTAAAGCGCAGCCGCCTTGCGCTCGGCGGCTTCTTCGGCGGACGCGACGCCGCCGTGCGCTGCGGACCACGCGACCGGGTTTTCCAGGAAACGGCGCACCTCGGCCAGGGCGGGTTCGGCGAAGTAGGGGCGGTCGCGGCAGGCCTCCAGCACGTCCCACCAGGTGGCCAAGTGGTGCAAAGTGATGTCCATCGCGGCCAGCTTCTGGAAGCTGCCGGGGAACACCCCGTAGAAGAACACCACGAAGGCGTGGTTCACCAGCGCCCCGGCGTCGCGCAGCGCCTGGGCGAACTGGATCTTGCTGGCGCCATCGGTCGTCAGGTCCTCGACCAGCAGGGTCCGCAGCCCCTCCGGCACGTCGCCCTCAATCAGCGCGTTGCGGCCGAAGCCCTTGGGCTTCTTGCGGACGTAGGCCATCGGCGCCAGCATCCGGTCGGCGATCCAGGCGGCGAAGGGGATGCCCGCGGTCTCGCCGCCGGCCACGCACTCGATGCTTTCGTAGCCGACGTGGCGGCCGATCTTCTCCGCCGCCAGCTCGCAGATCTTCACCCGGGCGCGGGGGAAGTAGATGATCTTGCGGCAATCGATGTAAACCGGGGACTTCCAGCCGGAGGTAAAGGTGTAGGGCTCCTCCGGCCGGAAGTTGACTGCCTTGATCTCCAGCAGGATGCGCGCCGTGGTCAGCGCGGCGTCGCGGTCCCAGTCCGTCATGTGCGTGTTCACGCCCGCCGCTGCCATGTTCCCTGCCGCCATGTGCTCGCCCCGCTCGCCGCCCGGCCCTTGCAGCCGCCGCTGTTCAACCGCCAAGCTTCCTAGACCGCTGGCCCGCAGCCGTCCATTCTGCCGGGGCTAAGGAGGGTGCAGGATGAAGACCTACAAGATCGCCTCGATCCCCGGCGATGGGATCGGCAAGGAGACCGTGCCGGAGGGGCTGCGCGTGCTGGAGGCCGCCGCCACCCGCTTCGGCTTTCAACTGGACACGACGCATTACGACTGGTCCTGCGAATGCTACCAGCGCACCGGCGCGATGATGCCCGAGGATGGGCTGGACCAACTGCGCCAGCACGATGCGGTGTTCCTCGGCGCGGTCGGCTCGCCCGAGGTGCCCGACCACATCTCGCTGTGGGGCCTGCTGATTCCCATACGCCGCGGCTTCGACCAGTATGCCAGCGTCCGCCCCTGCCGCCTGATGCCCGGCGCCCGCACGCCGCTGGCCGGCCGCACCGAGGCCGACATCGACTTCATCGTGGTGCGCGAGAACACCGAGGGCGAGTACAGCAGCCTCGGCGGACGCCTGTTCGAGGGCACCGACCGCGAGTTCGCCACCCAGCAGAGCGTCTTCACCCGGCACGGCACCGACCGCATCCTGCGCTATGCCTTCGAGCTGGCGATGGCTCGCCCGCGCCGGAAGCTGACGTCGGCCACCAAGTCCAACGGCATCACCATCACCATGCCGTACTGGGACGAACGCTTCGCCGCCATCGGCAAGGAGTATCCCGGCGTCGCGACCGACCAGTTCCACATCGACATCCTGTGCGCGCAGTTCGTGCAGCACCCCGACTGGTTCGACGTGGTGGTGGGCAGCAACCTGTTCGGCGATATCCTGTCCGATCTCGGACCCGCCGTCGCCGGCAGCATCGGCATCGCACCCAGCGCCAACATCAACCCGGAACGCGCCCACCCCAGCATGTTTGAGCCGGTGCACGGCTCCGCCCCCGACATCGCCGGGCGCGGCATCTGCAACCCCATCGGCCAGATTTGGTCGGGCGCGATGATGCTGGAGCACCTGGGGGAGGCCGCAGCAGCAACGGCGGTGTCGGACGCCATCGAAACCCTGCTGCGTGACGGCGGCCCCCGCACCCGGGACATGGGCGGCCAGGCCGGGACGGCGGAGGTCGGGCAGGCGCTGGCGGAGATCGTTGCGGGTAGGTGATGCCGCGTCGCATCGCCTTCCAGAAGCCATGACCTGCCTCGCACTCGTCATTACAAGAAGCATTTGCGACGCGGCGATCCAGGGTTGCTTGAGCGGATGTAGGCTCCGGAGATCCCTAAGTGCCACGCCGTAAAGACGGCTGACATCGACGGTGCGGCCATTCCTGGTCAGGCTCCTTCCGCGCCCGGCTTCACCGCCGGTTCCAGACCAGCGTGGCCGAGACCGCATAATTCCACACCATCCCGATCACCGCGCCGATCACCGCCGATGGGGTCCACCCGCCCTGCGCACCATAAAGCGTCCGCGCAATGCCGACATTGGCGACCGCCCCCAGCCCGCACACCGCGACGAACAGCGCCAGCCCGCGCCACAACGCCGGCCCGCGCAGCCGCACGCTGCGGTAGGTGACGGCGTTGTTCAGGCTGAAGTTGGCCAGCATCGCCACCAGGGTCGCCACGATCTCCGCCCCCTGGAACGCCAGCCCGGCCGACGCCGCAGCCTGCAGCGCCAGCAGGTGGACGCCGACGCCGACCAGCCCCACAAGCCCGAACGAGATGAACCGCAGCGGCACCGCGTTGTGTAAAGCCTTGTCGATCAGCAGCCCGGCGAACTGCAGCATGATCAGCACATCGAGCTTGCTCTCCCCGGCCACGCGCGGCTGGAACCGCACCGGCACCTCCTGCACCAGGATCGGCCCCGGCGAGGACAGCACGAGGTCGAGCAGGATCTTGAAGCCCTCCCCGGTCAGCCGGGGCGCCAGCCGCTCGAACAGCTCGCGCCGCAGCATGAAGTAGCCGCTCATGGGGTCCGACAGCCGCACCGGCAGCACCGCCTGCGCGACGCGGATGCCGGCGTGGGACACCCGGTGCCGCCAGCGCCCGGACAGCCCAGCCGAGTCGCCGCCCTCCACATGGCGGCTGCCTACCGCGAGGTCCGCGCCCGACTGCAAGGCCCGCAGCAGCACGGGCAACTGCGTCTCGTCGTGCTGCAGGTCGCCGTCGATCACCGCCACGTAGTCGGCCGACGACGCCATCGCCCCCTCGATCACCGCGCTGGCCAGGCCGCGGCGGCCCAGGCGACGCAGGCAGCGGATGCGCGGGTCGGTGTGGGCGATCAGGCGCACCGCATCTGCCGTGCCGTCCGGGCTGTCGTCGTCCACGAACACCGCCTCCCAGGCAATGCCGGCCAGCGCCACATCCAGCCGCGCCACCATCGGCGCGACGTTGGCGCGCTCGTTATAGCAGGGCACCACGACGGTCAGCTCGGTTTGCGGCGACAGGGGACGCAGCAGGGGCGGCAGCAGCGCCGGGCTAGGCTGCATGTCGGAAGCTCCCGTCGGGCTGCAGGAGGTCCAGCACTCCGGTGTGGATGGCGAACCATGCGCCGTGCAGGTGCAGCGCGCCGCTGGTGACGCGCTCGGCGATCCAGGGAAACGTCATTAGGTTGGCCAGGGACAGCTTGACGGCCTCGTACTCGCAGCACTGCTGCTGGGCCTCCGGCGTGTCGCATTGCAGCGCCCGGGCGCGGGCCGGCGCGGCGATGCCCATCCATGGCACCACGAAGTCTTGCGCACTGTCCGGCGCTCCCCGCAGCAGCGCCTCGATGCCGCCGCAGCGGCCATGGCCCAGCACGACCAAGTGCGGCACCTGCAGCACCCGCACGCCGAACTCCAGCGCGGCGCTGGTGCCGTGGTAGGCGGCGTCCGGGGCGTAGGGCGGCACCAGGTTGGCGACGTTGCGGAGCACGAGCATCTCGCCAGGCGCGGCGTCGAAGATCGCGGCAGGGTCCACACGGCTGTCCACGCAGGCGACGACCAGGGCGGCCGGGCGCTGGCCGTCCTGCGCCAGGGCCTCGTGCACCCTCCGCCGCTCCGGCCAGCCGACGGCGCGGAAGCGGTGGTAGCCGGCGATCAGGCCGTCTATGACCGCCATCCCGGCCCGCGGCAGGCTGGCGCAGGGCCGGTTTGCTTGCGTGCCGCCGTATCAGCCCTTACATGCCTGTTCAAGCTGTGAGCGTTTTGCATACCGAGGTTCCCCGTGGTCCGTGCCGCCAGCTTCAATGCCCGCCCCATCGCGCGCCGGTGCGAACGCGCCGTCGTTACGGCATACCGGGAGTTGCGCGTCCACGGCAACGCCGACCTCGACGCCTTCCGCGCCTGCACGACCCTGTACCGCATCCACCATCCCGAGGCGTCGCTGAACGAGGCTCGCCGCCTGGTGGCCGAGTGGATCGACCACCACGTTGTGCGGGAGAAGGCGGGTCCGACGCCGGGATGTGATTGCGACTAGCCGCTATCGCGCCACCGTTCCGCACCAGCCCGGCAGGTAGTCAGCCTCCTCGCCCTTCGATAGCTGCATTGCGTGCTTCAGCGCCTCGTTGAACTGCTGATCCAGCAGCTTCCGGTCAACCCGGGAGCGCAGGAAGTCCGCCCACAGGAACTCGCTGAACGGCGTCGTGTCCTTGGCGTAGCCGCCGACCTGGCGCAGTTCGCCGGCCAGGGAGCGATAGGGGGCATCGACCAGCCCGGTCACCGATTTGGGAATGCTGTCCGCGTCCTGCCGGCGGCCCTTGTCGTCATACGGATGCATCCAGCCGCGGTTGTCCAGCACGAACCAGAACGAGTCTGGCTGCAGCCGCTGCAGGTCTGCGACCACCGAGACCAGGACGTGCTCCACCCCCTCGTTGTGCAGCGCCAGCGCCAGGTGATGATGGTCGGTGACGTAGTAGCGGCCCTTCGGACCCATGATGACGGGGATCATGTGCTGGCCCAGGAACTCCGACGCCTTGCCGGGTTTTGCGTTATTGCCGGCCTTGGCACGCCAGGCGGCGCGCTTGGCCTCGACTTCCCGCATGCCAACGGTGATCTGCGTGGGGCGCAGGTCCTCGATGGCGACGGGGTTCAGGACGGGTTCACGGGCGGGGGTCATGGGCAACCTCAAGGCGTTGCATATCGGGGACTATAGGCTTTTTGCCGGCCCAGCGCACGGCGGCGCGGGCCAGTGCGTCGATGGTGTCCACCACCGGGATGCCAGGCGCCGGACCGGCCTGCATGCCCAAAGGGATTTCGGTGCAGCCCAGCACCACCGCCTGCGCGCCGCGTTGCGCCAGTAGCGCCACGGCAGCGGCCAGGGGGGCATAGGCGTCCGCCACCCGGTTCGCCTTCACCAGGGCGATGGCGGGCGTTACCAGGCGCGCCATCTCCGCCGCGTCCGGAACCAGGCAGGCCCAGCCCAAGGCCTGCAGGTGATCCTGGTACAGCCGCATCGCCAGGGTCGAGGCGGTGCCCAGCACCCCGACCGGCCCCGGCGGGATACCCTGCCGACGCAGGTCCTCGGCCGCGGCATCGACAATATGCAGGATGGGCAGGGGGGTGGCCGCTCGCATCCCGGTGATCCAGCCGTGGGCCGTGTTGCACGGGATGGCGACCGCACCGCACCCGGCCGCCTGCAGGCCATGCAGCCCGCGCACCAGCGCCGGCAACGGGTCCGGCCCGGCGCCAATGCGGGCCGCGTTGCGGTCCGGGATGCGCGGGTCGGACCACAGCACGGCCGGGATGTGGTCCTGGTCCCGTTCCGCAGGGGTCAGCAAGATCAGGCGCAGCATGAAGTGTGCGCTTGCCAGCGGACCCATGCCGCCGAGAACGCCAAGCACTCGATCCGTCATTCCACCAGCCTTCCCGTGTTGGGCCTCCCCAGGCCCAGTCTCCCGCCGGCTTGACCCCGGCGCAACCCGGCCGCACACCCGCGCGATGCCCGATCCCTCCGCCTTCGACCTGCAAGGCCACCGCGGCGCCCGCGGCCTGTTCCCCGAGAACACCCTGCACGGCTTCCGTGCCGCCGCAGCCCTGGGCGTCCGCTCGTTCGAGCTGGATGTGGGCGTCACCCGCGACGGCGCCGTCGTCGTCCACCACGACCCGGCCTTGAACCCGGACATCGCGCGCCGGGGCGGCAGATGGATCGACGCGCCGGGACCTCCCTTGCGGGATCTGACGCTGGCGCAACTGCGGACCTACGATGTGGGCCGCCTCCGTCCTGGCACATCCTATTCAGCGGCCTACGCCAGCCAGGTGGCCCAAGACGGCGCGGGAGTGCCCACCCTGGCCGAGGTGCTGGCCCTGGACGCCACGCTGCGTTGGAATATCGAGCTGAAGACCGATCCCGGCCAGCCTGACCGCACGATCCCGCCAGAGGAGATGGCTGAGCGTGTGCTGCATGAGGCGGATGCGGCCGGCGCCGGGCCGCGGATCACCGTGCAGAGCTTCGACTGGCGCGGCCCGCGCCATGTGCGCCGCATCCGGCCCACGGTGGCCCGTGGCTGGCTGACCAGCGCCGCCACGGTTGCCGATGCGCCGCTCTGGCTCGGCCGCCACGCCGGGCCGATGAGCGACGTGCCGGAGGCCATTGCCGCGGAGGGCGGCGGCACATGGACGCCACACCACCCTGATCTGACTGAGAATCTGTTGGATCAGGCGCACGACCTAGGCCTGCTGGTGATTCCATGGACGGTGAATGACTCCACCGACATGCGGCGCCTGATCGGCTGGGAGGTGGACGGCCTGATCACAGATTGGCCGGACCGGGCGCAGGCAGCCTTGGACCGCCCTGGCCCGGTTGGGCGAACGCATACGGCCTGACAACGCTTCCTGCCTGCTCCTGCTCCCTCCGGGAGAGGGAGCAGGGGGCGGGACGATTAGCTGCGTTCGCCGACCGCCACGAAGTCGCGCCGCGGCGAGCCGGTGTAAACCTGCCGCGGCCGGCCGATCCGCTGCGTCGGGTCCTCGATCATCTCCTTCCACTGGCTGATCCAGCCCACGGTGCGGGCGACGGCGAACAGCACGGTGAACATGCTGGTCGGGAAGCCCATCGCCTTCAGGATTATCCCTGAGTAGAAATCAACGTTCGGATACAGCTTCTTGCTGATGAAGTACTCGTCATGCAGTGCGATCCGCTCCAGTTCCACAGCCATGTCCAGCAACGGGTCGTCCTTGATGCCCAACTCGGCCAGCACCTCCTGGCAGGTCTGCTGCATGATCTTCGCCCGCGGGTCGTAGTTCTTATAGACCCGGTGGCCGAAGCCCATTAGCCGCACGCCGCTGTTCTTGTCCTTTACCTTCTCGATGAAGGCGGGGATGTTGTCCTTGTGGCCGATCTCGGCCAGCATCTTCAGCACGGCTTCGTTGGCGCCGCCGTGCGCAGGGCCCCACAGGCTGGCGATCCCGGCGGCGATGCAGGCGAACGGGTTCGCGCCGGTGCTGCCGGCCAGTCGCACCGTGCTGGTGCTGGCATTCTGCTCATGATCGGCGTGCAGGATGAAGATGCGGTCCATCGCGCGGGCCAGCACCGGGTTCACCACGTAGGGTTCGGCCGGCACGGCGTTGATCATATACAAGAAGTTCGCGGAATACGCCAAGTCGTTGCGCGGGTACATGAACGGCTGGCCGATGGTGTACTTGTAGGCCCAGGCGGCGATGGTCGGCAGCTTGGCGATCAGGCGGAAGGCGCTGATGCGGCGGTGCTCGTCGTTCGTGATGTCCAGGCTGTCGTGGTAGAACGCACTCAGCGCGCCCACGACGCCGCACAGCACCGCCATCGGGTGCGCGTCGCGGCGGAAGCCATCGTAGAAGCGGCGGAGCTGCTCGTGCAGCATGGTGTGGCGCATTACGCCGTGCTCGAACTCATGGCGCTGCGCCGCGGTCGGCAGCTCGCCGTTCAGAAGCAGGTAGGCAACCTCCAGGAACGACGACCCCTCGGCCAACTGCTCGATGGGGTAGCCGCGGTGCAACAGCACGCCCTCGTCGCCGTCGATGTAGGTGATCTTGCTTTCGCAGGCGGCGGTGGTTCCGTAGCCCGCGTCATAGGTGAAGATGCCCATTGCGCCATACAGCTTGCCGATGTCGGCGGCAGACGGGCCGATGGTGCCGGGCTTCAGCGGCAGGGAGAGCGACTTGTTCGTACCCTCCATCGTCATCGTGACGGAACCGGTCAGCCCTTCGGTGCCCTTAATGATGCCATCCATGCTGCTTCACCCTTGTTGCTGGTCCGCTTCGGCAGGGGATCCCGCGCCGTTGATGGCAAAATAAGGGCGGGCAGGGGCTGGACGCAACCTTCGCACCCGCAGCAGACCAATTCGTGAGCTTGCAGGAGCTACTTGGCTCCGTCCGCCCAGAGGCCGATGCCCTGCTGCCTGGCTTGCACCTCTAGGCCGGCCAGTTCCGGCACCCTGGTCCCGGGGCGCGCCCAGCCGCTGGCGATGATGGCGCGGTTGAGGTCGATGCCCCCGGCGTCGCACGCGGCGAAGGGGCGGCCCTGGCGGTCCTGGCCCGCCAGCCGGCACGCCACCGGGCGTTCGCGCACCAACTGGGCCAGCACGGTCGTCGCAGCACCGCCGCAATCCATTCCGCCCCGGCACGGCACGCCCCGCTCCGGCGCATCGATCTCGCGCAGGCGCACGACCTGGCCGGCCAGCCGCATCGTTTCGCCGTCGATGACCGCGGTGGCGCCGGGTTCGGCGGACACCCTCTCCGGCGCCGTTGCCGCGCGGCCGAACAGGTTAGAGGGCAGGCTCGCCTCCGCCGTCAGCATCACCACGGCCCCGACGGTCAGCGCCACGCCCGCCGCCAGCATTGCAGGCCGCACCAGGCGCGGGCGGGTGGCAAACTGGCTGCAGAAGATTCGTCGCGGTGCTCTCATGGCTACAAGGCCTAGCCTGGCATCGGCCGCACATGCAACCCGGGCCTGATGCGCCCCTATACCAGCCGTCGCGCTGCAGCCGTCAGAGCCAGAATGGGTCGGCGTGACGGAAGCTGTGCCATGCCTGGCGCACCGCCGTTCGCGTCGCGCCGGAGCCGCCGGCCACGAAGCCGTTGACCAGCCCGGCCGCATAGCCCTCCCCGACACGGCCAAGCTGTGCCAGAAGCCCTGCCGCGGCGGCCCCGTCGTTCAACAGCCCCAACACCTCCTGCAAGGCGCCGAGGTGACGCAGGAAGCGCCGGCCAGGCTTGGCGGGGAACAAGGGAGCGAAGAACTCTGCGGCGTAGCGCAGGCGCTTGCAGTCCTTGCGCAACTCATGCAGGGCGGGAACTGGAAGGTGGCGGAGGCCGCGCCCAGCGTGGCGGACACGGCGCAGGCGGCGCGCGAGGACCTCGGATGCGAAGGCCGCCGCGTCCGCCTGCAGCACCTGGTCCCGCGCCGGGTCCAGCCCGTCCCAGGGGCGCAGGTTGGCGGCGCAGGCCAGGGACAGCGACACGCTGCGGAACGCCGCACTGCCCAGGTGGTCACGCAGTGCGGCATAAGCCTTGGCACGGCGGCGCTGGCCCGCCGCCAGCAGCGCGGCCAGCCGCGGGTCGTCCGGGAACGCCTCGGACACCTGCAGGCCGAGACCGGTCAGGAACACGTCCCAGTCGCGCGCTGCACCGAGCTGCGCCGCAGTCACGCGCAGCGCCGCGCCGAGGGGCGCCGTCTGCGCGCACGCCGCGGGATGCTTGAAGATGGACAGTGCCGAGCGCAGCCGCCGTGTTGCGACCCGCATCTGATGCACCGGCACCGGCCCGACCCCGTCTCCGGCCGATGCCGACCAGTGTAGCATGACGCCGAGCAAGCTGCCCATCACCACGGCCATGGCGGTGGAGAGCGACTGGCCCGGCACCACCGGCGGCAGGCCGAGATGACACGGCTGCGGTGCGGCCCCGTGGGCCAGCGCTACGGCCTCGGCCGCCAGCCCGGCCCGGGGCACCCCCAGGCGCACGGCCGCACCCAGCGCCGCAACCTGCTCCGCCATCGCAGCCGGGGGTCCAGCAAGCTGCACCCGGCAGACGGGACGGATGGCGTCGGGGCCGCGCAGGTGCCCTTCTTGCACCACGACCTCGACCAGCCCCGCATGCTGATCCATGTCCAAGTTGGTGAAGCTGTGGCGGCGGCCGCGGAAAGCCGCGATGGAGAGGACGGGGCCGGGCAGGGAGGGCACGAGGACGGCCTCGGCCGCCTGCGCCAGCAGCGGCGAGGGCGCGCAGGGGGGCCAGAACAGGGCGTGGGACGGGTGCAGCGCCTCGATCCGCCAGGGTTCGGCGGATCCAGGGTCGCATAGCGCTTGATTGCCCGCAGCCAGTGTGCCGTCCGCGGTATCGTGCCAGGCCAGCGCCATGCGGGCCGCGCGGCCCGACCGCAGCAGGCCGGGCAGACGGACCAGGCGGGAAAGGTCTTCGGGCGGCAGCGAGAACTCCAGCCGCGGCAGGGAGGCCGGGCCGCTGTCGGGAGCCGAAGCTGGAAGCGTTGCGTGCGCCGGTTCCGACATCGGGCGCGTCGGTCAGGCGACCTGCGGCAGGTCGCGCGGGCAGAGGAAACGGACGAGGCGGGCGCCGCCCTCGCCCAATGCGGCCCAAGGCGCCGTCACCAGCAGCTCGACCAGGGCGCCGGATGGATAGCCCTCCCGCAAACGGCTGAGCTCCCCGACCGCGGCAGCCTGCCCGGTCAGCAGCAGCGCCAGGTCGTGTAGGCCGGGGTTGTGGGCGACCACCATCGCGCTGCGGACCGTTGGCTGCAGGTTCTGCACCGCAAGCAGCAAGCTGGGCGCGGAGGCGAGGTAGAGGCTGTCCATCGGGTCGATCAACGGCGTTTCTTCCCAGGGTTCCAGGGCCTGCAGGGTTTCCATCGTGCGCCGGGAGGTTGAGACCAGGACCTGGTCCGGCTGCAGCCCCAGCCCGGACATCGCCCCACGCATCGCCGCCGCCGCTGCCCGGCCGCGCGGGTTCAGCGGGCGCCCGAAGTCCGGCAGGCTCGGGTCGTCCCAGGAGGACTTGGCATGGCGTAGCAGGAGGAGTTGCCGCATGGCCGCAGACTGCCCGCAGCGCGGCCGGGTCGCAAGGCTGGCGGCGCCGGCGGAGTTGGGGGGTCATTGATATCCCGCGGTCCCCGGCCATGTCGCTGGTTCCGATTAAGCCGATGGCCTGCCATCGCTGCCTGCGCGATGCCGCAAGCTGCCGGCATGCAAACCAACTCCGCACCGTCCAATGGCCGGCAAGCGGGCGAACCGAGGAGGCACGGCGTGCGCGTAGAGGGATCACGGGAACGGCGCAGCGATGCCAGCCTGCAGGCGCCGCACGCATGACCGCGCTTCGCGTCGTGCTAGGCGACCAGTGCACCGCCGGGCTGAGTTCATTGGAGGACCTAGACCCCTCGGCCGACATCGTCCTCATGGCGGAGGTGATGAAGGAATGCACCTACGTCCCGCACCACCCGAAGAAGATCGTGCTGATCCTGTCCGCCATGCGCCACTTCGCCCGTGCGTTGGAGGCGCGCGGCGTCAGTGTCGAGTACATCCAGCTCGATGACCCGGATAACACCGGCAGCTTCCGCGGCGAGGTGCTGCGCGCCTGCGCCCGCCACCAGCCGTCCCGCATCGTCGTCACCGAACCCGGCGAGTGGCGCGTGCTGGAGGACATGCGGACCTGGCACGAAGCGGCCGGCATCGAATGCGACATCCGCGACGACACGCGCTTCCTGTCTCGCATCCAGGACTTCCGCGCCTGGGCGCGCGGGCGCGGCGCGTTCCGGATGGAGACGTTCTACCGCGCCATGCGGCTGCAGACCGGCCTGCTGATGGACGGGAAGGAGCCGGAAGGCGGGCGATGGAACTACGACCCGGAGAACCGCAAGCCGCTGCCGCGCGCCGTGGCCGCCCCGCCGCCGCCGCGCTTCCCGCCGGACGCGATCACCCAGGACGTGATGGCGCTGGTTGCCGCCCACTTCCCTACGCATTTCGGCGACGTGGATGGTTTCGCGCTGCCAGTCACCAACCGGGACGCGCGAGTGGCGCTGGCGGACTTCGTGGAGAACCGCCTGGCGCAGTTCGGCGACTGGCAGGATGCGATGCGCGCCGGGGAGGGCGTGCTGTTCCATGCGCTGATCTCCACGTCGATGAACACCGGGCTGCTGGACCCGCTGGAGGCGTGCCGGGCGGCGGAGGCGGCGTTCCGCATGGGGCTGGCGCCGCTGAATGCGGTGGAGGGCTTCATCCGGCAGATCATTGGCTGGCGCGAGTTCGTGCGTGGCGTGTACTGGCTGCGGATGCCGGAGTATGCCGGGCTGAACGGGCTGGACGCAGTGCGGCCGTTGCCGGGGCTGTACTGGACGGCGGACACGCGGATGAACTGCCTGCACCACGCCGTCAGCGACACCAAGGCGCATGCCTATGCCCATCATATCCAGCGGCTGATGGTGCTGGGCAACTTCGCGCTGCTGGCCGGGCTGCACCCGGACGAGGTGTGCGAGTGGTTCCTCGTGGTTTACGCCGACGCCTATGAGTGGGTGGAGCTGCCCAACGTGCGCGGCATGGCGCTGCATGCGGATGGCGGGGTCATGGGGTCGAAGCCCTATGCGTCGTCAGGGGCCTATATCAACCGCATGAGCGATTACTGCCACGGGTGCGAGTACGACGTGACGCGGGGCGTGGGGGAGGGGGCTTGCCCGTTCAACGCGCTTTACTGGGATTTCATGGCCCGGCACGGCGACCGCTTTGCCCGCAACCCGCGCATGGCGATGCCGCTGCGGACGCTGTCCAAGATGGAGCCGGACAAGCTGGCGGCGCTGCGGGCGCAGGCGGCGGGGTTCCTGGCGGCGATGGATGCAGGGGAGCGGGTCTAGGCAGGCTTGCGCGACCTGGCGCACAGATGGCCTTTGGCTGTGCCGTGCTGCGCAAGCCTGCTTAGCAGGAGCTGGCCCGGAGACGATGGTGCGCCGCCCTGCATGGCCAAGATACATACCTTCGCGGTTACGGCCTGGTGATCAGCACCATTGAGGTGCGCTCGTAAAGCCGGCTGATCAAGTGGAATAGCAGGTGGCCGCTGGACTGGGCGGACGCCAGGTGGCGCAGCTTGTCGAGCACCGCGGGGTTGAGCCGGGCCAGCGCGTCGGCGATCTTGCCCAGCCGCCCCATCTTGCCTTCGGCTTCCAGCCGGTTGACCAGGTCCACCACGATATAGAACTGGCACCGCTCGCCGGTACGGATGCAGGTGCCCGCGGGCAATTTTGCACTACCGTGCCGCGCGGAGCGGCTGCGGGCAGAGCCCACATCGCATTCAACACAAAACGTCGGTAAACTTTACACCTCGTTGTTAGGACAATCTTTAAATACCAAGGAAAGCCCAACAAAGCAGCTTATTGAGCAACTGGCATGTTTTTTGCTCCGCAGGAGACATGGATGACTTATCTTCATCCTCAACAAGGGTCATGCGACTTCTCCCAGCGGCGTATTACACAATTTGTCATAATTTGTATTGGAATTCTCAGCATGCGTAATCGCCTTCTTATCGCAGCCATCGGGGTCGCCGGCCTGGGCAGCACGCCAGCCAGTGCGGCGCTGATCGACATTCAATTCGCTGGCAACACCTCCTACAACTGCCCGGGCAGCCCCGGCGTCATGGCAGCATGCAGCAACGACCCACAAACCGGAGCGGCCATCGTCGGCGCGGCCAGCGACCGATGGAACTACTTCACCGTTCCGACACTCGACACCACCGCACTAACGACTGTGTCTGGTGATGCATCGGGCGTCTCGGTCAGCTTCTCGTCGAACACGGCGTATTATAACGGCACCGGCACCAATGCATTCTACGGCACGTCCTATCAGAACCTGATGTCCGGCTATCTCGCCGGGGGCACCGACACTGTGACGCTGAGCGGCCTTGGCGCTGGCCAAGCATTCAGCCTCTATCTTTATGATCAGCAAGATTTGTCCGGCACAGGCAGGTCGGTTGACGCCACCGTGAACGGCGTGACCCAGAACCTGTCCGAGGCGCACAACTCGGGGACGTTCGCCCTGAACGACAACTACCTCCAGTTTTCGGGCACAGCGACCAACGCGGGTGTCGTCAACATCTCCTTCCTAGCCCTGAACGGCGAGGCCGACCTGAACGGCCTGCAGATCGACGTGCCGGCTGACGTGCCGGCCAACGTGCCGGAACCGGCTTCGCTCGCGCTGCTGGGCATCGGCCTGGTGGGCCTCGTCACGCTGCGCCGCCGCAAAGCGGTCTGAGCGCGGCGTCACCCGGCTGTTCGAGGAAGCATCCGCTATTTGTAGCGGCTTGCATCCATCCGCGGCTGGGCACGCACTTATCGGCCCCGGCGCACGCTGGCTGGGTAGGATTGCCCCGGATCGGTACACCGAACCGGGGCAATCCCCTGAATTGAGGCGCGCCGGGCTGGGCGGCTGGGCAGGAAAACGTAGGCTTTGCTGCCTGCCAGGTCCGGACCGCGCAGTGCCATGCATATGCCGGCTCTGCCAAGCGAACCTCCGGAGGTTAGGCGCGCAGATGAAACCCTAAGCAGGCTCGCGCAGCCTGGCTTCGCCACAGGCGATGTGTGTGGCAGGCCGTGCAAGCTTGCTTGGCTGTTCAGCCAACGGCGGGCGGTTTGGGTCCGCTTGAGTGCTATTCAGATAACGGGGGCAGATCGATCCAAGACAGGTGTCCGCCCTTGCCTGCCCCAGTATCTAGGAAAATTGCCGTTCCCCCACCCGCCCCATTCCGCACATACGGCCGCCCATCCGTGCTGCGTTGGTCGTGCCCGCAATACACCGTCAGCCCGTCCGGGATGCGGTCCACCCAGCGCAGCACCCGCTCCGGATAGCCGTCCGCCTGCATCCGCCCCGTCGTCTCCCCGAACAGGGCGCGCGACAGCAAAGGATCGACGCGCCCCAGCGGCGGCGGCGGCGGCTCATGCAACATGGCCGGATGGAAACCCCCGTGCACGAACGCCACCCGGCCCAGGGACAGCCACGCCGGCGCCCGCGACACCTCCGCCAGCGCCCGGGTCCGCAGCGGATCGTCCAACTGGCGCAGCGTGGCCTCCAGCGCCGCATCCATACGCACCGCCTGCCCGGACAGCGCGCGGCCGAGCTTGCGGTCGTGGTTGCCCAGGATGAACAGCCCCCGCCCCTGGTCCATCAGGCCAAACATCGTCCGCAGCACCCCAGCGCTGTCCGGCCCATGGTCGCTGAGGTCGCCAAGCTGCACCACGAACCGGTCCGTGGCCGTCGCAGCCTTGAAGGCGCGCAGGTCCCCGTGCACGTCCCCGACGATCCGCAGGCCAACGTTTGGAGGAATCCTGCCGGCAGCGCTTTGCTCGGCAGGGTTCACGCAGCCACCGGGTCCGCCGCGGGCTGGCGCTTCACCGCGCCACGGTAGGCGTCCAGCGCCCGCTGCCGGGCAGCGGGCAGTTCCACCAACGGCTGCGGGTACGTCGAGCCAAGCCTCACCCCGGCCCCGGCCAGCACCTCGGCCGGCGCATCCCAAGGGGCGTGCAGGTGCTTATTGGGCAGGTTGGCCAGTTCCGGCACCCACTTGCGGACATACACGCCGTCCGGGTCGAACTTCTCCCCCTGGCTGACGGGGTTGAACACGCGAAAGAACGGCTGACTGTCGATGCCACAGCCGGCGATCCACTGCCAGGACGCGGCGTTGCTGGCCAGGTCGGCGTCCACCAGGGTGTCCCAGAAGTGGTCCTCCCCCGCCCGCCAACTGATCAGCAACTGCTTCACCAGAAACGATGCCGCGATCATCCGCACCCGGTTGTGCATCCATCCTGTCCGCCAAAGCTGCCGTATCCCGGCGTCCACGATGGGGATGCCGGTATGGCCGCGCCGCCACGCCTCCAGGTCGGCCGGGGCGTCGCGGAAGGGCAGGGCGGCGAAGGCCGGGCGCATCGGCTGCTCCGGCATGTGCGGGTTGTGGAACAGCAGGTAGGCGGAGAACTCGCGCCACAGGATCTCGCCCAGGAAGGTGTCTAGGCCCTTGCCGGACCCCTCGGCGGCCTGCGCGGCAGTATGCCAGACCTGGCGCGGGCTGAGTTCGCCCCAGTGCAGGTGCGCCGACAGCCCGCTGGTGCCCTCCTGGCCCGGCAGGTTGCGGCCGGTGTCGTAGCCATGCACCGCCTTGTCCAGGAACGCCGCCAGCCGGGCGTGCGCCGCGGCCTCGCCGACCTGCCAGACGTTGAAGCCGCCGGACCAGTCGGGGTGCGTGGGCAGCAGGCCCCAACTGTTCAGGTCGTCGGACGGCAGGGCAGGGCCGGCGGGAATGCGCTCTGGCGCCGGGGTAGGCGCGCCGGGATCGCCGCGTAGGCGGCACGCCTTGGCGAAGGGGGTATACACGCCGTATATACCGCCCGTCTTGGTGCGGATGCCCTCCGGGTCGAACAGGGTCTGGGTGCGGTGCAGGTGCAGGCTGGCGCCGGCAGCCCCGAGCGCCGCCGCCACGTCGGCGGAGGCCTGGCGTGCCCAGGGTTCATGCTGATGGCCGGCATGGACCTCAGTCGCACCGGCCTCCTGCGCTAAGGCGGGCAGTACCTGCGCGACCGGGCCGCGGCGTAGCACCAGCGAGGCGCCGCACTGCGCCAATCCCGCTGCTAGGTAGGCCAAGCTGTGGTGCAGCCACCACCGCGACGCGCCGCCAAGACGCCAGTGACCCGGCGTGTCGTCGTCCAGCACATAGACCGGGATGACACGGCGCCCATCCGCCATTGCAGCAGCCAGCGCTGCTTGGTCCGCCAGGCGCAGGTCGCCGCGGAACCAAAGGACTGCTGGCGGCGGGGCGCCGGCCGTGCCGTGCCGCTTGGTCATCATATACCTTTCCCGATTCGCAAGACGCTTGGGAAGGAATGTGAGAACGAGCGGCAACGGCGTCCATAGCGTCCAGGTTCAAACTGACGCTACTGCCCGGGGCCGCTGCTCCCAGCTTACTGCTTGACCATGGTGCGCCGTGCCGCCGGGCGCCGGGACGGGCGGCGCGCCGCGTCGGCATCCAGGAGGTCGGCCAGCCCGGGCATCGGACCTAGCCGGCGGCCCGTGCGTCCGCCGTCCCGCGCAACTGCGCCAGGGTGAAGCTGAACAGCCGCTCCTGCCCCAGCAGGAAGGCCCGGCCGCCGCGCGGGAACAGCCGGGCGATGGCCGGGTTCGCCACGTCCAGCCCGCCGGTGTAGGCCCCCAGCGCCGGCAGCATGACCCGGCGCGGGTCCGTCACGAAGCATGGTCGCGTCACTACCCCGGCGCGGGTGGCGACGGCGGCCTTGGGATGGTGATGGCCGCACAACTCCCCCATGGCGCCCGGCTGCGCCTCGTGCCGGAAGGTCAGCGGACCCAGAGTCCAGGTGTCCGCCGCCTCGCCGGGCAGGCCAGCAGGGGGGAGGGGATCGTGGTTGCCCAGCACCCACACCCAATGCGCGGCCTCCGTCATGGCGCGCAGCCGGGCCGCGTCGCCGGCCGCCATGCGGGCGGCGCCGTGCCGGTCGTGGAAGCTGTCGCCCAAGGCCACCACGGTGCGCGGGGACCAGCGGCGCATCAGCAGGCCCAGGCGGTCCAGGGCCAGCCTGGTGTCCCATGGCGGCACCAACTGCCCGCGGGCGGCGGCGGCGGACCCCTTCTCGAAGTGCAGGTCCGCCACCGCCAGCAGCCCGGCGGCGGGCCACCAGACCGCGCCCACGGGGTCCAGCATCAGGCGTTCGCCCATGAAGTGCAGCATGGCGGCAGTCATCTGGCGCAGGCGTCCTTTTGTCCTAAGCCGCCGTGTTGCGCGGCTTGCGTTGCAGGATGGCGAGGTTGGCGCGATGGATCGGGTGGATGCGCATCGGCGCCTGGCTCGGCTCGGCGTCGCCGGTCGCCTCGGCCACCAGGGCCTCGGTCTCGGCCAGCAGGTCGTCCTCGCCCGCGCCGGTCCGCACCGTCTCCCGCCCGATGTCCAGCAGCACCGGCACGGCCAAGGGCGAGACGCGCGACAGCCGCAGGTGCCGCACCTTGCCCGCCACGCGGCCCAGCATGGCGGACAGCCGGCCCAGGTCGGTCAGGCCGCCCGCGGCGTCGTTGCGGGTGGCGCGCAGCAGCACATGGTCCGGCTGGTGGCGGCGCAGCACGTCGTAGATCAGGTCGGTGTTGACCGTCACCTGCCGCCGGCTGCGCTCCTTGCCCGGCATGTTGCGGTCGATCAGCCCAGAGATCACGGCGACATTCCGAAAGGTGCGGCGCAGCATGCTACTTTCGGCCATCCAGGCTTCCAGGTCGTCGCCCAGCATGTCCTGCTCGAACAGGGCGGGCACCTCGTCCGGCTGCTGCGCGGACCAGACGGCGATCACGTAGTCGGTGGCGACGAAGCCAAGCGGGGAGTAGCCGAACCGCTCCATGCGCCGGGTCAGCAGCATGCCGAGGGTCTGGTGCGCGTTGCGGCCCTCGAAGCAGTAGGCCACCAGGAACCAGCGGCCGTTGCGGGGGAAGGTCTCGACCAGCAGGTCGTCGGGGCCGGGCAGCTCGGAGCGGATCGTCTGCATCCCCAGCCAGTCCCGCACCTGCTCCGGGTAGTGCGACCAGGTCGAGGGATCATGCAGCATGGCGCGGACACGGGCGGCGAGGTTGGTGGTCAGCGGGTACTTGCTGCCGGCATAGGCGGGGACCATCGGCTCGCCCTTGCCGCCTTCGGCCACCTCGACCGTAGTTTCCCGCAGGCGCACGTAGCGCAGCAGGCGGCCGGCGAACATGAAGGTGTCGCCGGGGGTCATCATGTTGACAAAGCCCTCCTCCACCTCGCCCAGCGCCCCGCCGCCGCGCCCGGCCAGCCTGACCTTTAATAATGGCGCCTCGACGATGGTGCCCAGGTTCATGCGGGCTTGGCGGGCCACGCGCTCCCCCATCACGTGCACCAGGCCTTCGCTGTCGCGGAACAGCTTGCGGTAGCGGTCGTAGGCGGCGAGCGCATACCCGCCGTCCTCGACGAAGCCCAGCGTGTCGTCGAAATCCTTCTGCGACAGCCCGGCATAGGGCTGCGCGCGGCGCACCTCGGCCAGCATCGCCTCAGGATGGAACGGCGCGCCGGACGCCATCAGCAGCAGGTGCTGCGCCAGCACGTCAAGGCCGCCGGGGCGCGGGGCCTCGCCGTCCTGCTCCCCCGCCTCGACGCCCTCGATGGCGGCCTCGCACTCCAGCAGCTCGAAGCGGTTGGCGGGGACCAGGATCGCGTTGCTGCTCTCGTCCATGCGGTGGTTGGCGCGGCCGACACGTTGCAGCAGGCGGCTGGTGCCCTTGGGGGCGCCGACCTGGATCACCTGGTCCACCCCGCCCCAGTCGATGCCCAGGTCCAGGCTGCTGGTGGCGACCACGGCGCGCAGGCGGCCCTCGGCCATCGCCGCCTCCACCTTGCGGCGCTGGCCGATGTCCAGGCTGCCGTGGTGCAGCGCGATGGGCAGTGTGTCGGCGTTTATCTTCCACAGCGCCTGGAACAGCAGCTCGCCCTGCGCGCGGGTGTTGACGAACACGATGGTCATGCCGGCCCCGGCGATGCGGGCCAGGATCGCGCTGGCGCTGTTCAGCCCCATGTGGCCGGACCAGGGTAGCCGGTCGTCCGGCAGCAGGATGGACAGCACCGGAGGAGCGCCCTGCGGCTCCTCGATCAGCCGGGGCGCGGCGCCGGCGCCGACCCAGTCTAGCAGCGCCTGCCGGTGCGCGACGGTGGCGGACAGGCCGACGTGGCGGGCCGTGGGCGCCAGGATGGAAAGCCGGGCCAGGCACAGCGCAAGCTGGTCGCCGCGCTTGGTGCCGGCCAGGGCGTGCACCTCGTCGATGACGACCGTGCGCAGCCCGGCGAACCAGGTGGCGGCCGTGCCCTGCGACAGCAGCAGGGCCAGGCTCTCCGGCGTGGTCAGCAGCAGGTTGGGCGGCGCCTCCTTCTGCCGGGCACGGCGATTGGCGGGGGTGTCGCCAGTGCGGGTCTCGACCGTGACGGGCAGGCCCATCTCCTCGATGGGCGTCAGCAGATTGCGGGCGATGTCGGTGGCGAGCGCCTTGAGCGGGCTGACATACAAGGTGTGCAGGCCGGGCCGGGGATAGGCGACCAGGTCGATCAGGCTGGGCAGGAAGCCGGCCAGGGTCTTGCCGCCGCCGGTGGGAGCGATCAGCAGCGCGCCATCCCCGGCCTGCGCGGCATCCACCATAGCAAGCTGGTGCGGGCGCGGCGCCCAGCCCCGGCGCGCGAACCAGCCTGCAAAGGGTTCCGGCAATGTTCCCACGGGCCAGAGATAGCGCGGGTGGCCCGCCGGTAAAAGGCGGGATAGCGTCGGGGAATGCCGCTTCCCTCTTGGCGCCCAGACAGCCTGGCCGACCGGCTGCCGTTCCTCCGCCGCCGGGCGCTGCTGACCCAGGCCGTCCGCGCCTTCTTCGCGGCGCGCGGCTACATGGAGGTCGAGACGCCCTACGCCGTCCCGACGCCCGGCGAGGAGGTGCATCTGCGGGCCTTCCGCACCGAGCAGGAGACGCCCGACGGCGCCCGCATCCCGTTGTGGCTGCACACCAGCCCGGAGCTTGCGATGAAGCGGCTGCTGGTGGCCGGCGCCGGGCCGGTGTTCCAACTGGCGCGGGTATGGCGCAACGGGGAAGGCAGCCGCCGCCACCTCGCCGAGTTCACGATGCTGGAATGGTACCGCCCCGGCCTGGGCTTCGTTGGCCTGATGGACGAGACGGAGGCGCTGTTGCGCGCCGTGCTGCCGCCAACGGTCGCGAGCGGTGGCGTGCGGACCAGCCTGGCCCGGTTCGAGCGGCTGACGGTGACAGAAGCGTTCCAGCGCCACGCCGGCGTGGACGTGCTGGCAACGGCCGGGGACGCCGCCGCGCTCGCCGCCGTGTCCGGAGCCGATTTGCGGGACGGGGAAGGCTGGGAGGACCTGTTTTTCCGCCTGCTGCTGGAACGCGTCGAGCCGCATCTGGGCCAGGCACACCCGACCTTCCTGACCCACTGGCCCGCCGCTCAGGCCGCCCTGGCCCGGCGCGACCCGGCCGATCCCCGGGTGGCGCTGCGCTTCGAGCTGTTCCTGTGCGGCATGGAACTGGCCAACGCTTTCGAGGAGCTGACCGACCCCGCCGAGCAACGGGCGCGCTTTGTCGAGGACCGCACCCGCCGCCACGCCCTTTACGGACAGGACTGGCCTCTGGACGAGGACTTCCTGGCCGCCTTGGCGCATGGCATGCCGCCGGCATCCGGCATTGCCCTGGGGTTCGACCGGCTGGCGATGGCGGCGTCCGGGGCGGACCGCATCGGCCAGGTGCAGTGGCTGCCGGGTGGTTGACACGGCCCGGCGTGAGGGCGACCTCTGTCGGATGCGACTGCGCGCTGCCATCCTCCTGCTGCCCCTTGCCGCCGCGGCCTGCGCGACCGGACCGGATCGCCGGGTGGTGCTGGCCGGTCTGGTCGGCCAGCCCGAGGCCGAGGCGGTGCGGCAACTGGGCGTGCCCACGCGAGTGTACGAGACCGGCGGGCGCAAGTTCCTCGCCTATGACGAGCGCCGCGCCGATCTGCTGCCCGGCACAGCCCTGGGCGGCTATGGTGGGTTCGGCTTCGGCGCGGGCTACGGCTACTTTGGCGGCTTCCCGCCGCAGATCATTGAGCGCGGCTGCGAAACGACGCTGGAGGTGGCCGGCGGCCGGGTGGTGTCCTGGGCGCTGCGCGGCGCTGCCTGTGGCTAAGCAGGGTTATCCTGGGTGTCCGGCGAATCAACGGTGTCCGGCAGATCGACAAGGGCGTAGATTTCAGCCAGGGGAGGCGTCAGCCCGAGGCTCTCCAGGCGCCCCAAGGCTTTCCAGGCACCCCGAAGCTTTCCAGGCGCAACGTCGCATCCCGGCCGCCGAGGATCCCTCGAACGACTAGGCCCCGCCAGGCAGCCCGCGGTAAACGTGAATGGCGCGGTCAGCTTGGAGAATCTCGACCAGCTCCTCGGTGCGCTCGACGGCATGCATGTGCAGGCGCTTGCGGCCGCGGTTACGCCAGCCGTGGATTTCCGAAGGCGCGACGACCTCGAACGCCACGCGGGGGTGCTGGCCGCGGCGGACCATTGCGTCGGGGACTCGCGCGGTCTTGCGGCGGACCGTATCGGGGGCTGCCGCGCTGCCGCTTTCAGGCCGGCATTCCTCGGCGTGTCGGCCCGATGGCTGACCAGTGCGCCAGTCAGGCCGGCAAGGATAGCTCCATGGTTGGGCACAGGCGCCGCGTGCCAGACGATCTGACCGTCCACAAGCTCGTAACGCCATGCGTCGCCGAACCGGTGCTGACCGGTGGCGATGAAGTCCTTGGCAATCCAAGCCCGGTCCGCCTTGGGCGCGACGCAATGGCCCTCCGCCATAAGACGATGCCCTGCTCCCTAGAGTGGTCGAGGCAGGCCGTTACCGCGCCCTACCATGAAAACGGCACACGGAACGCCCGACCTCGCAGCCGCGTTGATCGAGCATGACGCTCGCTCTCCTCTCCCACCGCGCCACTGTCCTAGCCGGCGTGGCTCTGGCCCTGCCCATCACCTGCGCCCGACCCGCCGATGCCACCTACAATGCCGGTGTGCAGCGCAACCCGGCCAGCCGCGTCAACCCGGCTGAATCAGGCTTCTTCATCGAAGGGAACCACCGATGACCGGACTTCTCATACGCTGCGCCGCTCTGTTGCTGATGCTTGGCTTATCTGCTTGTGCTGGCGTCCACCCGACCGGCCCCGCCGGCCAGGCGAGCACGACGGACGTGAATCCAGAAACCGGGTCGCGCGGCGGGTCAGGGGCGGCAAGCTCGCGTTAGGGATGGCTGGATGGTTTCGCGTCCATGGCGTTGAAGCGGGGCAGGCTGGTTGTCTAGCCAACCCTCGTGGCGTTTGGTTTGCCAATCTACGCTGGTGTTCTGAACTCATTCGTATCAACCACAAGTTCGATCGACACTTCCCTCTTTCTCAGTTTGCTCGCAGCATTAGCCGGTTACATGACGATGGGCATCGCGTTGACAGTCGCTGTTATCGTTTGCGCGCGGCGAAGCGCCTAACGGTCAGCGATGCACTGCGCTGTGCTTCCGCTCGCCATTGGCTGGTTTTGTATCGCACCGTCCACTTTGCGAGCTGTGATGTCGGTCGGTGACTACGCACACCTCCCGATGCTTCGGCCCTCGTATCAAGCGAAAATCAAGGCAGCCGCAAACTCTCAAGAACCTCGGCTAATATGGTTCTTTTGGCGCGATGCCTCAGGCTTGTTTGATGAGACCTTGAAATTCCTCGTGTTTGATGAAAGCGACGAACTCTCATTGCCGAATGCCGAGCGGTCTGCCTCATGGAAGGCGCGGGCATCAAAGGCCTACAAGATTGCGACAAACTTCTACTTCGAACCCACCATGCCCGACGAGGCCCAACACCTTTTCGGGCACTACCACACGATCATGGTTAATGTCTGACCCCGCCAGTTTCAGTCAGGAGCCTGCCGCCGCCGCAATCGCCGCGTTCATCGCCCGCACCCCCGCCGCTGGCCCGTCTGGATGCGCCCACACCGCCCCCACAACCGCCAGAAACCCGGCGCCCGCCTGCACCAGCGGCGCGCAGTTCGCCGGCGTGATGCCGCCGATGGCGACGCAGGGCGGCTCCATCAGCTCGCTCCACCAGGCGATGATCTCGGGGTCCGCCCGCGTCGGCGCGTCCTTCGTGCTGGTCGGGAAGAAGGCGCCGAAGGCCACGTAGTCCGCGCCGGCCTCCCCGGCCAGCATCGCCAGGTCCCGGCTGTCATGGCAGGTCACGCCCAACGTCCGGTCCGGGCCGATTAGGCGGCGCGCCTCCGCCGCCGGGGTGTCGGTCTGGCCGACGTGCACGCCGTCGCACCCGGTTGCGGCCACCAGGTCCGCCCGGTCGTTCAGCAGGAACGCCACCCCGCGCGATTGCGTCACCGGCCGCAACGCGTCGATGGCCCGGCGCCAGGCCGCGTCGCCGGCCGGCGTGTCGTCTGGCCCCTTCAAGCGAAGCTGCACCGCCGCAACGTCCCCTGCATCCAGCGCACGGGCCAGCGTGCCGGCGAACTCCGGCCCGGTCGAGGCCGGTGTGACCAGGTAAAGCCGGCAGGGATCAGCCGCCGGTTCCGCCCCGCTCATTCAGGCCTCCTCATTGGCAGGCCCCGCTTCGCTACCTTCAGGCTTACAACGTTGCTCCGCAGCTTCGTCCTGATGCTGCTCGCACCCAACAGCGCCGCGATGTGCGCGGCAAAGGCGCAGGCATCGACCGCGGTCTCCCTGGTCTTGTCCAGCATGGGGCTGTGTTCGGAACCCTGATCCACATCGAACACCAGCTTGCCCTGCATCAGGGTGCGTACGGAGTTGGCCTTGCTGCCCAGGTTGCCGCTTTCGTAATCGCCGTAGATGGCCTTGACTGCTGGCGTAACTTGCATGGGGCTCCCTGGCCGGCGCTGCTCCGTTGCGCGCGGCTTAGCCGATGGACGTACGGCTGTCACCGCTAGGTGGGAGCATGATGCGGAAGCGCGACGACGCTGAAGCCGCACGGCGGATGCAGGTTCCACGCTCTTGCGCTCGCCGGGCAGCAGCAGGCCCTGCCCATACAACGGCCCCCAGCGCCGCCGCTCCGCACGCGGCAGCGCCGAGAGGAACGGCGCAAGCCAGGTGTCCAAACGCGGCAGCCATGCCTCTGGTTCGGGTCGAGCCACGGCATCACTCCATCGAATGAAACGACAGCTTGAAATATAGGCTACCTAACATGGCGGAGTAGTGCCAACCTGCCAATGCAGCTATCCATGCCTCGGTGGCGTCAACCCGTCAGGCCGATCGTGCCGAAGCATTACAGGTCTTGGCCACCTTCGACGCCTCGAATGCCTGACGCGGGCGTGCAAGCCGTATCTCTGCCGGAATCCCCGGTATTGTCCCTATTTGAAAGCGTTCGGTGAGGCGGACCAGTTCAGCGGTTTTCTCCGCCAAGGCGTGGCTGGCTGCAGTGCTCTCCTCAACCATCGCTGCATTTTGCTGCGTGATCTGGTCCATGTGATTGATCGCCGTATTCACTTCATGCAGCCCCGTCGCCTGCTCCCGTGCAGACGCGGCCATTCCAGTCACTGTCCCGGTGATTTCGGTCACCTGCGATACGATGTGCTCCAATGACTGCTCGGCCTCGCCGACTAACTGAACGCCAACCGCGACCTGTCCGACCGACGTTGATATGAGCGCCTTGATTTCCTTGGCAGCCTCCGCGGAGCGTTGGGCCAACGCCCTGACCTCGCTGGCTACCACGGCGAACCCACGTCCCGAGTCACCGGCACGTGCCGCTTCGACACCGGCATTCAACGCGAGCAGATTGGTCTGGAACGCGATCTCGTCAATGACGCCGATAATCTGACTGATCTGCTTGGACGACTGCTCGATGCTTCCCATGGCGCCGACCGCCTTGCGCACGTCATCCCCCGACTGGACGGCATCGACCCTAGTCTTCGCGATCACCAGGCTGATGTGCATGGCGCTTTCGGCAGTCTGGCGAACCGTCGCGGTGAGTTGGTCAAGCGCCGCGGCTGTTTGCTCCAGGCTCGCTGCCTGGTTCTCTGTCCGTCGGCTCAGATTATCCGCAGCCTGGCTGATGTCGCGGCCTCCGGAGTCAATGCCGGACGTGTTGACGATGATGCCGCGAAGGAGGTCGGACAGCTCGTCCATTGCTGCGTGGCTCATGTTGGGTTCCGGGGTGTTGGTTTGCATCATCTGACAAGTGTGGCGATTAGGGTGCCGAGCAGGGCTTTGCCGCGGCGGCGCGCGTTGTGCACGAACTGGAAGAAGCCGAGGTAGAGCG
>JAABUX010000722.1_pt1 | contig 54249 bp, 53 predicted proteins | sample 5561851 | NCBI WGS metagenome assembly JAABUX01 (sample SAMN10711883, study PRJNA513361) | rock metagenome | isolation source: Antarctica rocks | place: Antarctica: Victoria Land, Richard Nunatak red sandstone | collected 2016-01-03
CCGGATCAGCTGCCCGCCCGATCGCGGCCTCGCGATGGTGCCCGCCAGCGCCGGCACCGGTTCGGCGGCGGCGCGCAGCATGGTGTCGCTCATCGCTCGACCAGCCGGTTGCGGCGCTCGTACCAACTCATCAGCGCGCTGGTGCCCAGGTTGATGACCAGGTAGGTGCCCATGATGATCGTGACGCCCTCGAGCGCCTGGCCGGTTTGGGTCATCGTGGTGTTGGCGATCGAGACGATATCCTGGTAGCCGATGGCGACCGCGAGCGAGCTGTTTTTCGTCAGGTTCAGGTATTCGCTGGTGAGCGGCGGGATGATCACCCGCAACGCCTGCGGCAGCACGATCAGCCGCAGCGTCTGCCCGTGCGACAGGCCGAGCGCCGTCGCGGCCTCCGTCTGGCCGTGGCTGACCGCGAGCAGTCCGGACCGCACGACCTCGGCGATGTAGGCGGCGGTGTAGACGACCAGCCCGATCAGCAACGCCGCGTATTCCGGGCTGAGCGTAACGCCGCCGATGAAATTGAAGCCGTGCAGCGCTGGGTATTCGAGCGCGGTCGGCGCGCCGTCCGCGAGCCACGCCAGCAGCGGCAGGCCGACCACCAACGCGGCCCCGATTGACAGTGCGGGCGGCGCCCGGCCGAGACGCGCCCGCCGCGCGCGGGTCCAGCGCACCCAAAGCCACGCCAGCACGGCACCGGCCAGCGCCGACCAGAGCATCGCCGACCACGCGGGCGAGGCGAGCGGCACCGGAACGATGATGCCCCGGTTGGAGAGGAAGGTGCCGCCGAAATGGATCGCCTGACGCGGCACCGGCAGCAATTTTAGCACCGCGTACCAGATCAGCAGCTGCACCAGCACGGGGATGTCGCGCGCCACCTCGACGTAGATCGCGCACAACCGTGCCAGCAACGCGTTGCGCGAGAGCTGGCCGATGCCGACCAGGGTGCCGAGGATGGTCGCGAGCGCGATCCCCGCGACGGCGATACGCAACGTGTTGAGCAATCCCTCGACCAGCGCGCGGGCGAACGTGCTGGTGGCGTCGCTGTACGGGATCAGCGCCTCGGCGATCGGCACGTGGGCTTCCCGGTCGAGAAAGCCAAAGCCGCTCGCGATGTGGCGCTGGGCGCGGTTGGCGTTGACGTTGATGACCAGGAACGCAACCAGGGCGGCGATCGAGCCCAGGATCAATACCTGCCAGACCACGCTTTGGACGCGCGGGTTGGACCATCTCAACCCAGCGGTGGCCATGCCTGACGAAAAACTCCGGGTCAGGGCAGCAACGACTGCAACCCTGCCCTAACCCTGCCGCATGACGGTGCCGCGATCAACAGCACCGTCGAGCGCGCAGAAGTTCAGCGCATCGGCGGCGCGTATTGCAGGCCGCCCTTGGTCCAGAGATTGTTGATCCCGCGCGGCACGCCCAGGACGGTGATGTTGCGATCCCAGATCTCGCCGAAGTTGCCGACCTGCTTGACGACGTTGAACGCGAACTTGTTGTCTAGGCCGAGCGACTTGCCGAGGTCGCCTTCCAGGCCCAGCAGGCGGCGGACGTCCGGCTTGGTCGCGGTGGCGAGGTCGTTGTCGACGGTCTTGCTGGTCACCCCGTCCTCCTCGGCGGTCAGCTCGGCGAAGTAGGTCCAGCGCACCACGTCGAACCATTTGTCGTCGCCCTTGCGGACCATGTAGCCGAGCGGCTCCTTGCTGATGATCTCCGGCAACAGCACGTACTCGTCCTTGTTCGACTGGGTCGCGCGGAAGGTCGCCAGCGCCGAGCTGTCGGTCGAGTAGGCGTCGCAGCGGCCGGCGATGAAGGTGCGCTCCAACTCGGCGCGGTCCTCGATCAGCAGCGGCTTGAACGTCAGCTTGTTGTCGCGGAAGTAGTCGGCGATCGCCAGCTCGGTGCTGGTGCCGGGCTGCACGCAGATGGTGGCGCCCTCCATCTCCTTGACCGACTTCACGCCGGTGCTGGTCTTCACCAGGAAGCCGGTGCCGTCGTAGTAGTTGATGCCGGCGAACTCGGCGCCGAGGTTGCTCTCGCGGGTGAGCGTCCAGGTGGTCGAGCGGATCAGCACGTCGACCTCGCCCGCCTGCAGGGCGGTGAATCGGGTCTGCGTGGTCAGCGGCACGAAGCGGACCTTCTCGCTCTCCCCGAGGGCGGCCGCCGCGATGGCCCGGCAGCTGTCGGCGTCGAGCCCGGTCATGCGGCCCTTGCTGTCGACCAGCGAGAACCCCGGCACGCCGCCGGCGACCCCGCAGACGAGTTCGCCGCGCGCGCGGACGGCGTCGAGCGTGGTCGAGCCGGTGCCCTGGGCGCGAGCTGCGGCGGCGGACAGGATAAGGACAGCGGTGGCGAGCGCGGGGGCGCGGGTCATCGGCGGCTCCAGGATGTTGCGGCACACGAGTAGCGCCCTTGCCGGTGCGGCGGCAATCGGCCACATCGCGGCGATGCTGCACCTGTCCAAGCTCTGCGTCGGCGTAGGCAGCGTGGCCCAGCTACGGGAGTGGCAGACGAGGCGGACCGCAAGCCACCCGCCATTGCCCCACCACACCCGCAACGCGCCGCGCCGCGCCGGGTGGCCGAAATCGTCGAGGGTGGCTCGATTTACTGGGTGATCGTCGGGGTGATGCTGGTGCGACAGCGGATTGTGGAAATCCGCCCCGACACCTGGGACGACGGCACCGCTTGCGCGGCACTGCTGCTGCATCCCGAGCTCGTGCCGGTCGAGGCGCGGGCGATGCGGGCATTCCAGGGGTGGCGATACCTGACGGCGGCCGACGCGCCCGCCGACCTCGACGCTAGCGACGGCTCGGCGGAACATGGCTTGCCGGACACGCTGCGCGCCGATCTGCGTCGGCTAGCGCTGCTGTAGCCTAGCCTAACGCGAGTGGTCGACGCGGGCGCGCCAAAGCTTCACGTGGTCCACCAGCGCGCGCAGCTTGGGAGCAAGGTTCCGTCGGCTTGGAAAGTAGAGGAAAAAGCCGGGAAAGCTCGGGCAGTAATCTTCCAGCACGGCAATCAACTCGCGCCGCGCCATCCAGGGGCGGAAGGTCTCCTCCATGCCGAAGGTCAGCCCGCTGCCCGCGCAGGCCATGCGGATCATCAGCCACATGTCATTGGTGGTGATCTCAGGCTCCACGGCCACGTCGAACTCCCGCCCGTCCTCGCCGAACTCCCAGCGATAGGGTGAGAAGCCCGGAGCCCGCCGCCAGCCGATGCAGCGATGTGCGGGCAGGTCACGCGGATGCGCGGGCGCGCCGAAGCGGGTGACATAGCTGGGCGCCGCGGCCACCACCTGTCGTTGGCTATCCGAGACCGGCACCGCGACCATGTCCTTCTCGATCACCTCGCCCAATCGCACACCGGCATCGAAACCCTCGGCCACGATGTCGAACTCGTCGTCGGTCACGACGACGTCCAACCGAACGTCGGGATGCCCTTCGAGGAACGAGGCCAACAGCGGGCCCGATAGGAAATTCTCGGCGATCGACGACACGGCGAGCCGCAGCAGGCCGCTTGGCCGCGTCTGCGTATCGCTGGCGGCCTCGACTGCGTTTTTCACCTCGGTGAGAGCGGGCAGGATGCCCTGGTAGAAGCGCTCGCCGGCTTCGGTCAGCCGGACGCTCCGGGTGGTGCGCTGCAGAAGCGCGATGCCCAGACCGTTCTCAAGCTTGCGAACCGATTGGCTGACGGCCGAGCGGGTGACCCCCATCCGGCTTGCCGCGGCTCCGAAGCCGCGCGCCTCGGCGACCGCGGCGAAGACGGCGATGGCATTCAGGTCGATCGGCATTGGTTAGCGGCGCTTACCGATGTGGGAGAGAACAGGCAAGTTATCGGACGATCCCCTGCGTCCACCTTTGGTGACGGGGGCGCCGTTCCGGCCGCTCCGGGTGTTGATGACGGAGATGAAGAATGGACAAAGTCGTGCTGGTCACCGGAGCCTCAAGCGGTATCGGCGAAGGCATCGCCCGCGAGTTGGCGGCGGCGGGGGCGAAGGTCATGCTGGGTGCCCGCCGCGCCGACCGCCTGGAGCGGTTGACCAACGAACTCGCGGCCCGGGGCGGCACCGTCCGCGCCCGCCGGCTCGACGTCACCAGCCGCGCGGACATGGCGGCCTTCGCGGCGGCGGCGCGCGCCGAATGGGGCCGCGTCGACGTCATGGTGAACAATGCCGGCGTGATGCCGCTCTCGCCGATGGCCGCGATGAAGGTCGAGGAGTGGGAGCGGATGGTCGACGTCAACATCAAGGGCGTGCTTTACGGCATCGCCGCCGTGCTACCCGAGATGACGGCGCGGGGTTCGGGCCACATCATCAACATCGGCTCGATCGGTGCTCTGGCCGTGTCGCCCACCGCCGCGGTCTATTGCGCGACGAAATACGCGGTTCGGGCGATCTCCGACGGGTTGCGGCAGGAGAACGCGACGCTGCGCGTGACCTGCGTCCATCCGGGGGTGGTGGAGAGCGAGCTTGCCTCGACGATCACCGACCCCACGACGGCCGAGGCGATGCGGAGCTACCGAGCCGTCGCGCTGAAGCCCGAAGCGATCGGCCGCGCCGTGCGCTACGTGATCGAGCAACCGGCCGACGTCGACGTGAACGAGATCGTCATCCGCCCGACCGCAGCCCCGCACTGAGGTAGGCGTGTTGCTTCAGCACGCCACCGGTGGAAGAAACACCAACACCAGTCTACGTGGGTGGCCAAGCCGTAGACCGGCTTGACCGTCTCGACTATCTGGTGCGGTCCGCACTCGGTAAGGCCGCCCCGTGACGTTGACCGACCTGCTCGCCCGTATCGTCGAGCACAGCCGCCGGCGCGCGGTGCCCGTGTTGCTCGGCGGCTTGGCGCTGACGCTGGCGATGGCCTGCGTCGGGGCGTCGCGCCTTGGGGTGTCCACCGACACCGACAAGCTGTTCTCCGAGCGGCTGCCGTGGCGGCAGCGACAGATCGTGTGGGACAAGCAGTTTCCGCAGTTCCGCGACCTGCTGGTCACCGTGATCGACGCCGACACGCCGGAGCAGGCCGACGCCACAGCCGCCGACCTCACGGCCAAGCTCGCCGCCGACACAACGCACTTCAACGACGTCCAGCGGCCCGACGCCTCGCCGTATTTCGACCGCGAAGGGCTGATGCTGGTCGACACGGCGATACTCACCGATCTGCTGAACCAGACAATCGACGCGCAGCCGTTCCTGGGCCAGCTCAACGCCGATCCGACCGCGCGCGGGCTGTTCGCGGCGTTAGGGTTAATCGCGCAGGGGATCGAGCACGGGCAGGCCAACCTCGGCCCGTTCGCGCCGGCGCTGGGCGCGTTCCACCGCACCATAAGCGCGGCGCTGGACGGCAAGCCGCACGCGCTGTCGTGGCAGGCGCTGCTGGCCGGGCCGTTGCTGGAGCAGGCCGGGCGATACCGCTTCGTGCTCGCCAAGCCCAAGCTCGACTTCAACGCGCTGGAACCGGGCGGTGTCGCCACCGACGCGCTGCGGGCCGACATCGCCAAACTGACCTGGGTCGCCGCCGGCCAGGCCCGCGCGCGCGTCACCGGATCGGTCGCCTTGGCCGACGAGGAGTTCGCGACGGTTGCCCAGGGTGCGGTGGCGGGCACTATCGGCAGCGGCCTGCTGGTGATGCTGTGGCTGCTGCTGGCGGTCCGCAGCGTGCGGTTGATCGTGCCGATCCTGCTGACGCTGCTGCTCGGATTGTCGATCACGACCGGGTTCGCGGCGCTGGCGGTCGGCACGCTGAACCTGATCTCGGTCGCCTTCGCGATCCTGTTTGTCGGCATCGCGGTCGACTTCGCGATCCAGTTCAGCGTCCGCTACCGTGCGGCGCGGTTCGCCCGGCCACGTGACCCGGCGGGTGCGCTCGACATCACCGCGCGCATGGTCGGGCCGCAGATCCTGGTCGCGGCCAGCGCCACGGCAGCCGGCTTCCTCGCGTTCGTGCCGACTTCGTTCAAGGGCGTCGGCGAGCTCGGGCTGATCGCCGGCTTCGGCATGCTGGCCGCGTTCGCCTGCACGCTGGTGTTCCTGCCGGCGGCGCTGACGGTGATGCGCCCCCGCCCGGAAGGAGGCGAAATCGGGTTAGCCGGCGGCAACGCGCTGGAACGCCGGTTGCGCCGCGCCCGGCCGATCGTGCTGGGGCTGTTCGGCGTCCTGGGCGTGCTCGGCCTGGTGCTGATCGGCCGGCTGGCGTTCGACAGCGACCCGCTGCACACGAAAGATCCGACCACCGAGGCGATGCGGACGCTGACCGACCTGATGGGGTCGCCGTTCACCAACCCCTACACCGTCGACATCCTGCGCCCGGATTTGGCCGAGGCGGACGCGCTCGCGGTTCGGCTTCGCACGTTGCCGCTGGTGGCGGACGCGTTGACGCTGTCGAGCTTCGTGCCCGCCGACCAGCCCGCCAAACTGGCGCTGCTGGCCGACGCGCGCGACGTGCTGGCGCCGACGCTGGCGCCGCTACCCCGGCCGGCCCCGATCACCCCGATCGCGATCCGGGTCGCGGCCACGGCGGCGGCCGACAGCCTGGACCGCGTGCTCGAGAAACTGTCGCCCGACGACCCGCTGCGCCCGGTGGCCGCCGACCTCCGCGCACTGGCGACCGCGTCCGACGACACAGTCATGATCACCAACGAGGCGTTGACCCGGTTCTTGCCGCCCATGTTGGAGCGGCTGCGGACCGCGTTGCAGGCGACGCCGGTGACCGCCGCCGACGTGCCGCCCGGCATCGCCCGCGACTGGCGGTTGCCGGACGGACAGGCGCGCGTGCAGGTGCTGGCCAAGCCGCAGGCGCGCGACAGCGCCGGGCTGCACGCGCTGGTGTCCGAGGTTCGCACGGTGGCGCCGGACGCGGGCGGCTCGGCGGTCGGCATTGTCGAGACGGCGAACACCATCGTCGGCGCGTTCAGCACGGCGGCGTTGTTCGCGCTGGCGGCGATCGCGGTGATCCTGGCGTTGGTGCTACGCCGGGCGCTCGACGTCGCCCTGGTGATGGGGCCGCTGCTGCTGTCGGCGCTGATAACGGTGGTCGTGTGCGTGGCGCTGCCGCTGCCGCTCAACTTCGCCAACGTCATCGCACTGCCGCTGCTGCTCGGCGTCGGCGTGTCGTTCAACATCTATTTCGTCATGAACTGGCGGGCCGGCGCTTCGCGTTTTCTTGGCACCGCGACGGCGCGCGCCATCGTGTTCTCGGCGCTGACCACCGGCACGGCGTTCGGCACCTTGGCGCTAAGCCAGCATCCCGGCACGTCGAGCATGGGGCAGTTGCTGTTGCTGAGCCTCGGCTGCACGCTGGTCGTGAGTCTGGTGTTCGTGCCGACCCTGCTGAACCGACCGCCTAGACTCGCGCCCGCACGGCCGGACTTAGCAGCGCCGCAAGCTCGGCCTCGTGCTCGTAATCCGGCATCAGTCGAGTGAGCAGCGGGTCGCGGTACGTTGCGGGATGAAAATATAACTCGACGTCGCCGGTCGGACGCGCGTCGAGGATGCGGCGCACCCGCTCCTCGGTCATGTGACCGGACCAGGCGAGGCCGAACACCGCGTCAGGCGTCGCCACCCCGGCCCGCGCGCATTGGGCGCGCAGCACCCGGGTCCACTCGCGCATCGCATACCCGGCCATGCCGGCGCGAAGGTTTGGGGGCTCGTAGGGCACTCGCACTCGGTCCAGGCCGTAGACGCGGCCGTGACGAATGAGCAGTGCACCCACGGTCGGATGGAGGTGCATGTGCTTATGCGCGTCGGCGTGCGACAGCGGCAAGCCGGTCGCCGCAAATGCCGCGAACTGCGCTGCGACCTCGGCATCGAGTTGCCGCCGTGCCGCCACGTCAAAGGCATAGCGCAGTCCGAGGCGAAGTTGGTCGGACGGAAACCACCCGCTGTCATCGACGAGCCCCGGACCACGTAGGACCGCCGGACCCTCCACGGCGACCAGATGAAGACCGACGCCCAGGCTCGGCAGTCGCTTCGCGCGGGCAACCGCGTCGGCGACGGCGGGACCGGCCACCATCAGGCTGGCGTGGGTCAGCACGCCGTCAACGTGCGCCCGCTCAATCGCCTCGTTCACCGCCTCCGACAACCCGAAATCGTCGGCGGTAAATCGGATCGGCAGTGTTAGGCGGCCTTACGCTCGCGCAGGAACTGGAAGAACTCCACGCCCTCGCGCAACCGGCGCTTCATCATCTGCGGGCTGCGAACCATCTCGTTCATGATCGAGGCGATCTTCGGCGCGCGGAAGTAGAACTTCCGATAGAACATTTCGACGCTGTCGAAGATTTCCGTGTGCGACAGGTGTGGGTAGTGCAATGGCGCGATCTGGATGCCGGCGTCGGTCACCAGCTCCGCGTTTGCCGCGTCCAGCCAGCCGTTCTCGACCGCCTGCTGATACAGGGACGTGCCGGGATATGGGGCGGCGAGGGACACTTGCAGCGTATGCGGGTTGATCTCGGTCGCGAACCGGATCGTCTCCTGGATCGTCTCGGTCGTCTCGCCCGGCAAACCGAGGATGAACGTGCCGTGGATCTTGATGCCGAGCTCATGGCAGTCCTTGGTGAACCGCTTGGCGACCTCGATCCGCAGGCCCTTCTTGATGTTGTGCAGGATCTGCTGGTTGCCGCTCTCATAGCCGACCAGCAGCAGCCGCAGCCCGTTGTCCTTTAGGACCTTGAGTGTTTCACGTGGCACATTCGCCTTGGCGTTGCACGACCAGGTGACCCCCATCTTGCCCAGCTCGCGGGCGATCGCCTCGGCGCGCGGCAGGTTGTCGGTGAACGTGTCGTCGTCGAAGAAGATTTCTCGTGTCTGCGGGAAGTATTTCTGGATCAGCCGGATCTCCTCGGCGACGTGGCCGGGCGAGCGGACGCGATAGGTGTGCCCGCCCACGGTCTGCGGCCACAGGCAGAACGTGCAGTGGCTCTTGCAGCCGCGCCCGGTGTAGATCGACACGTACGGGTGCATCAGGTAGCCGATGAAGTAGTCTTCCATCCGCAGGTCGCGCTTATAAACCTCGGTCACGAACGGCAGCTGGTCCATGTCGGATATCATGGTCCGGTCGGCGTTGTGCGTGATGACGCCGGACGACGAACGGAAGCTGAGGCCGTCGATGGTCGACAGGTCGCGCCCCTCGGCGACATCCTTGATCGTGAAGTCGAACTCGTTGCGGGCGACAAAATCGACCGCGTCGGCCTCGCGCAGGCTCTCCTCCGGCTGTACTGCGACCTTCGCGCCGACGAACCCGATTTTGAGGTTCGGGTTGGCGTCCTTCATCGCGCGCGCCACCTTGGCGTCGCTGGCGAACGAGGGGGTCGACGTGTGCATCACGCACAGCTCGAAGTTGCGCGCCTGCCCGGTCACGGTGTCGAGCGCGATGCGGGCCGGCGGCGCGTCGATCAGCTTGCTATCCGGCACCAGGGCGGCCGGCTGGGCCAGCCAAGTCGGGTACCAGAAGCTCTTGATCTCGCGCTTGGCCTGGTAGCGCGATCCGGCGCCGCCATCGAAGCCGTCGGTGCTGGGCGGCTGCAGGAACAGGGTCTTCATCATAGCGGTTTAGTCCCAATCGGGAGGGTGTCGAGCGGGTTCAGGCGGTGGCGTCGCACGCGCATGGTCTCGCCGCGCCACTCGACCTCGTTGCCGAGATAGGTTGCGGCGACCACCAGCAAGGATATGGCATCCCGCAGCGGCAACAGCCAGATCAACGCCGGCGACAGGCGGTTCAGGCCCAGCATGTGGTCGATTAGCCGCACCGCCACCGCGCGCACCAACCAGGCGGCGAGGAACACGGCGAACCCGGCCTCCTCGAAACCGGACAGCAACAGCGCCAACGCCGCCCAGGCGATCGGATACTGGATCGACGACAGCGCGAACTTGACCGGCACGAACGAGGCGATCGTGCGCGACCAGCGCAACTCGTGCCGGAACAGGTCGCGCAACCGCGTCTCGGGCACCGTGGTCGCCGGCACGGTATTGGCCGTGGCGACCTGAAACCCTAGCCGCTTCACGAACAACCCAAGCATGTGGTCGTCGGCGACATGGGAGGCCAGCGCCCGCAGCCCGCCGATCGCGTCGAGCGTTGGACGGCGGATCGCCATCGTCGCCCCGAGGCAGTCGCTGCGGCCAAGGGCGCGCGCCATCATGGTGCCGGGCAGAAAACCGTGGCTGATGCCGCTCGCCCCCAGCAACCCCGCCAAGTCGCGGCTGCCGGGCAATCCGGAGTATGGTGTGGTCACCAAGCCGACGCCCGGTCCGTCGAGTGCCGTCAACAGCCGGCCGACGTAGTCTGGCGCCACATGAACGTCGCTGTCGGCGATCACCAGCACGTCGTGCCGGGCGACGGCATACATGTTGATCAGGTTACCGATCTTGCGGTTGCGGCCGTGGCCGGTGCCGTCGACCACCAGCACGATGTCCCGCTCGGGGAACCGCGTCATTACCCGCCGCACCACCGCGATCGCCGGGTCGCGGGCGTCCTGGACGCCACACACGATCTGCAACGCGGCGTGGTCCTGCCGGCACAGGCTGACCAGCGCCTCCTCGAGCAACGGCTCCGACCCGTATAGGGGTTTCAGCACCGTCACCGCCTCGGTTCGCAGCGACGAATGGAGGTCGCGCCGGCTTGCCCGCGCCTGGTTGCGAACCAGGAACAGCCCGAATAGCACCTGTCCCATGCCGGCGCAGGCGATCGCCGCGCACAGCAGCGCCAGGATCCAAAACGGGTTGACGGTCCAGAGCATGTCGAGTCTCACGTCAGCCCTTGGCCCCGGCCTCGAGTGCCGCCGCCTTGGCTTGCAGGCGGGCGATCAGCGGGGCCGCCGTGCCGCCCGCGACCAGCGCCCGGAAGTCCGATCGCTGCACGGCGACACGGCTGATGGAGCCGTCGAGCAGAACGTCCACCGCGCGCCAGCCGGCCGGTCCGGAGCGCATGACATAGTCGAGCTTGATCGGCGCGCCGGTCGTTTGCTGCAGGGTCGTCGCAACCACACGGTCGGCTCCAACCGCGCGGGGGTTGGGGAGGACCGCAAACTTCTCGCCGGAGAAGCTGTCGAAATTTCCGGCGTAGCTGTCGACGGTGTAGCGCCCGAATGCCTCGCGCAGGCTGGTCTGGTCGGCCGCGGGCAGGCTGGCGAATTTCGCACCGACCGAGGTTCGCAGGATGGTGTCGAGGTCGAACGCCGCCTCGATCACCGGGCGCAACGTCGCCGCGCGCTGGGCGAACGGCGTCGCGTGGCCGGCCTTCATGGATGCCAGCAAGCCGGCGTTGAGCACTGCGATCGGGGCGGCCGGATCGCCACCCTGCGCGTATGCCGGCGTCACGGTGAGTGTCGCTAGGACAATCAACGCCCGGCGTCGCGACAACAGGCTCAAGCGGCCGACCCGGTCAGCAACCGGTCCGACAGGCCGATGCCCAGCGCGGTCACGACGCACGCCTCGATATCGGCGGCTCCCAGCCGTGCCGCGACAATCTGGCGCACCGGCGTGTCATGGTCGAGAAAGGCGTCCGGCAGCGTCATCGCGCGCACCCGCAGCTTGCCGTCCAACAGGCCAGCGGCGGCCAGATGTTGCAACACGAACGAGCCAAAACCACCGACGCTGCCCTCCTCGACGGTCACCAGTAGGCGGTGGTCGCGAGCGAGTTGCTCGATCAGGTCGGTGTCGATCGGTTTGGCGAACCGCGCGTCGGCGACGGTCACGCCGAGGCCGAGCCGGGCCAGCCGGTCGGCGGCGGTCATCGCCTCGGCCAGCCGCGTGCCGAGCGAGACGATCGCCACGTCCGCGCCGCGCCGCAGCACCCGGCCGCGACCGATCGGCAACACCGTGCCACGCTCCGGCAACGCGATGCCGGTGCTCGCGCCGCGCGGGTAGCGGACGGCGCTCGGCCGGTCGTCGATCGACGCGGCGGTGGCGACCATGTGCACGAGCTCGACGCCATCCGCCGGCGCCATCAGCACGAAGCCCGGCAGGCAGCCGAGGTAGGCGACGTCGAACGAGCCCGCGTGGGTGGCGCCGTCGGCCCCCACCAGCCCGGCGCGATCGATCGCGAAGCGCACCGGCAGCGACTGAATCGCCACGTCGTGCACCACCTGGTCGTAGGCGCGCTGCAGGAACGTCGAATAGATCGCGCAAAACGGCTTCAAACCCTCGGTCGCCATGCCGGCGGCGAACGTGACCGCGTGCTGCTCGGCGATGCCGACGTCATAGAGCCGGTCGGGAAACCGCTTGGCAAACCGGTCGAGCCCGGTGCCGCTCGGCATGGCGGCAGTGATCGCGACCACGCGGGAGTCGGCCTCCGCCTCGGCGATCAACGCGTCGGCGAAGATCGACGTGTAGCTGGGCGGCCCGGGGGGTGGTGCCACCTGCTCGCCAGTCACTACGTTAAACTTGGACACCGCGTGCAGCTTGTCTGCCGCCGCCTCGGCCGGAGCGTAGCCGCGCCCCTTCTGGGTGATGACGTGCAGCAGGATCGGCCCCGGCTCATCGGCCTCGCGCACGTTGCGGAGCACCGGCAGCAGGTGGTCGAGGTTGTGGCCGTCGATCGGGCCGACATAGTAGAACCCAAGTTCCTCGAACAAGGTGCCGCCGGTCAGGATGCCGCGCGCGTACTCTTCGGCCCGCCGCGCGGTCCGCTCGACGTAGCGCGGGAACCGCTTGGCCATCTTGGCCGCGAGGTCGCGCAGGCTGAGGTAGCTATGCGACGACAGCAGGCGCGACAGATAGGCGCTCATGGCACCCACCGGCGGCGCGATCGACATGTCGTTGTCGTTCAGGATGACTACCAGCCGGGACCGCAACGCGCCGGCGTTGTTCATCGCCTCGTACGCCATGCCGGCCGACATCGCGCCGTCGCCGATCACCGCGACCACATGGTTGTCGCGGCCGAGCCGGTCGCGCGCCACCGCCATACCCAGGCCAGCGGAAATCGAGGTCGAGGAGTGGGCGGCGCCGAACGGATCGTATTCGCTCTCGGACCGGCGAGTGAACCCGGACAGACCATCGCCCTGCCGCAGCGTGCGGATGCGGTCGCGCCGCCCGGTCAGAATTTTATGCGGATACGCCTGGTGGCCGACGTCCCAGATCAACCGGTCGCTCGGTGTGTCGAACACCGCGTGCAGCGCCACCGTCAGCTCGACCACGCCGAGCGAGGCGCCGAGGTGGCCGCCGGTCTGGCTCACGGCGTCGATCGTCTCCAGCCGAAGCTCGGCGGCGAGCTGGGCCAGCTGCTCGGCGGAAAGGTTGCGCATATCGGACGGAACGCGCACCCGGTCCAGCAACGGCGTGGCAGGCCGGGCCGGCGTCGTCGATGCATTCAAAATGGAATATCCCCGTCCATCGGTTCGGCGCTGACTTCGTCCCGAGCGGTCCCGCGGCCGGTCACGATCCGCTCGACCCGCATCTCCGCCTCGCGCAGCTTGGTCTCGCAGTGCGTCCGCAACGCCGCACCCCGCTCATAGGCCCCGATCGCATCCTCCAACCGCTGCTTGCCTCCTTCGAGCCCTTGCACGATCCGCTCCAGCTCGGCCAGCGCGTCCTCGAACGACATCGCGGCCAAGTCGCCCACCGCCGCGCCCGCCTGCTCCGTGCCACTCACGGCAGATGACATCCCCGCCTTGGCGTTGGCGACAGGGACAACGGCTGACGTGGCACTTTGAGCTGACATAAGAATGACATTCGGCCTGAATCGCGACGGGTGTGTTAGTCCCGCAACAAGGATCGGACGTGCGCGGCACAGGATCGGGCCAGCGCGGACAGGTCATAGCCACCTTCCAGCACCGACACCAGCCGCCCGCCGCAGTGCTGCCGCGCGACCGCCAGCAGCTCGGCGGTGAGCCAGGCGAAATCGGTCTCGTCCACCATCAGCTGCGCCAGCGGGTCGTCGCGGTGCGCGTCGAAGCCGGCCGAGACAATCAGCAAGTCCGGCCGCCACGCCCGCAGCGCCGGCAGGATCGTGTCCGACCACGCGGCGCGAAAGCCTGGGCCGGCGGTGTACGGCGGCAGCGGCACGTTCACCACGTTGTCGGCGGAGCCGGTTTCGTGGGCGGCGCCGGTGCCGGGGTAGCACGGCCACTGGTGCGTCGAGGCGTAGAACAGCGTCGGGTCGCCCTGCATGGCGTCCTGCGTGCCGTTGCCGTGGTGGACGTCGAAATCGACCACCGCGACCCGCCCGACGCCATACGCCGCCTGGGCGTGACGGGCGGCGACGGCGGCGGTCGAGAACAGGCAGAATCCCATCGCACGGTCGCGCTTGGCGTGGTGGCCCGGCGGCCGGGTGGCGACGAACGCCGTGCCGGCCCAGCCTCGCATCACCGCGTCGACCGCCGCGGCGGCGCCGCCGGCCGCCCGCCGCGCCGCCGCGACACTGCCGGGGCCGACCATCGTGTCGGCATCAATCGCGATCAGCTCGCCCGCCGCGGGGTCGAGTGCAAACAAGCCGTCCAGGTGCGCGTCGGTGTGGACGCGCGCCAGCTGCTCGCGGGTTGCCAGCGGTGCCGTCTCGCGCAGCAGCGCCGAGAACTCCTCGGCCTCAAGCGCCGCCATCACGTGGCGCAGCCGGTCGGGGCACTCGGGATGGAACGCGCCGGGGTCGTGGCCGAGGCACGCCGAATGGGTGAACAGGGCGACTGTGGAAGAGGCGGCGGTCACGCGGCCGGCTCCGGTCGCTTGCGGATGGTGAAGCTCAGCACGCCGCCGTCGTCGCTCCAGGCAATCAGGGCATGGCCGGTCTCCTGGCAGAACGCCTGGAAGTCGGCGATCGCGGCCCGGTCGGTCGCCAGCACGCGCAACCGCTCGCCCGAGGCGATCGACCGCAGCGCCCGGTTGGCGCGCAGCACGGGCAGGGGGCAGGCCATGCCCTGCACGTCGAGCAACGTCTCGTTCATGCCGGGGGCTTTTGCGCCGAGCCGCTCCCTTGAGCAAGCGCGCGACAGGTCGCACTATGCAACCGGTTCCGGGGAGACACCATGATCGTCGACAACACGTATGATTTCCGCCTCGGCGTCGACCTCGGGGGCACCAAGATCGAGATCAGTGGGCTCGACCGGAACCAGAAGTTTACGTTGCGTGAGCGGGTACCGACGCCGCGCGACTACGAAAGCACCGTGCTGGCGATCGCCGACCTGGTGCGCGCCGCCGAGCAGAAAATGGGCGGCACCGGCAGCGTCGGCGTCGGCATCCCGGGGGTGATCAGCCCGGCCACCGGCCTCGTCAAGAACGCCAACTCGATCGCCCTGAACGGCCACCCGCTCGACAAGGATCTGGCGGCGGCGCTCGGCCGCACCGTCCGGGTCGCCAACGACGCCAACTGTTTCGCCCTGTCGGAGGCGTCCGACGGGGCCGGCAAAGGCTACAAGACCGTGTTCGGGGTGATCATCGGCACCGGCTGCGGCGGCGGCATCGTGATCGACGGCCAGGTGGTCGAAGGCCCGCACCGGATCGCCGGCGAGTGGGGGCACATCCCGCTGCCGTGGCCGTCGCTGGCCGAGGTGCCGGGGTTGCCGTGCTGGTGCGGCCAGCACGGCTGCCTGGAGCTCTATGTCTCCGGCACCAGCCTCGCCCGCGATTGCGACGGCCCCGACGCACTGGACGCCGCCGGCATCCCGGCGCGCGCGGCGGCCGGTGAGCACAAGGCGATCGAGGCGCTGGCCCGGCACGCCGACCGGCTCGGGCGGGGACTTGCTGTGGTGACCAACCTGCTCGACCCGGACGTGATCGTGCTCGGCGGCGGGTTGTCCAACATGGCGCACCTCTACGCCGAGGTGCCGAAGATCATAGCCAAATACGCGTTTTCGGATGTCGTGGAGACGCCGGTGGTGAAGAACATGCACGGCGACAGTTCCGGCGTGCGGGGGGCGGCGTGGATGTGGCCGGCGCCCTAGGTTTCTGCCGCGACTGCGACACGCCGGCGGACGACGCGGCGTCCTGCCGCGCGTGCGGCGGCCCGCGCCTGATCCGTCACCCGGAGCTCGACCGGCTGGCGATCGCCCACGTCGATTGTGACGCGTTCTTCGCGAGTATAGAAAAACGCGACCGGCCGGAGCTGGCGGGCCGCCCGGTGGTGGTTGGCGGCGGCGTTCGTGGCGTCGTCACCGCCGCCTGCTACGTGGCCCGCCTGCGCGGGGTCCGCAGCGCGATGCCGATGGGCCAGGCGTTGCGCGCCTGCCCCGACGCGGTCGTGGTGCGCCCCGACTTCGCCAAGTATGTGGCCGCCGGCCGCATTATCCGCCGCATGATGTCCGAGTTGACGCCGCTGGTGCAGCCGCTGTCGATCGACGAGGCGGCAATGGACCTTTCGGGAACGGCCACGCTGCACGGGGCGTCACCCGCGCTGACGCTGGCGCGGCTGGCGCGGCGGATCGAGGCGGAGGTCGGCATCACCGTCTCGATCGGCCTGGCGGCGAACCGGCTGCGCGCCAAGATCGCCGCCGGCCGGGACAAGCCGCGCGGGTTCTGCGCGCTGGGCGAGGAAGCGGCGGCGTTGCTCGCGGACGAGGGCGTGCGATTGCTGCCGGGCGTCGGCCCGGCACAGGCGCGGGCGCTGGACCGGCAAGGCATCCGCACCCTCGGCGACCTGCAGCGGCTCGATCCGGCGGCGGCGCGCAAGGCGTTGGGCGACGATGGCCCGGGTCTGGTTCGCCGCGCGTGGCTGCTGGACGATCGAGTGGTCGACCCGAGGCGCGACGCGAAATCGATCGGGGCCGAGACGACGTTCGACGCCGACCTCGCCGACCCGGCCGTGCTGGAGCTGCACCTGTGGCGCTGCTGCGAGAAGGTCGCGCGCCGGCTGCGCGAGGGCGGTGTCGCGGCGACGGGGCTGACGCTGAAGCTGAAGACGACGGGGTTCGTGATCCGCACCCGCGCCGCCCGGCTGCGCTCGCCGTCGCGGCTGCCCGACGTGCTGTTCGAGGCGCTGCGGCCGCCGCTGGCGCGCGAGGCCGACGGCACCCGGTTCCGGCTCATAGGCCTGTCGACGCACGGGCTGGTGTCGTTCGACCAAGCGGACGCGCCCGACCTCGCCGACCCGGACAGCCTGCGGCGGGTGGCCCGGCAGGACGCGATCGAAGCGCTGCGCGGCCGGTTCGGGGCGGCGGTGATCGGGCGCGGGCGGGGCCTTGGGGAGCGGTAGGTCGCCATTCGCCGCGTGCATGGGGCGATTACATCCCGGCGATGGACTCATGGTCTTGAGCACCCGCTTGATCGCTTTCTGACGGGCGGCAATGCCGCATGCCCGCGTTTCAACGAGGCTCCCTTGAGCTCATTCTCGCGCCGAGATCTACTCGTGGCCAGTATGATGGCTGGCTTGGCCACCGCCAGCAGCGCCGCCGCCGCCGGCACGTTCGGCAACCCGGACGAACCGGCGCAGGGTGCGGTCAAAACCAAGCCCAACCCCGGCGCCCTGGTTGATCCGGGGCCGCAGAGCCAGTCGCTCGCCGGGCAGTTCCCGGCCGCGTTCGCGCCGCCAGCGACCGACGTGGGCGACCTGCCGCAGTTCTGGGCGTCGTTCAACAACGCGCCACGCCGCGTCCAGGACGACGGCTGGGCTCGCCAGGTCACCCAGGCCGACTTCGCCATCTCGGAGACGATTTCGGGCGTCAACATGCGCCTCGATGCCGGCGGTATCCTCGAGTTACACTGGCACCTCGCCGCCGAATGGGGCTACATGAGCTACGGCCACTGCCGGGTTACCGTGCTCGACCCCAAGGGGCGAGCATACGCCGCCGACGTCAAGGCGGGCGAGCTCCGGTATTTCCCGCCCGGCTATCCGCACTCGCTGCAGGGGCTCGGCCCGGACGGCTGCGAGTTCATCCTGTGCTTCGACAACGGCAAGGCGTCGGAGTACAATACGCTCCTGGCGACCGACTGGGTCGCCCATACGCCGCCAGACATCCTGGCGTTGAACTTCGGCGTGCCCGCCGAGACCTTCGGAAAGATCTTCACGCACAGCCTGTGGATCTTCCAAGGGGGCTGTGCCGGGTCCGCTCGCGGCCGACCAGACCGCGATCAAAGCCGCCACGGGCGGTCCGCCTAATCCGTTTACCTACTCGCTCGCCGGTGAACCCGCGAACCGGACGACGAAGGGCGGCACCGTCCAGATCGCCGACAGCCACAACTTCAAGGCTGCGACCGACATCGCCGCCGCGTTGGTCACCGTGCACCCGGGCGGCATGCGCGAGATGCATTGGCATCCCAACGCCGACGAGTGGCAATACTATGTCAAGGGCTCGGCGCAGATGACGGGGTACACGGCCGGCCCGCGCGCGGTGACGAACAACTTCAACGCTGGCGACGTGGGATACGTCACGCGAAACAGCGGCCACTAGCTGAAGAACGTCGGCGACACCGACCTGGTGTTCCTGGAGGTGTTCAAGACGGACACCTACATGTCCGTGTCGCTGTCCGACTGGCTGACCCACACGCCGGCGGCGCTCGTTGCGGCGCACTTCAACATGTCGGTCGAGGACGTCGCGAAGTTCCCGAACGACATCCCTGACGTGGTGCCTGTCTAGCCTGTCCTCAGCGCTACCGATTCGCCGTCACCTTGGTCAGTGTCGGCCAACCGATCTGGGGTGGCGCGGCGGCGGCGAATACGCGAACTTTGGCTGCGCGACCGTATTAAAGTTGCGCTGCCAAGCCCAAATCCGGACATGGTTGCAAGCGCAGCCCGACGCGCATTACGTCATCGCTCCCGACGGCGGCGTCCCCGACCCGAGCCGGCCGGGGCGACGGGTGGGCGGCTCCGCCGTATTTGGCCTGCCGACGACCGCCGCATTCTGATCAGAGGCCGACGGTTGTGAGGCTACGGCCGGTGGAGCGATCGGATGACGAACTGGAACGGCCTCGACCTCAACTTGTTGGTGGTGTTCGACGCGGTCATGCGGGACCGCAACTTGACGCGTGCCGGCAAGCGCCTCGGGCTCAGTCAGCCCGCCGTGAGCCACGCCCTCGCTCGGCTCCGTCACACCCTGGGCGACGAACTGTTGGTGCGCGGCGCCGACGGGATGGTGGCCACACCCCGCGCCGAGCAGCTCGCGGCGCCGATCCGGGACGCGCAGGCCGCACTGCACCTGGCGCTGGAGCCGCACGGCGCGGCGCCGGCGGACATGGCCGGCCGCATGGTGGTCGCCGTCAACGGCTACACCGCGTTCGCGCTGGCGAATCGGATCGTCGCCGCGATCCATGCGGAGGCGCCAGGACTCGGGTTGGCGGTAGTGCCGAGCGGCACGCTCGACATCCTGGACCAGCTCGACGCGCGGGCGATCGATCTGGCGTTGACCGGGCCGCTCGACGGCGGCGACCGGTTCAAGACCACCTGTATGCTGACCGACGTTGATGTGGCCGTGATGCGGAGCCGACATCCGGCGGCGGAGGCCGAATTGTCGCTACAAACCCTGGCGGGGCTGCGCCATCTGACGCTCACCTCCACCGGCGACAGCACGGCGTTCCTCGACGAGGCGCTCGAAGCCGCCGGCGTGCGCCGCACGATCGGACTTAGCCTGCCGTTTCTGGCGGTATCCGAGGCGTTGATGGGTTCGGACCTGGTGGTGATCCTGCCACGGCGGGTGGCGGCGGTGTTGCGGCGAAGCTGGGATCTCATCGAACGCCCGCTGCCGTTTCCGGCGCCACCCGTTCATCTGATGATGACGTGGCACCGCCGCGTCGACGAACAGCCGAAGCACCAGTGGGTGCGGGCCACCGTGCGACGGTGCGTCAAGGCGGTCGAGCGGGACGACTAACGGGTTGGGCGCGGCGGCGTATGGGTGTGGTCGTAGAAGCCGCGACCCGCCTTGCGGCCGAGCCACCCGGCCTCGACGTATTTCACCAGCAGCGGGCACGGCCGATACTTGCCGTCGCCCAAACCCTCGTGGAGCACCTGCATGATCGACAGGCAGGTGTCGAGCCCGATGAAGTCCGCCAGCTCCAGCGGCCCCATCGGGTGGTTGGCGCCGAGCCGCATCGCGCTGTCGATCGCGGTGATTGAACCCACACCTTCGTGCAGCGCGTACACCGCCTCGTTGATCATCGGCACCAGCACGCGGTTGACGATGAAGGCCGGGAAGTCCTCGCTAACCGCGACCGTCTTGCCGAGCCGCTCTGCCAACGCGAGCGCTGCCGCGAACGCCGGCTCGCCGGTGGCAATGCCGCGAATGATCTCGACCAGCTTCATCTTCGGCGCGGGATACATGAAGTGCATGCCGATGAAGCGGTCTGGCCGGTCGCTGGCCGCCCCCAGGCGGGTGATCGAGATCGCCGACGTGTTGGACGCGAGCAGGCACGCCGCCGACAGATACGGCTGCAACGCCTGGTAGACCGCGCGCTTGGCGGTCTCCTTCTCGGTCACCGCCTCCACGACCAGGTCGCGATCCGACATCGCGGCCAGGTCATGCACCACCTCCAGGCGGCCCATCGCGGCATCCCTTGCGGCGAGGTCGGTGACACCCTTGGCGATCTGGCGATCAAGCGTCTTGCCGATCGCATCGAACGCCTTGTCCGCCGCGTCGGGGCTCGTGTCGAACAGGCGCACATGCAGGCCCGCCATGGCGCAGACCTGGGCGATGCCGGCGCCCATCTGCCCGGCGCCGACGACGCCGACCCGATCGATAGGCACGGGTGGCGTCGGTTCGATCAAGCCCGTTGCAGCTCCGCCGCGAGCTCCGGCAGGGCGGTGAACAGGTCGGCGACCAGACCGTAGTCGGCGACCTGGAAGATCGGCGCCTCCTCGTCCTTGTTGATCGCCACGATCACCTTGCTGTCCTTCATGCCGGCCAGGTGCTGGATCGCGCCCGAGATGCCGATCGCCATATACAGGTCCGGGGCGACGATCTTGCCGGTCTGTCCGACCTGGTGGTCGTTCGGCACGTAACCGGCGTCCACCGCCGCGCGCGAGGCGCCGACGGCGGCCCCGAGGCTGTCGGCGATTGGGTGAAGCAGCTTGAAGTTCTCGCCGTTGGCCATGCCGCGCCCGCCGGACACGACGATTTTTGCCGACGTCAGCTCCGGTCGCGCCGACTTGGACAGCTCGGCCGAGACGAACCGCGACAGGCCGGGGTCGGCCACCTCGGGCGCGTCGACGATCGTGGCCGAGCCGCCGGTGGTCGCCACCGGGTCGAAACTCGCGGCCCGCACGGTAATGACCTTGATCGCGTCGCTGCTGCGGACGGTCGCCATCGCGTTGCCGGCGAAGATCGGTCGCACGAAGGTGTCGGCGTCGATCACGCTGGACACTTCGCTGATCGGCTGGATGTCGAGCAGGGCGGCGGCGCGCGGCAGCACGTTCTTGCCAACCGCCGTGGCGGCCGCGAGCACGTGGGTGTAGCTCGGGGCCAACGCGACCAGCAACGCCGCCATCGGTTCGGCCAGCGCGTGGTCGTAGGCGTTACCCTGCGCACGCAGCACCCGGGTCACGCCGGGCAGGGCGGCGGCGGCGGTCGCGGCGGCCTCGGTGCCCACGCCCGCCACCAGCACGTCGACGTCGCCGCCAAATCTCTGCGCGGCGGCGATCGCCGAGCGGGACGGCTGCTTGATGCCGGCGGCGTCATGGTCGAGCAATACGAGGACGGTCATGGGATCACTTTCGCCTCGGTGCGGAGTTTGGCCACCAGCTCGGCGACCGACCCGACCCGCGCACCGGCCTGACGGCGCGGCGGCTCGGCGACGCCCACCAGCGTCAGGCGCGGGGCCGGATCGACGCCGAGGTCGGCAGGCTTCACGTTCTCGATCGGCTTTTTCCTCGCCTTCATGATGTTCGGCAAGCTCGCGTAGCGTGGCTCGTTCAACCGCAGGTCGGTCGTCACGATCGCCGGCATCTTGAGCGACACCGTCTCGAGCCCGCCGTCGACTTCACGGGTGACGCTGACGTGGTCGCCCTCGATCGCCACCTTCGACGCGAACGTGCCTTGCGCCCAGCCGAGCAGGGCCGCCAGCATCTGGCCGGTCGCGTTCATGTCGTCGTCGATCGCCTGCTTGCCCATCACGACCAGGCCCGGCTGCTCGCGCTGCACCAGCGCCCGGAGCATCTTGGCAACGGCCAGCGGCTGCAGCTCGACGTCGGTCTCGACCAGGATGCCGCGGTCGGCCCCCATCGCCAGCGCCGTGCGGATGGTCTCGGCACACGCCGCTATGCCCATCGAGACCGCGATGACCTCGGTCGCCTGGCCGCGTTCCTTGAGCCGCACCGCTTCCTCGACGGCGATCTCGTCGAACGGGTTCATCGACATCTTGACGCCCTGCGTCTCGACGCCCGAGCCGTCGGCGCGGACCCGCACCTTGACGTTGTAATCGACCACCCGCTTGACCGGGACGAGCACCTTCATGGCAATCGGTTTCCGTGCTGAAACGCAAATACAGGCCGCAGGCTATGGCCGCGCCGTTCGCGCTGTCAAACGGCGCGGCGTGCGCGGGAGGCGGGCTCAGTGGCCCGGGTTGCGCAGCAGGTAGACCAGCAGCGCGAACATCAGCAGCGTAGCCCCCTGCAGCGTCACGCGCCAGCGCATCAGGTTGTTGGACTTCATGCCGTCCCGGCCGGACGCGAGCCCCAACATCCCCATGAACAGGGTCGCCAGGGTCAGGAACAGGCCAATTCCGGTCAGGATGCCGACAACGATGATCATTCACGAGAACTAAGGCGGCACCGGGAAAACCCAAGGCGGCCTGCGCTCGGTCGGGGTGCTGCGATGTTGACAGGATAGTGAGTGTCGACGCCCTTGCCGACATGCGCCGCATCGTCCTCGTAACAATGTTGTTGCTTGGCGCGGCGGCTCCCGCGCCGCTGCCGGCGCTACCACCCGAGCAGGCGAGGGCGGCGCTTGAAACCTTGCGCGACCCGGCGCGACGGGCGGCGCTGGAGGGCGTGCTGGAAGCCCTGGCTCGGAGCGAGCCGGCGATCGCCCAGAACCCTGCTCCGGCGTCGCCGCTGCAGCCCGGCAGCGTCGGGGCCGACCTGCTGGTGGGCGCGTCCGTCCGCATCGGCACGTGGTCGGACCAGCTGGTCGGGACGGTGCGGGCGGTCACCGACTTTCCGCTGATCGGCCGTTGGCTGCTGCACCTGGCCACCGACCCCGACAGCCAGGAGGAGGTGTTCGACGCGGCGTGGCACTTGCTGCTGGTGCTGGGTGCCGGGCTGCTGGCGGCGGGCGCGCTGTCGCGCGGCCTGAGCCGGGTTGTCGACCGGCTGGCCCGGGCGGCACCGGCGGCACGGGCCGGAACGCTCGACCGTGCCGGGGAAGACGGCGGCGCCACGACCGCCGCACCACGCCGGATCGCGGCGGCGATGCTGCTGTTGAGGCGGTTCCCGCTGGCGCTCGGGCGGCTGGCGCTGGAGCTGGCGCCGTTGGCACTGATCGCGGCCATCGGGTTCGGGCTGCTCGACACCCGGCTGGGCGGGCGCGAAAGCACGCGCGCGGTGGTGACACTGGCGTTGAACGCGACGCTGCTGTGGCGCGCGGTGGTGGCGGTCGCGCGCATGCTGATGTCGCCCGATTTCCCACGGCTGCGGCTGGTCGGGCTGTCCGACCGGGCCGCCGGCTGGGTAGCGGGTTGGCTCGGGCGGATCGCGGCGGTGGCGACCTTCGGCTATGCGGCGATCGAGGCGGCGCTGGTGCTGGGCTTGTATCGGGTGGCGCACGACGCGCTGGTGCGGCTGCTGGCGCTGGCGGTCGCGATCCTGCTCGGCGTGATGGTGATGCAGTCCCGCCGGGCGGTGGCGCGGGTGCTGCGACCCAAGGCGAACGCGACTGGCGTGGTGGCGGCCGTTCGCGCCCGGGCCGCCGTGACGTGGCACATTGCCGCACTGTCCACCCTGCTGGCGCTTTGGCTGACTTGGGCGCTCGAGACCCCCGACGGGTTCGCCCGGCTGTTGCGGGGTCTGGTCGCGACGTTCGTCGTGGTCAACGTCGCCCGGCTGCTGGCGGCCGTCCTGCACTCCGCGTTCGATCGCGTGCCCGCGCGGCCGGCCGGCTTGCGCGGCGCGTGGCACCGCTACCGGCCGATGCTGCACGCGGTGCTGCTCGGCTTGCTGCTCGCGGCGGCGGCGCTGGTCCTGCTGCAGGCGTGGGGGGTCGACGCGCTGTCGTGGTTCGTGGCCGGTGGGCTGGGCGGCCGGGTGGCGTCCAGCGTGGTCTCGACCGCGATCACCCTGGCCGCCGCCGCGTTCGTGTGGGAGGCGGCCAACGCCGGCGTCGCCCGCCACCTGGCGCGGCTCGAGACCGAACAGCAGCTCGCCCGCTCGGCCCGGTTGCGGACGCTACTGCCGATGCTGCGGACGGCGCTGCTGGTGGCGATCCTGATCTGCGTCGGGCTGTCGGTGCTGAGCGACGTCGGCGTCAACATCGCACCGCTGCTGGCCGGGGCGGGGGTGCTCGGCATCGCGATCGGCTTCGGCAGCCAGAAGCTGGTGCAGGACATCATCACCGGGCTGTTCCTGCTGCTGGAAAACACCATGCAGGTCGGCGACGTGGTGACGCTCGGCGGCCTGACCGGCACGGTGGAAAACCTGTCGATCCGCACCATCCGGCTGCGGGCGCTCGACGGCTCGGTGCATGTCGTGCCGTTCAGCGCGGTCACGACGGTCACCAACATGACGCGCGACTTCGCCTACGCCGTGATCGACCTCGGCGTGGGTCTGAACGAGGCCCCGGACACGGTCACCGCACTGGTGTCCGAGGTCGCGAGCGCGATGCGGGCCGAGCCGCGCTGGAACGGCGTGCTGGAGGGCGAGCTCGACGTGATGGGGATCGAGCGGTTCGTCGACGCGGCCTACGTGCTGCGGCTGCGGATCAAGACACGGCCGAGCCAGCGGTGGGCGGTGGCGCGCGAGCTGAACTTGCGGATCAAGCGGCGGTTCGACGAGCAGAAGATCGAAAGCCCGATCACCTCGTACCGGGCGCTCGGCACGACCCAGCCGACGATTATCGTGCGGTCTGAAATCCCGGCGGTTCAGGCATAAGACGCAATCCGCGAACCGCCGCCGGGCGTTATGTGCCCGGCTTACACAGGAGACGACGCATGGCATCCGACACCACACCCGTCTGGTTCATCACCGGCTGCTCCACCGGCTTCGGCCGTGAACTCGCGAAACTGGTGCTCGACCGGGGCTGGCGCGCCGTCGTCACCGCGCGTGACAAGTCGCGCGTCGAGGACCTGGCCGACGGTCATGACGACCGCGTGCTGGCGCTCGACCTCGACGTGACCGACGATGCCCAGATCGCCGCCGCCGTGCAGGCCACGGATCGCAAGTTCGGCCGAATCGACGTGCTCGTGAACAACGCCGGCTACGGCTACCAGGCGTCGATCGAGGAGGGGGTGGAGGCTGAAATTCGCGCCCAGTTCGACGCCAACGTGTTCGGACTGTTCGCGCTGACCCGCGCCGTGCTGCCCGGCATGCGCCAGCGCCGCCACGGCCATGTGCTCAACATCACGTCGATCGCCGGCTTCGTGGGCTTCCCGAGCTCCGGTTACTACGCCGCCAGCAAGCACGCCGTCGAAGGCTGGTCCGACGCGCTGTACGCCGAGGGCAAGCCGCTCGGCATCCGTGTCACCTGCATCGAGCCCGGGCCGTTCCGCACCGATTGGGCCGGCCGCTCGCTGAAGCAGACGCCGAACCTCATCCCCGAATATGCCGAAACCGCCGGCGCGCGGCTGAAGGCCACGTCGGGGATCAGCGGCAACCAGCCGGGCGACCCGGTGCGGGCGGCCGAGGCGATGATCCACGTCACCGAAGTCGATAACCCGCCGCGTCATCTGGTGCTCGGCGCGTTCGGGCTCGACGCGGTGACCAACAAGCTGAAGACGGCGCTGGCGGAAATCGAGGCTTGGCGCGAGGCGGGGCTCGCCACCGACTACCCGAAACCCTAACTCGGCTCAGGCGATAAGCTCGCCTGCGTCGACCGAGAGTTCCGGCACCGGCCGCCCTGCGAGCACGTCGCGCGCGCGGGGCAGGTCGAGCACACCCTCCCAGCGCGCCACCACGATGGTCGCGACCGCGTTGCCGAACAGGTTGAAGATCGCCCGGCCCTCGCTCATGAACCGGTCGACCGCGAACACCAGCACGATGCCGCTGACCGGCACCTTGCCGCTGAGTGCGGTCAGCGTCGCGGCCAGCGTGATGAAGCCGCCGCCGGTCACCGCCGCCGCGCCCTTGCTGGTCAGGAGCAGCACGCCGCAGATCACCGCGTAGTCGCCCCACGACAGCGGGATGCCGAGCGCCTGGGCGATGTAGGTGATTGCCATGGTGAAATAAATCGAGGTGCCGTCGAGGTTGAACGCGTAGCCGAGCGGGATCACCAACCCGACCAGCGGACGCGGGCAGCCGAGCCGCTCCAGTTTGCCCATCAGCGTCGGCAGCGCGGTCTCGCTGCTGCTGGTGCCGAGGACCAGCAGGAACTCGTCCCACAGGTAGGCGAACAGCCGCGCGATGCTGAGCCGGCAGGCGGCCAGGATCAGCCCCAGCAGGCCCGCCACGAAGATGACGCCGGTGACGTAGAAACTGCCGATCAGGTAGGCGAGGTTGGCGAGCTGCTGGATGCCGAACTGGCCGACCGAGTATGCCATGCCGCCGAACGCGCCGAGCGGGGCCACGTACATGATGATCTGCAGGATGCCGAACAGCACCGCCCCCAGGCTGTCGATGCCGCGCACGACGCCGGCCCCGCGCTCCCCGAGTTTCGCCAGCGCGAAGCCGAACAGCAGCGCGATCACCAGCACCGGCAGGATCTCGCCCTTGGTGAACGGGCCGACCAGCGTGTCGGGCACGATCCCGAGTAAAAACCCGGCGACGCTCGAATGGGCGCTGGTGTCAATGAAACCTTTCACCGAGGCCGTGTCGAGCTTGGCGACGTCCGCGCCGACGCCGACGCCGGGATGCAGGATGTGGCCGACCGTGAGCCCGATCAGCATCGCAAGCGTGGTCACGATCTCGAAGTAGACGAGCGCCTTGACGCCGACCCGCCCGACTTCGCCAAGGTTGGCGAGCCGGCCGATGCCGCCGACGATGGTCACGAAGATGATCGGCGCGATCAGCATCTTGACCAGGTTGATGAACCCGTCGGCGAACGGCTTCATCTGCACCGCGAGTTTCGGGTTCGCGTAACCGAGCAGCGCGCCGAGGATGACCGCGATCAAGACCGCGATGTAGAGCAGGTGCGACGAGCGGCGAGTGGTCGGTGTGGCCGTTGCCATGGGTTCCCTCCGAGCGATGCGCTATTCAAGCCGCTCGATCGCGCCGGAGATAGCCCGTGGGCAGCACCTCGTTCGTCATTCCGCCGCCGCCGCAGCCGTTCGTGCCGGTCGCCGGCGGCGGCCGGTTCCCGGTGCGCCGGATTTTTTGCGTCGGGCGCAACTACGCCGCCCACGTGGCCGAGATGGGCGGCGACGCGCGCGAGCCGCCGTTCTTCTTCACCAAGCCGGCCGACGCGCTGGTGGTCGACGGGGCCGACACGCCGTACCCGCCCGCGACGTCCGACTTGCACCACGAGACGGAGCTGGTGGTCGCCATCGCCACCGGTGGCGCCGATATTGCTGTGGCCGACGCGCTGGCGCATGTGTGGGGCTACGCGGTCGGGCTCGACCTGACGCGGCGCGACCTGCAGGCGGCGGCCAAACAGGCGGGCAAGCCGTGGGACATGGCGAAGGGGTTCGACGCCTCGGCCCCGATCGGCGCGCTGATCTCGGCGGGCCACTTCGCCGACCCTACGCGCGGCCGGTTGCGGCTGGCGGTCAACGGCGTCGAGCGGCAGTCGGCCGACCTCGGCGACATGATCTGGAGCGTGCCCGAGATCGTCGCGGCGTTGTCGCGGCTGGTGACGCTGGCCCCCGGCGACCTGGTCTTCACCGGCACGCCCGAGGGGGTGGCTGCGGTGGCGCGGGGCGACGAGCTGGTGGGGTCGATCGAGGGCGTGGGCGAGGTGCGGACGCGCGTTGTCTGACCTCGACCCCGCCGGCCCGGCAGACCTCGCCGCAATGCGGGCGCTGGCGCACCGCATGGTCGACGACGCCATCGACGATTTGGCGGCGATCCGCGACGCCGCATGGCGGCCGATGCCGGACGAGGTTCGCGCCGCGTGGGCGGGCGGGTTGCCGCGCGAACCGTCCGATCCGGCTGAGGTCTATGCCGAGTATCGGCGGCTGATCGCGCCGTACGCGACCGGCAACCGGCATCCCGGCTTCATGGGCTGGGTGCATGGCGGCGGCACGTTCGTCGGCGCGCTCGCCGAGTTCCTGGCCGGCGCGCTCAACGCCAACCTAGGCGGCCGCGACCACGCGCCGATCGCCTGCGAGCGGCAGGTCGTAGCGTGGGCCGCCGAGCTGCTGGGCTTTCCGAACACCGCGTCGGGGCTGCTGGTGACCGGCACCTCGATCGCCAACCTGATCGCGGTCCTGGTGGCGCGCGCCCGCACGCTCGGCGTCGCAAGCCGCGAGGCCGGGTTGCGGGCCGCGCCGCTGGTCGCCTACGCCTCGGCGGCGGCGCATGGCTGCGTGCCGCGTGCGCTCGACATGGCCGGGATCGGCGCCGGCGCGCTGCGGCTGCTGCCGTGCGACGCCTCGGGTGGCGTGGCGCTCGACGCGTTGGAGGCGGCGGTTGCCGACGACCGGCGGCGCGGGTTGCTGCCGTTCATGGCGGTTGGCACGGCGGGCAGCGTCGACACCGGCGCGATCGACGACTTAGCGGGCCTGGCCGAGGCCTGCGTCCGGCACGGGCTGTGGTTCCACGTCGACGCGGCGTATGGCGCGCTGGCGATGCTGTCGGCGCGGCGGCGGCCTCGCCTGATCGGGATCGAGCGCGCGGACTCGGTCGCCTTCGACTTCCATAAATGGGCACAGGTGCCGTACGACGCCGGCTGCATCGTGGTGCGTGACGCGGCGGCGCACCGGGCCGCGTTCGCGCGACCGGCGAACTACCTGGTGCGGAGCGCCCGGGGGTTGGCCGCCGGCGAGCCGTGGCCGTGCGACCTGGGTCCGGACCTGTCGCGTGGGTTCCGCGCGCTAAAAGTCTGGATGACGCTAAAAACCTATGGCGCCGACCGGCTTGGCCAGGTGGTCGACCGTTGCTGCGACCTGGCCGAACGTCTCGCGGCACGGGTCGACGCCGAGCCGGAGCTGAGCCTGGCCGCCCCGGTCCGGCTCAACATCGTCTGCTTTCGTTTCGCGGCCGGCGACGACGCGATGCAGACCGCGATCGCCGAGGATCTGCAGCTCGCGGGTCTGGTGGCGCCCTCGACGACGACGGTCGATGGCCGGGTCGTGATCCGGGCGGCGATCGTCAACCACCGCACCGCCGAGCGCGACGTCGACGCGTTGGTGGACGGCGCGCTAGAATTCGGCCGACGTCGCCGGGTCGGGGTCGATGCCGCTCAGGACGTGCGTGGCGGCGATCGTCCAGCCCGCGCGCAGCCGTGACGCGCCGGGATGTGAAGCCGGGGCGCTGCGGCCGATCACGCAGTCGTAGCGGTGGCCCGAGGCCGCCGCGAGATGCCGGTAGCACCAGTTGATCGCGCCATCGGGCAGCAGTTCCACGATCCGCAGGCCGGGTGGCGCGAACACCATGTTGGCGAGGCCCGCGCCGTGGGGTGCGACGACGATCTCGGCCTCCTGGAACAGCCGTGCCTGCTCGCCCATGGTCAAGGTTTCGAGGCGCACGGGGAGGAAGCCGCGCGCCGCCAGGAGATCGACGATCTCGCCCTCGTTGGACAACGCCCGCGCCGGCGCGCCCCGACGGTCGATGTAGAGGCGGCGGTGGCGCGGCCCGGTCGCCGGATAGAGGCGGCGGAGATGCGAAATGCCAGCCGGGTGCATGCCGTCGCCGGACGCGACGCGCCAGGGCAGCACCAGGCTGTCCACACTCACGCCGATGCCGCGCGCGACCTCGTGCCGGGGCAGGTCGGGCAACCTGGCATCGCGGTCGAGGCTGTCGCGCGCCACCGGGCCAAGCTCGGCCGGCACCAGGATGGCGGTCAACCCGGCGATGTCGGCATCGTCGAGCAGACCGACCCGGGCCAAGTTCATGATCAGCCAGTGGAACGGGTTGCCGCCGCCCGGCATCAGCAGGCTGAGGTGTCGCCCGGCCAGGTGGCGCTGCGGCGGCGGCATGCTGACGACGCCGCCCTCCGGCCGCGCCTCGCCGTTTTCCGTCGGCAGTTCGTAGCCGTGCCGCCGCTGGTAGCCATCCGCGAGCGGGTCGGAGTGGTCGAACGTGTCCTCGATCACCTCGCCGTTCGACAGCGCAACGATCCCCGCCGAGGAATGGATGGCGGCGTGGTCGATGGTGTGGACGGTCGGATCCCACGGGGTCGAGGGGCGCCAGTTGTCGGGTAGGTTCATCAGCGCGAGGCTGTGGGCGCCGGTCTGCAACCGGCAGGCCGCAGGAGCCGGTTGCGCCGCGATGAAGCGGGTCGCGACGTAGGATCCGTTCTGAACCAGCCTTAGACGAACCGGCCGAAATGCCTCTTGCATTTGTATATCAAAGTTGTTTCGAGTCCCTCGCTAAGCGTCTCGTAGCCACACCAGCATGTCTCCGGGGTCGCGGTTGTCCCAAATGAAATACGGGACGGCCTTGAGGGGGCTCCGCTCGGTGATCGGCGGATCGGTCCGATACAGGGTGCCATCCCAGTCGGCGGCGGTGTCGCGCTCGGCCTCGGCGGTGAGGGTGACGACGCCGCCGAGCAGGTTCGCTTCGTAACGTTCGGCGAGTTTTGCGTTCCTGGGAAGTTTCAGCGCGTGCACGCCACCTGGGTTGTCGGTCGCCTCCGCGCAGTAGAGGAGCGGCCCCCGACGCAGCCCGACCCGCCCGAGATCGGCCCGGATATTGGGGTTCGCATAGAAACGCCCTGGCGCCATGTCGAGGTCGAGGCGAACCTCGTCGCCGGACACCCACTCTCGCGTGATCGCCACATAGCCGTCGGTCGTGTGGGCCGCGACGTCGACCGCCTCACCGTTCACGGCGAGCGTGGCGGTGGCACACCAGCCAGGGACGCGCAGATGGAGCGTGAAGCGGGTCGCGTCCGCGACGTCGACCCTGATCGCGACGGCTCCGTCCCAGGGATAGCGGCTGTCCTGCGTCAGCGTCACCGGCCGTCCGCCTACCGTGAGCTTGGCGGTGCTCTCGCCGTAGAGGTGCACCGCGATCGCGTCGTCCGCGACGCCGTAGAAATAACCCCCGACCGAGGCCACCAGCCGTCCGATGTTCGGCGGGCAGCACGGGCAGCGGTGCCAGATCCAGCGGTGGTGGCCACCGGTGCTCTCCAGCGGGTTCTCGTAGAAAAAGGTCGCCCCGTCGAGCGACAGACCGGAAATCGCGCCGTTGTAGAGCGCCAGTTCCATCGCGTCGGCGTAGCGGCGATCGGGGCCCATCCCGAGCATCCGGCTCGCCCAGAAGACGAGTCCTACGGCGGCGCAGGTCTCGGCGTAGGCGGTGTCGTTGGGCAGGTCGTAGTCGGCGGTGAAACCCTCGTTGGCCGCCGAGGGCCCCAGGCCGCCGGTCGCATACAGACGCTTGGAATGAAGGTCGTCCCACAGGCGGTCGAGTGCCACCCGCAGGCCGTCGTCACCATACTCCGTGGCGACGTCGGCCATTCCGGAATACAGGTACATCGCCCGAACCGCGTGGCCCACGACCTTGCCCTGCTCGCGAACCGGCTGGTGCGACTGGTTGTACTCGTAGTTGCCGTGATGGAAGTCGTCGGGATCGGCACCCCGGGTTCGCGCCTCCTCGTCGAAGTAGTGGGGCTGCTGCCCGCGCTGGTCGATGAAGTATTTTGCGAGCCGCAGGTATTTGGCTTCACCCGTCACGCGGGCCAGCTTGACGAGGGCGAGCTCGATCTCCTCATGGCCGCAATAGCCCTTGTGCTGGCCTGCCTCGGGCCCGAACACCGTGGCGATGTGGTCGGCGTAGCGGCACATGATGTCGAGCAGCTTGCGCTTGCCCGTCGCCTGGAAGTAGGCGACGGCGCCCTCAATGAGGTGGCCGGCGCAATACAGTTCGTGGCAGTCGCGCAGGTTGGTCCATCGCAGGCCCGGCTGCATCCGCTGATACCAGCTCGAGAGATAGCCGTCCGGCTGCTGCAGCTTGCCATACATGTCGACCAGGGCGTCGACCTTGGCCTCCAGGTCGGGGTTCTTGCGACGGTGGAGCGTGTAGGCGGCCGTCTCGATCGTCTTGCCGAGGTCGCTGTCCCAGAACATCTGCGTGGTCACCGTGCCGGTGAAGCCGTCATGGACCTGGAACGGGATGCGCAGCGCGGGCACCGGCCGATCGGGGTCGACCTGGTCGAGCATTCCGGCGGCGACGCACCGTTCGTACAGGATGTCCGCCGTGCGGGCGGCAACCGCGTCGGCGCGGTCGCCCCAAAATCCCCGCATGTCGACCTGGGACGCGGACGGCGGCCTGAACTGCCTGCGCGGCACAGCGGCGTGCGAGCTTGCATCGGACATAGATTGGCTCCTCGACATGATTATTTCACCGCGCCGGCCGTGAGGCCGCGGATGTAGAAGCGCTGCAACAGGATGAACAGGATCAGGCAGGGGATCATCATCACCGTGACGCCGGCCTGGACCGCGCCCCAATCGATCGCGCCGAACCGCCCCGACTGCACCGCCGTCACCATGATCGGCAGCGTGAACTTGGACTGGTCGGTCAGCAGGACCAGGGCACCAAAGAACTCGTTCCAGCTGTTCAGGAAGGCGAACAAACACACGGTCACCACGCCGGGCCAGACGAGTGGCAGCAACGTCAACACGAGCAACTGCCAACTGTTCGCGCCGTCCATGCGCGCCGCCTCCTCGATCTCCTTCGGGATGGCGTCAAAACTGTTGCGCATCATGAAGACCGAGAACGTGAGCTGCAGCGTGACGTAGACGAGCGTCAAGCCGACCAGCGAGTTCTGCAGCCCGAACGTCGACAAAATCAGGAAGATCGGCGTCGCGATCGACTGGAACGGGATCATGATGGTGGCCAGGATCAGCACGAAGCAGACGCCCCGGAGCGGGAAGCGGTGCCGCGAGAAGCCGTAGCCGGCCAGCAGCGCCACCACCGCCGAAATGACCGCCGTGGCCACCGCGACCGCCAGGCTGTTCAGCGCGGAGTGCCAGAAGCCCGCCCCGAAACTGTCGAGGCTGACGTAACTCTGTACCGAGACGCCGGTCGTGGGCCACGGCGGCAGCGGCGGCAGGCGCGCTTCGGGGGGTGGCTTGAAGGTCGACAGCACCGCCGTCGCGATGGGCGCGATGAACAACGCCGCCGCCAGCATCCCGAAGACGTGGGGTGCCACCGGTCGCCACCATCTGCCGGCGCCGCGTGTCACGTGCCCTCCGCCGGCCGGAGCAGTGCCAGCTGTGCGACGCTGAGCACGACGAGGATCACCAGCAGCACGACCGACAGCGCGGCACCATAGCCGAGTTTGAACGATACGAACGACTGGTTGAAGATCCAGTAGACCGCGGTCACCGTCTGGTTCCTCGGGCCGCCGCGCAGGATGATGTAGAACTGGTCGAACGCGAGCACCGAGCCCGAAACGGAGATGACCAGCGCCAGCGCCAGCGTGCGGCGGATCAGCGGCAGGGTGATGAGCCACAGGCGGGCGAGGGCGCCGGCCCCGTCGAGCTTGGCGGCCTCTTGCAGGTCGGCGGGAACCGCCTGTAGGCCGGTCATGATGATGACCATGGTGAAGCCCGCCGCCTTCCAGACCACCATGACGATGACCGACCAGAAGGCGGGCGTGAACGTGGCCAGCAGGTTGAACTTGCCTGCCGTGAGGCCGAGATCCGCGGCCGCCGGGCTGAACAGCCCCGCGTCGACGTCGAGCAGCCACGACCACAGCAGGCTTGCCGACGCGAACCCGACCACGACCGGCAGGAAAAAGGCGGTGCGGTAGAGGCCGTTGAGCGGCCGCGGGCGCTCGACGAACAGCGCCAGCGGGAACGCCACGACGAAGATCGCCACGGTCACCACGGCCGTATAGAGCGCCGTGAATCTCAGCGCGTTCCAGAAGCGGAGGTCTGCCCACGCCGCCGCGTAGTTGGCGAGCCCGATGAACCGGTGTGCCCCGAGCAGCGGCCAGGCGTGCAGCGACATCCACACCGTCATGACAAGCGGCATCAGGAAGAAAAGGGTGACCAGCGCCATGGCCGGGGCGACGTAGATCAGCCCCGTCCAACGCGGGCGCTTGCGGCGGCGCGGCGGTTTTACGCGCGTCGCCGGGACGTCCCGGACGAGTGTCGACACGGCGCCCTCCGCCGCGACGTTCGGCACGAGGCGGGCTACTTGTCGGGTGCGGCGTCGATGATCGACTGCATGGTCTGCTGTCCCGTGGCGATCGCCTCGTCGACGTTGCCGGTGTAGATCGCGTCGTTCAGCATCTGGATCCACGGGCCGTTGGCCGAGTTGATGATGTCGTTGAACACCACGGAATACGGCGTGCGGCCCTTGGCCATCGCGTCCGCCGCGAGCTGGTAGCGCGGGTCGAGGCTTTTCAGCGCGTCCTTGGCGACGTCGCCTCGCACCGGCAGGCTGCCGTATTTGGCAAGCAACGTCTGGCCCTCCAGCGAATAGGCGTAGTCCAGGAACGCCTTGACGACCGGCAGCTTGGTGGTGCCCTTGGTCACCACGAGGTTGTCGCCGCCCGCGAACGAGGACCAACCGCCGTCCTTCCCCGGCAGGTACGTGATGCCGTAGTCGAGATTGGGATATTGTGTGTTGAGCGCGCCGATGGCGAAGGCGCCGGAGGGTGCGATGCCGATCTTGCCGGTCGCGAACGCCGCGAAGAAGTTGGCGCCCGTGTCGGTCTGGGCACCTGCCGGAACCTCGCCCTTGGTGACCATGCCCCGGTAGAGTGCGATGGCGTCGCGCAACTGCGGCGAGTCGAGTGTCGCCTTGCTGCCGTCGTCGTTGAGGATGTTGCCGCCCGACGCCCAGACGAGCGGCATCATCGTGAAGATGTTGCAGCCGGCGCAATTGCCGGCGAAATAGAAGCCCTTGATGTCGCCCCCGAGTGCCGAGACTTTTGCGGCGTCGTCGGCGATCTGCTGCCAGGTCGTCGGGCCCTTGTCCGGGTCGAGCCCAGCCTGCTTGAACAAGGTTCTATTCCAGATCAACACCGAGCTGTCGGCCGAGAACGGCAGCCCGTAGATGCGGCCCTTGTAGGTCCCGGTCTTCACGTGCGCCGGCGAGAGCTGCGCCAGGTATGGCAGCGACTTCGCCCAGTCGGTGATGTCCTCGAGCTGGCCGGCCGCCGCGAAGGCCGGCGTGTAGATGAGGTCCAGCGACAGCGCGTCCGGGGCCGTGCCGCCCGCGACCGAGGTGCCATACTTCTGGATGATCTCGGAGTTCGGGATGATGTCCAGCTTGATCTGGTCGGTGTGGCCCTTGTTGAAGGCGTCGACGATGCGCGGCATGAAGTTCGAGCCGTCGGCGCGAACCCAGAGGCTGGCCGTGTCGGCGCGCGCCGCGGCAATAGTGAGCAACGTGAGAGCGGCGGCGAGGACGCTGGTCCAGGACGTAACCTTCAGCATTTGTTTCCCCCTTTTTATTTGGTGACCAACGCTAGCCGGTGGCCGCGATCCATTCCGTCAGACCCGGCCCGGTGCTGCGGGACTTGCGCACCCGCAGCACCGGTGGGCCAATGCCGGTCTTATCCACGGGCAACCGTTTAAAACCCTTCGCATCAGACTGTGCGCCGACGCACTTCGTCAACAGGGTTCCCACAACGGCTAGTCGTCCGGAACAACGTCACTTGAGCAGGTCGACAACAATGACAGACCCGACCGGAACGCGGGTGGCCTTGGTGACTGGTGGATCCGGCTGGATCGGCGCGGGCATCGCGCGGCATCTGGCAAGCGCCGGCGTCAAGGTCGCCATCAACTACCACCGCCGGCGCGACGCCGCAGAGCGGGTCGCCGAGGCCATCGCCACCTCGGGAGGCACAGCCGTCGCGGTGCAAGCCGACATCACGGACGAGGGCTCAGTGGGCGCTATGGTCGAGGATGTGACGGCACGCTTCGGCCCCGTCGACATCCTCGTCAACAACGCGATCCGGGGCGGCGTCCCGCAACGTCCGATCGAGGATCAGCGCTGGGACCACTACCTCGCCCATCTCGAATTCTGCTTGAAGGCGCCGCTGCTGCTGCTGCAGGCCGTGTTGCCGGGCATGAAGGCGCGCGGGTTCGGGCGCGTGGTCAACATCGGCAGCGAGGTGTTCGACCTCGGCGACGGGAACAACGCCCACTACGTCTCGGCCAAGGGCGCCATGGTCGGGCTGACCCGCTCGTGGGCGACCGAGCTCGGGCCGTCGGGCATCACGGTCAACAGCGTCGTGCCGGGCTGGACCGCCCGCGAGGAGCACGGCCTCGAGAACGGCGAGCCGACGCCCGCCTTCGCAGCGTATCGCCAGGGCCTGCCGCTTGCGCGGTTCGGAACGCCGGGCGACATCGGGGCGGCCGTCGCGTTCCTGGCCGGCGAGGCGGCCGGCTTCATCACCGGCCAGCGCCTGTCGGTGAACGGCGGCATGACGCGCATCTGACCATTCCATCTAGGAGGCCCATCCCATGCAGTATCGCAAGCTCGGCAACAGCGACCTTTCCGTGTCGGAAATCGCCTTCGGGTCGTGGCTCACGACCTCGGGCGGCGTCGCGCGCGACCAGGCGATCGCCTGCGTGCGCCGCGCGCTGGCCGTCGGCGTCAACTTCATCGACACCGCCAACGTCTATGGGCGGGGCGTCGCCGAAGAGGTGATCGGCGAGGCGCTCGCGGGCGTCCCGCGCGACAGCTACGTGCTCGCGACGAAGCTGTACTTTCCGATGAGCGACACCGACCGTGGGCTGTCGCGCGCGCAAGTCGAACAGCAGATCGATGCTTCGCTCAGGCGACTGAGGGTGGACCACCTCGACCTCTACCAATGCCACCGCTACGACGACCAGACGCCGCTCGAAGAGACGATGCGGGCGCTGACCGACGCGGTGCGGGCCGGCAAGACGCGCTACCTCGGCTTTTCGGAGTGGCCGGTCGACAAGATCGAGGCCGCCGTCGCGATGGCGGGGGTCGAGCGGTTCGTGTCGAGCCAGCCGCAATACTCCCTGCTGCACCGCGACCCGGAAAGCGCGGTCATTCCGCTCTGCGCACGGTCGGGCATCTCCCAGATCGTGTGGTCGCCGCTGGCCCAGGGAGTGCTGACGGGCAAGTACACGCCCGGGGCGCCGCCACCCCGCGACAGCCGCGCGAGTAGCGCCGGCATGGGCGCTTTCTTCCCCCAGCGCTGGCTGGCGCCGAGCCTCCTCGAGGCGGTGCAGCGGATCGGGCCGCTTGCCGCCGACGCCGGCCTCACGCTGGCGCAGTTCGCCCTCGCCTGGGTATTGCGGGAGCCGAACGTCGCCGCCGCGATCATCGGCGCCACCCGCCCCGAACAGGTCGACGAGAACTGTGCGGCGTCGGGCGCGAACGTGCCTGCGGAGCTGTTCAGCCGCGCCGAGGCGATCCTGGCCGAAGCCCAGTAGCGGCATGCACGTCGTGATCATCGGCGGCAGCGGCCACGTCGGCACCTATCTGGTGCCCCGCTTGGTCGCGGCGGGGTTTGCGGTCAGCAACGTGACGCGCGGGCGGCGCGCGCCCTACCTGCCCCACGCCGCTTGGGCCGCGGTCCAGAGCGTCGTCGCCGACCGGGACGCGGAGGAGCGCGATGGCAGTTTCGGCGCGAGGATCTGCGCGCTGAAACCCGATATCGTGATCGACATGGTGTGTTTCACGCGCGCCAGCGCCGAACATCTTGTCGATGCTCTGGAGGGCCGGGTCCAACACCTGCTGCACACCGGCACGATCTGGGTGCATGGCCCGAGCATGGTCGTCCCGACCACCGAGGAGGCGCCCCGCGCCGCGTTCGGCAGCTACGGCCTCCAGAAGGCCGCGATCGAGGCTTATCTGCTGGAGAAGGCGCGCCGCGACGGCCTGCCTGTCACGATCGTTCATCCGGGGCACATCGTCGGACGCGGCTGGGCTCCGCTCAACCCGGCCGGCAATTTTAACACGGACGTCTTTGCCGCCATCCGGAGGGGCGACACCCTGCTGCTCCCGAACTTCGGACTCGAGACCGTCCACCACGTCCACGCCGACGACGTCGCGCAGATGATGATGCGCGCGATCGCCCGTTGGCGCGCATCGGTCGGCGAAGCGTTCCACGCGGTGTCCCCCGGCGCCCTGACGTTGCGCGGCTACGCCGAGGCCATGTTCCGCTGGTTCGGGCACGAACCGAGGCTCGCATACGCGCCCTGGGACGATTGGAAGGCCCGGACCAACGACATCGACGCGCAGGCGACCTACGAGCATGTCAGCAGGAGCCCAAACTGTTCGATCGCCAAGGCGGAAACCACACTCGGCTATGCGCCCCGGTACACCTCTCTGGAGGCGGTGCAGGAGTCCGTGTCAGCCTTGATCGAGGCCGGAGCACTTGGCAAGCCGACGTAGGCCACTGGCCCGGGTGGTTCGCCGCGCGCCGGTGTCGCCGGCGTGTGGGTATACGGGTATGTCTACGATGGCCGGACCGGCGGCTTGATCGAAGTCGCGGCCTGACAGGTTGCAGAACCGCCGGGTCAGCGGCGCATGCGCGGCGTCGACTCGGGCGCGCCGAGCGCTGACGCGATGGTCGCGGCGAGTTCCGGGGTCGGCGCCTCACGCCGGTTCGCCCTGACGGTGGCGTTGGCGATCCGCCCACTGAACCGCATCGAGAAGTGGCGGTGCCACACCCATCGGAGACGAACGGTTACTTCGCGCGCCACGCCATCCATCGTTCGACCGACCATCGCATCATAAGATACCCTCGGCGCAGTTGTCGGAACGCAATTGTTCGTGTAGAGGGAGTTTGTCACAGGTCGCGCCGCATGATCCAGGCGTCGGTCGGCCCATGGTAGGCGCGCCGCACGCCGACCGCGCGATAGCCGAGCGCGTCGTACAAAGTGCGCGCCGCCACGTTCCCAGCCGCCACCTCCAGGAACATCGTCACCGCCCCGGACGCCCGGAGGCGATCCTGCGCCGCGATTAGCAGTGCCCGCGCGTGACCCTGCCGCCGCGCCGCCGGAGCGACCGCGAGCGTCAGCACCTCCGCCTCGTCGGCCGCTTGCCGCGCCAGGATGAACGCGCCCGCGGGCTCGATCAGGCCAAACACGCCGGGCAGCGCCAGTTGTGTCGCGAAATCCTCGGCCGCCCAGCGGTCCTCGTGGTCGAACGACAGCATGTGGATGGCGGCGAAAACTGGCGCGTGGGCGCGTGTCGCCTCGATCACGCCAACGGCGCCGGACGCAGCCCGGTCGCCGCGCGAGCCTCGGGCGGATCGACGTACAGCGGCAACGGCGGCAGGGTTCCGGGAATCCGCGCCAGGGCGGCGCGCGCGATATCCTGCGGGCGCGGGTGACGGGCGTCGGACAGCATGACGTCCACGCCCGCCTCCGCCCAGCGGGCGGCGACGGCCACCGCCGCGTCGCCGGCCACGGCCACGGCACCGGCCGGTCGCGGCAGGCTCGCCAGATCGGTGGCGACCGGCCCGTCGCCGCCGTCGAGGAACACTTTTCCGCGCCGGCTCTCCAGCGCCACCCACAGCGCGCGGTGGCCGAGGTGCGGCAGGACGGCGGCCAACGCGTCGGCGATCGTGACCGGTAACAACGGAATTTCAGCCGCCATGGCGATGCCATGCGCGAGCGAGATCGCGGTCCGCAGACCGGTAAAACTACCCGGACCGACGGTGACGGCGACCGCACCCAGTGCGCTCGCCGAAATGCCGCCGGTGACCAGTATCTCGGCCACCATCGCGGGCAATCGACCGGCCTGCCCGTGGCCGCCCGGGTCGTGGCGCACCGCCAGCACGCCGTCGTCCCACAGGCCGACGCTGGCCACTGCTCCGGCGGCATCGAGCGTCAGGATCAACATGCCCTGTTAGGCCGTACCACGTCAGGCGAGGATGCAGGCCTCGTCGAACTCGAGCCGTGGCGCGCGAGGAAATGCGGTGGCGGGGTCGCCGTGGCCGATGTTGATCAGGAAGTTGGCCCGCCAGCCGGAGTGCGTGAAGAACGCCTCGTTGACCCGAGCCTGGTCGAACCCGGACATCGGCCCGCACGCGAGCCCGTGCGCGCGGGCGGCGATGATGAAGTAGGCACCCTGGAGCGACGAGTTGCGGAACGCGGTCTCCTCGGCGAGCGCGTGGTTGCCGGCGAACCACGACCGCGCGTCGGCGTGCGGGAACAGGCGCGGCAACTGCTCGTAGAATTGCGGGTCGTAGGCGACAATCGCCACGATCGGGGCCGCCATCGTCTTGTCCACGTTGCCGGCCGACAACGCCGGACGCAGCTTCTCCTTCGCCTCCATCGACCGGATGAACACGAACCGCGCGGGGCAACTGTTGGCCGAGGTCGGCCCGCACCGCATCGTGTCGTACACCGCCCGCAGGTCGGCGTCCGTCACCGGCTGGTCGCTGTAGGACCAGAGGGTGCGGGCGTCCTCGAAAACCGGGCGCGTGTCGATCAAGCGGCGACCTGTTCGACCGCAAGCACCTCCGGGACATAGTGGCGCAGCATGTTCTCGATGCCATGCTTCAACGTCGCCGACGATGACGGGCAGCCCGAGCAGGCACCCTGCATGTGCAGCCGCACGATGCCGTCGCGATAGCCCCGGAACACGATGTCGCCGCCGTCGCTGGCCACAGCCGGGCGTACCCGCGTGTCCAGCAGCTCCTTGATCTGGGCCACCACCTCGGCGTCCTCGGGTGCCGTGTCCTCGTCGGCCTCGGCCGCCTCGTGCAACAGCACCGGGCGGCCGGACAGGAAATGTTCCATGATGGTGCCGAGCACGCGGGGCTTCAGTTGCTGCCATTCGGCGTCGTCGGACTTGCTGACGGTGACGAAGTCGCCGCCCAAGAACACCCGCTCGACGCCCGGCAACGCGAACAGGCCGGTAGCCAGCGGCGAGCGCATGGCGGCGTCGGCGTCGGCGAAGTCGGCGGTGCCGATCTCGACCACCGCGCGCCCGGGCAGGAATTTCAAAGTCGCCGGGTTGGGCGTGGCTTCGGTTTCGATGAACATGGGTTGCTCCACCTTGCGGGACCGCTCCGGTCCGCTTTCATATTGGGATGTTGCGGATCGTATGCCCGCGTGCAAGTGCCGAGCGAGGGTTGACCGCCATGCAGACCACTCTGTCGCGCCGAACCGTCCTGGCCGGGACCGCGGCCGCGTTGCTGCCGATCCGGGTCCGCGCCGGCGAGGTGGCGCACCGCCTCACGATCCTGCACGTCAACGATGTCCACTCCCGCCACGACCCGGTCGACGACCGCGCGCTGACCTGCGCGCTCGACGCGGCGCACCCGGGCTGCCTCGGCGGCACCGCGCGGCTGGCCGGGTCTCTGGCGCTCGCGCGCAAGGCGGCCGAGGCGGCGGGGCGGACGGTGCTGCTGCTCGACGCGGGCGACCAGTTCCAGGGCAGCCTGTTCTACACCACGTGGAAGGGCGACGTGGAGCTGGCGGTGGCGCACGCGCAGGGCACCGAGGCGATGGCGGTCGGCAACCACGAGTTCGACGATGGCCCACTGAACATTGCCCGCTTCGTGCGTGCGGCGCGGTTTCCCGTGCTGTCGGCCAACCTCGACGCGAGCCGCGAGCCGGCGCTGGCGGGCTTGGTCAAGCCGTGGGTGGTGCTCGACAGGGCGGGGCTGAAGGTGGGTGTCGTCGGCCTGACCACGCCGGAAACGTTGGTCGGCTCGTCGCCCGGCCCCAACGTCGCGATCGGCGACCCGGAGCCGGCGCTGATCGCGGCGGCGGCGGCGGCCCGCGCGGCGGGGGCGGTAGTGGTGATCGCGTTGTCGCATCTCGGCGCCGAGGTCGACCGCGCGCTCGCGGCCAGTATTCCGCCAAGCGCGGTGGACGCGTTCGTCGGCGGCCACTCGCACACGCTGCTGAGCGACGCGGAGCCGGGCGCCACCGGTCCCGCACACGCCATTATCAACGGGGCGGCGGTGGTCCAGGCGGCCTGCTACGCGCGCTACGGCGGCCGGCTCGACCTCGACCTCGACGCCGATGGGCGCGTGGTCGCGTTCGGCGGCGACGTGCGCCACATCGGCCCCGACACGCCGCAGGACGCCGAGGTTGCCGCAATCGTCGCGAGCTACGCCGCCAAGCTCGACGGCGTCCGCAACCAAGTGGTCGGCCACGCCCCGGCGCCGATCGGCAACGCCGGCTGCCGCACCGGGGAATGCCCGCTCGGCGACTTCGTGGCCGACGCGATGTTGCGCTCGACCGAGGGCGCCGACGTGGCGATCCTGAACGGCAGCGGCATGCGGATCGGGCTTCCAGGCGGCGCGATCACCCGGGGCGACGTGCTGGCGGCGTTCCCGTTCGGCAACATGGTGGCGACGCTAAAACTGCGCGGTGGCGATTTGGACGCGGCGGTGGCGTACGGGCTGTCGCGGCTGGGGCGGGGCGCGTTTCCGCAGGTCGCCGGGATGCGCGTCCGCTGGTCGCCGAGCAGCCTCGACATCGCGGTGCGCGACCGGGCCGGGGTATTCCAGCCGCTCGACCCGGACCGCGTCTATACCGTGGTCACGATCGACTTCTTAAGGCGCGGCGGCGACGGCTACGCGCTGCTGACGACGGCTGCGATCGACCCCTACGACAACGGCCCGCCGCTCGACGAAGTGGTGGCCAACGCGTTGACCGGCGACGACCCCCTGCAAGGCCGCACCGACGGCCGCATCGTGGCGACGCCTTGATGGAGCGGCCCTGATGGAACAAGTCGATGCCGTGGTAATCGGCGCGGGCGTGGTCGGCCTCGCGGTCGCCCGCGCGCTGGCGATGGCCGGGCGCGAGGTGATCGTGCTCGACGCCGCCGCAACGATCGGCACCGAGACGTCGAGCCGCAACAGCGAGGTCATCCACGCCGGCATCTACTACAAGCACGACAGCCTGATGGCCCGCCTGTGCGTCGACGGCCGGCGGCGGTTGTACACGTTCTGCGACGAGCACGGCGTCTCGTATGCCAAGTGCGGCAAGCTGATCGTCGCCACCAACGCGGCCGAGGCGGAGCGTCTCGACGGCATCCTTTCTCGCGCCGAGGCGAACGGGGTCGAGGGCATGCGGAAGCTGACCGGCGACGAGGCGCGGGTGATGGAGCCGGCGCTGAACTGCGTCGCCGCGTTGCACTCGCCGGAAACCGGCATCCTGGACAGCCACGGTTACATGCTGGCGCTGCAGGGCGACGCGGAGGCCGCCGGTGCCATGCTCGCCTTCCACGCGCCGGTGCTGGCGGGCGAGGCGACCGACGACGGGATCGTGCTAAACGTCGGCGGCGCCGAGCCGATGACCCTGCACGCGGCGCTGGTGGTCAACGCCGCCGGGCTGCACGCGCCGGCGATGGCGGCCTCGATCGCCGGGATGCCGCGCCAGATGGTGCCGACCGCCTACTACGCTCGCGGCAACTACTTCACCCTGACGGGGCGGGCGCCGTTCTCCCACCTGATCTATCCGGTGCCGGAGCCGGGCGGGTTGGGCGTCCACCTGACGCTCGACCTCGGCGGGCAGGCGCGGTTCGGGCCGGACGTGGAGTGGATCGAGGCGATCGACTACGCGGTCGATCCCCGGCGCGCCGACGTGTTTTACGACGCGGTGCGGCGCTATTGGCCGGGATTGAAGGATGGCGCGTTGCAGGCGGGATACTCCGGCATCCGGCCGAAGATCAGCGGCCCTGGCCAACCCGCGCAGGACTTTTGCCTGCAGTCGGCCAGCGCGCACGGCATCGCGGGCTTGGTCAACCTGTTCGGCATCGAGAGCCCCGGCCTCACTGCCGCCATCGCGCTCGCCGATCTTGTGGTGGACGCGGCGCGCGTGTGACGCCACCGACGTTTGCCGAGGCCACGCGGGTCTGGGCGCGGATCGGCTGCCTGTCGTTCGGCGGCCCGGCGGCGCAAATCGCCATGCTGCACCTGGAAGCGGTCGAGCGGCGGCAGTGGATCTCCGAGCGCCGGTTCCTCGAGGCGCTGAGCGTCTGCACCCTGCTGCCCGGGCCGGAGGCGCAACAGCTCGCGACCTACCTCGGCTGGCTGCTGCACGGCGTCCGCGGCGGACTTGTGGCGGGGCTGCTGTTCGTGCTGCCGGGCGCGGTCGTGATGATGGCGCTGTCCGTTCTTTACGTGTCGTATGGCGCGGTGCCGGCGGTGGCCGCGTTGTTCTTCGGCCTAAAATGCGCGGTGCTGGTGCTGGTCGCCGACGCGCTGCGACGGGTCGCCAAGCGGGCGCTGACGACGCGCGCCGCCTACGCCATCGCTGCATTATCGTTCATCGCGCTGTTCGCGTTCGGCGTGCCGTTCCCGGCGGTCGTCTTGGCGGCGGGGTTGCTCGGGTTCGCCATGCGGCCGTCGGGCGAGGCAATTCCGGCAGCCTCGGATGCCAGTCGATCGGGACTGACTGCGCGCGTCGCCGGCCTGGTTGCCGTGGTGGCCTGGGTTGTGCCGCCGGTCGCCCTAGTGTTGGCGCATGGCGGCGTGCTGGCCGATGTCGGGGTGTTCTTCGCCAAACTCGCGGTGGTGACGTTCGGTGGCGCGTACGCGGTGCTCGCGTATGCGGCGCAGGACGCGGTGCAGGTCCACCACTGGCTGACGCCGGGCCAGATGCTGGACGGCCTGGGGCTGGCCGAGACCACGCCGGGGCCGCTGATCCTGGTGCTGCAGTTCGTCGGCTTCCTGGCCGGCTACGGCGCTGGCGGGCTGCCGACGGCCATCGCCGCGTCCTTGCTGACGCTGTGGGTCACGTTCGCGCCGTGCTTCGCGATGGTATTTCTGATCGCGCCCTCGGTCGAGCGGGTGCTGCGGATGCGCGCGCTGGCGTCGGCGCTGGCGGCGATCACGGCGGCGGTGGTGGGCGTGATCGCCAACCTCGCCGCCTGGTTCGGCTGGCACCTGCTGTTCCCGGCCGGCCCCGACGTGGCGGCGCTGCTGCTCGTCGTTGCCGCCGGGGTGGCGCTGCTAAGATTCCGCGTCGGCGTGATCCCGGTGTTGCTCGGCTGCGCCGCTGCCGCCCTTGGTCTGCACCTGGTCAGGGTGAGATAAGGCCGTCAGTCCACGTCGCCTACTTGGACCGCGCAACCCTCCTACCATCCAGTTCGACAAATGCCCGAAGGACGGCATTGATACGGGTCTGATACCCAGGACCTTGAGAGCGAAACCAGTCGATCACGTCGGCATCGAGCCGGAGCGACAATAGCGTCTTCGGGGTCGGCATGACGGCAACCGCTATCGCGTGCCAGTTCTCGGGCACGTCCCGGAGATCCGGATCTTTCGCGATGTCTCGCTCCAGCTCGGCCTCGGTTTTCGCCCGCACGCGAGCCAAGTCGGTGCGACTTTCGTTGCGAGCCCGCCGGTCCTGAAGCTCAGCCGCCGTGAAGCGCACGATGTCTTTCGCGTTCCTCATGTCTTGCTTTCCGTAGGCTTATGATGCGGGTGGCGTCATTGCGACGGGTATATACGACAGTGACATAGACATCCTCAACCAACCCGGTGACGATTGTCCGTTCCTCGCCGGCGACCGTCCTGGCCGGAGCTCCTATACACGGACCGGCAAAAACTAGTTCGCAGTCGATGAAATCGAGGCCGTGCTTATCGATATTGAGTAAGCGCTTCTTCTCGTCCCATTCGAAGATCACTCAAAACCTGCTCCACATCCATTGCGGCATTTTTGTCTTACAGGATGTAGATACATTGTGGCGCGCGGTGGCGAACGCAAGCGCGGACTGCGTGGCTTGATCACGCGGCCCGAGGCGATGCCGCCACCGCCGGCTCCTCGGCCGCGATCGCCGCCTGCTTCTGCGGCGGGCGCAGCAGCCACGGCACGCTGACCACCGACACGTCCGGCCCGCCGTCGCGCAGCAGCGCCTGGCGCAGCCGGCGTTCGGCGTGGGTGTGCAGCAGCGTCTCCCACCAGCGCGCCTCGACCAGCATCGGCAGCACGACGGCCACCGCCCGCCCCGGCTGCTCGGTCCGCCACGCCAGCACCTGGCGCAGCAGCGGCCCTAGGACCGAGCGGTACGGCGACGGCTCGATCCGCAGCGTCGGCGCGGGCAGCCCGGCGGCGCGGGCGGGCGCGGCCACCCAGCGGGCGAAATCGGCTTGCAGGCGGTCGCACATCTCGTCCTGTTGCGCCGCGTCGAGGTCCGGGCCCTCGGTCTCGGTCACGTGCACCGCCACCACGTCCGGCGACATCCGCAGCGCGACCGTGACCGCGTGCGCCGCCATCCGGTCCCACTGGCCAAGCGGCAGCAGCACCAGCGGCGGCCGCATCTCGCCCGACAGGTCGAGCACCCGGTCGGCCCCGCGCAGCACCTGCCGCTGCAGCGCGTCGTAGTAGCGTCGGATCGCCCGCAGCCCGAGGAACGTCGCCGGGATCACCAGCAGCGTCAGCCACGCGCCCTCGGCGAACTTGGCGACCAGGATCACCGCGAGTGCCACGCCGGTGGCGACCGCGCCGGTCGCGTTGATCGCCAGCGGGCCGACGTGCTCGCGCGGCGTGCCTGGCGCCGCCAGTGTCGCGCCATGCCGGCCTGGCTCAGGGTAAAACTCGCGAACGCGCCGACCGCGAACAGCGGGATGAGCCGGTCGGTAATGCCGCCGAATGCGGTCAGCAGCGCGCCCGAACCGCCGGTTAGGAACAGCACGCCGGCCGAATACACCAGCCGCCGCCCCGGAATCGCGAAGGCGCGCGGCAAATAGCCGTCCTCGGCCACCATCCGGCACAGCCGTGGGAAGCCGACGAAGCTGGTGTTGGCTGAAAGGCTCAGCACGGCCACGGTCGACGCGATGGCGACCCAGAACAGCGGCCCCTGGCCGACCGCCGCCGAGACCACCTGCGCCAGCACGCTGCGGTAGCCGTCCTTGGTCTGGTCCATCGCGCCGATGTTCCAATGGCGCGCCAACACCGCGATGCCGGCCAGCAGGACACCCAGCGTCACGACGATCGCCGTCAGCGTGCGATGCGCGGTGGCGACACGCGGCTCCTGGAAGGCGGACACGCCGTTGCTGACCGCCTCGACCCCGGTCATCGGGGTGCAGCCGGACGCGAACGCGCGCATCAGCAGCCACAGCCCGACCGTGCCGGCCGCCGCCTGCGCCGGGGCGGCGGGGTCAACGACAGGTGCCTCGCCCTGCGACGCCCGCCAGATCCCGAGGCCAAGGGCCACCACCAGGCTGGCGACGAACACGTAGGTCGGCAGCCCGAACGCGAGACCGCTCTCCTTGGTGCCGCGCAGGTTGACCACCGTCAGCAGCACCAGGATCGCCAGGCACAGCGGCAACGTCCAAGGCTGCAGCGACGGCAGCGCCGAGGTCAGCGCGCCGACGCCGGCCGAGATGCCAACGGCGACGTTCAGCATGTAGTCGACCATCAGCGACGACGCCGCCAGCACGCCCGCCCCGGCGCCCAGGTTCTCGCGCGCCACGATGTAGGAGCCGCCGTTGTTCGGGTACGCGGCGATCGTCTGCCGATACGAGAAATACAGGATCGCCAGCAGCACCAGCACGACCCCGGTGATCGGCACCACGGCCGCGTTTCCGGCGGTGCCGGCGACGACCAGCACGGCTAACGCCGCCTCCGGCCCGTAGGCGGCGCTGCCGAGCCCATCGAGCCCCATCGCCGGCACGCCCGCGAACACGCCGAGCCGCTCGCCCTCGACCTCGCGGTTGGCGAGCTTGCGGCCGAGCACCCAGTCCGTGATGGTGCCGCTCATCGACGTTTCGCCTCCGCTACAAAAATCCCGCTCGCCACCCCACACAATCCCGTCCGCTAGGATCGCTCATGGCGCTGCAAATCACCATCGGCTCGCCGCAACTCGTCATCCACCAGGGCGAGGCGGTGTGGATCGCCGAGCCGGACGGCCAGGTCAACGACGAGAGCGTCAAAGGGTTGATGTTCCGCGACACCCGGCTGATCGGCAACTGGATGCTGTTCGCCAACGGCGTGCGCTGGGTGCTGCTGAACGGCGGCGCCATCACCCACTACGCGGCACGGGTGTTCATGGCGAACCCGGCGTTCATCACGGAATCCGGCACGATCCCCGAGCAGACGCTGGGCCTGGTGCTGACCCGGCATCTCGACGGCGGGGTGCACGAGGACTTCGACATCGAAAACCACGGCATGGTCCCGGTGCGCTTCAACCTGGAGCTGCTGGTCCGCTCGGATTTCGGCGACGTGTTCGAGGTGAAGTCCGGCAAGATGATCCGCCGCGGCCGCATCCGATCGTCGTGGGACGAGGGCGCGCAGCACCTGACCCTCGAATACCGCAACCAGGACTTCCACCGCGGCATCATCACGCGGATCGAGGCGCCGGAGCGGGTGCTGTACGCCAACGGCCGGCTGTCGTTCAACGTGGAGATCCCGCCCGGCGGCCGCTGGCACGCCTGTCTCCTGACCGACCTGGTGGACGGCGAGACGACGATCGCCGCCCCCGCGCACCACGACACGCCCGGCTCCGGCGACGACCTGGCGACCGGGGCGGGACGCTCGCTCGCGAAGTGGCGCGCGGAGTCGCCGGTGCTGCGGACCAGCAACGAGGAGTTCTACCGGCTGTATCACCAGGCGCTGGACGACATGGCGGCGTTGCGGCTGCCGATCGAGAACGAGCACGGCGTCGACCTCGTGCCCGCCGCCGGCCTGCCGTGGTTCGTCGCCCTGTTCGGCCGCGACAGCCTGGTCGTCGCCATGCAGACGGCCCCGTTCACCATCGACTTCGCGCACGGCGCGCTGACCATCCTCGGCCACCGGCAGGCGACAGAGCGCGACGACTACCGCGACGCCGAGCCGGGCAAGATCCTGCACGAGCTGCGGCTCGGCGAGCTGGCCTTCTTCAAGCTGATCCCTCACACGCCGTATTTCGGCACCGCCGACGCGACGCCGCTGTGGCTGATGGTGCTGCACGAGGCGTGGCGCTGGTGCGGCGACCCGGCGTTGCTGGAGCAGCACCTGCCGGTCGCCGAACGCTGCCTCGATTGGATCGAGCACTGGGGCGACCGCGACGGCGACGGCTTCCAGGAGTACGAGACCCGCAGCAAGGTCGGCTATGAGAACATGGGCTGGAAGGACAGCGAGGACGGCGTGCTGAACGCCGACGGCTCGATGGTGAAAAACCCGAAGGCGCTGTGTGAGCTGCAGGGCTACGTCTACGGCGCCTGGACCGGCATGGCGGACATCTACGACGCTCTCGGTCGCGGTGATGACGCGAAAAGGCTGCGCGAGAAGGCGGCGTCGTTCCAGGTCAGGTTCGAGGCGGCGTTCTGGAACGACGAGTTCGGCGGCTTCGCCTACGCGCTGGACGGCGACAAGAAGCAGGTGCTGAGCCGCGTGTCCAACATCGGCCACTGCCTGTGGACCGGGCTGATCCGGCCGGAGCGGGCGAAGGCCGTGGTGGACCGGCTGATGGCGCCGGACATGTTCAGCGGCTGGGGTGTCAGGACGCTGTCGGCCGACCACCCGGCGTACAACCCGAACAGCTACCACAACGGCTCGGTCTGGCCGCACGACAACGGCATCATCGCACGCGGCATGGCGCGGTACGGGTTCCACGCCGAGGCCGCGGCGGTCACGCGCGCGGTCAGCGGCGCCGGCAGCTACTTCGCGCTGCACCAGATGCCGGAGTTGTACGCGGGTACGCCCCGCAACGGCGGCGGCAACTTTCCGGTGCAGTTCCTGGGCTCCAACGTGCCGCAGGCATGGGCGGCCGGCTCGGCGTTCTCGTTCATCCACGCGATCCTCGGGTTGGAGGCCGACGCGGCGGCGGGGATGCTGTATGTCGACCCGCACCTGCCGGACTGGCTGCCGGACATCGAGCTGCGCGGCATCAAGGTCGGTAAGACCAGCTTCGACCTGCGGTTCGAGCGACACTCGGGCGGGGCGACGTTCGATGTGCTCAAGGGGCCGGTCGACAAAGTTGCGTTGCGTCCGCGCGCGGAGGCGGCCACACCCACGGCATGACCCTCGATTTCTCCGACGACGACATCGAACGGTACTCGCGCCACATCCTGCTGCCCGAAATTGGCGGCGCCGGACAGGCGAAACTCGCGGACGCGAGCGTGTTGATCGTGGGAGCCGGCGGACTTGGTAGCCCGGTGCTGCTGTATCTCGCCGCCGCCGGGGTGGGCCGGATCACGGTGGTCGACGACGACGTGGTCGACCTGTCCAACCTGCAGCGGCAAATCGCGTTCACCACCGCCGACATCGGCCGGCCCAAGGCGGCGGCGGCGGCGGCGGCGGCGCGGGCGCTGAACCCCGGCCCGGTGATCGAGGCGGTGGCGGCCCGGGTGACGCCCGCGAACGCGATGGCGCTGATTGCGGCGCACGACGTCGTCGCCGACGGCACCGACAACTTCAGCACCCGGTTCCTGGTCGCCGACGCCTGCGTGCTGGCGCACAAGACCCTGGTGTCGGCCGCCGTGCTGCGGTTCGAAGGTCAGCTGTCGACGTTCAAGCCCCACGCGGGCCGGAACTGCCCGTGTTATCGCTGCCTGTATCCGGCGCCGCCGCCGCGTGGCCTGGTTCCCGCCTGCTCCGAGGCAGGCGTGCTCGGCGTAGTGACCGGTGTCATGGGGACGCTACAGGCGACCGAGATCGTGAAGGAGGTCGTCGGCGTGGGGGAGGGGATGGCGGGACGGCTGCTGCTGTGGGATGCGCTGTCGGCGCGGATGCGGACGATCCGCCTGCCGCGCGACCCCGCCTGCCCCGCGTGTGGCCCGAACGCGACCCTTCGCGACTTGTCGGCGCACGCATCGACCATGGAGTACGCCGATGCCTGACGCCCTGCCGCTGGGCATCCTGCTGATCTCGGGGACGCACGAGCGGGCGCACTACGCGTTCGTCGTGGCCGCCGCCGCCGCCGCGATGGGCCGCCCGGTCACCATCTTCGCCACCAACGACGGCTGCCGGGCGTTGCTCGAGGATTGGTCGCGCCTCGAAGGGGCCGGGCGCGACGCCGCCGTGCGCCAGCTTGCGGTGGCGGGGTTGGCCGAGTTGCGCGACGCGGCGGCCGAACTCGGCGTGCGACGGCTGGCCTGCGACGCCGGGATGCGGCTGGCCGGGATCGAGCCGGGCGAGCTGGCCGAGGGCGTCGAGGTCGCCGGCATCCCGACGTTCCTGGCGGCCGTCGGCCACGGCCAGATCGTGACGCTGTAGCATGCGGTCGCTGGCGGTCCTCTTGATGCTGCTGCCGATGGCGGCCGGGCCGATGGTGGCTGGGGCGCAAGCGATCACCGCGACGCCGCTAGCGCCGCCGCCGGTGCCGCGCTCGTCGATCTATGCACCCAGCGAGCTCGGGCCGCTGTCTCCGGTGGTCCGATCTCCGGTAGTTCGGCCGCCGCCCGGACCGGCGGCGCGCAAGGTGCGCCGCACCGTGAAACCCGCGGCGCACCCGGCTCCGGCGCATCCCGCTGCAGTGCAGGCGGCGCGCCCCGTCGTGAAACCGCCGGCGGTGGTCGTCGCCCCGCCCGCGCCGCCGCCGGTGCTGGCCGTGACGCCGCCGCCGCCAAAGCCCGACCCGAACAAGGGCACCGCGACCGGGTTGCCGCTGCCGCGCTGGGCGGCGCTGCGCTCGGACGAGGTCAACCTGCGCGCCGGCCCCGGCATGGATCGCCCGATCGACTGGCAGTACCACCGCCGCGACCTGCCGGTGAAGATCGAGCGCGAATACGAGGTCTGGCGATTGGTCGAGGACCAGGACGGCACCAAGGGCTGGGTGCACCAGGCGGTGCTGACCGGCCGGCGCGGCTTCGTGGTGACCGGCGACGAGCGCGTGCTGCGGTCTGGCGCGTCGGACACCGCCGACCCGGTGGCGCGGCTGAAGCCCGGGGTGGTCGGGGTAATCCGGGGCTGTGCCGCCGGCAACGCCTGGTGCGAAGTCAAGACCGGCGGCTACCAGGGTTGGCTCAAGCGCGCCGACGTCTACGGCGTCGATGCGAACGAGGTGGTCGCCCCGTGATGGTTCGGCTGGCGGCGTCGCTGCTGGTCGCCACCATGCCGGCGATGGCAGCGACCTTGCCCGCGACCGAGACGGCAGGTGGGTTGGTTGTCACCGCCCAGCACCTCGCGTCCGATGTCGGGGCGCAAATCCTACGGGACGGCGGCAACGCGGTCGATGCGGCAATCGCCGTCGGTTACGCCGAGGCGGTGGTCAATCCGTGCTGCGGCAACATCGGCGGCGGCGGGTTCATGACGATCCGCATGGCCGACGGCCGCACGGCGGTGCTGGATTTTCGCGAGACGGCGCCGGGTGCTGCGACCGAGACGATGTTCCTGGGCGCCGATGGCAAGCCGGTCGCCGACGCCAGCCTGTTCGGGGCCAGGGCGGTCGGCATACCCGGTACGGTCGCCGGTCTCGAGCTGGCCCGTACCGCGTTCGCAACCCTGCCACGGGACAAGCTGCTGGCGCCGGCGATCGCACTGGCGCGCGACGGCTTCGTGCTGGAGCCGGCCGACGTCGACATCCTCGACGCGCGCACCAGGCAATTTGCCGCCGATCCCACCATGGCCCCGATCTTCCTGCGTCCGGACCATTCGCCGTGGCGACCCGGCGACCGGCTGGTCCAGGCCGACCTCGCGGCGACGCTGCAGCGCATTTCCGACGCCGGCGCGGACGGGTTCTACGCCGGACCGGTGGCCGCCGCGATCGAGGCGACCGGCGGGCCGACCCGCGCCGACCTGTTGGCCTATCGGCCGGTGACACGAGCGCCGATCCGCTGCGCCTGGCGCGACATGACGATCCTGGCGCCACCGCCGCCATCGTCGGGCGGGGTCACGCTGTGCGAGATCTTCGGCGTGCTGTCCGGCGACGACCTAGGTGCACTGGGCTGGCACGGCTCGGCGACGGCGCACCTGATGATCGAGGCCGAGCGCAACGCCTTCCTCGACCGCAACACCCAGCTCGCCGACCCGGCGTTCGTGGCTGACCGGGTGCAGCACCTGCTGTCCCCGGACTACGAAAAAGCCGTGCGGGCCAGCATCGGGCCGCGCGCCACGGCGTCGGCGACGCTGCGCGACACCACGCCGCCGCACGAGAAGGCCGAGACGACCGCGTATGTCGTGATGGACGCCGCCGGCGATGCGGCCAGCACGACCTACACGCTGAACGGGCTGTTCGGCGCGATGGTGATGGCCCCGGGTACCGGCGTGCTGCTGAACGACGAGATGGACGATTTCACCGTCGCCCCCGACACGCCCAACCTGTTCGGGCTGGTGCAGGGGCGGGCCAACCGGATCGCGCCCGGCAAGCGGCCGCTGTCGTCGATGACGCCGATCGTCGGCGTGCGCGATGGCCACGCGGTGCTGGTGGCGGGCTCGCCGGGCGGCAGCCGCATCATCACCACGGTGCTGGAGACGGTGCTGAACCTGACCGTGTTCGGCATGACGCCAAGCGAGGCGGTCGCCGCCCCCCGGCTGCACCAGCAATGGCTGCCCGACACCGTGTTCGCCGAGCCGTTCGCGCTGTCGCCCGACACGCGCGCGATGCTCGACGCGATGGGCACCCGTGTCACCGAACAGGCGCCGTGGGGTGACGCGGTGCTGATCACGGTCGGGCCCGATGCGAAGGCGGATGCCAAGGCGTCGTCCGGCAGCGACGCGGCGCGCTCACTGGGGGCGATGCGGCCGGGGTTGCGGTACGGCGCCAGCGACCCGCGCCGGCCGGCGGGATCGGTCGCGGTGCAATAGCCGGGTGCGGCTTGCGACATTCAACGTCAACGGCGTCAACCGGCGCATCGGCAACCTGCTGGACTGGCTCGGGGCGACGAAGCCCGACGCGGTGTGCCTGCAGGAACTGAAATCGACCGACCAGGATTTTCCGCACGAGGCGTTGCGGGAGGCCGGCTACGCGGCGGTCTGGCATGGCCAGAAGAGCTGGAACGGGGTCGCGATCCTCGCGCGCGGCGAACAGCTTCCGGTGGTGACCCGGCGCGGCCTGCCCGGCGATCCCACCGACCTGCAAAGCCGCTACATTGAGGCGGCGGTGGGCGGCGTCCTGATCGCCTGCCTTTACTTGCCGAACGGCAATCCATGGCCCGGACCGAAATTCGTCTACAAGCTGGCGTGGTTCGAGCGGCTGGTCGCCCATGCGGCGACGTTGTGCGCGACCGGGCTGCCGGTGGCGCTGGTCGGCGATTTCAACGTGGTGCCGACCGACATCGACATCTACTCGTCGAAATCCTGGACCAAGAACGCGCTGCTGCGGCCGGAAAGCCGGGCCGCGTTCGCCCGCCTGCTCGAACAGGGCTGGACCGACGCGATCCGCGCGCGCCACC
>JAABUX010000723.1_pt1 | contig 54214 bp, 48 predicted proteins | sample 5561851 | NCBI WGS metagenome assembly JAABUX01 (sample SAMN10711883, study PRJNA513361) | rock metagenome | isolation source: Antarctica rocks | place: Antarctica: Victoria Land, Richard Nunatak red sandstone | collected 2016-01-03
CTATCCGGGCCAGGCGATCAAGCACCCGCCACGGCGTGTCGCCAGCCGTCACCACGCCAGCCGCCGAACCCGCGGAGCTGCCTGTCATAGATGCAGGTCAGCCACTCATCCTTGGTGAATAGCTACGTCGGCCTGGGTGCCGCGGTGCCTGTCGGCCGCCCGCGCGCTGCAGCCGCTGTGGTCGCTGCCCGATCACAAGCCGCCCCGGTTCGAGGACGGCCTGGACCGGGTGAAGGACCGGTTCACCGGCATCCTGTCTGACCTGGGCCTGGACGCACCGAAGGAGCTGGCGCAATGACCACGTACAAGACAGCCGAGAGCCCGTTCAAGTCTGACAACACGGCGTCCAACCAGTGCGGCGTCACGCTGATGAACAACCAGATCGGCGCGGTAGTGGCCCAGGTCATGGCCGCCAAGGAAAACGTGACCGTGCGCGCGCTGCCGTCGATGATCCGGGTCGACGCGGTCGGCCGGATGGACTTCGACTACGACGAGATCTCCGAGGCGCTCGGCGAGGAGCCGGGCTTCTACGGCGCGTCTGAGTTCGAGGAGAACATGTCCACCCACTACGGCCGGATGATCCACGAGGACGACCGGACGATCATGTTCGCCAACCCGGAGGACGCGGCCGAGTACATCGGCTTCGACTTGACGGCCGGCCTGAAGCAGGTCTAAAAGTACGAGCAGCCGCCGGATCCGGCCCAAAGGAGAGCCAGTGTACGAGAAGAATGGTGAGAAGTACTTCATCGTCGATTCACATATGCATTACTGGAACGCCGCACCGGACAACTGGGTGCCGGGCGCCGAGCAGTACGCCAAGGGCTGGATCGAGTGCTTCCACGCATATCAGGGACTCGGGCCGCCGGACACGCACTGGTCGATCGAGCATTTCCAGAAGTACTCCGAGGACGACCTGATGAAGGACGTCTTCGAGGACGGGTACGTGGACGTCGCCATCTTCCAGCCCACGTACCTGCGGGAGTGGTACAAGGAAGGCTTTAACACCACCGAGCGCAACGCGCTGATGGGGGAGAAGCACCCCGGTAAGTTCATCGCCAATACCCGCTTCGACCCGCGGGATGGGGACCAGGGGCTGAAGCAGCTTCAGACTGACGTCGATCGCTACGGAGCCAAGGGCGTCAAGCTGTACACCGCAGAGTGGAACAACGGCTCGCGCGGCTACAAGCTGAGCGACCCGGGGACGTATCGCTTCCTCGAGGCCGCCCAGGGCATGGGCATCAAGAACGTGCACGTGCACAAGGGCCCGACGATCTGGCCGCTGGACAAGGACGCGTTCGACGTCTCCGACGTCGACCACGCGGCCACCGACTTCCCCGACCTGAACTTCATCGTCGAGCACGTCGGCCTGCCCCGGATCGAGGACTTCTGCTTCATGGCGACGCAGGAGCCGAACGTGTACGCGGGCCTGTCGGTGGTCATCGGCGGCCTGATGTACGCCCGGCCCAAGTTCTTCGCCAAGGTGATGGGCGAGCTGCTGTTCTGGGTCGGCGAGGACAAGATGACCTTCGGCAGCGACTACGGCATCTGGGAGCCCAAGTGGCAGGTCGAGGGTCTCGTCGACTGGGACTACCCCGGTGAGGAGTTCTCCGACTACCCGCGCCTGGGCACCGCGGGCAAGAAGAAGATCCTCGGCCTGAACGCGGCGAAGCTTTACGGCATCGAGGTGCCCGCCGAGTGCCAGCTGGCCGACGGCCAGGGGGCGCCAGCCGAGCAGGACGACGCGCGGCTGGTCGAGGACGACTCGCAGCTGGTATCGGGAGCATGACCGTCTCGCCGCCGTCCGCCCCGCAGCGGGCGGCGGCGCGGCCGGCAGCGCGACCGGCGACGCAGTCGGCAGCGCGTCCGGACACGGCGCAGGGGCGGTTGCTCGCCGCGCTGGACACGGTGCGCGACCCGGAGCTGGACGAGCCCATCACCTCGCTCGGCTTCGTGGCGTCGGCCACGCTGTCCGCCGCCGGAGACGCCGAGGTGCGGCTCCGGCTGCCGACGTACTTCTGCGCGCCCAACTTCGCCTTCCTGATGGTGGCGGACGCTTACGACGCGGTGTCCGGGCTGGACGGGGTGCGCGGGACCGAGATCGTGCTGGAAGACCATTTTGCGTCGGACGCCATTAACGGCGGGGTGGCGGCCAGGGCCGGGTTCGCGCAGTCCTTCGACGGCGAGGCGGTCGCCGAGCTGCACGGGCTGCGCGCGGACTTCCTGCGCAAGGCCGTGATGGCCGGCACCGACCAGGTGTGCCGGCCGCTCGCGGCCGGGGGCGCCGGGCCGGCCGCGCTGGCGCGCATGTCCCTGGGCCAGGCGCCGCCGTCGCGCGCGCTGGACCGGCTGCGCCAGCGCCGGGCCGAGCTGGGGCTGCCGGCCGGCGACGACGATCCGCTGCTGATCGATCCGGTCAGCGGCGCGCCGCTGGGCGATGACGCAGTGCCGCTGCACTTGCGCAAGGCACGGACAACCCGGGTCAGCATCGAGGCCAACGCGGGAATCTGCCGCGGCATGCTGCGGGTCCGTTACGACACCTCAGGACTAGGCGAGGAGGCCTCTTCATGAAAGCGGTCCGGTTGCACGCGTTTCACGACCAGCCGGTAATCGACGAGGTACCGGAGCCGGTCATCAGCGGCCCGCTCGACGTCATCGTCAAGATCGGGGGCGCCGGGGTCTGCCGGACCGACCTGCACATCATCGAGGGGCAGTGGGACGCCGCGATGGGCACCCCGCTGCCGTACATCCTGGGTCACGAGAACGCCGGCTGGGTGCACGAGATCGGCTCGGCCGTGACCAACGTGGCGGTCGGCGACACCGTGATCCTGCACCCCACGCCGACCTGCGGGCTGTGCCGGGCCTGCCGGGCCGGCGATGACATGCACTGCAGCGCCAGCTCCTTCCCCGGCCTGTCCGCCGACGGCGGGATGGCCGAGTACCTGCGCACGTCGGCGCGGGCCTGCGTCAGGCTCGACCCGCAGACCCGGCCGCAGGACGTGGCCGCGCTGGCCGACGCGGGCATCACCGCCTACCACGCCGTGCGCAAGGCCATCCCGCTGCTGTACCCGGGCACCACCGCGGTCGTCATCGGCGCGGGCGGCCTCGGTCACATCGGCGTCCAGTGCCTGGCTGCGCTGACCGCGACGAAGATCATCGTGGTGGACCGCAACCCGGACGCGCTCAAACTGGCCGAGCAGCTCGGCGCTCGGCACACGGTCGTGGCCGACGGCGGCCAGGTCGCCGCGGTCCAGGAGCTGACCGACGGGGCCGGCGCCGAGGTGGTGTTCGACTTCGTCGCCGAGCAGGGCGCCGAGCAGGACGGGTTCGCGATGACCCGGCCGGGCGGGTCGTACTACGTGATCGGCTACGGCGGCGAGCTACACGTCCCGACCCTGGACATCATCTCCACCGAGCGCAACGTCATCGGCAACATTGTCGGCACCTACAACGAGCTGGCCGAGCTGATGGTGCTGGCGCAGGACGGCAAGGTAACCCTGCATACCCGGGCCTATCCGCTGGACGCCGCGCCGGACGCGCTGGCCGACCTGGACGCTGGCCGGGTTCGGGGGCGGGCGATTCTCGTACCGTAAAATTTTGGGCCCGATATTTGCTTTTCCTCGATCATTAACTGAACACCGGAGGATTTACCCATGGCCAAGGAACTGCGCTTCGGCGAGGACGCCCGCAGCCTGCTGCTCGCCGGCGTCGACAAGCTGGCCGACGCGGTCAAGTCGACGCTCGGTCCCAAGGGCCGCAACGTCATCCTGGAGAAGATCACCGGCTCGCCGGTCGTCACCAACGACGGGGTCACGATCGCGCGCGAGATTCACCTGCCGGACCAGTTCGAGAACATGGGCGCGCAGCTGGTGAAGGAAGCCGCGATCAAGACGAACGACATCGTCGGCGACGGCACCACCACCGCGACGGTGATCGCCCAGGGCATCATCCGGGAGGGCATGGCGGCGATCGGCAAGGGCGCCAACCCGGTCCTCGTCAAGCGCGGCATCGACGTCGCGATCGGGCACCTGGTGGCCTGGCTGCAGAGCGTCGCCTACCCGGTGGCGACGCAGGAGGACTACGCGCGGGTGGCGTCAATCTCGGCAAACGACGATCCCGCGGTCGGCGAGGTGATCGCCGCGGCGCTGTTCAAGGTCGGGGACGGGGGCATCGTCACCGTCGAGGAGTCCGCGGCGCACGGGATGAGCGTCTCTTTCGTCGAGGGCTTCGAATTCGACAACGGCTACCTGTCGCCGTACATGGTCACCAACCCGGCCAGCCTCGAGACGATCATTGACGACCCGTACATCCTGCTGTGCAGCGAGAAGATCACCAAGGTCCAGCAGCTGATGCCGGTGCTCGACAAGGTGATGCGGGCGCCGCGGCCGCTGGTCATCATCGCCGAGAACGTCGAGGGCACCGCGCTGAGCATGCTGGTGCACAACCATGTCAACGGCATCTTCCAGTGCGTCGCGGTGCGCGCGCCCGGCTTCGGCGACCGCAGGCTGCGCAAGCTGGAGGACATCGCCGCGATCACCGGCGGCGCCGTGGTCAGCAAGCACTCCGGCTTCGGCCTGGAGACGCTGACGGTCGAGCAGCTCGGCCGGGCCGCGCAGGTCCGGGTGAACGCCGACCAGACCGCGATCATCGGCGGCGCCGGGTCGGCGGAAGCGGTGGACTTCCGGGTCGCCCAGCTGCGTGCCGAGCTGGAGCGCGCCACCTTCGGCGTGGACGGGGACGTGCTATCCGAGCGGATCGGCGCGCTGTCCGGCAAGGTCGCGGTGATCAAGGTCGGCGCGCCGACGAACGCCGAGCTGAAGGAACTGCAGCACCGCGTCGAGGACGCGCTGTCGGCGACCCGGGCCGCGATGGCCGAGGGTATCGTGGCCGGCGGCGGGGCGGCGCTGCTGCACGCCGAGCCGGCCCTGGACGACCTGGAAGTCAAGGACGACTACGCGACCGGCGTGGAGATCGTCCGGCGGGTACTGACCGCGCCCGCCTATCTCATCGCGGCTAACGCGGGCTATTCTGGCGACGAGGTCATCGCCCGGATGGCCCAGATGGGACCCGATGAGGGATTCGACGCCTTGCAGGGACGATACGGCAACATGATCGAGATGGGCATCATCGACCCGCTGCGGGTAGCGCGCTCGGCGCTGCAGAACGGCGCGTCGGTGGCCGGGCTGCTGCTGACGACCAACACGCTGATCGCCGAGGAGCAGACGCCGTGGGGCGGCAGCCGGGCGCTGATGACCGAGTTCGGCCCGCTGGACGAGGGCCTGAACCAGCCGTCACCGGACTCCAGCACGCCGCAGTCCCTCGGGCTCGGCCCGTCGGTGGGCTGAGGACCGCTGCCGGATGGCTGCGGATTCGCCGGCGCAGCCTGACCTAGTGCCGCCCGAGCTGGCAGAGTCCGCCCGGCTGGCGGAATCCCGGCTGGCGCAGCCCCGGCTGGCCGGGCCGGAGCTGGCGCTGGCGCTGGCCGCCCCGAGCCCGCTGCAGCTGCTGCGATCCCGGGGCCGGGCGCGCGGCGCTCTCGCGCTGCTCGGCCCGGCGTTCGTCGCGGCGGTCGCCTATGTCGACCCGGGTAACTTCGCTACCAACTTCACCGCCGGGTCGGTGTCGGGCTACGCGCTGGCGTGGGCGATCGTGGTCGCGAACCTGATGGCGATGCTGGTGCAGTACCTGTCCGCCAAGATCGGCGTCGCCACCGGCCGGGACCTGCCGCAGCTGTGCCGCCGGTACCTGCCGGCGCCGGTGTCGGCCGGGCTGTGGGTGCAGGCGGAACTGATCGCGATGGCGACCGACCTGGCCGAGTTCGTCGGCGCCGCGGTCGGGCTGAACCTGATCTTCGCCGTGCCGATGCTGGTGGCCGGCCTGATCACCGCGGTCGTCGCGTTCGGCGTGCTGGCGCTGGAGCAGCGCGGTTACCGCCGGTTCGAGCTGGCGATCGCGGCGCTGCTCGGCGTCGTCTGCCTCGGCTTCAGCTACGACCTCGCCGCCGTCGGCGTCCGGCCCGCCGCGGCCGCCGCCGGGCTGGTTCCGTCCCTGCCCGGGTCCGGCAGCCTGCTCCTGGTGGCCGGGATCATCGGCGCGACGGTCATGCCGCACGTCGTGTACCTGCATTCGGCGCTGACGAAGTCGCGGGTCGCCTGCCGCGACGACGCGGAGCGCTGGGACCTGATGCGCTTCCAGCGGCTGGACGTGGTGGTGGCGCTCGGGGCTGCCGGGGCGATCAACCTGGCGATGTTGTTCGTCGCTGCCGCGCTGTTTCGCCGCGGTGGCGGCGGGTCGGCCGGCGACTCGCTGCAGGCAGCGCACGCCGGACTGGGGCGGCTTGTCGGCGGCGGGGCGGCGCTGGCGTTCGCCGGCGCGCTACTCGCCTCCGGGCTGTCGTCCTCCAGCGTCGGCACGTACGCAGGCCAGGTAGTCATGCAGGGGTTCGTCGGCCGGCGCATCCCGCTGTTCGCCCGGCGGGCCGTCACCATGGCGCCCGCGCTGATCGTCCTGGCTGCCGGCCTGCCGGCCACTAGCGCCCTGGTCATCTCCCAGGTCGTGCTGTCGTTCGGGATCCCGTTCGCGCTAGTGCCGCTGGTAATCCTGACCCGGCGCGCGGACGTGATGGGCCCGCTGGTCAACCGCCCGGCGACGACCGTCGCCGCCGCAGCCGTGGCCGCCGCGATCGTGGTACTCAACGTGGGCCTGCTCGCGGTGCTGATGCAGCACTGACGTGCCGGCAGCCCGTGCCCGGCGGGTCAGTTTGCTCCCGGCAGGCCCGTGCCCGGCAGCGTGGTACCCGTCAGGGCAGCGCAGGCCGCGAGCAGCTGATCCTGCACGCGCGGGTCGCGCGCCGCGGGACTGGTCTCCGCCGGGAGCTGGTGGAAGAAGTAACCGCCGGAAACCCGCGCCGCGGCTTCGTCGCTGACCGCAAGCCATGCCTGGGTTACCGGAGCCAGCGCGAGGTCGTCGGTTGCGGCCGGGCCGCCCATCCTGGTGGCGACCCAGCCCGGCCCCACCGCGTTCGACAGGACGTCCGGTCGGAGCCGGGCGACCGCGCAGGCCAGCACCAGGTCGAAAAGCTTGCTGTCTGAATAGGCCTGCGACCCGTTCCAGCGCCGGTGCTCCCACTGCAGGTCGCCGAGGTCGGCGCTGCCGTCGCGGTGCATTCCGGAACTCAGGTAGACCAGCCGCCCCGGCATCTGGATCAGTGCCGTGAGCAGGTAAGGCGCCAGCACGTTGATCGCGAAGACGTGGCTGAGCCCGTCGGCGGTGACGACTCGCCGCGGCTCGCGCGGGCCGACGCCGGCGTTGTGAATGACGGCGTCAAACGGCCCGGCCTCGCTGGCGGTCCTGGCTACCTCGCGGATGCCCGCGATGGTGGAAAGATCGCCGATGAGCACCCCTGCGGCGGCGGGCAGCGCAGCCCGTGCCTGGGCGGCGCGGTCCTCGCTGCGCGCGTGCAGCACAACCGCGTGGCCCTGCCGGGTGAGCACTTCGGCGGCCATCAGCCCGAGGCCGGCGGCGGAGCCGGTGATCAGAACACGGGCCATGGGACTACTCCTCAGCAGCGGCGGACAACGCGTGATCACCTAACCTACGGCCTGCTCGCCAGCACCCCGTACCGGTACCGGCGACGGCCGTAGCCGTTCAGGGGCGGCCACCCGGAGGGTTAGTTGATCGGCGAAGCTGCATCGTCATTTCGGACTCGTAAATTATTGACAGCTTGGGCTTCCCGGCAAGCGTCGATCACATCGGGCCGCTGGGTGTCCTGACGGACAACATGGGCCAGGTGTGGGCGGGCAACGGCAACGGCGAAATCAAGGTTGCAAGCGCCCGCAGCCTGCGGGAACTCGGCTCTATCGCAACCGGCGGGGTCAACCGCGCTGACGAGCTGGCGTATGACCCGAGGGACCGCATCATCATGATTACCAACCCGTCCGAGGGTACTGCCGCGCATCCTCGTCCGTTCGTTACCCTGATTGACGCGCGGCCGCATCATTACCGGGTTCTCGGTCATGTCCTTATTCCCGGCGCCGGCCTGGACTCCGTGGAGCAGCCAAAATATGACCCGGCGACCGGGCGATTTCTCGTTTCGGTGCGGATCACTACGGCAGTTCGCGATGGGAAAAACGGAGCCGTCGCCGTCATTAACCCGCGCAAGATGAAGCTGGACAGGCTCCTGGGCCTAACCCGGTACTGCAGCCCGGCTGGTTTGTCCATCGGGCCGGACCACCAGGCAGTGCTGGCTGCGACAGCGCGCCGCCCGTCATTATCATCCGGATCACCGGCAAGATCGTGGCGACCATAAAGAAGGCCTGCTGCTCGGACGAGACCTGGTACAATCCCGCTGACGGCCGTTATTACGTGGCTGCCTCCGGAAACCCGAATAACAACAACTCCACCGACCCGGTGGTCATGGTGATAGACGCCAGGACTCACCGCTTCATCACCAACATCGCCGTCAGGGACAGCCAGGGAAACCCCGACCCGAGGTTCCACACGCTGACCGCCGCATTCGCCGACTCGCACGTTTACATTCAGCAAGCCGATGGCGTCCATGTCTGGCTCAGGCCCCGCCACTAACCCGGTCGTAGCATCGGCGGCCGTAGCGCACTGGCGCTGCCTCGCCGGTAAAGCAGCGGGGGACGGCCGCCTGCCAGCCCGGCTGCCGGATCGGGGGAACGCTCGGCCGGGACGACGAAGCCGGCCGTGCCGAGCACCTTGCGCCGGAAGTTCCCCAGGTCCGGAGCTGAGCCCCAGACTGCCAGGTAGACGCGGCGCAGCTCAGCCAGGGTAAACGGCTCACTGACGAAACCGGTGGCCAGGGTGGTGTACTCCAGCTTGGCGCGAACTCGCTCCAGTGCATCGGCCACGATCTGACCGTGGTCGAAGGCCAGCTCCGGAACCTCGGCGTCCGCGCCGCCGGCGTCCGGGGCGCCGGGTACGCCGGTACCGCCGGGTACGCGCATGTCCTCGGTGGCCCACCATCGCGCCGATCCGGCGTCGCCGCCGGCGACCGGATCAGGCAAGTCCGGCGCCAGGGCGACGTGCGCGACGGAAACGACCCGCATCCGGGGGTCCCGGCCGGGGTCGCCGTAGGTACGCAGCTGCTCCAGATGACCGGCGAACGGGGTGCCCGTCTCCTCCGCCAGCTCGCGCCGCGCCGCAGCCTCGACGCTTTCGCCGGCCCGGACGAAGCCGCCGGGCAGCGCCCAGTAACCCAGATAGGGATGCTCGGCGCGCTGCACGAGCAGGGTGCACAGGACTCCCGCGCGGACAGTGAAAAGCGCCATATCCACGGTGACCGCGAATACCGGAAAATCAGCGGGATGGTAGGCCGCCAGGAAATCTTGCTCACCCGGCACTCGCGACCGGGCGCTCACGGGTTCTCACCAGCAGCCGTCATCGCCGCGTCTGTGACTGCCGGGCCGAACCGGAACCGGTCGGTGAGCAGGTAGTCGGTGACCCCGGCAGCCAGCGCCAGCCGCTGCTCGATGTCCCCGGTGAGCAGCAGCCAGGAATGACCGGCGGCAGTGAGCGCCTCGGCGAACCAGCCCGTCATCGCTGCCCGGACGGCGAGGTCACCCTCGCGCAGCCCGTCGTCCAGCCACGGCACGCCCTCGTGCGACGTCAGCAGGTAGATATCGCGGCGGGCCAGCAGGGCAGTCGCCCAGGGCTGCAGCGGCCGGGTGCGAGGCCCCAGGTACCGGCGTTCCCAGACCGCTGTGGCGAGCGCGTCGGTGTCGCAGACCAGCAGCGGGGAGCCACTGGCCGCGGCGGCGTTCTCCGCGCCCGTCTGCTCGGCCGCGATCGCGTCAAAGTCGGCTGCGGTCCAGGTCAGCGCCGTCAGCGGCGGAGCCGCAAGCCCGTCCGCCGCCGCCGCCGCGATGGCTCGCTGCCAGCTGGCAATGGTGTAGTCCCGCCCCGCCTCGGCGACGCAGCCGGTCCGCTGCCAGGCTCCGCCGCGGTCCCGGTAGTGCGCGGCCAGCAGCCGGGCGATCGTCGTCGTGCCGGTCGACTCGGCGCCCAGCAGCACAACCCGGACCGCCAGCCCCGCCCGCACGGCCGGGGCCAGAAAGTCCCAGCAGCCGGCCAGGTCCGCGCGAACTTCGCTGCCGGATACGGGAACGAGCTCGCGATCCCGGTCGACGGCCACGTGCACGGCGCCGAAGCGGGCCGCTAGCTCATCGCCGTACGGCTCACTGCTGAAAACCGCGTCTACCGGCGGCTGGCCGTCCCGGCCGGACGCCGAATTCGCCAGGGCCGATCTCATCAGCGCAACCTGCGCGGTCCACACCGCCGGGCTGCCGAAGTCCACCGGGATGTCGCAGCGCGCACCCGTGACTGCTACCCCCGGCTCGGACGCATGGCTCGCCCGCAGCCACGCGACCCGGTCAGCCAGCCGCACGGTCTCGGTGCGCGCCGCCATCACCAGCACGCTGACCCGCTGGCAAGCGGCCGCCGCCCGCGATATCACCAGGTCATGACCTAGGTGCGGCGGATAGAACTTGCCGACCACCAGCCCGTGCGCGAACCGGCGGCTCATGCCGCCGTCCCGGCCGGCCGGGACTCCGCAGTCCCGCCTGCGGACGTCACTTCGGGTGCGGCTCGCCGCGGGCCTGCCGCACTGTTCACTGCCGCACTGTTCACTACCGGGCGGGCAGCGAAGCCCGGGCCGTCGGCCCCGCGCAGCCGCCGGCGCCAGCTACTGACACCGAGCCCGCACATGCCGAGGAAGAGCAGGTACACCAGCGCCGTCAGGTCCAGCCGCTTCACCACGTACAGCGGGATGTAGACAAGGTCGGCGGCAATCCAGAACGCCCAGTTCTCGAGCTTCTTAATGTTGAGCAGAAACTGGGCGGCGAGTGAGATCGCCGTGGTCAGCGCATCCCAGAACGGTGCCACGTCATGCGCGTGCGTCAGCAGTACCGTCAGTCCCCAGGTGCCGGCGATCGCGAAGACCACGCAGCCGCCGAGCAGCTGCCAGCTGGATCGCGTCACCGTCAGGACGCTCCGCTGCTGGCCGCCGTGGCGCCACTGCCACCAGCCCGCGAACCCCAGTCCGATGTAGACCACCTGCAGTCCCGAGTCGGCGTAGAGCCGCGCCGCCAGGAACAGCGCCAGGAAAAACGCGCTGTTGGCAATCCCGACGGGAAAGTTGCTGATTCGCGCCGCTACGGTCAGCCAGACGCTGGCCGCGCCGGTTACGAAGCCGAGCAGCTCGGCAACCGTGACGTGATCATTGCCCAGCACGAACAGCACCGTATTGAGCGGTGCGAGCAGATGAGCGAGCAGGATCATGCTTCCTCCTCAGTTATAGTCATTGAGACTATAACCAAGGAAAGCTTACTCGTCTACCCGCCGTCACTAAACCGCCGCAGCGCCCCCGGCCCAGCAATAGCAATGTTCCATCGACACCAACATAGGTGGGACCGACAATGCGGATAAGCACACCACGTTCTCGCCGCCGCGGCCGGCCGGCGAACAGGTCTGGCTGAAGCCCGCCACGGAGACCCGACGATGGCTTACCACGAGCGGCTCTGCCTGGCCCCGGCGACGACGTACGGAGGTCCGGCCGATCACCCGCAAAGATTGCCGCGGCTTGCCAGCTCATCGGCGGTGAGCAGCACCATGCAGGTAACGCCGGATCGAAGCAGACAGGGGGCTGCTTCACTCCGGCGTCCTCAGCGTTGCGGCGATGTTACTTGCCGTCTGCCTCGACCAGCCGCTGGATGAGCTCATCGATGTTGCCGGTCTTGGGCAGCTCGCGCTTGGCCAGCAGGTCGCTCAGCTCGGCCTTGGTCAGGCCCTCGTAGCGCTCGCGGGCCTTCTCGTGAGCCTGCCGGGCTTGCTTGCGCTCGGCGTTGCGGGCCTCGCGTGCCCGCTCCTTCTCGGCTTGCTCGGCCCTGTCGGCCTGCTCGCGGGCGGCTTGCTCCACCGTGTCAGCCTGCTCGCGCACCACGTCGCCCACCGACTTGACCTGATCGAGCACCGCGCCGGACAGCGTGGTCGCCGTGCTGTCCGCCTCGGCCAGGCGCTCGATGAGCTCATCGATGTTGCCGGTCTTGGGCAGCTCGCGCTTGGCAAGCAGGTCGCTCAGCTCGGCCTTGGTCAGGCCCTCGTAGCGCTCGCGGGCCTTCTTGTAAGCCTGCCGGGCCTGCTTGCGCTCGGCCTTGCGGGCCTCGCGTGCCCGCTCCTTCTCGGCCTGCTCCGCCCTGTCGGCCTGCTCATGAGCGGCCTGCTCCACCGTGGCCGCTTTCTCGCGCACGATTTCGCCGACCGAAACGGCCCGCTCCCGTACGACGTCGCCGACTGATTCGGCCTGCTCCCGGACCACGCCCGACAGCGTGCCTGCCGCCTGCACCCACTTGACGGCGATGTACTGGTTAACATCTATCGTCCGGTGCATGTACTCGAAATAGCGTTCTACCGCTGGGGTCAGGTCAACCTGAGGCAGCCCCGGTATCATGCCGGTCAGCGTCCGCGCGCCCTTTGTCCAGATGTCAGCGGTCTTCTCGACCGCGCTGCGTGCCTGGGTCGCCGCAGCGCTGTATTGCCTGGTGATGGTGGTCATGGCCACTCCTTAGTGTCGACCGCTTACTGCTAACTATAGCAAGCGATGCATACTAAAGCAAGCGTTGCGCCGAAAACGATGTGGCTGCGTGTGCCGCAAGATCTGGGCCGCCGGCCGCTGCCGCCTGCGCACCAGTCAGCGCAGCGTGCGCCTGCCAGACTGAAGGCGTGACCGGATGGGTACTGCACGCTGACCTCGACCAGTTCATCGCGGCTGTCGAGCTACTGCGACGCCCGGAGCTGCGCGGCCGTCCGGTCATCGTCGGGGGTGATGGCGACCCGTCCAAGCGGGGCGTGGTGGCGACCGCCTCCTACGAGGCCCGCGAACTCGGGGTCCACTCCGGGGTCCCGCTGCGGACGGCGGCCCGGCGGATTCCCGGCGCCGTCTTCCTGCCGGTGGACCGGGAGGCTTATGAATCGGCGTCAGACACGGTCATGACCGTGCTGCGCGGCCTCGGCCACAGGGTGGAGGTGATGGGCTGGGACGAGGCGTTCGTCGCCGTGGACAGTGACGACCCCGAGGCAATCGGCAGGACTATCCGGGCCAGTATTCAAACGGCCAGCCAGCTAGACTGCTCCGTCGGAATCGGCCGCAACAAGCTGCAGGCCAAGCTGGCTACCGGATTCGCCAAGCCAGCCGGGATGTTCCGGCTCACTCCGCAGAACTGGTTCGAGGTACTCGGTGAGCGCCCCCCGGATGCCCTGTGGGGCATCGGGCGCAGGACCGCCCGGCGGCTGGCCGCCCTCGGTATCGAGACGGTCGGTGCCCTGGCCGTCGCCGACCCGCAGGCCATGGCGGCTAGCTTCGGGCCCGCCATCGGCCCGTGGCTCGTGCAGACCGCCCGCGGCCTGGGCTCCTCGGAGGTCACGGATGAGCCGTACCAGGCACGCGGGCACGGCCGGGAGACGACCTTTCAGCAGAACATCGCCGACTGGGACGAGGTCTGCGCTCAAGTGCGGCGGCTGGCCCGCCAGGTCGCCCTGGAGCTGGCCGCCGAGCGGCGTCCTGCGGTCAGGGTCGTGGTGAAGGTCCGTTACGCGCCGTTCCGTACTTTCACCCGTGGTCAGTCCTTCCCGGCGCCCACCAGGGAAGCCGCCGCGATCGAAGCCGGGGCACTGGCGGCGCTGGACCGATTCACCGAGCGCGGCCCGATCCGGCTCCTCGGCGTCCGCGCCGAGTTCGCGCCGGAGTAAGCGCCAGCCGGACACCGACCTGTCCCTAGAGTCCGAGCGCCCGGTATACCCCCGCGTCCGCCAGGCTGCCGGCCAGCACGTCGGCGGCCAGGACGACGCCCTCGATGGACGGGATCCCGATGACCCGCACGCCCGCAGCGCGCGCAGCGGCCACGCCGGGCGGGGAGTCCTCCAGGGCGACCGCCTGGTCCGGAGCTATCCCGAGCCGGGCGCACGCTGTGAGGTACAAGTCGGGCGCGGGCTTGGGCTCGGTCACCTCATCTACGCCGAGCACCACGTTGAACGAGTCCTGCAAGCCGGTTCGCCGCAGCCCGGCCAGCAGGTGGCGGCGCGGCGAGTTGGAGGCTACCGCGAGGGGCAGGCCTGCCGCCCGGATGGCGCCCACTAGCTCGACCGCGCCAGGCCTGGGCTCGGCGCCGCTGGCGATCTGGTTCAGGGCCAGAGCGTACATCTGCTCGCTGAGCCGCTGGCCGCTAGCGACGCCGCTGGCCGCTAGCGACTCCGCCCAGAAGCCGCGCCAGGATCGGCGCCGCGGTGCGCGGCGACGTGCCGACCAGCGCCTGTTTGTCGGACAGGGCGAACTTCCGGTCGTAAGACCGGAACAGCTCCTCCTGCGCGAGGGTCCAGCACGGCTCGGTGTCCAGCAGCAGCCCGTCATTATCGAACACGATCCCGGTCGGCCTGGTCAGCGCATTTGCCACCCACGGCACACTACCCGAGTGCCGCACCGCCACGGTGTTGCGTCAGTGCTGGTGTTCCAGCGCGCGCCGGGTGAGCACCCGGGCCAGGTGCTGACGGTAGGCGCGGTCAGCGTGCATGTCCTCGCCCGGCTCGGTGCCGTCGGCCGCGAGCGCAGCAGCCTCGGCGGCGGTCGCGCCGCCGGCCAGCGCCTGCTCGGCGGCGCGGGCGCGCAGCGGCACCGGGCCCATGTTCGCCAGCGCGATCCGGCCGCCGGCCGCGGCCACGCCCACGATCGCCCAGTCATTGGCCCGCCGGGTGAACTTCTGGTAGCCAAAATGGACGCCCGGCCGTCTCGGCACCCGCACCGCAGTCAGCAGCTCGCCCGGTTCCACGGCCGTCTCGAAGAAACTGGTGAAGAAGTCGTCGGCGCCGACCCGCCGGATGCCGCCAGGCCTGCGCAGCTCGACCGAGCCGCCCAGGGCAAGCAGCGCCATCGGCAGGTCGGCGGCCGGGTCCCCGTGTGCAAGGGAGCCGCCGAGGGTGCCCCGGTGCCGGATCTGCGGGTCGCCGACCTGGGCCGCCGCGTGCGCGAGCAGCGGCGCGCCGGCCCGGATCAGCTCGCTGCCGGCCAGCTGCGCGTGCGTGGTCGCCGCCCCGATGACCAGCTCGCCGCCGTCTTCGGTGATCTGGGCCAGCTCGGCCAGCCTGCCGATGTCGATCAGCAACGTCGGCGCGGCCAGCCGCAGCTTCATCATCGGCAGCAGCGAGTGGCCGCCGGCCAGCAGCTTGGCGTCCTCGCCGCCGGCCGCGAGGAGCTCGATCGCGTCGGCTGCGGACTTCGCGGCCACGTAGTCAAAGGGCGACGGAATCACACGCCGGCTCCGCTCGCGTCCGGTCCGGTCCGGCTGCCCGTGCTGCCCGTGCCTGTCCCGTTGGCCGCATCGGCGGCGGCGAGCACGGCGCGGACGATGTTGTGATAGCCGGTGCACCGGCACAGGTTGCCCTCCAGTCCCTCGCGCACCTGCCGCTCAGTGGGGTGCGGGTTCTCCGCGAGCAGGCCGACGGCCGCCAGCACCATCCCCGGCGTGCAGAACCCGCATTGCAGCCCGTGCTCGCGCCGGAACGCCGCCTGCACCGGGTGCAGCTCGCCCCCGGTGGCCAGCCCCTCGGCCGTCAGCACCTGCTGCCCGGCGGCCTGCACGGTCAGCACCGTGCAGGATTTCACCGACGCGCCGTCCAGCAGCACGGTGCACGCGCCGCAGGAGGTGGTGTCGCAGCCCACGTTGGCGGCGCGCAGGTCGCAGACCTCGCGCAGGTAATGCACGAGCAGCAGCCGCGGCTCAACCTCGTCGGACCGCTGCTGGCCGTTGACCGTCAGCTCGACCCGCATCTACGCTCGTTCCGATTGGACCGGGTGCCCGGCCGCCTGCAGCGCGCGCCAGACCCGCTGCGACGTGGTGGGCATGTCGATGTGCCGGACGCCCAGGTGGGCGACTGCGTCAATCACTGCGTTTTGCACCGCAGGGGTCGCGCCGATCGTGCCGGCCTCGCCGATGCCCTTCGCGCCGAGCGGGTTGTAGGTGGTCAGCGTCGCCATCTCGGTCAGCTCGAAACTGGGAACCTCGGTGGCTGACAATATCGGGTAATCCGCGAAACTGGCCGTCAGCGGATTGCCGTCACCATCGTAGACAACCTCTTCCAGCAGCGCCTGCGCCGCTCCCTGGGCGATGCCGCCGTGCCGCTGGCCTTCGGCCAGCAGCGGGTTAAGCACGAACCCGGCGTCGTCGACTGTGATCACCCGCTGCAGCACCGCCTTGCCCGTCTCGGTGTCTACCTCCACGACGGCCACATGCGCGCCGAACGGGTAGGTCGCGCCGGGCGCGGTGAACACCGCGCGGACCACCAGCTGCTCCGATTCGGCGAGCTTTGCCAGCGGAACCGCGGCGTCCGGGTCGCCGGCCACCGCGAAGGCGCTGCGGGCCGTGTCAAACACGAGGTCCGCGGCGCTGGCCTCCAGCTCGCCGGCGGCGCGCTGGCGGGCCACTTCGATCAGCTCCTGCGACGCCTGCCGGACGGCGGCGCCCCCCTGCTGCAGGCTGCGTGAACCGCCGGTGCCCCCGCCTTCCGGGATCATGTCGGTGTCGCCCCATTTCAGGGAAATCTTTTCTACCTCGATGCCGAGTACATCGCTGGCGAGCATCGCCCATGCGGTCTCGTGTCCCTGGCCGTGCGGTGAGGTGCCGGTCAAGATGGTGGCGCTGCCGTCGGGGTGCACCTCGACGGTGGCGTTCTCGCGCGGCGGCCCGGCTTCGTCGCCGGCGCCGGTTATCTCCACATAGCAGGCCAGGCCGATGCCGAGCTGGCGCACGTCGCCGCGGGCCCGGCGCTGCGCCTGCTCGCGCCGCAGCTCCGCGTACCCCGCCGCGGCCAGTGCCTGCTCCAGGGCGGTGACGTAATCGCCGCTGTCATACAGGGCGCCGAAAGCTGTCCGGTGCGGCTCAGCGAACGGAGGCAGCAGGTTTTTGCGCCGGACCTCGGCCGGATCGACGCCGGCCTGCGCCGCGAACAAGTCCATCGCCCGCTCGATCGCCGCGGTCGCCTCCGGCCGGCCCGCGCCGCGGTAGGCGCCGGTCGGCGTGGTGGTGGTGGCAACCGTCCGGGCGACTGCCTCGGCGCGCGGGATGGCGTACGGTCCCGGCGCCATCAAGATGGTCAGCGACGGCAGGATCGCGCCGATCTTCGGATAGGCGCCGGCGTCCTGGAGGATCTCCAGCCGGTAGGCCAGGACCATGCCGTCCGGCCGGCCGCCGATGGTGACCGTCTGGCGCTGCGCCCGGCCGTGCGTCATCGCGATCAGGTTTTCGTGCCGGGTCTCGGTCCACCGGGCCGGGCGGCCGAGCCGCCGGGCGACCCAGGCCACGACGGCATGTTCAGGATCCGCGCCGAATTTGGCCCCGAAGGCGCCGCCGACGTCCGGGGTGATGATCCGCACCTGCGAGGCGTCGATGCCGAGGAGTCTCGCCATCGAGCGGCGGGAGCCCTGGGCGCCCTGGTTCGGCAGCCACGCGGTCAGCTGGCCATCGCCGGTCCAGACCGCGGCCGCGGCGCGGCCTTCCATCGGCGCCGGCGCCACCCGCTGGTTCGTGATCGTCTGGGTGACCACCACCTCGCAGCCGTCGAACAAGTCCGGTTTCAGCGCGGCCGCGTCGCCGAACGTCGCCGCCACGTTGGTGCCTGCTGCCGGGAACAGCAGTACCTCACCGGCCACGGCAGCCGCCAGGTCCACCACCGCGGGCAGCGGCTCGTAATCGACCTCGACCAGCTCGACCGCGTCCTCGCCCTGGTAGGGCTGCTCCGTCACCACAACGGCCACCGGCTCGCCGACGTAGCGCACCGTGTCGGTGGCCAGCGGCCGCTGCACCATCTGCTGATTGAGCCGCCGGGGCATGACCGGCTTGATGTCCGGCATGTCGGCGAGGTCGGCGCCGCTGAACGCGGCGAGCACGCCCGGAGCCGCGAGCGCGCCGCTGACGTCGACGCCGCGGATCCGGGCATGAGCGATGGGGGAGCGGACGAAGAACACGTGGCAGGCCCCGGCCAGCCGCTCGTCGGTGACATCCTCGGTGTAGACGCCGCCGGTCGTCAGGAAGCGCGGGTCCTCCGTGCGCAGTACCCGGGTGCCCAGGATGCTCACGTGCTCAGCTCCCTTCGGCCCGCCTCGCGCGCCAGTTACCAAGGTCGCGGCTGAAGGTCCGCACGCCGACTCTACTGACCGGGCGGTACCCGGCTGCGAGCTGGCGGCCGGCCCGGTCGAAGTGCGGCCGTAGACCGGGGCGCCCCGGCGGCCGGGAACCGGGGCGGCGAGGGGACGGGAATCGGGCTGGGCCGACGGGTGTTGCTGCGGGGACGCGCTCCGATCAGGCCCGGTGGACGCATGCCGGGCAGAAAACACTTTCCGACCAGCCGGAAGCCTGGCTGGCATCGAATTGCCGCTACGTGATCGTAGTGGCGGGATCGTGGTGCGGCTAGATGGGCAAGATTCAACCAAGATCGGACGTTCGTCATGTTTACGCGTGCGCTAGTGCGCCGCTTTCCCCTGCTCGCTTTCCGTGATTTCCGGCTGCTGCTGGCCGAGCGGCTGCTCGCCCCGGCGGCGTTCGCGTTCTCGCTGGTCGGCGTCTCGTTCGCCGTCCTGGACGCGACCCGCTCGGCGCGGCACCCCGCAGGTTCCACACTGGTGCTGTCCTACGTGCTGGCGGCGCAGATCGCGCCGTCGCTGATCTTCACTGCGATCGGCGGTGTCGTCGCTGACCGGATCGCCCCGCAGCGGGTGATTCTCGCGGCGAACGCGCTGATCGCCGTCGGCGAGGGCCTCTTCGGGCTGCTGGTGCTCACCGGCCATCCGAGGCTCTGGCAGATGCTCGTCCTGGAGGCCGTGACCGGCACCGGGATGGCCGTCTTCTACCCCGCGTCCCAGGCGCTGCTGCCCCGGGTGGTGCCCGGCGACGTGATCCTGCAGGCCAGTGCCGTAAGCCGGCTGGCGATGAACGGCGGCCAGATGGCCGGCGCCGTCGTGGCCGGGTTCGCCATCGCCGTGCTGGACGGGCTTGGCCTGCGCGGGCCCGGCTGGGCACTGGTGATCTGCGGCGCCGGGATGCTGGGCTCCTTGCCGCTGATGCTGCGCGTCAAGGTCGCTGCCTTCGGCCGGGAAGAGCGTTCCAGCATGCTGCGCGACCTGCGGGCAGGCTGGTCGGAGTTCCGGTCGCACACCTGGCTGTGGGCGATCGTCGCCCAGTTCGGCGTGATCCTGATGGCCTGGTACGGCGGATTCCAGGTGCTTGGCCCCGCGGTGGCCCAGGCGCATCTGGGCGGCCCGGCGGCCTGGGGCGAGATCACGGCCGCCGAGTCGGTGGGCCTGATCGCCGGCGGTCTGGCGTCGCTGCGGTTCACGCCGCGGCGGCCGATGCTGTTCGTCGTGCTGATCGGCGCGGCCATCGCCGTGTCGCCGCTGTCACTGGCCATGCTGTGGCCGCTGCCCGTGGTATGCGTGGCGGCCCTGGTGCTGGGCATCGCGATGGAGATCATGATGGTCCAGTGGACCGTCGTGATGGCCCGGAGCATCCCGCCGGACAAGCTGGCCCGGGTGTCGGCGTATGACGCCCTCGGCACGGTCGCGGCCATGCCGGTCGGCGCGCTGGTCGCCGGGCCGATCGCGGCCGCGGTGGGCGTCTCGGCGACCCAGTACGGCGCCGCCGCGCTGATCATCGTGGCCTCCGCGCTCGCCCTCATCCCGCGGGACGTGCGGCACATGCGGGCAGGCCGGGAGATGGCGGCCGCGCCGGCGGTCACCGCGCCCGGACCGGCGGCGCCTGACCGGACCGAGCTAGCCCGCATCGGCCGCTGACCGTCGGCGCGACTAGCTGGCGTCAGCCGACTAGCTGGGCGTCGCCGGCGAAGGCGGCCCACAGACTCGCGTACATGCCGCCGCGTTCCAGCAGTTCGGCATGCGTGCCGATCTCGGCGATCCGGCCCGCGTCCAGCACCGCGATCCGGTCGGCGCGGGCAGCGGTGGTCAGCCGATGGGCGACCACCAGGGTGGTCCGCTGCCGGGTGAGCTGCTCGGTGGCCCGGTTCACCGCGGCCTCCGCCGACAGGTCCAGGGCCGCGGTCGCCTCGTCCAGCAGCAGGATGGCCGGGTCCACCAGGTAAGCGCGGGCCAGCGCGATGAGCTGACGCTGCCCGGCTGACAGGTTCCGGCCCCGCTCGGCAACTTCGTGCCGGAACCCGCCCGGCAGCCCGGAGATCATCTCGATCGCGCCGACGGCGCGGGCTGCCGCCTCCACCTGGGCGTTGGTGGCCTCCGGCCGTCCGTAGGCAATCGCCTCGCGGACCGTGCCGGCGAACAGGTACGGCTCCTGCGGCACCACGCCGAGCTGCTGGCGGAAGCCCGCCAGGTCAAACTCGCGGATGTCGGTGCCGTCGACGGCGATGTGCCCGGCTGTCACGTCATAAAACCGCGCCACCAGCTTGACCAGGGTGGACTTCCCGGCTCCGGTCTCGCCCACGAATGCCACCGATTCGCCGGGGGCCACGGTGAGGCTGACCCCCCTGATGGCCTCCCGCGGCTGGCCCTGGTAGCTGAACCGCACGTCGGTCAGCTCGATGCCGCCGCGCAGGCGGCCGGGAGGCAGCGGCCGGGCCGCAGGCGGGATGCTGGTAGGTGTCGCCAGCAGGTCCCTGATGCGGCGCAGTCCCACCGCCGCCTGCTGATAGCCGTCAAAAACCTGGGAAAGCTGCTGAATCGGGGAAAACAGCAGGTCGATGTAGAGCAGGTAGGCAATCAGGCCGCCTGCGGTCAGCACTCCGCTGTGCACTTCGCCGGCCGCGACGAAGAGCACCAGCGCGCCGGCGACGGTCGACAGCGCCTGGACGAACGGGAAGTACAGCGCGATGTAGCGCTGCGCCCGCAGCCGGGCGGTCAGGTAAGCGCCGCTCAGCGCGGCGAAATGCTCCCCGTTAACTTGCTCGCGCCGGTAGGCCTGGGTGACCCGCAGGCCGGCGACGTTCTCCTGCAGGCTGGCGTTGACCGCGCTGACCTTCTCCCGCGCCGCGCTGTAGGCCCGTGATGACGCGGCGCGGAAGACCAAGGTGGCGAGGACCAGGACCGGCAGGATGGCGAACACGGCGAGACCCAGCCTGATGTTGATCACCAGCAGGGCAATCATGACGCCGAGGAAGGTGAGCACCGAGTTGACCATGGTGATCAGGCCGGTCTGCAGGAACGACGACATGGCGTCCACGTCCGTGGTCATCCGGGTCATGATCCGGCCGGTTAGCTCGCGCTCGTAATAGTCCATGCCCAGCCGCTGCAGCTGGGAGAAAATCTTTACCCGCAGCGTGTACAGCACCCGCTCGCCGTTCTTGCCCACCACGACCGTCTGGACGGCGTTCACCACCCAGGCGGCGAGGACAATCGCCAGCGCCGCGGCCGAGACAACGATGATCGCGCGGAAGGCCTTCGTTTCCATGCCGTGGTCAATACCGCCGCGGATCAGCAGCGGCATCGCGACGTTCGCTACCGCGTCCAGCCCGTCCAGGATCAGCCCGGCGATCAGGCCGACTGCGAACGGCCGCAGCAGCCGGCGCAGGCTGAAATCCGGGGCCGGCGCCCGCGCGGCGGCCTGGTCCACTCCCGGCTGGTCGGTGGCTGCCGGCAGTGCCGCGACCTTTGCGAGCAGTTCCGGTGACGACGGCACTCCCGCGAGCATGCCGCCCGCCATGCTCGCGGGGGCGCCCCCGCGCCCGGCTGCGCCGCCCCGGCCGACCGCGCCCAGGACGCGCCCGGTCGGCATGGCCGCAGCGGCAGCAGCAGTGTCAGCGCTAGCGTTAGCCGGCCCGTTTGCGGACAGGCCAGCCTCAGCGGCCGGCGCGGCCGCCGGCCACAGCGCGGGGGTGGTGCCCGCGGCTGTCGCGGCAATGGTCCCGCTCCGGCTGATGCCGTTCCCGCTGGTCCCGGCTGTCGCTCGCTCGGCCGGGTAGTGGCTTACTTCGCTGGCGCTGGCGCTGGCGCTGGCGCTGGCGGCGTCGGCGTCGTCGCCGGGGCCAGTCAGCAGCAGCCGGTACAGCGGGCAGCGGCCCGTCAGCTCGTCGTGGGTGCCCGCGTCGACCAGACGGCCCTGATCCAGCACTGCGATTCGGTCGGCGAGCTGCAGGGTCGAGCGCCGGTGCGCGATCAGCAGCGTGGTCCGGGCCGCCATCACGCGCTGCAAGGTGGCGTGGATCTGCGCTTCCACCCGCACGTCGATCGCGGAGGTGGCGTCATCCAGGATCAGGATCGCCGGGTCGGTGATCAGTGCCCGGGCTAGCGCGATCCGCTGCCGCTGGCCACCGGAAAGGGTCAGGCCCTGCTCGCCGATCACCGTGTCGTAGCCGTCCGCCAGCTCGGTGATGAACTTGTCCGCCTCGGCTGCCCGTGCGGCCGCGGTGACCTGGCGAGCGGTAGCGCCGGGGCGGCCGTAGGCGATGTTCGCGCTGATCGTGTCGGAGAACAGGAAGCTCTCCTCCAGCACCAGGCCGATCGAGGCGCGCAGCGAGTCGAGAGTGAGGTCGCGCACATCCTGGCCGCGAACCCGGATAGCGCCGCTGGTGACGTCGTAAAAGCGGGGTAGCAGCAGCGAGAGGGTGGACTTGCCCGACCCCGACGTGCCGACAATGGCGAGCGTCTCGCCTGGCTGGATCCGCAGCGACACGCCGCGCAGCACCGGCTCGGACGGCAGGTAACCGAACGTGACGTCGTCGAATTCCACATCGGGTGTCAGGCCGGGCAGGTCCGCGGCCGGTGCCGGGTTCGCTCCCAGCGTCAGGACCGCGGCCAGGGGAACGTCCACGCCCGGCGTCAGGTTCGCGGCCGGGGTCAAGTTCGCGCCGAGCCTCAGCTCCACTGCGCCGGGCTTCTCGGTCAGTACCGGCCGGGAGTCGATGACCTCGTAGACCCGGATGACGCTTGCCCGCGCCTCCTGGCCGATGGTGATCAGCCCGCTCAGCGCCCGGACGGGGGCGATCATCTGGGCCAGGTAGGAGGTGAAGGCCAGGAACGTGCCCAGGGTGATCTCGCCGTGAATCTCCATCCAGCCGCCGAGGGCGAGCACGCCGACCTGGCCCAGCACCGGCACTGCCGACAGTGCCGGGTTGTAGCGGGCCGTCAGCCGGACGGCGCGCACCCGGGCGGCGTACAGCAGCTTTCCGGCGCCCTCCAGGCGCTCGATTTCCTGTTCTTCCTGGCCGAAGCCCTTGACGACGCGGACACCGGTAATCGCTCCCGCTACGGCGCCGGCGACGTTCGCGGCCCGCTGCTGCGCGTCCCAGCTGGCCGGGAACAGCTTGCGCCGGGAGGTGACGGAAATCAGGAACAGCGCTGGCCCGACCGCCAGCAATATCAGCGTCAGCTGCAGCGACAGGAACGCCATCACGATCACGGACAGCACGAACAGCAGCGCGTTGCCGATCAGCATCGGCACCATGCTGAGCAGGCTCTGGGTCATGTTGAGGTCGGAGATCGCCCGGCTGACGACCTGGCCGGTGTTCAGCTGATCCTGGCGGGCGCCGTCCAGCCGGGACAGTGCCCCGAACAACTCGGTGCGCAGGTCATGCTGGACGTCCAGGGAGACGCGGCCGCCGATATAGCGGCGGGTGTATACGCCCGCGAAGTTGACGAGAGCGACGCCGACCAGCGCACTGGCCCCGATCCATATCGCCTGGTGCTGCCGGATAATGGCGTTGTCAACGATATCCCGCTGGATCAGCGGGATGGCCACCGTCATCAGCGTGGCGACGATCGAGCCGCCCAGGGCGAGCAGGACGTGCCGCGGATAACGCCAGCAGTAGCCGATCAGCCGCCGCAGCCAGCCGTCGCCCTGGCCTGCGGACTTGCCGCTGGTCACCCGGAGACCGTCGCGGCTGCGAGATGCGCAGGCGCCGGCCCGGCATGGCGCGCAGTCACTGCGCGGCTCGCTGCATCGGGATGCAGGCCCGGCTCGGACACAGCGTTACCGTCCTCCTGGGGTGAAGTCTGACCGTCCGACTGGCCAACAAAGTCCAGCGCCAGGATGTTTCCGCGCGGCTCCCTGGCGCGCTGGTCGGCAGGCGCGGTCAGTCAGGCAGCGGTCAGGCAGGCAGCAGTCAGCAGGCAGGCTAGCGGCGGCTGGCGGATCCAGGGAAAGACGGCCGCCTCCGATGGCTAGCGGACCGGAGGGCTATTCAGCCTTCAGCTTGCTAAAGCATATGCTTTAATAGTCAGGTGATGGATACCGATGACCCTCGGCTCGACGTCGTGTTCGCTGCGCTTGCGGATCCGACGCGAAGGGGCATTGTCCGTCGGCTGACACATGGCGAGGCGACCGTCGGCGAGCTCGCCGCGCCATACCGGATGAGTGTGCAGTCGATCTCGCAGCACTTGAAGGTGCTCGAGAGCGCGGGGTTGATCAGCCGTGGCCGGGTAAGGCAGACGAGGCCATGTCGGCTCGAGGCTGCGCCGTTGCAAGAGGCGGTGTCCTGGATCGAGGCGGCTCGACAAGTCTGGGCCGACCGGTTGGACCGACTAGATGCCCACCTGCAGCAGGCGCATCGCCCGTGATCGCCGACGAACTCGTCTACACGCGCATCCTTTCCGGCGCCCGGCCGTTCGTCTTCGCCTGCCTGACCGAGGCGCGGCACCTCGCCGCGTTCTGGGGTCCGGCCGGCACGACAACGCCGACGGACGGGATCGTCGTCGAACCCCGTCCCGGCGGACGATTCGAGACGCTGATTGTCAACGACGCGGACGGCAGCACCCATCACATGCGGGCGGTATTCGACGAGGTCGACCCGCCGCACACCCTGTCCTGGACCGAGCCTGACTCCGGGATGACGACCACGATCACCTTCACCGACACGGGTACCCACCGCACCGAGATCCGCATCCATCAACGCCACGTACCCGACGCCCGGCGCGGACCCGACGCCCAGAACGGATTCCAGAGCTCACTCGACCGCTTCGATCGCTACCTGAACACCGCCGAAACACCGCCGACTGAAAGAGGCACTTGATGGACCTGCACGCCTTGATCGGCGACTCCTTCACCCGACTCGCCGACTCCCTCGAACACCAGGCACCAGACGTCTGGGACCGGCCGTCGCTGTGCGCCGGCTGGCGAGTACGCGACGTCGTGGCGCATGTGACGATGCCGGCGCGGCTCACCGCCGAGCAGTTCGGCGCTGAACTCGCCGCGGTCGGCGGCGACTTCCAACTGTTGTCAGACACCATCGCCATCCGCGACGGCGACCTGCCCATCACCGAGCATCTGACCAACCTTCGCTCGCCACAACTCGCGGACTGGGAACCGCCCGGCGGGGGAGCGATCGGCGCGCTCAACCACGCGGTAGTGCACGGTCTCGACGTCACCAACGCGGTAAGCCTGCCGCGCGCCTGCACCGACGAGACCGCACGAGTCATCCTCGACAGCCTCACCACCGGAGGCGTCGCCGCCCGCTTCGATATCGACCTAACCAGCGTGCGACTCCAGGCCGACGACATCGACTGGAGCAGCGGATCAGGACGCGACGTCACCGCCCCCGCCGCAGAGATCATCTCCCTCGCCTGCCACCGCACCCTTCGCGACGGGCGGACCCTGAACTGCCAGTCGCCCGACACCACCGACCACCGAAGCGCCAGCCAGGCGTCGAGCCACGCGCCGTTGCAGTAGACGATCCGCTTGTCGGTCGATGAACGGTTCACGCGCTGGTCGGCAGGCAGCCGGTGAGGCAGGCAGCAGTCAGGCTAGCGGCGGCTGGCGGCGGGGACTGTCGGCCGGGCGGCAGCGTGGAAGACCATCAGCGCGAACAGCAGGAACGTGATCACGTGCACGCTGGTGCACCACAGGCAGATGTTGCCGATCTGGATGAGTTCCGCGTAGACCAGGTAGAGCACGAACAGCATGCCGACGACCACCGAGGCCAGCCGCAGCCGGGCGACCAGCGGGTGGGTCAGGCGCCAGCCCCATGGTGAGTTGATCGCCGTCATGAAGAGGTAGAACGCGAGTCCCAGGACGGCCACCGGGAAGATCCCGAAGACGACGGATTGCGAGCTGGTGGTAACGGCCTGGCAGTTGACCAGGCCCTTGTCCGAGCACGCCAGCGGCACTGAGGAGTAGTGCGCGACCGTCAGGTAAATGGAGACGCCGAGGCCGAGCAGCGACAACAGGAAAGTGACCAGCGTGAAGACCGTGGGCCTGGCCGCGTTGGCCGCCTTGCGCCCGGCCGGCGCCGCTGGCAGCTGCGCGCTGGCGGCGTCTGCGGCGCCGGGCCGCCCGGCAGTTGCAGCGGTACCGGCGGCGAGGCTGCTGGCGGTCCCCGGCCCCGGTGTCTTCCGGGCGGCTGCCTTCCGGGCGGCCGCCTGCCGCGGGGCCAGTTTCTGGCCTGCCCGCTGACGGGCAGGCGGTTGCCGGGCAGGCGGCTGACTGCGGCCTGCCTGCTGGCGGCCGTCCTGATCCCGGGCCGCGGGAGCGCGGCCGGACTGCCGCTTCTGACTGGCCATCAGAGTGACTTAGTGGCGGTCGTCACGCCTTTGGAGGTGCAGACACTGCCCGGCTGGCCGTTGGTCATCTTGCAGATGGCCGCGGTGATCATGTTCGCCACGCCGTCAGCGCCCTGCGCGACCGGGCTGGCCGGGTTGTGCAGCGCGGCCGCGACCTGCGCCCAGGTCATCCCGGCAAGGATGCCGGCGTCAAACAGCGGCGCCTTGATCACGTACTTGTCCCCGAAGTCGATGAACGGGTAGCTCTGCTGGGTGTACTTCGTCCACAAGGCCTGCTGCGCCGAAGTCGTACTCTGCAGCGGTGTCTTGGCTACCGTCTCGTTCTCTACCGGGGTGAAGGTCAGGTACTTGCTGGTGTAGCCGGACTGGTAAAACGTCAGCGTCGGCGTTTTCGGGTCGGTGTCGGTGCTGGAGGAGTGGCTGCCGCGCAGCGGGGTGGTGAAGGTGCCGAACCGGCTCAGCGCGACGGCCATGGACCAGCGCATCGCGGCGCAGTACGGGCAGAACTCGGCGCCGATGTACAGCATCTCCGGCTTGCCGGAGCTCGTCAGCGTGGCGTTGGAGCCCGCGGTGAACGGCGACGGGTTGTAGGTCAGGGCCGAACCGGTGCCGACCGCGTCCAGCGTGCTGGCGGGGACCGTGACGATGTCCTTCACCACGGTCGCGGGCAAGGCCGCGCCCGTTACCCCGCCGTCGGCCGACAAGGCGCTGCCTCGCGCCGTGGACCTGGTGTGGTCAGACGCCACCTTAATGAGGACAAATGCGAGTACGACCGCCAGCACGGCGCTCACCACCGCAGTGCCGATCGAGACCTGCCGGCGCCGGTCGGACCGCCGAGCGGCAGCCTGCTGCGCCGCGATGTTTTCTCTGGCGCTCATCCGCCGGTTCCGCTCTGCCTTGCCCATGTCCACCCTGTCGGTTGAGGCCCGCACGGCCGTCACGCCCGACCGCTCGCGCGGATTCCATGGTATGAGGCGGCGGGCAGCGGTGTTGCCGGTGCCAGGTAACCGCAGTTTCCTGAAGGCCGGCTGAACAGCGGCCGGAGTGCGGCTGAAAGCCCGGCGGCAGGGCAGGGAAATCCGCCGCCCGGCACTTATGTCAGGTTTAGTTGCGTTGCGCAATCCAGACTGGCTAAGGTCGGGGGCATGCTCGCCCTCCGAACCAAAAACAGCGCCAGGCTTGGCGCGCTCCTGATCACCTGCATCGGACTAGCTGCGGCCGGCTGCAGCAGCTCCTCCTCAGCGCCCGCAGCCGGGTCGTCGGCTTCGGCCGGCGCTTCCGCCGCGGCCGGCGGTTCCGCCACCGCCGCGGCTCCCTCGGCGAGCGGCAGCCCGGCAGCGTCCGGCGCCGCCAGCGTCGCTTACGCGGCGTCGCTGCTCTACCTGAACGAGAAGGTCATCGGGCCGGCCTTCACCAAGTCCACCGGCCTGAGCTACACCGGCCGGGCCGGCCCCTCCAGCGGGCTGGCGGCGGAAATCGCGTCCGGGCTGATCACGCCGAACGTCTTCGAGTCCGTCGGCGGGGACAACATCACGCCGCTGTTCCCCAAGTTCACCAGCTGGTACATCCAGTACGCCGAAACGTCGATCGTGCTGGCCTACAACACCAAGAGCAAGTACGCCAGCCAGTTCGCGGCCATCAGCAGCGGCAAGGAGCCGGTGCGGAACCTGTTCAGCCTGCTGGCGCAGCCCGGTTTCAAGCTCGGCCGGACCAACCCCAACACCGATCCGCAGGGCCGGGCATTCATTTACATGCTCGAGCTCGCCCAGGCGCAGTATCACCTGCCCGCGGACACTGTTTCCAAGATCCTCGGCGGCGTCCCGGCGGGCTCGGCGAACTCGCCGCAGATCTTCGAGGAGGCCGCGCTGCCGGCCCGGCTGCAGTCCGGCCAGCTGGACGCGGCCAGCGCCTACCAGGCCCAGGCAGCTCAGCTGCACCTGCACTACATCGTCCTGCCGCCGGGCATCAACCTCGGCGAAGGCTCGCTGGCCAGGCATTACCACACCGCGTCCATCACGATTACCGGCAACGTCATTAAGCACGGCTCGCCGCTGGTCGTCGACATCACCGCGATCGGGAAGGCCGGCCAGTCCGCGGCCGACGCCTTCATCGCCTACGTGCTGTCGCCCGGCGGCCTGGCGCTGCAGCGGCAGGCCGGCTACACGCTGGTCTCGCCCGCCGCCGTCGGCAATACCGCGGCGATCCCGGCGTCCATCCGCAATGAGCTGGGCTAGCCAGGCGCCCGCTGCCAGCGGCGCTGCCCGGCGTGACGACGCCGGGCAGCGCCCCCCCGGCCGGCCCGGCCGGGGGACGGCACGGACCGGCACCCTTCGTTTCGCGTCTGGTTTTATCTCGGTCGGCGGCGCGGCCGTCATCTGGATCGCGCTGCTCGGCCCGGTCATCGCCCTGGTCACCCATCTGTCTGCCGGCGCCATCGGGACCGCGCTCACGGCGCCGGGGTCGCTCGACCCGCTGGTGGTCTCGGTCGAGTCCGGGGCCGTCACGCTCGGCGTGCTGGTGCTTCTCGGTACCCCGCTGGCCTGGATGCTGGCCCGCGGCACGCTGCCCTTCCCGCGGGTATGGGAAGCGGGCGTGCTGTGCAGCCTGCTGCTGCCGCCGCTGGTGATCGGCCTGCTGCTGATCTTCATGACTGGCCCGTACACGCTGATCGGCGGCTGGCTGGCCGGCTTGCACCTGTCGGCGACCAACACGTTCCTTGCCCTGGTCATCGCCCAGGTGTATGAGTCCGCGCCGTATTACGTGCTCGGCGCGCAGGCGGCGTTCAGCGGCGTTGACCCGCGGCTGGAGCAGCAGGCCGCGCTGCTCGGCGACCGGCCGGCCCGGCTGCTGCGCCGGGTCACCCTGCCGCTGGCCGCGCCGGGTCTGGCGATGGCCCTGGCGGTGGCCTGGGCCCGGGCGATGGGAGCCTTCGGCGCGGTGATCATCGTGGCTTACCATCCGTACGGGCTGCCGCTGCAGATCTGGACCTCGCTGCAGGAAAACGGGCTGGCCGCAGCGCTGCCGTACGCGCTGATCCTGCTGGTCGTCGCGCTGCCGCTGCCGCTGGCCGCGTACATCTGGAGTGCCCGTGCTCGCGGCCGACTTCGAGCTTGACCGCAGGGACTTCGCCGTCCGCGCCGCCGTCTCGGTCGCGCCGGGGGAGCGGCTTGCCCTGTTCGGGCCGTCGGGCGCCGGCAAGACCACGCTGCTGGAAATCATCGCCGGCCTGGTCCGGCCGCGCAGCGGCAAGGTCGTGCTCGGCGGCCGGGTGCTGACCAGCACCGTCCCGCCGGTAGCGGCAGTGCCGCCGTGGCAGCGCCGGGTGGGCCTGCTGCGCCAGGACCCCGGCCTGTTCCCGCACCTGACGGCCGGCGGCAACCTGCGCTACGCGATCGCGCCGGACGCCGCGAGCGCGCAGGTTGCCGAGCTGGCGGCGGCGCTGGGCATCGGCGGCCTGCTCACGGTCATGCCCGCGCGGCTGTCCGGCGGCCAGGCGCACCGGGTCGCCCTCGGCCGGCTGCTGGCGGCGCCGTGCGACGCGCTGTTGCTGGACGAGCCGTACGCCGGGCTGGACGCGAGCCTGCGGCGGTCGCTGACGGACCTGGTCATCGGCCTCACCGCGCAGCGTCAGGTGCCGTCGATCCTGGTCACGCACGAGCTTGCGGACGCACAGGCGTTCGGTCACCGGCTGATGGTGCTGGACCAGGGGCAGCTCCTGCAGGACGCCGGCCCCGGTGAGGTGGTGCTGGCGCCGGCGTCCCGGCGGGTGGCCGAGCTGGTCGGCTACCTGGGCTTCATCCCGGTCCGGCGCGGGGATGCAGGTGCCGGCACCGGCGTCGGCACCGTGGCCGGACCTGGTGACCCGGCGCGGATCGTGGCGGGGATACACCCCGAGCGGGTGACAGCCGGGGCGCATCCGGACCGCGGCGTGGTGCTGACCGGGACCGTTACCGGCGGCCGCCCGGCCGGGGCCGGCTGGGAAACCGACCTGGACGTGGCCGGAACCGTGATTACCTGCCGGCTGCCGGCCCGGCCCGGCAGCGGCGAGCTGGCAGTCACCGCGCTCGACCCGCCGTGCTTCGGCCCGGACGGCTCGGCGCTGCCGCCCGGCAAGCGTCCGGCCGGCTGGCCGGTTCAGGTGCGCGCGTGACCGGCACTGGCGGCCCGGCCGGGACTGCCGGGACTGGCGGCCCGGCCGGGACTGGCGGCACTGGCGGGGCGCGGCTGCGGCTTGCCCGGCAGGCCAGGGGCTTCTCGCAGCAGCAGCTGGCAGGCATGGCCGGGGTGTCCCGGCAGGCGGTGTCAGCGGTCGAGTCCGGCCTGTCTGACCCGTCGCTGCGGGTCGCGCTCGCCCTGGCCGGGGCGCTGGGAGTGAGCGTCGAGGACATGTTCGGACCGGCGGCGCCAGGCCCGGCGGTGACCGCCAGGCCGCTGGCGCCGCTCGGCGAGGCCGGCTGCCGGGTGGCGCTGGCGCCGATGGGCGACGGGTTCGTCGCGCTGCCGCTGACCGGCCCCGCGGTTATCCGGGCCGGTTTCGGACCGGCCGGCGGCCTGGCCGCGGACGATCCGGCCGCGGACGGCCCGGACGGCCCGGCCGGCCAGGATCGTGCTGACGGCGGCCTGGCCGCAGCCGGCCCGGGGAGCCCGTCCGGCCGGGGCATGGCCGCCGCGTCCCGTTCGGTGCGGCCGATCGGTCCGCCGCGCCCGGCTCTGGTGGTAGCCGGATGCGACCCGGCGCTGCCGCTGCTGGAAATCCCGCTGAGCCTGCTGGACCCGCCGGTCGGATTCGCCTGGTGGCCCTGCAGCAGCAGCGCGGCTCTCGCCCTCGCTGCCGATGGCCTGGTGCATGCCGCCGGAGCGCACCTGCGCGGCCGCGCCGGTGAATACAACACCGGGCCGGCGGCGCAGCTGCTGCGCCGCGGCGCGGAAGTGATCGGGTTCAGCTCGTGGCGCGAGGGCCTGGTGCTACGGCCGGAGCTGGCCGGCCGGATCAGTAGTGTCGCCGACGCCGCCCGGGCGCGGCTGCGGCTGGTGAACCGGGAGCCCGGCGCCGAGGCCCGCCGGCTGCTGGACCGGGAACTGGCGGCGGCTGGCATCAGCCCCGGCCAGCTGCCGGGTTACGGCACCGCGGCAGCGGGTCACCTGCAGGTGGCGGCCGCGATCGCCGCCGGGCTGGCCGATGCGGGCGTCGCCAGCGAGCCGGCGGCGCTAGCCTACGGGCTGGCTTTCGTGCCGCTGGCCAGCGAGCGATTTGACCTGGTCATCCCCGCGGCGCAGGCCGAGTCACGCGAAGTCCAGGCACTGCGCAAAGTGCTGATGTCGCCCTGGCTGCTCGGCCAGCTGGCCAGTTTGCCCGGCTATGACCCGTCGCGCTGCGGGACGTCCGTCGCGACGCTGCGGCCGGCCGCAGCCGGGTAGCGGCCGCGCCGGGACGCCGCGGCGCCGGGCCGGCGCCGGGCAGCAGCGGCCGTTACGCTGTAAAAGAACGATCTTGCAAAAAAATGCCGCCCGCACTCAGCATGGCAGCATGAAGCTCCTGGTACTCGGTGGCACGCATCACGTCGGCCGGGCTGTCGTCGAAACCGCGCTGGGCCGCGGCGACCAGGTGACGACCCTGACCCGGGGCGCCAGCGGCCCGTCGGCGCCCGGCGCGAAGGCCCTGCACGCCGACCGCACGAACCTCGCGGCGCTCAGCGCGGTGCTGGCCGGCGGTAGCTGGGACGCCGTGATCGACACCTGGAGCGGGGCGCCGCGGGCAGTCCGGGACGCCGCGGGACTACTGGCAGACCGGGCCGGCCACTACGGCTACGTGTCCAGCCGCTCGGTCTACCAGTGGCCGATACCGCTGGGCCTGGACGAGAGCGCGCCGGTGGTTGCGGGCAGCGCCGACGCCGGCGACGAGGCCGACTACCCGGCGGCCAAACGGGGCGGTGAGCTGGCGGCGGTGGCGGCGTTCGGCGACCGGGCACTGCTGGCCAGGGCCGGGCTGATTCTCGGGCCGTATGAGGTCGTCGGCCGGATGCCGTGGTGGCTGCGGCGGATCGAGCGCGGCGGTGACGTGCTCGCACCCGGCCCGCCGGAGCGGCCGCTGCAATATGTCGACTGCCGGGACCTGGCCGGGTGGCTGCTGCAGGCGGCCGACAACGGCACTGGCGGCAGCTTCAACGTGACCAGCCGCCGCGGCCACGCGACCATGGCGACGCTGCTGGCCGCGGCCGTCGCCGTCACCGGGTCAGACGCCCGCCTGGTGTGGGTAGCGCCGGAGGTCATCGAAGCGGCGGGCATCGAGCCGTGGACGCAACTGCCCGTCTGGCTGCCGCCGGACGGCGAGGCGGCGGGCCTGCACGACGGCGACGTGTCTCGCGCCTACTCCTCCGGCCTGACGTGCCGGCCGGTGCTGGAGACGATCGCCGACACCTGGCGCTGGCTGCAGGCCGAAGGCGACCCGCAGATCTCGCATGCGCATGCGGCCCCCGGCCTGGACCCCGAGCGCGAACGGCAGGTGCTCGCGTCGCTCGCGCGCTGACAGAGGCCCGGCCGAAGTCCGGCTGAGGCCGCCGGGATAGCGGAGTCCGGCTGAGGCCGCCGGGATAGCCGGAGTCCGGCTGAGGCGGCGGGATAGCCGAAGTCCGGCTGGCCGCCGAGATAAGGGAATCCGCACCCGGCGGGAAGACAGCAGCCCGGCTGATTGGCCCGCCAAACTGGCGCGCAAATTGGCCCGGCTGATGCCTGGCGGTACGCAGCCCGGCGAGAGACAATCTGTCCGGGGACACGCCGGCGGCGCGATTACGGTACTGCCGGCGGGTTCGCCCGGTGAGGTGAACGTAATGACAACGCCCACAACGACGTGGACGCGGCTTAACCGGCGGCGCGGGCCGGACCGCAACCCCCTGCGCCGGCGCGCGGACGTGCTCGAGGCGTGGCTGGCGCCCGCTGCCGTCGTCGCATTCCTGCTGCTCGGGCCGGTGCTCGCGGCCGTCGTCAGCTTCTGGGTGCAGTCCGGGAATGCGGCGGTACGGCAGCAGAGCCGGTCCTGGCATCAGGTCCGGGCGGTACTGACGCAGGCGGCCCCCGGCCCGCTGCGCCCGATCCACGGCGACGACTCCTGGCTCGTCTGGACGCCCGCGCGGTGGACCGCGGCCGGCCGCGCCCGGCAGGCGCCGGTGCCGGCCGCGGCCGGCACCCCGGCGGGCGCCGCGGTGCCGGCCTGGATGGACCGAGCCGGTGACGTCCGGGCGCCCCCGCTGACGCCAGGGCAGACACGCGATGCTGTCGCCGCAGCCGGGCTGATCGCCGCGGCGCTGCTCGCCGTGGTCCTGGCGTGCCTGGCCCGGCTCGTCCGGCTGGCGCTCGACCGCCGCAGGCTAGCAGCCTGGGAGACCGCGTGGCAGGCGGTCGGCCCGCAGTGGCGGCCACCGCAGCTGCGCTGACCGCGATCCGGTCAGCGCCCTTTTGTTCCCCTTTCCGGGCGCGCGGCGTACGCTGCGGTTTAAGCGGGCGGCCGCTGGTCCGGGTAGCCGGAGAGGTGATCAGGCGTCAGGAGGAAACGGCGTGCGACGCATCTTCCGGGCAGGCGGCATTCCGGCGTTCGGGGCAGCGATCATCGGGCTGCTGGCATTGGTATCCCCGGCTGCGGGCGCGGTCCGGTCCCCGGCGGGGGCGCCGGTGGTGGCGCGCAGCCCGGTCACCGAGGTAAGCCGCGGCTGCGCGGGCCAGAACGCCGAGGTAGAGCAGGCTGCCGATCCCGTCCGCGGTTACGTCTACGAGGAGTGGATGGGCTGCAACAACGCCATCGCCTTCGCCCGCTCCGCCGACGGCGGGCTGCATTTCGCCGCGCCCGTCGTGCTGGCGAGGTCCGCCGGAGCCTGGGACCCGGCGGTCACGGTCGGTCCCGACGGCATCGTCTACGCGGCCTTTATGAACTCCACCGCGCATCACACGTTTCCGGTGGTCGAGACCTCCGTTGACCATGGCCGGACCTTCCCGCAGGTCTCGGAGCTGGAGGCCAGGAAGAGCGACAACTGGGGAGACCGCGACTTCATCGCGGTCGGCCCGCACGGCGCCGTCTACCTCACCTGGGATTACGGGCCGAGCGCCAGTGCCGTTACCTATATCTGCGCGAAGAACGGCAGCTGCGCGTTCGGGACGGGAGACCTCAACGCGGTCATCCAGAAATCGACCGACGGCGGCCGGACCTGGGGCCCGATCATTCACGTCAGCCCCGGCTTCCCGGCCAGCGGCGGCGACAGCGCGCCGCTCGTGGTCGAGCCCGGCGGCCGGCTCGACGTGCTGTACCAGGGCTACCACATCACCAGCAGGACGAAGTACACCATGACCCCGGCGCACTCCTACTTCACCTCGTCGGCGGACGGCGGGTCCACCTGGTCCAGGCCAGTGCGCATCGGCCCTGCCCGGCTGACGATGTCGCTGGCGGAATGGTGGATTGACGGGGACATCGCGGCCGACGCGGCCGGCAACCTGTACGCCACCTGGGACACGCAGGTGAACGGCCGCGATACCGGCTGGCTGTCCTACTCCACGAACCACGGCGCGACCTGGTCCGCGCTGCGGCGGGTAACCGCCGACCAGGACAACGCCACTCATATCGTGGAGGTGGCCGGCGGCGGCCGGGGCATCGCCTACGTCGGCTGGCTCGCGGACAACTCACCGCGCGGCTACGCCCAGTACCTGCGTCCGTTCTCCGTCGCCCGCGGCTGGCTGACCCCCCCGGTACGGGTGTCCGCCCAGTTCGGGAGCCCAGCGGTCTGGCCGGGTGACACCTTCGGCATCTCAGTGCTGCCGCGGCCCGGCGAGGATCCCCGGGCCGGCCGCTCAGCCGGCTCCGGGGGCTCAGCCGGCTGGGGTGACCGGCAGCAAGTGCTGCTCAGCTGGGGCAACGCGGTCAGCAAGCAGAAGAACCCGGACTCGCAGATTTTCGCCGCTACGGTGACGTTCCGGCTGGCCGGGCGCTGAGTCGCGCCCGGTGTCCCGTCGGCCGGCCGACGCCGGGTGTTCCAGCCGACCGCCACACGGGTGGCTGAGCCGGCCGGCGGCGGGCAGCCTTAGCCACCCGCATAACGCCGCTACCTAACGCCGCCCGCCTAACGCCGCCCCGTCCCGCCCCGCCCTGGCGCCAGCAGTGCCTGGTGCTAGCTCATCCCCAGCGTCTTGGGGGTGTTGATTTTGTCCGGTGCGATCTTCAGGATGATGCGGCCGTCCGGCCCGATCGGGTTCCGGTACTCGGTGCCCACGTACTGGTGGGAGAGCTTATCGATGTGCGCGCGGGCATCGGCGCCGTCGACCGTCTGCACGACCCGGCCGCGGATCTCGGCCCAGTCCCAGGGATTATCGGCGGAATGGATGAGCACCGTGATCCGGGGATCCCGGCGGAGGTTCTTCGCCCGCTGGCGCTGCGGCTCGGTGTTCACGAGCACATACTCGCCGTCGCTATCCACCCACGTCAGCAGCGCCTGCGGCTGCCCGTCGGGCATCAGCGTCACCACCGTAGCGAGGTTCTTGCCCTGCGCCAGGCGGACAGCGTCTTCGTCGAGCGGCATCGCTTGACTCCCTTGCGGATCAGATCGGGCCGGCTCTTCCTGCGGTGCGAACGGCAGCCCGGGGATGCCTACGCTACTCACTCACCGGGCCGCCGGTGCGCGCTGACGTTAACCTGGACGGCGTGCAGATAAGGGGGCGCCCGGCGGTGTGGGCGCGGCGCGCGATACTCGTGACCTTCTTGGCCGGGGCGGCCGTCATTCCCGTGCACCGCGCCGCCGCGCCGCCGAGCTGTCACCAGCGCCGCTGCGCGGCCGAGGGCTCAGTGCGGTGGACCCGCCCGCTGCCCGGCTCGTGGGTGACCGGCAGGGCCGCCGGCACCGTGCTGGCCGCGGGAGCGGCCTACGCGGCGGCTGGCCCGGACGTCGCCGTAGTCGGTTCCGGGCTGACCGTCCGCGGCTACGAGCTCAGGTCCGGCCGACTGCTGTGGACGGCCGGACTGGCAGTGCTGCGCGCGCTCGGCGCCGGGTCGGCGATCGTGTCCGTGCGCGCCTGGCCGGGCGTCGTGACCGCCGGCGTGTCCGGGGCGGCGGCGACCGCCGGCCCGGCCTCCCGGTCTGAGGTCGTGCTGTCGGCGCGCACCGGCGCGGTGATCCGGTCCTTCCCGGCGGCGCAGTACGGCGGCGCGGCCGCCGCGGACGCCGGGAGCACGGTCATCGTCGGGGCCAGTTCGGTCACCCGCTACGACAACGTCACCGGCCACCGCAGCTGGAGCCGTCCCACCGGCCCGGTCGCGCAGGCCTGGCGGCGCAGTGACGGCGAACTGTATGTCACGGTCGCGGCCGGCGGTTACCTGGGCACCGCGCCGGTCACCGCGCTGCGGCGGATCAACGTGCAGACCGGCGCCGAGGAAATCGTCCGGCCCCCCGGCGGCCGGTTCGCCGGCACCCTGAGCGGGGCGGCCGCCGGCGCCGTGTTCTTCTCCGGCGCGGCCGGACTGACGGCGTACAACGGCAGCACCGGCGAGCAGCTCTGGCAGCAGGCCGGCGCCGTGCCCGAGACCGTCGATACGGCGGCGCAGGCGCTGTACGTCAACCAGGGCGGCGTGCTTACCGGGATCAGCCCGCTGACCGGCGCGCGCCTGAAGAACGCCAGCATTAAGGGCGCATCGGCGTTCTACCAGGTGCGCGACGGTGTCGCGCTGGGGCTCGACCAGGGCGCACTGGGCGACGCCTACGGCTACAGCATGCCCAGGCACCGGGTCGTGTGGATGATTCCGGGTCTGCCCTGGCCGCATTATTTCGTTGACCTGTCCGGCATCGGCGGCAGCGAGGACCTGGCGAACGACACGGTCCTGCTCGCGATATGCGCACAGCTGGGCAGCACCGGACCGGCGCCCGCGGCCGGCCAGCCATGCAGCCGGCCGCAGCTGGTAGCCCTGCGCCGGTGACCGCGCGGTTGCCCCCTGGCCCCCGGGGAGCGGCCGCTGGTGAGCGGGGCCCCGGTGAGGCGGGGCCCCGGCGGTCAGCGGACGATGTCGATGGGAGTTCCGGGGGGTACCAGCCGCAGTTGCAGCAGATCGCGTTCGTGCAGCCGGACGCAGCCGTGCGAAATCCGGGCGCCGGCCCGGCCGATAGCCTGGTCGCTGCCCAGCGGCCCGTGGATGCCGATGACGGCGTCGCCGGAGTTCTGCCAGTTGGTAATCGACTCCGAGTGCGCGGACGTGACGATGATGAAGGCGCCGTAACCGGGATTAGGGCTCGGCGGCGCCTCGAGGAACGCGACGAAGTAATGCCCGGCCGGAGTCGGATCGGACGTGGTGCCGACGCCCGCAGGCGCCGACATGATCCGGCGGCCGTTCTTGTACAGGTCGAGGTGCGTGGACGCGAGATCAATCACGATCCGGTAAGGAGTGCTGCTCATCGTCAGGCCACTGGACGGCACCCAGGCGCGGGAGTTATTGGGGCGCTGCGCGAGACGGACCTCCGTCCAGCCGGGCCGGGTCGCGACGACCGGCAGCACCGACCGGGCCCCGTACCAGGTGGCAGGTACCTTCCCGGTCCGGTTGCCGTGCGGCCTGGCGAACCGGGCCGTTGCCGTCTGCAGTGCGGCGAGCGTGGTGCGGCCGGCCTGGGTGCCGGACGGCCCGGCCGCGGCGCCCGCGCCAGCCGGCCGACCCGGGGCGGCCGGCGAGCCATCGCAGCCAGCCGCGAGCAGCGTGACAGCGAGCGTGACGGCAGTCACGAGGGTGACGGCGGCTGCGGCGGGCCGGAACGGCTTGCCGGCGGAGGTTCTGATGGCTGAGCCCCTTTGCGGTCGAAGTAGCGGGAGGCCGACAGCCGGCTGCCAGCCGGTCATCGGCATGCGGCCAGGACAGAGCCGAATCCCGCTGATCGGATCGACGGCACCGGCAGCAACGCCATTAATGGGTATCCGTTGCCCAAAAAGCAGCATCGGCGCCCGCTATCCGGATCAGCCGGGAAATTGGCCGCGGTTGTTAAGTATGCGGTGACGGGATAATGAACTATTGCACCAGGCACTAAAATTACCCCCGAATTCAGCAGCTCACGGACTGGCGGGGACGGCGCGTAATCGGCGGCCCCGGCTAGCCCGTTCAGCAAGATAGCGGATAGGACGGCGGCCCGTACCGCTTCTACCAGGAGAAAGTTGTGCGCGGCCGGCGATAAGCCGGGTGATCAGGCCGGGTGATCAGGCGGCGCAGAGCCGAAACATCCTTTTTCGGCTGGATGGCCCGGAGCGGGCTCTAAGCGGCGGAGTAGGCGCTATGCGGGCTCCGGGCCGCAGCAAAGTTATTAATTCCCGGCCGGGTCGATGAAGGCCACGAGATAGGCGACGCCAAACGGATCGTCCTGGTAAAGGATGTCCGCTGACGGCCCGGTGTTGCTGCCTGTTGTGCTAGCTGGTGCCCGGCTGGTGTCATCGTCCAGAGCGCCGGCCATGACCTGCCAGCCGGGGCGGCCGGTTGCCATCAGCTCGCGGGCCAGGTCCTGGTCCACTGCCCGCAGCCGGGCGAAATCGCCGGCCGCGATGGCTGCCTGGACTTCGCGGTCAAACGCGAGCGCCCGCTCGTCGTAGTGCCCTGGTGCGCGCGGCGTGCGCCGGGCGCTGCCGTCGGCCAGGACCAGCAGCGCGGTTCGCTGACCGCTGTCGCGCAGCTGCCTGCCCAGCTGGACGCAGCTGGACGCCGGCTCGTCGTAGCCGACGGCCTGGAGTGCGCGCCGGCCCCGGTACCCGGCCTGATCCAGGAGCCAGGCACCGAGTCCCAGCGACAGCGGCAGCGCCGCCGTCCCGCCCGATCCGGCCAGCGGGGCCAGGCTGGCGACCTGCAGCCTGCTGGCCGCATCCCAGGTACCGGTGACGGCGGCAGGCCCGACGACGACGACCAGCTCCGGGTCGCCGCCGGCCAGCCGGCTGACAGCCGTCGCACAGGCGCGGCGCAGCTCCGGCAGCACCGGGTCGCTGCCGGTCAGCTCGCGGACAAGCGCGGGCGGCCACGGGCACAGTGCGGCGGCAGTGATCATTGACGGCAATCCTCCCGGCTCGGCGTGCCCGTATCCCGGGCTGACCTGGACGGCGGCCTGGCCGCCCGGTGCGGTCCGGCAGGTATCCCAGCCCCCGGATCTATCCCAGCCCCCGGATCGCGCGGGCCGGCGGACTGTCCCCCCGGATCGCCGAGACAACCTGAAGCACGTCGCGGGTCTCCCGGACCTGATGGGCGCGGAAGATACGCGCGCCTGCCCACGCGCAGACGGCGGTCGCGGCGAGCGTCCCCGCCAGGCGGTCATCGGGCGGCCGGTCAAGGGTTTCGCCGATGAAGTCCTTGTGCGAGACGGATACGAGTACCGGCCACCCTGTCGCGGCCATTTCCGGCAGCCGCCGGGTCACCTCCAGCGAGTGCCAGGTGTTCTTGCCGAAATCATGAGCGGGGTCGATCACGATCCGCGATTCCTCGACGCCAGCGGCGACAGCCTTCGCTGCCAGCCCGAGAGTCCTGGCCAGCACGTCGGCCATCACGTCGGCGTAGGCGACCCGGAACGGGCGGGTGCGCGGCAGCTGCGGGCCGGCGTGCGCGCACACCAGGCCGACACCGAATTCGGCCGCGACCTGCGCCAGCTTGCCGTCCCAGCCGCCCCAGGTGTCATTGATGAGATCAGCGCCCGCGGCGCAGGCCGCCGCGGCTACCTCGTGCCGCCAGGTATCGACGCTGATCGGCAGATCCGGGTACATCGCGCGCACGGCCGCGACGAACGGCACGATCCTGCGTATCTCCTCCGTGATGTCGACCGGGTCACCAGGCCGGGCCGGAACCCCGCCGATGTCGATGATGTCCGCCCCGGCCGCGACGATCGCGTGCACGCGTTCCATCGCCGCGCCGTCATCCCAGGTGGATCCCGGCTGGTAGAAGGAGTCGGGAGTACGGTTGAGTATGGCCAGCACGAGGAGCTGCCGTGGCCCGTAGCAGCGTTGTCCCAGTTTCAGGAGTCCGGTCTCGCCGGTCACGCCCGCATCGCCATCTAGTGCCGCTGATTCCCGGTGCTTGCCGAGTAGGGTGCCTGCTGAGTAGGTGCCCGCGCAGTACCTGCCCGCGCAGTGCCTGCCCGCACCGTACGTGCCTACTGGGCGCGGAGACGACCCGCCTGCCCGGCCGCCGTGACCGGGCCGGATCAGGTTATCCGACGGACCAGCGCGGCCGGCGGCCGAGTTAAGGAGCCAGATCTCATGCCCCGTCATCCTGCGCCCGCCCGCCCGACTCTGCCCGCGCCCGCGGACGTGGCGGACGCAATACTGGAGGCGACGGTGGTCGGGAGCTTCTCCCGGGCCGGGCTGGAGATCCGCAGCCGCCTGCTGCCGCAGTTCACCGCGGACCTTCAGCCGCCGCGTCCCGGCCGGGTGGCCGTCATCACCGGCGCGACGTCCGGGCTAGGCCTGGCCGCGGCCAGCAGCCTGGCGGCCCGCGGCATGAACGTCCACTTCCTAGCCCGAAGCGAGCTGAAGGCCCGCACGGCGCAGCAGGCCATCGCGTCAGCTGCGACGGCGGGCGCCGCCGTGACCTTCACTATCGCGGACGTGGAGGACCTGGCGTCGGTGCGGCGGTTCGGCGCGGACACCGCCGCGGCCTACCCGCGCGTCGACGTGCTGATCCACTGCGCGGGCGCCATGCACGAGGAATACCAGCTGGCTGCCGGCGGCACCGAGCGCACCGTGACGGGCCATGTGCTGGCCCCGTTCTTGCTGACGAGCATGCTGCTGCCCGCGTTGACGGCCGCCCGGGGCGCCCGCGTGATCACCGTCTCCTCCGGCGGGATGTACGCCCAGCGACTGGACCTGACGGCCCTGGCGGCGCCTGATCCCGCCGCCTACCGCGGCGCCGTCGCCTACGCGCGGGCCAAGAGGGCCCAGGTCACGCTGAACCGGGAGTGGGCCCTGCGGCTGCGCGGCCGCGGGATCACTTTCTGCGCGATGCACCCCGGCTGGGCCGATACGCCGGGGATCGTCGCCTCGCTGCCGCGTTTCCACCAGCTTATGAAGCCGGTCCTGCGGTCGCCGGAGCAGGGTGCCGACACCATCGTGTGGCTGGCCACCGCGCCCGCGGCGGAGCTGCCCAGCGGGAAGTTCTGGCATGACCGGCGGCCGCGCGCCGAGTACTGGCTGCCGTGGACCCGGGAGGCCGCCGCGGTTCCCGGCGCGGTCTGGGACTGGGCGGCCGCGCAGACCGGCGTCGAGCCTGCCGGTCACGCCAGCTCCGCCGCGCCCAGATAGCCGGCCAGCATCGCCTCGGCGACCTGCCGGACGGCGTCATCCGGCGGCAGGAACCGGGGATCGTGCAGGCTCGGCGGGCCGCCGGTGCCGACGAACAGCATCAGGGTCGGCGCGACAGCCGCGTAACGGGAGAAGTCGTCGGCGCCGCAGGACCGGAACGCGGTGTCGACCGTGAAACCAGCTTCCCGCAGCCATGGCCGGCTCGCCATCGCCAGCGCCTCGTCGTTGACGAGCACCGGCTCGCCGGCGCTGATCGTCACGGTGCCGCGGCAGCCGTGCGCGCGGCTGGTGTGCTCGACGATCTCACGCAGCGCCGCGTGCACGCCCGGCTGGTCCGCCGGCGCCAGCACCCGCAGCGTGCCGCTGGCGGTGGCGGCCGGCGGGATGACATTGGGTGCGCGGCCGGCCTGCAGTGAGCCGACCGAGACAACCACTGAGTGCAGCGGGTCGGTGCGGCGGCTGACGATCTGCTGCAGCGCGACGACCGTCTGGCACAGCGCGAGGACGGGATCAGCCGCCAGCTGCGGGTAGCCGGCATGGCCGCCGGCGCCCGTGACCTGAATCTCGAAGTCGTCCGCGGCCGCGTTGACGGTACCTGCCGTGGCCCCGGCCGTCCCGGCGGCCAGCTGATGCTGCAGGTGAACGCCGATGACCGCGCGCGGCTGCTGCCCGGTGAAGGCCGCGGCCGCGACGATATCCTGTGCGCCGGACGGGAACGCTTCCTCGCGCGGCTGCAGCACGGCGAGCAGCGCGGCCGGAAACCCAGCCTGCCGGTCCGCGCCGGCCGCCCGGAAGGCGCGGCCGAGCGCCACGAGCGCCGTCAGGTGCACGTCATGGCCGCACGCGTGCATCGCGCCGGTGCGCGACGCCCACGGGACGCCGGTTTCCTCGGTGATCGGCAGCGCGTCAAGCTCCGCCCGGATCGCCACGCACGGGCCGGCCGCGGTACCGATCCGCACGATCCGGCCGGTGCCGCCGACCGGCGGTGCCGACCCGGCACCGAGCGCCGCGGCCACGGTCGCCGCGGTCCGCTGCTCGGCGCCGGACAGCTCGGCCGCGGCGTGCAGCTCGCGCCGCAAGGTGACGGCCGCGGGCAGCTCGCGGCGCAGCGCGGACCGCAGCGCTGCGGCCAGGTCCGCGCTGACCGCAGCGCTGCGGCCAGGTCCGCGCTGACCCTGCCGCTCACCGGGCAGCCGATCCGGCAGCATCCGAGCCGGCAGCAGCCGGGTCCGGAGGGGCCGGCTCCGGACCGGCCGGGTCCGTGATCTCCGGGTCCGCAGGGGAGCCGCCATCGGGCCAGCCTGGCGCCAGTGAGCGCGGTACTCCCGGCAGTACCGTCTCGAAATAGGACCGGGCCGCCTCGGTCGTGCCGACATCCCGGCTCGCCTGCTCTGACTGGTACCAGCGATGCTCCAGAATCTCGTGAAAGATCTCCGCGTGCGGCAGCCGCCCTGCCAGCGCCGGCGGCGTGGCCGCCAGCACGGCGTCATACACCTCGTGCATCCAGCGGCTGGCGGCCGCGACGTCTGACACGTGGCCGCCTTCTTTCTGCTCCAGGTACCCGCGGAAGCTGGCGATGTCGTTGAGCAGGCGGCGAGCCTGATTCTCGGTGGCGTCGATGCCCGTGCGCCAGTACAGCTGGCGATGGTGATGGCCCGGCTCAGCCACCCGGGTACGCACCCGCAGCCGGCTCCCCGCACCCGAGGTGACCAGCTCGACCTCCTCAGCGTCGAAGCCCAGCTCGTTCAGCCGGCGCAGCCGGTCCGCGATCTTGTATCGCTGGTCCGCCGGGCGCAGTGTCTCCTCCCGGTTCAGCTCCTCCCACAGCCGCTGGTAGCGGCGGGGGAGCTCGTCCGCTACCGCCACCGGGTCCACCTCGTCGGGCAGCAGCTGGCCGGCCTGCAGGTCCATCAGCTCGCCGCCGACGCGCTCCCAGGCGAGTTCCAGATCCCAGTTCCGCTGCCCGGCGCTGAGAGCCGGATGCTGCTCGCTGGTCTCCGCGTCCACCAGGCATGCTTCGAGGGCGCCCGCGTCGAGCCGGAACAGAGCGTTCGACAACGAGCAGTCGCCCCAGAAGAACCCGGCGGAGTGCAGCCGGACCAGCAGCTCGACCAGCGCGTCGAGCAGCCGGTCGGCCGGCGGCCCGCCACGCGGGCTGGAGAACAGCGCCCGGTAGGTGGTGGAGTACTCCAGGTAGCGGGTGACCAGCATCGCGTCGGCGTCCCGGCCGCGGTCGACAACGATGCCCACCACGTCGACAGCCGGGACGCTTGACTTGCCCAGCGCCCGCAGCAGCCGGTATTCCCGCCGGGCCAGGAACTCGGGCAGCGACTTGACCGCGTACAGCACGTCGTTATCGGCGATGAAGCGGACGACGTGCCGGGAGATTCCCCGCAGCGGGACCTGCACCAGCCGGTCATCCTGCCAGTCCGCGAGCGGCTCCGCCCAGGGCAGCGTCAGCAGCCCGGCCGACTCGTCCGCAGGGGGACTAAAGACGAACCGCATCAGCGCCGCCCGGCGCCCGTCAGGCCGGCCTCCGCGCGGTCCGCGGGCCGGCGGCAGCGACGCCCCGGACTGCCAGTGTCATCTGTACCATCAGTGTCAGCTGTGCCATCCCGCTCATGCTAGTTCCAGCCCGAATCGCCAGCGGACCGGCCGAGACGGCAGGTGGCGGGAGAGTCATCGCGGGGCTATATTTTCGGCGCTATGTTTAGTACTTTACGATGCGGCATATACCCGGGCGGTGCTCTTGCCCGCCGCGCAGCTAGGAGACGACAGATGCCCGATAGCAACCCGCAGCGCTCGACCGGGGCGGATCACTCGGTGGAGCAGCCAGCCGCAGATCACTCGCGCAGCGGCGCGAGTATCGACGAGGCCATCGAGACGGCGCAGGCCGGCAGCCGGGTGGAGGGTACGCACACCACCGCGCAGCAGGCCGACCAGTCCGAAGAGCGCGCCGCGGAGATCCGCGACTATCACGCCGAGGCCGAGAGCGGCCCCGGCGCGCCGGCCGGCCCCCCGCCCGTGGCAGAGCGCGGGCCGTCGCCGACCGAGAGCGGCTCCGGCGGCGCGCAGAACATCATGGGCGCCCGCATCTCTGATCGCGTGTCTGCCGGCGAGCCGGTGCCGGACGGGGCGCCGTTCGATAACGCCCCGAGCGCCGAGGCCGAGTAGCGGCCTGGCGCCCGGCCGGGCTCGGCGGTTCTGGCGGTGCGGCTGGGGCTGATCTTGGCTGCGGTCGCGTCCAGCTGCGTCAGGTAAACGGGTACAGTGCCGAGATGACGGAAGTGCCCGGCCGTCCCGCTCACGAGCCGCCGTGGCGCGCCTTCGCTAGGGAGCGTAATGTCAGCCAGTCCCACTGCCCCGGTCACCGGGCCCGCAGCCGGGTCCTACCGGGTCGACCCGGAGCGGACCACGATCAGCCTGGCGACCAGGCACATGTTCGGAACCGGGAAAGTGACCGCGACCTTCGCGCTGCGCGAGGCCACGCTGACCGTGGGCGAGCCGGCTACGGCTACCACGCTGCATGCGGTCATCGACGCTGCGAGCTTTGCCAGCGGTAACCCCACCCGCGACAGTCACGTCCGTCAGCCCAAGTTCCTGCACGTCACCGAGTTCCCTGACATTACCGTCGAGGCCCGGTCGGCAGCTCAGGACGGCGGGACATGGGTCGTGCCGGCGACCATCACCGCCCGCGGCGCCGCCGCGCCGGCGACCATCACCGTCGACGCCGCCGACACGACCGGCGCCGGTGCCGTGACGCTGCGCGGAAGCGTCCGCGTCGACCGCTACGCGCACGGCATGACCGCCGTCAAGGGCATGGCAGGCCGGTGGATGGACCTCGCCATCACCGCGTCCGCCACCCGCATCTGACCGATCGGCGGCTCGCGGGTTCCGGAGTCTGACGCCCGCTAGCCCGGCGCGTAGCGACCGCAGTCTTTGCCGCACTGGGCCTCATCGGCCTCATCGGCCGCATAGGCGACGACCGCGCGGACGCTGTGACCCGCGGCTGGCGCCTGGTTCGTAGTCTTGGCGGTATGACTAGCGCGGCGAGCTTGTTCCGGTTCGATAATTCCTACGCCCGCGACGTGCCCGGCCTGTCCGTGCCGTGGGTGGCTGCCCCGGCGCCCGCCGCCGAGCTGCTCATGCTTAACGAGGAGCTGGCGCTCGAGCTGGGCGCCGATCCCGCGGCGCTGCGGGAGCCCGCGGGCGTCGCGCTGCTGGCGGGGCAGGCCCCTGCGGGAGTCACGACGGTGGCTCAGGCCTACGCCGGCCACCAGTTCGGTACATTCGTGCCCCGGCTCGGGGACGGCCGGGCGCTGCTGCTCGGCGAGGTGATCGACCTGCAGGGTCGCCGCCGCGACCTGCACATCAAGGGGTCTGGGCGGACCCCGTTCGCGCGCGGCGGCGACGGCAAGGCCGCGGTAGGGCCGATGCTGCGCGAGTACCTGATCGGCGAGGCGATGAACGGCCTGGGCATTCCCACCACCCGGGGGCTCGCGGTGGTCGCCACCGGCGAGCGGGTGCTTCGGGAGCGGGCACTGCCGGGCGCGGTGCTCAGCCGGGTCGCCGCGAGCCACCTGCGCGTCGGCACCTTCCAGTACGCTGCCGCGTCCGGCGACCGTGACCTGCTGCGCGCGCTCGCCGACTACGCCATCGACCGTCACTACCCGGCGGCCGCGGACGCCCCGAACCGCTACCTCGACCTGTACCGGCGCGTGACCGCGGCGCAGGCGTCGCTGGTGAGCCGGTGGATGCTGACCGGGTTCGTGCACGGGGTCATGAACACCGACAACACGACGATCTCCGGCGAGACCATCGACTACGGCCCGTGCGCGTTCATGGACGCCTACGATCCGGCCACGGTGTTCAGCTCCATCGACCATGCAGGCCGCTACGCCTACGGCAGCCAGCCGGCGATCACGCAGTGGAACCTGGCCCGGCTGGCCGAGACCCTCCTGCCCCTGATCGACGAGAACGCCGCGGCTGCGGTCGAGGCGGCCACCGAGGTGCTGAGCGGGTTCGCCGGCGCCTACGACCGGCACTACGCCGAGGGCATGGCCGCCAAGCTCGGGCTCGGCGCGCCGGACCGGGAGCTGGCGACGGACCTCCTGGAGCTGATGCGCGCGCAGAAGGTCGACTTCACCCGGTTCTTCCGCGCGCTGTCCGCCGGCACCGCGCGAACGCTGTTCCCCGAGCCGGAGTCCTTCGACGCGTGGGCCGGCCGCCGGCAGGCGCTGCTGCCAGCAGACCGGGCCGCGGTGGCCGCAGCGATGGACCGGGTCAACCCCGTGTACATCCCGCGCAACCACCGAGTCGAGGAGGCGCTGGCGAAGGCGGCCACTGGCGAGATGGAGCCGTTCCAGCGCCTCCTCGACGTGGTGTCCCGGCCTTTCGAGGAGCGGCCTGGCCTGGACGGTTACACCGGCCCGGCGCCTGCGGGCTGCGGGCCGCACGTCACCTACTGCGGTACCTGAGCACGGGTTGCCGGGCGCCCCGTATAGAGCCGGGCAAGCTACAGCCGCTCGGGTGCTGAGACACCGAGCGTGCGAAGGCCATTAGCCAAGACGATCCGCGTTGCTTCGGCCAGCCACAATCGTGCCCGGCCGGCATCATCGATGTCAGCGTTGTCACGCGGAAGGACGCGGCAGGCGTCGTAGAACCGGTGATACATGCCAGCGAGATCTTCGAGGCAGGTTCGGGCCCCCGGCTCGCCCCGGAGAACCTCACCGCGCGGCGGGCAGTGAGGGCGAACGGGTAGAAGATCGTCTGCCGCCAGGCACCGGTGTCCGGCTCGGTCCTGATGGGCGCGATCACGTTGGCCAGGACAAAGGAAGTGCCGCCGGGACGTTCAGATCATGATGACCCGGACATCGGGCATGGCGTCATAGTCAGCATCCTGCGTCACAATCGGGACGCCGTGCGCGATTGCGGTAGCAGCGATCCAGCTGTCGTTGAGCGGCGCTTTGCGGCCCGCTGAGCGGAGGCGCGAGATCAGCAGCGCCCAGGCGTCAGACACTGCCTCGTCCACGGCGAGCGCCGCAAATTGCTGAGCGAGCTGATAAGTCGACAGCCGCCGCGAAGCAGATTCCGCATCACGAGCTTGGAGCACCCCCAGCCGCAGTTCACCTAGCGTGATCGCGGAAACGGCCCATTCGAAATCCGTGAACCGGGCAACGTCGAATCGCGCGGCCTCAATGCCGATGAAGACCGAGGTGTCGGCCAGCGCCCGCTGAGACGTCACCACGGGACATCATCGGTCGACTCAGTCAGCGTGGCCCGCAGTTCCTCAGCCAGGCCGGTCGTATCCGCGCCCAGCCGCGCGAGCGCGCCGCCGATCTCGGCCGCGGGTAGCCACCGGCTCCGCCGCGAGAGCGGGATGATCTTTGCCACCGGGCGATTGTCCCTGAGGATCTCCAGTTCCTCTCCCGCCTCCACGCGTCGCAGGACTTCGGCAGTGTGGTTCCGCAGATCGCGGGCGGGGATAGCAGCCATGACACCAGTGTAGCCATTGCGCGACACCCGTAGCAAGGCGCTAGCGCCTCCGTCCGGTCGTTCGCTTCGTGGAGACAAGGCTAATGGAGTAATAAAAGCTCAAGACAGCCATCTGGTGGTGCCAAGCAAGGGGTGCCAGCAGGAACTTGGCGATCTTGGCTCTGTCCAGCCTGCGTAAGCGTCCCGGCTCCGGCGCGATGCTGCTCGAATAGTGATCATCACTTCTCGTCTGTTTTCGCACGGAGTGGAGCCGCTGTGTCTACCTGCTTCCATGCTGGGACGATCACCGGGCAGAGCGTGACGAGGAAATACGCGCCGCCCGCCGTCAGCAATGCCGGTACCAGGCCGGCCGAGTCGGTGAGGAGGCCCGCCGCGAGGCTGCCCAGGGGGGCGATCATAAGCGCCGAGGCGGTCGTCACGCTCAGCACTCTGCTGCGCAGACCCTCGGGCGCAATCTCGTATATTGCCGTGGCCACGATGGGGTTGATTACCCCGCAGGCCAGTCCCTCGATCGTCATCATGATGGCCAACGGCGTCACCGTGCCGGTCATGGCAGCGACGAGAAAGCGGGGAGCTCCGACGATGAGGAACGCCCCCGCGTATAACGGCCAGCGCCGGAAGCGGCTGGCCACCGTCCCGTATATCAGCGCCCCGGCCAGTGCCCCAGCGGAGAAGAGGGCCTCCACCAGGCCCAGGGCGGGCGCGCCGCCGAGGCTGCTACGCACGTGGACCGGAAGGAGCACGGCGTTCCAGCCCTGATCCAGGCCCTGGGCGAGCATTGTGACCAGGCAGATGCCCAGGAGCAACGGCGATGCCCGCACGTACCGCAAGCCCTCGCCCAGCGCGCGGCGGTAGGCCCGTGGCGCTGGCTGCCTGACCCGAGGCAGGGATTGGGCTGCTGGCAGATTGCGCAGTCCGGATGCGATGAGCACCGCGGAAGCCGCGAACGTCGCGGCGTCCAGGATCAGGACGTGATCAGCGCCCAGGACCGCGATCAGAACGCCGCCGGCGCCCGAGCCGATCATGCCCGCGCAGCGTGATGCGCCATCGTAGAAGCCAGCGGCCCGGGTCAAAGGCACTCCGGCGCGCCGGGCAAGCGCGGGGAGCAGCACCCCGCGCGCGGTATCACCCGGTGCGTGGAACAGCCCGGTGACCGCCATCAGCGCGCACAGCATCCAGAACCGCAGCATCCCGGCGAACTGGAGCAGCGGGGCTGAGCCGACGGCGATGCCGCAGACCAGGTCTGACACGATGCTGACCCGGCGTCGCCCTAAACGGTCGACGACTGGACCGGCCGCCAGGGCCGACACGGCGACGGGCAGCATCGTGCAGAACGCGACGACTCCGGCGTCTCTTGCACTCCCAGTGGTCTGCAGCACAAACCACGGCACGCCCATCAGCGTGAGTGCATTGCCGGTGATCGAGATGACATTCGCGGCTAGCAGAGCGGCCAGCGGGCGCCGGTCGGCCCTGGTCAAGACTGGTTCCACGGGAGGGCAGGCATCAGGCCAGTCATCCTGGCACCCGGGCAGTGCCCAACGCACTGCAATTTCCTGCGTGACAACCAAGCGCTCGAATACGAGTCCTGAACTGGGCACTTTTGCTAGAGGTGACCTGCATCCAAGCGCTTCCGGACGGCCTCGGCAAGCTCCTCGGCTGAAACGGACTCGCCGCGGGCCAGCTCGGCGTCCGAGGATGCCAGGCGTTGCATTGTTTCGTCATCGCGCCGGATCGCAAGGGTTTCCTCTAGCTGCTCCAGGTCTTCGGGCAGTACGGTCATAGTCAAAACTATGACCAGAGGTAGCCGCCAGGTCAAAAGGGTGCCTGTGCGACAGGCGCGCCACGGCCTACGTTCCCCGGTCGCTTGTGGACCCAGCTCGACCGGTGTTTGACGCTCCGCTGGAGCCCAGGGCAGGATTGACCGCATGAGTGAGCACATGATCGCGCTGGTGACCGGCGCGAATAAGGGCATCGGGTACGAAATCGTGGCTGGCCTAGGCGCCCTCGGCTGGAGGGTCGGTGTCGGCGCCCGGGATGAACAGCGCCGCGAGGACGCTGTGGCGAAACTGCGCGCGGCCGGAGCCGACGCGTTCGGCGTTCCGCTCGACGTAACCGACGACGCGAGCGTGGCCGCCGCCGTCGGCCTGATCAAGGAGCGCGCCGGGCGCCTCGACGTGCTCGTCAACAACGCCGGGATAACCGGCGGCGCGCCGCAGACGCCCACTGCGGTCGACCCCGCGACAGTGCGGGCGGCAGTTGAGACGAACGTGATCGGCGTCATCCGCGTCACCAACGCCATGCTCCCGTTGCTGCGCCGCTCGGCGTCGCCGCGGATCGTGAACATGTCCAGCAGCGTCGGCTCACTCACCCTGCAGACCACTCCGGGCGCCGAGACGGGCCCGATTGCCGTCGCTTACTCGCCGTCGAAGACGTTCCTCAATGCTGTCACCGTTCAGTACGCCAGGGAGCTGCACGACACGAATATTCTGATCAACGCAGCCTGCCCCGGTTATACCGCGACTGACCTCAACGGCTTCCGCGGCGTCCGCACCCCGCAGCAAGGCGCGGCGATCGCGATCCGACTCGCGACCCTGCCTGACGACGGCCCGACCGGCGGGTTCTTCGACGACGGAGGGGCAGTGCCCTGGTGACGTACTCGGCGGCCCATTACCCGCCGCGTGCGGCGGGCCGCCCGTGACCCGGCGGGCGTATCGGAGACCGGAATCTACATAGTCATGAGGCCGGCGTCCCGGTCGCCATCTCGCTAAGCCAGCAACAGTGCGTGTCCTTTCCGCGCTTTCCCTGCTCAGCGGGGTTGCTACCCGCCTGGTGGACTCAGCGGGGCCGCCCGCCGTGCCGCGGCCCGATGCCCGTCCGCGACTACCGGTCGTTCTTGGTGGCCCCGGCAGGATGGGTCACGGCAGGGTGACGCGGGCGATGGCACCGGTGCCGGTCTCCGTCACCCAGACGGTGCGTCCCGGCCCCGCCGCGATGCCGTCTGGATTGCTCCCTGCCGCTGGCAGGGCGAGCTCGCTGACGGTGCCATCGGGCGCAACGCGGCCGATGAAGCCTGCCTGCTCGCTGAACCACGCGCTGCCGCCCAGGCCCGCCGCGATGTCGCTGAGCCCGCTGTAGGGCGCCCCATCGCCGAGCAGCCGCAGCCGGCCAGCCGGGCTCAGCTCACCGACCTGGCTGGTTCCGAAATCGGCAAGCCATACTGTCCCGGCCGGGCCGGTGGCGAGCGCGTCAATGTTGCTCCGGCCGCTCGCCAGCGTCAGCGCCGGAGCCGGGCTGCCCGATCCGGCGCGCAGCTGCAGCAGCTGGCGTGAGTACTCGAAATAGCCGGTGAGCTCGCTGAACCAGATCTTCGCCTGGTCCGACCGGGTGATCGCGAATGGGATGCCGCCGCTGGGGGGCGCTCGAATCCGGGTAACAGTCCCCGCCCCGGTAATCCGGTCGATGAAGCCGGCTGCATCAGCCACCCACGCCGGCCCGGCCGGGCCGCTGCCGGTGATTCCTGCGCCGCCGTAACTAGGCTGCGGCAGCTGGATCTCGGTCACCTGCCCGTGGCTGGTGACGCGTCCGATCTTGGTGGTGCGGTACTCGGTAAACCACATCGATCCGCCGGGGCCCGCCGCGATCTCGTAGGGCCCGGCGCCTGGCGTGGGCACCCGGAACTCGGTGATAGCCCCGGACGGGCTGATCCGCCCGATCTTGTCGCCGTGGAACTCGGTAAACCACATGGATCCGCCGGGGCCAGCAGCGATGTCGAAGGGCTCGGCGCCTGGCGTCGGCAGGTGGAACTGTCGCAGCGACCGGATCGCCGGCCGGGGCGCGGTGAGCACGGGCACCACCGCAGTCGGCCCAGGCGCCCAGGCCGGGGGCGCACCCCGCAGCGGGTGCGCGGCGAAGAACCTGAGGATGAGGCTGTCACCCGCGGCTACCCCGATAGCGCCGAACCAGGTGTGGCCGCCGGTCGCGAGCCGGTAGCCGGTGATGCTCCCGCCACCGGGACAAGGCCCCCAGCTCTGCCCGGTGATCTGCCGCAAGCCCGTCAGCGGGCGCGGACCACCACGGCATCCATCGCGGCGCGCCCATGCCTGCAGCCAGGCCGGGATGGCCGGGGCGTAGTAGTCGGGCGAGCCACGGGACGGAACTCCCGCGTACGGGGCTACCGGTTCAGTCAGCACGTGCACGTTGATAATCGCGGCGGGGCGGGTCGGACGGCAACCGCCGGGAATCTGGAAGAACACTCCCTCGACCGGCGCGAAGGCCGCGATCCGGCCGGCCAGCACGCACGCGAGGTAGCCGGTCATGCTGGCGCCGTTGGACATCCCGGTGGCCGCGATCCGGGTGGGGTCGACGCAGTAACTGGCCTGCAGCGCCGTGAGCACGTCGCTGATGTACAGACCGTCATCTATCCCGTTCGCCCACGGGTCATGCGGCCCGCTGGCATCCCAGCCCTGGGGGCCCCGGCCGTGGTTCTGGATCATGCCCTGCGGGTAGGCGACCAGGAATCCCTGCCGGTCAGCCAGCGCGGACAGGCCAGAGCCGTGCTCCATGCCGAGGCTGGTCCCGCCGCTGCCGTGAAAGGCAAGCACCAGCGGCGTGCGGTGGCCGGCTACGTACTGCGCGGGAACGTGCAGCCACAAGGTGCGCCGGCGGGCACCAGCCGCACTTGCGGGCGGAACCGCGACTGTCAGCCGCGCGGTGCTGCCGGGCCGGACCGCCGGTCGGCGGCCGCATCCGGTTGAAGCGACCGGCTCATCTACTAGCCGGCCAGCCGACGCGGGCAGCGTCCCGGTCGCCGGGGCAGCCTGCCCTGGCTTCCGGGATTCCTGGCTGGCCGGGTGGGCCCCGGTGCAGCCGGCCAGGGCAAGGCCGCCGCCGGCCAGCAGCACGACAGCCAGCCGGTAGCGCCGGGCCTGCGCCCACCGGGCAAACCCGCCGTGCCCCCTGCAGTTCCGGCCGGCCTGAATGGATCCCACGATATACGGCGTGTGAACTGTGGCCTAGTCCTGCGGTTCGCGGCCAGGGCGTCGGCCTCGCGTCAGAATTGCGCTGCGGCAACGCGCCCATTGCAACCTGGTGGGCGAGTGGCTGGCTCGCGGGACCCGCACGGAACAGAGCAGGGCAATCCACCGCGGCCAGCAAGTGGTCGAGTCGTTCCACTGGATCCGCGACGATCTTGACGCAAGATCACACCGCGGTCTCGCCTGGCTCCGGACAGCAAGCCATGGCCACTCTCGGAAATCGCTTGCACCGGCCATTCGCTGCCCTGTGCCCGCAGACCTCTCTAAAATATTCTAAACGCCCCTTGTGCGTGCTCGTGGCTTAGGATCTAACTCCGGTAGAATAATTGCCCTAAGCCATAATGGCATCGACTGTTTCACGATCGGAAAGGGAGAGCAAGTGCAGGATCAGTTCATCTATACCAGCGACGATGTACTGCGCATGCTTGACGTTATGTTGGCGGGCAGAGACGGTTCCTGGTGGAACAGGTTCTTCGCAGACCGCAGCAAACCATGCCCGTTCGTCGTCGAGTGGCCTGACGAGAACCTCGTTGAGTGGTGCAGCAATGGAATTCTCACTCCGGGACGTGCGCTCGAGCTGGGATGCGGACACGGGCGGAACGCTACCTACCTGGCACGCCAGGGATACAGCGAGGGTTATCAGAAACTCCCCAATGCAGGCTTTTCCGGTTTGCTATCTAATTGTTATTAAGAATACTGAATCCTGGCACGGCGCGCCTGAAGGGCAACGGCTCCCCGCATCGGTAGAAAGGAGGTACTAGCCAAACTCTCAGCCGATGGAGGAACCGTTGCGTCATCATCGTACCTTGGGACTGGATGCCAGACAACTCAAAGAGCTGGAGAGGCGCATTGAGGCCCTCATGCCCGGTCCCTGGAATAGGGGAACCGGGCGGCC
>JAABUX010000724.1_pt1 | contig 54184 bp, 52 predicted proteins | sample 5561851 | NCBI WGS metagenome assembly JAABUX01 (sample SAMN10711883, study PRJNA513361) | rock metagenome | isolation source: Antarctica rocks | place: Antarctica: Victoria Land, Richard Nunatak red sandstone | collected 2016-01-03
GGGAACGACGCGCAAGCCCAGCGCACGCCCGCAACAAGGGTGTTCAGAAGCTCCATCCGGAGCTTGAATCACACCGCACGGCACAGCGGAACCCACAACCGTCAACAGCCACTTAGAATTGCTGACCAAACGCAGTCTGGGGCGCACCGCTCCACAAGGATTTTCTCATGTCTGATACTATGCACGATATCGTTGATACGGCTGTCGCCGCCGGATCGTTCAAGACGCTGGTCGCCGCCGTAACTGCCGCCGGCCTGGGCGCGACCTTGAAGGGCGCCGGCCCCTTCACCGTGTTCGCGCCATCCGACGACGCCTTCGCCAAGCTGCCCGCCGGCACGGTGGAGACCCTGGTCAAGCCGGAGAGCAAGGATAAGCTGACGGCCATCCTGATGCTGCACGTGCTGCCCGGCAAGATCATGTCGGCCGACCTGGCCGGCAAGACACTGACGCCGAAGTCGGCGGGCGGCGAGGAGCTGCATGTGGACGGCACCCAGGGCGTGACCGTGAACGGCGCCCACGTGACGAAGGCCGACATCGCGTGCTCGAACGGCGTCATCCACGTCATTGACGCGGTCCTGCTGCCGAAGGGCTGAAGAGACGGCTTGCATGGGGTAATTGGGGGCGGCCGTATCTGGCCGCCCCTGGCTGGAACGGCTGACGCTTATCCTCGGCTGAGCGAGCTCTTACCGGCCTAGCTCGGCTCAGGTTTGCTTGGATTGTCGGCGGCATCTGGCTCACGCTCGATGGGTTCTTGGCCACGTTCGACAATCTAGGTGCGGTCGTTCCTACGTAAGATGGATGAACCTGCTACCGTGCTTGCTGCCGGACATAACCCATGTCCAGCCCGAGACCTGGAGCATCAAGCGCGTCCAATCCGCCACCACCATCGAAACTGGCTAACAACCTATCAAACGTGTGCCAGATCAGGCCGACAAGGTTGTGCCCGACCCCGGGTGAATGCAAGCCGCTACACCTCACGGTTGCACCAGCCCGCACCGCGCCGTAGCACAAGCACGGCAGCATCGGAGGCGCAACGTTGGACATCCAGTGGCCCGAAGGCGAACGCATTGCCCTGCCCTGCCCGGTGTGCGACGCCCCCGGCCCACATCCCGTGCTTTTGCGCGCCGGGCAGCCTGCCCACACGCTGATCCGCTGCACCGCCTGCACCGCCGCCTTCTTCCAGGACATGAACCGCCCGAATTACGCCAGTCAGGCCGGAGCGGACCTGTTCCTGCAAATGTACCTCGAGCAGAACGCCAGCATCTACCAGATGGTCGGCGGCCTGTTTCGCCTCGACAACCCGGCCATCGACAGCGTGCTCGATGTCGGCTGCGGCTTCGGCTACCCCGTCGATCTCGCCGCCAAGGTGCTGGGCTGGCGCGCCTGCGGCGTGGACCCGGCGCATTACGCGGTGTCCGGCGCACGCCTGCTGAACGCCGACCTGCGCCAGGAATACTTGACCGACGCCTCCGCGCTAGGCGACCCCTTCGGCCTGGTAATGGGATCGGAGGTGATCGAGCACATCGGCGAGCCCTACCCATTCATGACCCTGCTGCGCCGCTGGATGAAGCCAGGCGGCGCCCTGATGCTGACGACACCCGACGCCGCCATGCTGCTGCCCGGGCAGGACGCGGCCAGCATGTTCGGCATGCTGTCGCTGGGCCTGCACATGATCCTGTACACCGCCCAGGCGATGGAGACGATGCTGCGCCGCGCCGGCTTCACCCACATCCATGTCGAGCGCGCCGGCACCACGCTGACCGCCTTCGCCTCCGACCGCCCGCTGCGTTTCCACGCCGACGCCGCAGACCGCCACATCCGGGGATACCGCACCTACTTGCGTCACCTCGCCGACACCGCCGAACCGGGATCGCCGCTGTGGAATGGCGCCGCCGGCCGGCTGTTCGCCCATGATTGCCACGATGTCCCGCTGGAGGACGCACTCAAGCTATGGGACCGCATCGTCCAAGCCTGGCGCGCCCAGTACGGCATCGACCTGGCCCGGCGCCGCCTGCCCCCCCCGGTCGCCGAAGCCCAATTCGGCGGCGACTCCATGACCCTTCTGCTCTCCCAGGCCGCAACGCAGCCGTTCAACCTGGGCGGCGTGCTCTACGGCCGCGCCGTGCTGGAGCGCCGCATCCCCGGCCATACCCCAGAGAGCGTGCTGGCCTATGCCCGCCCGGCGTTCCGCGTGGCCGTGGAGGCCCGGCGCGTGCTGGAGGACTGCGACCTGATCGACCTCGACCTGCACCATTCCGCCTGGCAGGCGCGGCTGCTGATGCTGGACTGCCTGGCAGAGCTGGCGCCGGAGCTGGAGGTGGAGCTGCTGGCCGCCCTGGCCGCGCCCTCCGCCCCCGGGCTGGCCGGACGGATCGACATCCCGCCGGGCCGCCTGGTGACGCGCATGGCGCGGCCATTCATCGCGCTGGTGGGCGCGGGCCGGTATGCCGAGGCAGCGCGGCTGGAGCCGTTCCTGCGGGACCTGGATGCGGTTTGCGCCGCACGTCACCCTGACCCGCCGGCGCTGCTGCTGCTGCTCTACCAGATCGGCATCCTGCGGCTGAATTACCGGCGCGACCTGCCCGCCGCACGCGCCGCCTTCGTGCAAATGTCGGAGCACGCCGCCGGCTGGGCCGCGCAGCCGGCGTGGACCGCGGCGGTCCGCCCGCTGCTGGACCTCGCCACCGCGCATGTCGCGCTTGCGGACCGCATGGGCGCCCCGGACGCGCCGCCTGCAGCCGCCCCGGCGCCGGACCCCATGCCAGAGGGACCGCCGCCTGACCCGGCCCCCGCAGCCAAGCAGGCCAAGCCGCGGGCCCAAGCCGCAGCCCGGCGCCGCAGGAAAGCCTCAGGGGCTGGCTGACCCCCATCCCATTCATTGCGCCAAGACGGGGCGCCAAGGAGGGGCGCCACGGCTAGCGCAGCGGCGGCGGTCGGGTAAGGTGGCGCGGACCTGCCGAAGCCCCTGCCTAGGAATGCCGCCCATGCCCTCCCGCCGCACGGCAACCACCGCACCTGCCGTCCCCGCCCGGCTGCGCCTCCTGCACCGACCAGGGCAGCCCGCCGCAGCCCACCCCACCTGCAAGGCTTAGCCCGGTGTCCGACCAGCCCCCGGCCACCGCCGAGCAGGCCATCGAGTTCTTCCGCCGCAAGGGCGCCGACGGCCCCTGCCCGATCTGCCGCCACCCGAAGTGGCTGCTGCACTCCGGCGTGGACCGCGGCGTGGACGTGTTCCGGGTGCCACGCCAGGTCGATTACGTCGTCAGCAACCTGCAGGTTTACGTGATGATCTGCGAGAACTGCGGCTTCGTGCGCCAGCATGTCCGGGACCTGGTGGACGGCGCCGTGGACCCGCCCGGCGGCCTGTTCCTGCCCACCGAGTAGCCACCTGCCCCCTCTCTCCCCGATACAAGGGAGCAGATACCGTCCCAGCGCCGGAACGTCTTGTCCCGCAGGGCAGGTTCAGGCAGGGGTGCGCCCACCACCAGGAGACCTGAATGGCACTCACCGGCATGGCGGCGGCCCCATGGCCGCTTCGGGTCGTCCGCGCGCATCCCCGCATCAGCACGGGGCTGCTGGTCAGCCTGCTGTCCTACTTCGTGCTGCCGGACACCCTGATGCCGTCGGCGCGCGCGGTGCTGGCATGGGACATCGGCTCGCTGGTCCTGCTGGTGCTGGCCGGCCACCTGTTCACCCACGGCCACGCCACGATGGAACAGGCCGCCGCCGAGCAGGAGGAAGGCGAATGGACCATCTTCTTCATCACCCTGGCCGGGGTCGCATTCAGCTTCGTCGCGCTGACGGTGGTGTTCAGCGGCGTGAAGGACATGACGCCGGACGCGCGCCGGTTCCATGTCGGCCTGGTCGCGGCGACGCTGCTGCTGTCCTGGCTCGTCACCCACATCGTCTTCGCGATGCGCTATGCCCACGAGTACTACGCCAAGGACCTCGGCGGCCCCGAGATCGACCGCGGCCTGGATTTTCCCGGTGGGCAACCACCGGACTACTGGGATTTCACCTACTTCGCCATCGTCGTCGGCATGACCTTCCAGGTCTCGGACGTGCAGATCACCGCGCGCAAGCTGCGGCGGCTGGCGACGGTGCACGGGCTGATCGGCTTCCTATTCAACACCATCATCGTGGCGCTCACCGTCAACATCGCCGCAAGCCTGCTGTCCTAGCCGTCGCAGCCCACGCTAACGCAAGGCCGCCACCACCGAGTCGCAGTTGGTGCGCCCTGACAGCAGGCAGTCCTCGATCCGTCCCTTGTCGCGCAACTGGATGAACAGGAACAGCCCCACCACGACGATCAGCAACGCCGCCACCAGCCCGGCCAGGCTGGACGTGACGCGGTTCTCCTCGGCCTGCTCATCTTCGCCTGGGTGCGCGCGTGTCGGACGCATCGTGCCTTCCCTACGTCCCTGCTCTCGATACCGCAGCCCCAACCCTAGGCTGCAAGGCGCATTGCAGCAACACCCGCGATGCCGCATGAGGACGCGATGCCAGCCGCCCGCCACCTCGCCGCCGCCGACGCCGCCTTCGCCGCCCTGATCGAGCGCATCGGCCCCTGCACCGCCATGCCCAAGCCGCGCGAGCCCTACGAGGCCCTGGTCCGCGCCATCGCCCACCAGCAGCTGCACGGCCGCGCCGCCGAGGCCATCCTCAACCGCTTCATCGCCCTGCACCCCGACCCGTTCCCCCGCCCGGAGCAGGTGGCAGCCACCCCGGACGAGGCGCTGCGGGCCTGCGGCTTCTCCGCCACCAAGGTCGCCGCCATCCGCGACATCTGCGCCCGCGCACTGGACGGCGTGGTGCCCGGCGCCGCCGAGGCCGCCGGGCTGTCCGACGCCGAGCTGATCACCCGCCTGGTCACCATCCGCGGCGTCGGCCGCTGGACGGTGGAGATGCTGCTGATCTCGACGCTAGGCCGCCCCGACGTGCTGCCGGTGGACGATTTCGGCGTGCGCGAGGGCTGGCGGCTGATCAAGCGGTTGGACAAGCAGCCCGCCCCGCGCGAGCTGGCCCGCGTCGGCGAGGCCTGGGCGCCCTGGCGCTCCACCGCCGCCTGGTACCTCTGGCGCGCGGCCGACGAGGCCAAGAAGGTCAAGCTGCCGCCAGAAAGCCCTGCACCACCTGCGTGAACCCCTCCGGCGCGTCGGCATGCAGCCAGTGCCCGGCGTCGCGCAGCGTGACGAACCGCGCCGCCGGGAACAGCGCCCGAAACGCCGGCCGATGCTCCGGCAGCACGAAGTCGGACCGCTCCCCGCGCACCACCAGCACCGGCCCGGCATAGGTCGCGCCCGGCGCTGCATCCCAGCCCTCGATGCCCGGCAGGGCGGCGGCGATCTCCGCCAGGCCGATCCGCCAGGTGGGCTGCGCGCCGAACCGCAGGTTCTGCAACAGGAAGCCACGCACCCCGGCCTCGGGCACCACAGACGCCAGCAGCGCGTCCGCCCCAGCCCGCCTCAGCCCCGGCCCCAGCGGCAACGCCAGCATGGCCTCGGCGATGGCCCGGTTGTTGTGCGCATAGGCAACCGGCGCGATGTCCGCCACCAGCAGCCGCTGCACCCGGTCCGGCGCCAGCAGGGCCGCCTGCATCGCCACCTTGCCGCCCATCGAGTGCCCCAGCACCGCCGCCGCCGCGATGCCATGCGCCGCCATGCTGTCCAACACGTCCGCGGCCATCGCGGCGTAGGACATGCCAGGGTCGTGCGGGCTGGCGCCATGGTTGCGCAGGTCGAACGCCACCACCCGGTGCGTCTCCGCCAGGCTGCGCTGCACCCTGGCGAAGTTGCCGGACGAGCCGAACAACCCATGCAGCAGCACGACGGCGCTGCCCTGCCCGGCCTCGGTTGCATGTAGGATCATGCACGCGCCGCCGAGCCGGGCACGAGCCGCGCATACAGGTCCGGGTCGGTTGCGCCCTCTGTGCTGAACAGCAGCACGCGGCTTCCAGCGTCCAGCCCAAGCGCCGTGCGCGCCGCCGGATCGCCTGCCGCCGCCAGCAGCCCGCCCAGCCCGGCCGCACCCGACTCGCCGGATACGATCCCCTCCGCAGCCAGCGCGCGCATGGCCTCGACGGCAGCCCCGTCCGGAATGGCGAGGAACGCCGCCGCGGCGCGGTCCAGTTCCTGCCAGGCGATCAAGCTCGGCTCGCCGCAGGCCAGCCCCGCCATGATGGTGTCCAAATCCCCGGCAGCGGTCGGCGCCCCGGCCTCGGCGCTCGCCAGCAGGCAGGCGGCGCGGCTGGGTTCAACCACGATCAGCGCCGGAGCCTGGGCCAGCGCCGGAGCCGGCACCAGGCTCCGCACCTGCACCGACACTGCCGCCGCCATGCCGCCGACCCCGCCCTGGACGAAAACGTGGGTAGGCGGCGGACCCAACCACTGCCCCAGTGCCTCCTCCGCCATCAGGCGATATCCCTGCATGATCTCACGCGGAATTTCGGTGTAGCCGGGCCAGGAAGTATCCGAGACGACGAACCAGCCATGCTCTGCCGCCAGGGACGCCGCGGCCCGCACCGAGTCGTCATAGGTCCCCGCCACCTCCCGCACCTCGGCGCCATAACGGGCGATAGCCTCCCGGCGCCCCCGCGTCACGCCAGGGTGCACGAGGATGACGCATGTCGCGCCGAAGCGCCGGGCCCCCCATGCGACGCTGCGGCCATGGTTGCCGTCCGTGGCGCAGGTGACGGTGATCCCGGCCGTCGCCCCGGCGAGGCTGCCGCTCATCAGCTCCGCCGCGGTCGCGTTGCGGGCAGTGCCGCGCCGGGCCAGCTCCGCCTGCAACACGCCCAGCACGGCATAGGCGCCGCCAAGCGCCTTGAAGCTGCCCAGCCCGAACCGCGGCGCCTCATCCTTCACGCGCACCGCCGCGACCCCGGCGCGCTGGGCCAGCGCCGGCACGTCAAGCAGCGGGGTAGGCGCATAGCCGGGCCAGCCGGTGATCTCGGCCCGGGCGCGGCGGAACCCGCCCGCGGGCAGCACGGTCAGTCCGGGCAGTCCGCGGCGCGGGTTGGGCAGGTAGCGAAAGGTCATCGCCGCAGAATTGCGCGGCACGGGGGCGGCGGCTAGTGCTGCGGCAATCAACAAGGGGCGGCCATGCACATCACCATCCTGGGCGGCAACGGATTCCTCGGCCGCAAGATCGCCGCCCGCCTGGCCGCTGACGGCGCGCTGGGCGGCGTGCCCGTCAGCAGCCTGACCCTGTTCGACCTGGCCGCCGCCCCCGCGCCGCCCGCCGCCTTCCCCGTCCACAGCCTGGCCGGGGACCTCGCCGACCTGCCGCCCGCCGCCATCCCGCCCGGCACCGCGGTCATCTTCCACCTCGCCGCCGTGGTCAGCAGCGCCGCCGAAGCCGACTACGAGCTGGGCCGCCGCGTCAACCTGCGCGGCACGGACGCCGTGATCGACGCCTGCCGCCGCCTGGACGCCCCCCCGCGGGTGGTGTTCACCAGCTCGGTCGCCAGCTTCAGCGGTGGCCAGGCCACCGTGCTGGCCGACGACGCGCGGCAGATGCCCGCCAACTCCTACGGCGCGCAGAAGGCAGCGGCCGAGCTGATCCTGGCCGACGCCAGCCGCCGCGGCTTCCTCGATGCGGTGCTGATCCGCCTGCCGACCGTCATCGTCCGCCCCGGCCGCCCCAACGCCGCCGCCAGCAGCTTCGTGAGCAGCATCCTGCGCGAGCCGCTGCTGGGCCTGCGCGCCACCTTGCCGGTGCCGGACAACTTCGCCGTATGGGTGTGCAGCCCCCGGCGGGCGGTCGATTGGCTGCTGCACGCCGCGGCCATGGACACGTCCGCGATGGGCGGGGACCGAGGCGTGAACCCGCCGGGCCTCAGCGTCACCGTCAGCGACATGCTCGCCGCCTTGGAGTCGGTGCAGCCCGGCGGCGCCGCCCTGGTGGATCGCCGCCCCGACCCCGCCGTCGCCGCCATCGTCGGCGCCTGGCCCGCTGCCTTCGCCCCCGTCCGCGCCCCGGCACTGGGCTTCAGCGCCCATGAGGCCCTGCCGCAAGTGATCCGCGCCTTCATCGCCGACGACCTGGAAGCGACCCGCCGCGACCGGGCTGCCCCTGCTTAGACAACAGGCTGAAACATCGGTTGTAAAACGTTACAGCCCTCCGCTGTTTTATTCACGCCTCGATGCTTGAACCCGCCGCATTCGGCCCGCAGTAAGCAGAAGCCGCCGGCGGTGTGCCGCGCGGCGATTCCTGCCCTGTTGGGTCCCCGTCACGATGTCACTTTTCCGCACCGGAGCCCTCCCCCCCGCAGGGACCGCGGGAGGGGTGCGCGCGCGGCGGGAGCGGCGGGCGGTGGTGGATGCCGTCGTGCACGCCCCGCAAGCCCTGCGCGCCTTGGTGCGCGCCGACGAGATTTGGCTTGTCGTGCTGGCGGCCGGGGTCGGCGTCGCTTCGGGCGCCGTCGTCGTCGGCATGTCGGAGACGACGCAGCTCATGCACCGGATGTTCTTCGGCCTGAGCGCGGGCGAGTTCCTATCGGCCCAGGTCAAAGTCTCTTGGCTGCGAGCCGGGGTTGTGCTCGCGGGCGGCGGCCTCGTGCTGGGCGCCGCCGGCTGGGCGCTGGCGCGCTGGTTCCCGCGGCGCACCGTGGACCCGATCGAGGCCAACGCCCTGTACGGCGGGCGCATGTCGCTGCTGGACAGCCTGATCGTGGTCGTGCAGACCGTGTGGTCGAACGGCGTCGGCGCCTCGGTGGGCCTGGAGGCCGGCTACGCGCAGATCGGCTCGGCGATGGCGTCCCGGCTGGGCCGGGCGTTCCGGGTGCGGCGCAACGACCTGCGCCTGCTGGTCGGCTGCGGCGCGGCGGGCGCCATCGCGGCGGCGTTCAACGCGCCGCTGACCGGGTCGTTCTATGCCTACGAGCTGGTGATCGGCACCTACTCCCTGGCGTCGCTGGCGCCCGTGGTGATGTCCGCCATCGCCGCCGTGTCGGTCATGCGCATCCTCACCGGGGGGGCCGACGGATTCGACATCCGCATCCCCACGGCGCTGGAAACGGTGGACTACGTGCCGATCCTGGCGCTGGGCATGCTGTGCGCCCTGGGTGGCATCGCCCTGATGCGCGGCGTGACCCTGGTCGAGGAGCTGTTCCGCCGCAGCCGCCTGCCGAGCTGGCTGCGCCCGGCCGTGGGGGGCGCCGCGGTCGCCGGGCTGGCGCTGGTGTCGCCCTCGGTGCTGTCGTCCGGGCACTCGGCGCTGCGGGTCGCGCTCGATGCGCCGTATGGGATGCAGCACATCGCGATCCTGATCCTGGTGAAGGCGGCGGCGTCGGCCATCAGCATCGGGTCCGGCTTCCGCGGCGGCCTGTTCTTCGCCTCGCTGTTCCTGGGGGCGCTGCTGGGCAAGCTGTTCGCCGGCGCCTTGGCATTGGTGACGGTGGTGCAGGCGCTGCCGGCGGTTATTTGCGCGCTGGTGGGCATGAGCGCGCTGGCGGTGGCCGTGGTGGGCGGCCCCTTCACGATGGCCTTCCTGGCGCTGGAGAGCACCGGATCGCTGCCGATGACGGTGGCGGTGCTGGCGGCCAGCGTCGTCAGCACCATCACCGTGCGCCGGACCTTCGGCTACAGCTTCGCCACCTGGCGGTTCCACCTGCGCGGCGAGGGCATCCGCAGCGCCGTGGACATCGGCTGGATGCGGAACCTGACGGTGGGCAAGATGATGCGGCGGGAGTTCCGCAAGGTGCCGCTGAGCATGATGCTGACCTCGTTCCGGCGGGATTTCGCGCTGGGCAGCGTGGCGCGGGTGGTCGCGATGGACGACGCCGGCTGCTACGCGGGGATCCTCGCGACGTCGGAGGCGCATGCCGCGCCGGAGGACGCGCAGCGGCTGGCAGACATTGTCCACCACAAGAAGACCGTGCTGCTGCCGCAGATGACGATCAAGGAGGCGGTGCAGATGTTCGAGGCCGCCGAGAGCGACGAGCTGGCGGTGGTCGATAGCGCCGAGGGCATGCGGGTGATCGGCGTGCTGACGGAGCAGTATGCGCTGCGGCGTTACTCGGAGGAGCTGGAGAAGCGGCGGCGGGAGTTGTCGGGCGAGTAGCGCCAGCAGCCATCTGCCCTGACCCTTACGCAACCGCGCCGCTGCGCGCCTCGCAATGACGGGAACGGTCAGGGCGGATGGCCATTGGCATCAACCGCTTCTTAATGCTCCCGAAGTAGGACCGGTGATGGTTTCCCCGTCCACCAAACCGCGCCAAAGCGCGCGGGAGCATCGGAGCAGACATGGCCTTGAACCTTCGGATCGCGCACAAGCTGGGCTTGTCGGCCTGCGCGTTCGCCGTCCCGGTCGGCTTCATCCTGTGGGCGCTCGTCACCGAGCAGAACGTGGCAATCCGCTTCGCATCGCAAGAAGTCCTGGGGGCCAAATACCTGGCCGGGATGGCGCCGCTGCAAGGCAAGCTGGCCGCGGCGGCGCTCGACGGGACGGGTGCGCCGGGCAGCTTGGCCGAGGCGGTGACGGCGCTCGATGCGTCGGTGGGCGGCAAACTGGAGACCGAGCCGCAGTTGGGCGCTGCCGCGGCGGCGATCCGGGCAGCCAGCGACACCTCCGGGGTGCCGGCTGCCCGCGCCAAGCTGCGCGACCTGATCGGCCGGGTCGGCGACCGGTCCAACCTGATCCTCGACAACGTCCTGGCCACCTACTACCTGTCCGACGTCGTCCTGAACCGGCTTCCCGACGCGCTGGACCGGCTGGCCGACCTTGCGGTGGCGGAACTGGACAGCGGCAGGGATGCGGAGGCGCGGGCGCAGTTCCTGGTGGCCCTGGGCGGCCTCGTGGGCGACCTGGACGGCATGGACGCTTCGCTGGCCTCGGCCGAGCAGGCGGAAGGCGGGGAGCGCATCAAGGCGGCGCTGGACGAGCCCTACCGGGGCCTACAGGCCGCGCTGGCCGGGTTCGTTGACGGACTCAAGGCCGGACGGGCCAGTGCGGACGCTGCGCGCGGCAGGGTCATGCAGGTCACCCAGTTCAGCCAGCAGGCGGCGCAGGAGCTGACGGGGCTGCTGGATGCCCGCGTGGCCCGGCTGCGCGACGCGCAACTGCGGGTGTTCGGCGGGACCCTGGTGCTGTTCCTGGCCGCGGCGTCGGGCATGCTCCTGGCGATAAGCCGTGGCGTCACCCGCCCGCTCGCGCGCTTGCAGTCCTGCATGGGGCGGCTTGCCGGCGGCGACGTTGCGGTCGGCATCCCCGGCCTGGGCCGCCGTGACGAGATCGGCGCGATGGCCGGGGCGGTCGCCGTGTTCAAGGAGAACGCCATAAAGGAGCGGGTGCACGAGCAGGAGCAGGCAGCCGCGCGTGAACGGCGGGCCTCCGAGGATGACCGGGTACGGGCCGAGGCTGAGCAAGCCGCGGCTGCGAAGGCGGCTGCACTGGTCGTGGGCTCGATCGGGGCCGGGTTGAAGCAACTGGCCGCCGGCAACCTCGCATACCGCGCCGAGGCTGCCTTGCCAGAAGCGTATGAGCCGCTGCGGGCCGACCTCAACGCCGCCATGGAGCAGTTGCGGCAACTGGTGGGTGGCATCGTCGTGAACACGCAGGCGATCCGCTCGGGCACCGGGGAGATCGCCCAGGCCACGGAAGACCTGTCGCGCCGCACCGAGCAGCAGGCCGCCAGCCTGGAGGAGACAGCGGCTGCGCTGAACCAGATCACGACCACGGTGCAGCAAACGGCGGATGGCGCCAAACAGGCGCGCGACGTGGTTTCGCGCACCAAGGCGGAGGCCGAGCGCTCGGGTCAGGTCGTCGAGCAAGCGGTCGCCGCCATGCAGGAGATCGAGAAGTCTGCCCATCAGGTGAGCCAGATCATCGGCGTGATCGACGAGATCGCGTTCCAGACCAACCTGCTTGCGCTCAACGCAGGGGTGGAGGCTGCGCGGGCCGGCGACGCGGGCCGCGGCTTCGCCGTTGTCGCCTCGGAGGTGCGGGCGCTCGCGCAGCGCTCGGCAACGGCGGCGAAGGAGATCAAGGGGCTGATCTCCGCCTCCGGCCAGCACGTCGGCGCCGGGGTCAAGCTTGTCGGCGAAACCGGCCAGACGCTCGCCCGCATCGCCAGCCAAGTTGCCGAGATCAACGCCGCGATGGTCGAAATCTCCCGCTCGGCGCGCGAGCAGGCAACCGGGCTGCGGGAGGTGAACACCGCCATCAGCCAGATGGACCAGGTCACCCAGCAGAACGCCGCGATGGTCGAGCAGAGCACCGCTGCCGCCCATTCCCTTGCCCAGGAGACAGAAAAGCTTGCGCGTCTGGCTGGGCAATTCCGGTTGGAGGCTCAGGCGGACGATGACCCGGCGCCGCTGGCTGCCGTGTCGCCGTTGTGCCGGCCGGCGGCAGCCACGGCTGCGCTGCGCCCGGCCAAAACCCGGACCGTTCCCGCGTTGAGGACGCTCAACCGAGGTCAGGACGGCAGCGCCGCCCGCAAGCCTGCCCCGGCCGAAGCGGGCTGGGAGGAGTTCTAGCAATCCGGTCATGCCCCTGTTGCACTGCCACGGCCAGCCAATCCGGCAGGTCATGGCAGGGCGGGTTGCCCAGGGCAGGGCAGTGATCGAAGCCGGTTGCCGCCTCCGATGTGGGCAGGATTGCTGCCTGCAACAACATCGGGTTGGACTGGTGCCAACGGCCGTCTGCTCTGACCGTTCCCGTCATTGCGAGGAGCGCAGCGACGCGGCAATCCAGGGACGGCAAGCCGCAGTCCTCCCCGCCTCTCCACGCCGCAAGGGCGGCTCGCAATGACGGTGCGATAGCGTAAGGGTCAAAGCGGATGGCCGTCGGCATAACGGCGGCAGCGGCCTCATGACAGGGCCAATGCAGCTAGCGTGGGGACCCGTCCTGCCTACCGTTGCCCCCTCCTCTGGCATTGGGACGCTAGGACCCAACCAGCACGCCGGCAAGTTCAGGCCAAGGCCACGGCCATCACGTTCCGTCCCCCGGCAACGCCCGCAGCAACGCCTGCGCCAGGTCGTCGATCCGGTACGGCTTCCGCAGCAGCGGCAGCCCCAATGGCACCGCCGCCGCCCCGCCCCCCGTATAGCCCGTCGTCAGCAGCACCGGCAGCCCCGGCCGCCGCCGCCCCACCTCCCGCGCCAGCGCCAGCCCGTCCATGCCGCCGGGCATCAGCACGTCGGTGAACAGCAGGTCCACCACCCGGCCGTCCGCCAGCGCCCCCAGCGCCGCCGCTGCCGTCGTCACCCGCGTCGGCGCGTGGCCGAGCTGCGTCAGCATGTCCACCACCAGGGCGGCCACGTCGTCGTCATCCTCGCACACCAGCACCGCCGCCCCCCGCTGCGGCCCCCCCCGCTGCGGCGCCCCCTGCTGCAACGCATCGCCCGGCGCCGCGGCCGCCTCCACCCCAGCCGGTGCAGCGCGGCTGGACACCGGCAGCAGCAGCGACACCGTCGTGCCCTGGCCGGGCGCGCTGAGCAGCCGCACCCCGCCGCCCGACTGCCGCGCAAACCCGTAAACCTGCGCCAGCCCCAGCCCGGTCCCCTGGCCAATCCCCTTTGTCGTGAAGAACGGCTCGAACACCCGGGCCTGCGTCTCCTCGCTCATGCCCATGCCGGTATCGGACACGCGCAGCCGCACGAACTCGCCGTCCAGCCCATCGGCGTCGGTGATGGCATAGACCCGCACCGGCTCGGCCCGCACCGTCAGCACGCCGCCATCCGGCATCGCGTCCCGCCCGTTCACCGCCAGGTTCAGCAGCGCCAGCTCCAGTTCCGCCGGGTCGGCCTCCACCGCCGGCAGCCCCGGCGGCAACTGCACATCCAACCGGATGTCCCCGCGCAATGCCTGCCGCAGCAGCTCCCTGGTCCCGTCCTGCATCCACCCCGCCAGGTCGATGCGCTCCGGCCGCAGCGACTGCCGGCGGGCGACCGTCAGCAGGCGCTTGGTCAGCTCGCCGCCCCGCTGCGCTGCGCGCCGCACGTTGTCCGCCAGCATGGCGCGGCGGTCCGGGTCCTGCACGCGCTCCATCAGCGTCAGGCCGCTTAGCACCACCTGCAGCAGGTTGTTAAAATCGTGCGCGACGCCGCCGGTCAACTGCCCGACCGCCTCCAGCTTCTGCGCCTGCCGCAGCCGCGCCTCCAGCAGGTTGCGCTCGGTCACGTCGCGCGCCGCCGCCAGCACGCGCACCACCCGGCCGCCGGCGTCGCGCAGCGGCGTCAGCGTCGTCTCGAACGTTGCGGCGTCCGACAGGAACCGCAGCGGCCCCGTGAAGGTCAGGCTGCCGCCGCCCTCGATGCATCGCCGCGCCTGCTCCCCCAGGGCCGCCGCCGCCTCCTCCGGCATCACCGACGCGAGCGGCAGCCCGGCGATCTCCTCAGCCGCCATCGCAGCCATGCGGGCCGCACTCGGGTTCAGCCGCTCGAACGCCAGCCCGCCGTCAACCCCGACCTGCAGCGTGAACAGGCTCTCGGGAAAGCCGTCGAAGATCGCCCGGGACCGTTCTTCGCTCTCGGTCAGCGCGGCCGTCCGTTCGCGCACCCGGTCCTCCAGCCCGGCCGTCAGATCGCGTACCGCCAACTGCCGCCCCCGCGCCCGCAGGGCGGAACGCGCGGCGCTGACCAGGCTTTCGGCATTCAGCGGTCGCTCCAGCAGCACGGCGTTGCCCAGCCGCTCCAGGATGCCGGCGCGCATGCCCGTGCGGACGCCGGCCTGCTTGGTGGCCAGCACTACGAATGCCAAGTCGGACCAAGCCGGCTGCCGCTCCACAGCCTCCAGCAGCGCCGGCAGCTCGGGGCCGGCCAGCGCCTCCTCGGTCACCACCGCCGCGCTGCAATCGCCAAGGCCGTCCATCAGGGCGGACAGGCCCGCGCGCACGCTGACCGCGATGCCGGCCGCGGCCAGCACGCCCTCGATCACCGGCGCATCCCGCCCGCGTGGGGCAAGAATCAGCACAGGCTGCACCGGGTCAGGCCGTGCCGGGTTCACCATCGGGTTTCAGCAGGGCGGCAGCGGTGCCGGTCCAGGTCGGGGTCCCGCTCAGCACGCCCCGGAAACCCTGCAGCGGCTCCCCCACGTGCAGGCCGTCGCCGTCCACCCAGAACTCGCGGATCGAGCGTTCATGCGCAGCCGTGCGGGTCTTCACGACCGAGACCGCCTTGCGGACCTCGCCCTCGGCCTCGAAGTAGCGCAGCAGCACGATGGCATCGGCCAAGTAGCTCAGGTCCAGGTCGCTGCGGACATCGCCGATCAGGCCATGCTGGCCCAGCACCATCAGGGTCACGACGCCGCGCTGGTTCAAGTAGCTCAGCAGCTCGTGCATCTGCAGCAGCAGGTGGCGCTCGCCGGGCATCGACTGCAGGTAGGCGTTCAGGCTGTCGATGACCACGATATGCGCGCCGTCCCGCTCGACCGCCGTGCGGATCAGCCCGGCGAACTCGCCCGGCGACAGCTCGGCCGGGTCGATCTGGCGGACCGACAGCGCGCCACTGTCGAGATAGGGCGTCAGGTCCATCCCAAGGTGCGCCGCCCGGATCAGCAAGGTCTTCAACCCCTCGTCGAACAGGAAGTAAGCCGCGTGCTCCCCCCGGCGCAGGGCGGCGAGCACGGCGCAGGTGGCCGTCGTCGTCTTCCCCGCGCCGGAGGGTCCGATCAGCAGGGTGTTGGTACCGAGCGTCAGGCCGCCGCCTAGCAGCCGGTCCAGCCCGGCATTGCCCGTGCTGGCCGTCACGTCGGCGAACTCGGCGTGGTGCTCGCTGGCAACCAGGCGGGGATAGACCACCAGGCCGCCCGGCTCGATGGTGAAGTCGTGGAACCCGCCGCGATACCGGCTGCCGCGCAGCTTCACCACCCGCAGGCGCCGGCGCTCGGACCCGTACTCCAGCGCAAGCTGCTCCAGCGTCACCACGCCGTGGGCGATGCTGTGCAGTTGCAGGTCGGCGTCCGACGAGGTGCGGTCGTCCAGCAGGAACACCGTGCAGCCGCGCTGGGTGAAGAAGTGCTTCAGCGCCAGCACCTGCCGGCGGTAGCGCAACGGGTTTTGCGCCAGCAGCCGCATCTCGCTCAGGCTGTCGAACACGACGCGGGAGGGCCGCAGCGCCTCCACCCGGGCCATGACGCCGCGCGTGGTCTCGCCAAGTTCCAGCTCGGACGGATGCAGCACCGTCTGCTCGGACTCCGGGTCGAGGCCGATCTCGCTGACCAGCTCGAAGATCTCAAGGCCGCCCAGGTCCCAGCCATGGCTGGCGGCCACGGCGCGGAGTTCCTGCTCCGACTCCGACAGGGTGATATACAGCACGGTTTCCCCGGCCGCCTGGCCTGTCAGCAAGAACTGCAGCGACAGGGTGGTCTTCCCCGTGCCCGGCGTGCCCTCGATCAGGTAAACCCGGCCGGGTTCCAGCCCGCCCGTCAGGACGTTGTCCAGCCCGTCGATGCCCGTCACAAGGCGGGGCGGGGCGGGGCGGGGCGGGCAAGTCTGCTGCTGGCATCACGCTGTCCTAATCCTTTGTGAACGAAACCGCACATCGCTTGTGAAAGCAGGTTTGTCGAGGCCATATTCTTGCGGCGCCCTATACGCCCGGCGAAGTTTCGAGGTTCCCCATGCGCCTGTCCGTCCTGGATCAATCCACCGTTGCCGCCGGCCGCAGCCCGGACAGCAGCATCCAGGAGACCCTGGCGCTGGCCCGGCACTGCGACACCCTGGGCTACCACCGCTACTGGCTGGCCGAGCACCACAACAGCGCCAGCCAGGCCGGCACCGCACCGGAGGTGCTGATGGCCGCCATAGCCGCCACCACCCCCCGCATCCGCGTGGGCAGCGCCGGGGTGATGCTGCCGCACTACAGCGCCTTGAAGGTGGCCGAGGTGTTCCGGGTGCTGGAGGCCATCGCGCCCGGGCGGATCGACATGGGCTTGGGCCGCGCGCCCGGCTCGGACGGCCGCACCGCCTACGCATTGAACCCCGCTGCGGGCGACGCCGCCGACCATTTCCCGGAGATGGTGCGCGACTTGCTGGCCTGGGTGCGCGGGGAACGGCTGCCGGAGGGCCACCCGTTCCGCGACGTGACGGCGCAGCCTGCGGGACCCAGCGCCCCGGAGCCCTGGATTCTCGGCAGCAGCAGCTACGGGGCACAGGTCGCGGCCTACTTCGGCCTACCTTACTGCTTTGCTCACTTCATCACCGACGGACGCGGCGCGGCGGAGGCGCTGGACACCTACCGCGAGCAGTTCCGGCCGGGCAAAGCACTTGATGCCCCGCACGCCGCCCTCGCCGTATGGGCGCTGGCTGCGGAGACCGAGGCGGAAGCGGACCGGCAGTTTGCATCCCGCGCCGTTTGGCGGCTGGGCCGCGACCGTGGTGTGTATGCCGCCCTGCCCTCTCCGGAGGGCGCCGCCGCCTACCCCGCTACGCCACCCGAGCGTGACCGCATCGGGGCGATGCGTCGAACCGCATTCGCTGGAACCGGCCCACAAGTGCTAGGGATGCTGCGCGCACTAGGCCAGGAGCACGGTATCGATGAGCTTGCCGTGCTGACCACCATGCACGATCCAGAAGCAAGGCGCCACAGCTACGCGTTGCTGGCCGATGCCGCCAGCCTAGCGCCGGAACAGGTTCCGCTGGCTGCCGAGTGATCCGCTGCGCCACTGCCGGTACTTGAACGTCGCCCAGGCCACGCCCGCCGCGATCAGCAGCACCGGCAACAGCATCGAGACAACCCAAAGCGCCAAGGCCGCAACCGCCGCCGTACCGGCCAGCACCGCTACGAGCACCGCGCCGATCAGCAGCTTAACCGACACCGGCACGCCCGGCGCGGTCCGCGGTCGCAAGGGTTCGCGGAACTGACCATCCGGGGTCATGTCAATGACGGGAGGCGTGCGGGCCGGGTCGATGCGGTTCATGGGAGGAAGTTGGCCCACATGCTTTGCTGCTTCAAGGCCAGGCCGTCCCGATGGCTGCAGGCCCAGCCCCCATGTCCAGGGTGACGCCAGGCCACAGCTTCACGCCGTCCCAGCGGAACACCTGGATCGTACGCTCCACCATGTTCTGCGCCAGCAACGTCCGACCGTCGCGGCTGAAGGCGATGCCCTGGGACCAGTGGCCGATCGGCGCCTCCGCCACCGGACGCAGCCGCTTGTCCGCCAGCTCGAACATCGAGAGCGTCCCGTGCTCGCCCAGGAACGGGTTGCCGGCCGGCTTGGTGGTGCCCTCCTGCGTCCCGACCGCCAGGTACTTCCCATCCGGCGACCATTTCAGGCCCTCCGGCGAGCGGCCCACCGCCTGGGTCTGGATGGTGCGGAACGGCTCGGCCGTCAGGTCGATCAGGCTCACGGTATCCATGTCGCCGTCGCCGCGGCCCATGTTGCTGACCGCCGCCAGCCTCCCGTCCGGCGACACGTCGATGGTGTAGGGCGCGATCCCGGTGGTGATCGGCCGCGGGTCCGCCGTCACGGCCCGGCCCTCGATGTGCAGCACCATGACCTGGTTGTCGCCATAGCGCGTCACCAGCGCGGCCTTGCCGTCCCGGGTGAACACGATGCCGCTAGGCAGGGCGCCGGCGCCGATTGTGACCAGCCCGGTCGGCGTCAGCCGCCGGTCGCTGATGGTGAACACCGACACGGTGCCAGCAAAGCGGTTGGCAACCAGCGCCATGGTGCCGTCCGGCGACACCCGCACCATGCCCGCCCCGGCGCCGGCCCGCAGCCGCTGCACGATGGCCGGCGGCTTCGCGGTCAGGTCGATCACGGTCAGGCGGTCGTTCGGGCTGATGCCGGCCGGCCCGGCCGGGTCCGCCTTGGTGGCCGAGGTGACGATGGCGAACGTCTCGTCTTGGCTGACGAACACGGCCATGGGCGGGCCGACGACGCTGCCGGGCACCTCGATGGTGTCGATCACCTTGGGCGGCGACTGCGACAGGTCGATGATGGACAGCGTGTCGGGCGTCACCGCCTCGGGCGCGACCTGGGCGCCATTGTCCAGCACGGTGTGCGCGTCGTTGGACGACACCGCGATCTCGGCACGGGCGCCGCCGTGCAGCATCGTGGTGGCCAGCAACGCTGCAAGCAGGGTCCGCATCGCAGCCTCCCTCAATATGGTGCCGTACGTTACGCTGCGTTGCGCTGGTTCACCAGCGCCGTCACGTGATCCCCCAACGCCATCGACGCGGTCAGGCCAGGGCTTTCAATGCCGAACAGGTTGACCAGGCCGCCGATGCCATGCTGCGCCGCCCCGGACACCAGGAAATCCGCGGCAGGCTCCCGCGGGCCGCTGATCTTCGGCCGGATGCCCGCATAGCCCGGCGCCAGCGCTCCATCCGGCAGCGCCGGCCAGTAACGGCGTATGGCGGCATAAAACCCATCGGCCCGGCGGATATCTACATCGTACTCCTCCGTCTCCACCCACTGCACGTCGGGACCGAACCGCGCCTGGCCGCCGAGGTCCAGCGTCAGGTGGACGCCCAGCCCAGCCGCCTCCGGCACCGGATAGATCAGCCGTCGGAACGGCGCACGGCCCTGCAGGGAGTAGTAGCTGCCCTTGCACAGGTGCGCCTGCGGAATGCTGTCCGGCGGGATGCCGTCGATACGCCGGGCCACGTCGGGCGCGTGCAGGCCGACGGCGTTGACCAGCACCTCGCAGGCCAGCTCCATCGGCTCCTCGCCGCCGACCTGCAGCATGAAGCCGCCAGGCCGCGCCACGCCACCCCGGACCGGGGCATGGAAAACCACCGCACCGCCGGCGTTCTCCACGTCGCCCTGGTATGCGAGCATCAGGGCGTGGCTGTCCACGATCCCCGTGCTGGGCGACAGCAGTGCGCCCGCGGCGTGCAGGGCCGGCTCCATGCGCTGCGCCTCCTCGCCGGACAGCATTTGCAGGTCGTCCACGCCGTTGGCGGCAGCCTTGGCGCGGATGGTGTGCAGCACCGGAACCTCGGCCGCCTCGGCGGCGACGATCAGCTTGCCCAGCCGGCTGTGCGCCACGCCGCGCTCGGCGCAGTACTCGTAAAGCATGCGCTTGCCCTCGACGCAGAAGCGCGCCTTGAGGCTGCCGGCGGGATAGTAGATGCCGGCGTGCACGACCTCCGAGTTGCGGGACGACGTGCCGGTGCCGATGCCGCCCGCGCCCTCCAGCACCCAGACCTCCCGGCCGGACAGCGCCAGGGCGCGGGCGGCGGCCAGGCCGACGACGCCCGCGCCGATGACGACGCATTCAACGTGTTCCATAAGTGCCTCTGGGGGTGCCTCCGCGGGGTGCCGCCGGGCGGCATCCAACACCGGACGGCGGCTGGCTTCAACGGGTCACCGGCTCGCCGCGGTCGTCGTCCTCGCGGTCGCTGCTGACGCCGACGGTGCGGATCAGCGCGGGGTGCATGACCCAGGCATCCAGGCGGTCCGGCCGGCGGACGCCGTGGCGCAGCCGGTCCAGCGCCGTCCAGGCGAAGGCCGTGCGCGGCAGGGCGGCAATGGCCTCCGGCGTCATCCCATAGGCCAGCAGCCGCCAGTCCACGTCGCCGGAAAAACCGTCCTGCGCCACCCAGTCCAGCAGCTTCCCCGCACCGGCGGCACTGACGAAGTAGCCGTCCGCACCGGGCGCGTTGTCGTCCGCAGGGAAGGTCAGCATCGCCTGCGCCAGGGTGCGGACGGTGGGCGCGTCGATCCTGGCCGGGTCGATCCGCGGCTCCAGCCGGTCGTTGACGAAGCACACGTCGTAGCCCGGCGGCAGCCCGAGTGTCCCCGTCCGCCCCGGCAGGTCCAGCAGAGGGATCACATCGTCCTCGATCACCAGGCAGTGCCGATGTCCCGATGCGCGAACCCAGTCCCAAGCGGCGGCATGGCTGAGGAAGCAGCCCAGGGTGCCACGGCCGCCGGCGTCTGCGGGATTGGAGAACAGGCGGCTGACTGCGGCGCCTGGCAGGCGGCTGCCCTCCACGGCGGGGATGCGGTGGACGCCGGGGAACAGCCGCTCGATCCAGGACCGGCGCTCGCTGTTGCGGTCCAGGTTGATGACGGCGATGGCATAGGCGTCGCCGCTCCCCGGGCGGGTTGCCAGGGTACGGGCGGTACGCTGGTAAAGCGCGGCTGCGTCCCGCTTGGCGGCATGCTCAGGGTGGGCCGGGTCCAGGCAGTGCGCCTCGGCAAAGCTGGCCTCCGACACCAGCCAGTCCCGCTGCTGCCGGGCCACGTCGCCCAGCAAGGCGTGCAGCCGCGGATTGGCGGGCTGGCCCTTGAGCATCGCCTGGGCGCGGTCGCGGAGTGCCGCCAGGTCATCCATGTGGAACGCATACAGCGCGCCGTAGTGCGCCAGCCACTCCGCATCCGGCAGGCCACGCGCGGCCCGGCGAAAGGCGGCGTCCGAGTCCGGGTAATGCAGCGCCGCCTTCAACTCCTGCTTCAGTTGCAGACCCAGCCGCCAGTCGTCTGGACGCTGCCGCAACGCCGCGCGCCAAGCGTCGATGGCCTCGCTGTGCCGGCCCGCGGCGCGGGCGGCCAACGCGGCTTGGATGGGGTCGGCGAGCATGGATGCAGGGTGCCCCGTACGGGATTCGAACCCGTGTTACAGCCTTGAAAGGGCCGTGTCCTAGGCCTCTAGACGAACGGGACCGTGCCGCGCGGAGGTAGCCTGCAACCCCAATCCGGTCAAGCCGCCCCTGCCGCGCCTACCCCGCCCGCGCCGCGTCGGCGATGAAGAACCCCGCAGTAACCGCCCCGTTCCACTCCTCCGCCCGCAGGTGCCCCGCCAGATGCAGCGGCGCCCCCGGCTGCAGCAGAGCATCAGCCAGCGCCCCCTCGCGCGCGCGGAACAGCAGCGTCTTCAGCCGGGGTCCGCCGCCCTCCCCCTGCACATAGGCGCGGACCGTCCCTCCCTCCTTGCCGATGCGGTCGGAGCGCACGACCTGGGCGCGCGGCAGCACGAACACCGGCTCCTCATTGCCGTTGCCGAACGGCGACAGTCGCGCCAGTTGCTGCGCCAGCTCGACAGTCGCGCCAGGCACCGCCAGCGCACCCTCCACCGAAAGGTCGGCGGCGCGCGGCAGCGCGGCGGCATGCGCCAGCCGTTCGTTCAGGAACGCATGGAACCCCGCCACCTGCTCCGGCCGCAGCGAGAACCCCGCCGCCATGGCATGTCCACCTCCCGTAGCCAGCAGTCCGGCCTGCCGCGCCGCCATCACCGCCCGGCCCAGATCGACCCCGGCCACCGACCGCCCGCTGCCCTTCACCAGCCCGTCCGCCACCGCCCCCACGCAGGTCGGCCGGTTATACCGCTCCTTGATCCGCCCCGCGACGATGCCGACCACGCCGGGATGCCAGCCCTCGCCATGCACCAGCAGCACGGCATGCCCGGCCGCGGACTGCTCCGCCGCCTGCCCCATGGCGGCGTCCAGTATCGAAGCCTCCACCTGCTGCCGGCTGCGGTTGGTGCTGTCCAGGGTCTCCGCCAGCGCGCGGGCCTCGACAGGGTCGCTGGACAACAGCAGGCGCAGCCCAAGGTCCGAAGTGCTGATGCGCCCGGCGGCGTTGATGCGCGGCCCCAAGGCAAAGCCGCAGGTGAACGCGGTCGGCGCATCGCGGGCCGCCGCGGCAACCAGCAGCGCGGCAATGCCGGGCCGCGCGCGGCGGGCCATCACACGCAGGCCCTGCACCACCAGCGCGCGGTTCAGCCCGGTCAACGGCATCACGTCGCACACCGTCGCCAGCGCCACCAGGTCCAGCAGATCGCGCAGGTCCGGCTCGGCCCGCCCCGCAAAATACCCGGCCCGGCGCAGCGCCCGCAGGGTGGCAACGGCAGCCAGGAAGGCGATCGCAGCGGCGCAAACGCTGCCCAATCCGCTCGCGCAGTCCGCCCGGTTGGGGTTCACCGTCGCCAGCACCGGCGGCGGCGGCCCATCCGCGACATGGTGGTCCAGCACGACCACATCCGCCCGCCCCGCCACCGCCGCCAAAGCCGCCGCGGCCGCCGTGCCGCAATCGACGCAAACCACCAGCGTAGCCCCGCGGTCGGCCAGCGACAGCAGGGCCGGGCCGTTGGGGCCATAACCCTCCAGCAGCCGGTCCGGCACATGCGTCAGCACGTGGCAGCCCAGCCCGCGCAGCACGGTCGTCATGATGGCGGCGCTGCACGCCCCATCCACGTCGTAATCGCCGAACACCGCGACCGTCTCGCCCCGCTGCACGGCGGCGGCCAGCCGTGCCGCGGCAGCGTCCATGTCAACGAGCACCGAGGGATCAGGCAGCAACGCCCGCAGCGTCGGCTCCAGGAAGTGCCCGGCGTCGTCCAGGCCAACGCCGCGCGCCGCCAGCAACCGCCCGATCAGCTCCGGCAGGTCCAGCCGCTGGGCGATGCCCAGTCCGACCCGCTCCTCCCCCCGGCGCCACAGCCAGCGTCGGCCGGTCAGGCTGGCGGACACGTCCAGGGCGGCGTGGTGGGTCTGGCTCAAAGCAGACCAGGGATCGCGATGCAGGTCAGGGGGCAGGTGGCCTACCGGACAGTTCTTCGACCTGCGTCTGCAAGCGGCGCATCTGGCGATGCATCGTAAAGACCATTTCGCCCAATGCGCGCAATTCCGCCTTGGTCCCTTCATTTGCCATCCGCACGGAATCGACAGCGCCCATGTTGACCGTGATATCCTCACGGATCGAGATGATCTGGTCGCCCAGCCGGTCCATCCGTTCCATCAGGTCCACCCGCAGCGTGGTCAGGTCCGTCCGCAGCGTGGTCACGTCCCTCTGCAGGGTAGTCACGTCCGTCCGCAGCGTGGTCACGTCCACCCGCAGGGTAGTCACGTCCGTCCGCAGGGTAGTCACGTCCCTCTGCAGGGAGATTTGTCCCTCCTGCAGTGCGAGCACGATGCGTTCCAGAGTGACTTGACGCGCCTTGGACTCCGCCTGCCCGTCCAGCAGGCGGCCAACGCGGTCGTTGATCCCGTTCAGGATACCGATAATCGGCTCGTCGCTCACGGACGTCTTCCTCTGCGCATGCTGGCTTATACCACTAACCCCCGGCGGCGCTCCAACGCCACCCGGCCCGCACCAGCAGCTAATCCGACTGCCAGGTCTTCGTAGCGAAGTTGTGGTGCGCCTCGATGTAGCGGATCGTGCCGGACTTGCTGCGCATGACCATCGTGTGCGTGAAGGCGCCGGTGCCGAACCGCCGCACCCCCTTCAGCATCGCTCCCCCTGTGACTCCCGTGGCGGCGAACATGACGGGACCGCGGGCCATCTCCTCCGCGCTGTACTTATGCGTGGGGTCCGGGATGCCCATGCCGCGCGCCCGCTCCTTCTGCGCCTCGTCCTCATAATAAAGCCGCCCCTGCATCTGCCCGCCGATGCAGCGCAGCGCCGCGGCGGCCAGCACCCCCTCCGGCGCGCCGCCCCGGCCCATGTACAGGTCCACCCCGCCCTCCGGCAGCGCCGCCGAGATCACCCCCGCCACGTCCCCATCGCTCAGCAGCACGATGCGCGCCCCGGCCTCCCGGCAGCCGGCGACCAGGTGGGCATGCCGTTCGCGGTCCAGCATGCAGACCACGATGTCGTTGATCTCACGGTCCTTGGCGCGCGCCAGCGCACGCAGGTTGTCGCCGACCGAGTTGTCCAGGTCCACCACCCCCTCCGGCAGGCCCGGCCCCACGGCGATCTTGTCCATATAGATGTCGGGCGCGTGCAGGAAGTTGCCGCGCTCGGCCAGCGCGACCACGGCCAAGGCATTGGGCCCGCCCTTCGCAGTAAGGTTGGTGCCCTCCAGCGGGTCCACGGCGATGTCCATGGCCGGCCCGCCGGCGCCGACGCGCTCGCCGATGAACAGCATCGGCGCCTCGTCCATCTCGCCCTCGCCGATCACCACCGTCCCGTCAATGGCGACGCTGTCGAAGGCCCGGCGCATCGCCTCCACCGCCGCGCCATCGGCCTCGTTCTTCTTGCCGCGCCCCATCCAGCGGGACGCCGCCAGCGCCGCCGCCTCGGTCACCCGCGCCAGGTCCAGCGCCAGGTTGCGGTCATAGCTGATCTCGGGCTTGTTCATTGGAGGTTCCTTCTGACGGCCGTGGCTGGCGGCTCGCCCTATCCAGCCCCGGGACACCGTCATTGCGAGCCGGCTTCGGTGCGGCAATCCAGAGCCGTTAGGGCCAGCGTCCGTATCTGCAGTCCTGGATTGCCACGTCGCTTCCCTCCTCGCAATGACGGCGTCGGCGGGCGAATGACGTGCTGAAGCGCCGCCGCTAAGCCGGCTCGATGCGGATCAGGGCAGGCGGCTCCAGCACGGCATCCATGGCGGCGATATCGTCCAGCGCCCCGAGCATCGCCGCCTCGTTGGTCTCGTGCGTCACCAAGACGACCGGCACCGCCTCGCCCGGGGCCCGGCCCCGCTGGATCATGCTCTCCAGGCTGACCCCGGCATCGCGCAGGGCTGCCGTCACGTCGGCGATAACACCAGGGCGGTCCACCACCATCAGCCGCAGGTAATAAGCCCCGACATGCGCCGACATCGGCACCGAAGGCAGATCGGACAGCGCCAAGCCGTCCGCCCCCCACGCCGGCACCATCCGGCCCCGGGCCAAGTCGATCAGGTCCGCCACCACCGCGCTCGCGGTCGGCCCAGCCCCCGCGCCCCGCCCCTCCAGCATGACGCGCCCCACGAAGTCCCCCTCCGCCACCACCGCATTGTAAACCCCGTCCACCCGGGCGATCGGCGAGGATTGCGGCACCATGCAGGGATGGACGCGGCTCTCGATCCCTGCCTCAGTCCGCCGTGCGATGCCCAGCAGCTTGATGCGATACCCCAGCTCCCCCGCAAACAGGATGTCCAACGCCGAGACGGCACGGATGCCCTCGATGTGTACGGAGGCGAAATCCACCGGCCGGTTGAACGCCAGCGCCGCCAGGATGGCCAGCTTGTGCGCCGCGTCGATGCCGTCAATGTCGAACGACGGATCGGTCTCGGCGTAACCCAGCCGCTGCGCCTCCGCCAGAACGTCCGCAAACTCGCGGCCGTGGTCGCGCATGGTCGTCAGGATATAGTTGCAGGTGCCGTTCAGGATGCCGGCAATCCGGCTGATCCCATTGGCGGCCAGCCCCTCGCGCAGCGCCTTGATGACGGGTATCCCGCCAGCCACCGCGGCCTCGAACGCCAGGGTGACGCCGGCCGCCTCCGCCTGCGCCGCCAGCGCCGCGCCATGCACCGCCAGCAGCGCCTTGTTGGCCGTAACGACCGGCTTGCCCGCGGCCAGCGCGGCGGACACCAGCGCCGCCGCCGGGCCATCGCTGCCGCCGATCAGCTCGACGACGACATCCACCGCCGGGTCGGACGCCAGGGCCACCGGGTCGTCATACCAGCGCAGCCCCGCCGTCGGCACGCCGCGGTCCCGCTTGCGGTCGCGCGCCGACACCGCCACCACCGCGACTGCCCGCCCCGCCCGCGCGCTGACCAGCCCCGCATTGTCCCGCAGCACGCGCAGCACCCCGGCGCCGACCGTGCCCAGGCCGGCGACCCCAACCGACAGCGGCTTGGTCATTCCGCGGCGACGACGTCAGGCACGGCCAGGTTGCTGTCCCCCTGCAGGAAGCCGCGGATGTTCCGCACCGCCTGCCGCAGCCGCTGCGTGTTCTCGACGAAGGCAATGCGGACATGGGTATCGCCATGCTCGCCGAACCCGATGCCCGGCGCCACCGCCACCTTGGCCCGCGCCAGCAGCAGCTTGCTGAACTCGACGCTGCCCATCTGGGCATACCGGGCCGGGATCGGCGCCCAGGCGAACATCGAGCCATCCGGGCTCGGCACCTCCCATCCGGCGCCCGCCAGCCCCCGCACCACCACGTCCCGCCGCTCGCGGTACAGCGCCCGCACCTCCGCCACGCAATCTTGCGGACCCGTCAGCGCCGCCGTCGCCGCGACCTGGATCGGCGTGAAGGCGCCATAGTCGAGATAGCTCTTCATCCGCGCCAAGGCCGCAATCAGCCGCGCGTTCCCAGCCGCGAACCCCATCCGCCAGCCCGGCATCGAGTAGGTCTTGGACATGCTGGTGAACTCGACCGCGATGTCCTTGGCACCCGGCACCTGCAGCAGCGACGGCGGCGGCGTGTCGCCGAAGTAGATCTCGGCATAGGCAAGGTCGGACATGATGTAGATCTCATGCTTGCGGCAGAACGCCACGACCGCGCGGTAGAAGTCGAGGTCCGCGCAGTAGGCAGTGGGGTTGCTGGGAAAATTGACGATCAGCGCCGTAGGCTTCGGCACGCTATGCCGCACGGCACGGTCCAGCGCCTCCAGCATGTCATCATTCGGCGTCGCCGGCAGGCTGCAGACGCTGGCCCCGGCGATGATGAAGCCGAACTGGTGGATCGGATACGACGGGTTGGGCACCAGGATGGTGTCGCCGGGGCTGGTGATCGCCGACGCCAGGTTGGCCAGCCCCTCCTTCGACCCCAGCGTCGCCACCACCTCGGTCTCCGGGTCCAGCCTCACGTCGAACCGCCGCTCATAGTACCCGGCCAGGGCGCGGCGCAGGCCGGGGATACCCTTGCTGACGCTGTAGCGGTGGCTGCGCGGGTCCTGCACCGCCTCGATCAGCTTGGCGACGATGTGCGGGGGCGTGGGGGTATCGGGGTTGCCCATCCCCAGGTCGATGATGTCCTCCCCCGCGGCACGGGCGCGCGCCTTGGCCTGGTTCACCTCGGCGAACACGTAGGGCGGCATGCGGCGGATGCGGTGGAATTCTTGGGTCATGGCCTGGCTCGGATAAGGGGTCTGCTGCGCGGGAGGCCTACGGTAGCAGACGCGCGCTGCCGGTGCGACCCAGGCCAGACGCCTCCGTATGGATGGCAGCCATCGGCACGCCGGCGGCCACCAGGGCATCCTGGATTGCCCGGGCGCGGGCCAGGCCGAGCGGCAGCGCCACCTCCTGCCGCTCCGGCCCCCCCTCGCCATCGCCGCCGGCGGACACCTCGACGCCGCCGCCAGCCCTGCGGGCGGCCAGGGCACGCAGGGCGGGATCGGCGCTGTCCGGCAGCGCGGCAGACCCTTGCGCGAAGGCGACCACCGTCTGCGGCGCAGGCCGCGGCGTCGCGGGCGCGAACGTGGTGGCCGGCAAGCCCGGCAATTGCGGGATCGCAGGTGCGCCCGTGGGCAGCTCCGGCAAGGGTCCTGACTGCACCGGAACACCAGCCGCGCCTGATGCAGCCTCAGCCGGGGCACGCTTGGACTTCGCCGGCGCTGCCGGGGATGGCGCAGCCGTCGCCGCGTCCAGCGTCGCCATCGGCGCATCCGAAGCCGCCGCAGTCGCCGGCGCCAGGCCAGCCGCAGCCTTCCCCGGGCGTCCCGGCGCCGCAGCCGGAGCGCTAGCAGGTACGCCGGCGCCGGCAGGAGGCGTGATCGGGTCCTGCGCCGCCTGCCGCTCCGTGCGGTCCCGTTCGCCCGCCAACTGCGCCGTCAGCGCCCGGCGCACCGCGGGATCGGTCGGCGTCGGCCGGGCCGGCACCTCGCTCAGGTTCGGGTAGGGATCGGTCGCGCCCGGCGGCGGCGGGCGGCCCTCGGCGATGCGCCCGCCCTGCAACTCGTGCCACCAGTCGAGCGGGCCCTCCTGCGTCAGCTTGCTGCTGCTCAGGCGCTCGACTGCGCCGGTCAGGCTCCCCGTCGCGCTGCACGCCGGCAGCAGCATTAATGGAAGCAGCCGTAACAGGAACGCCGCTTGTCCCCGGCGGCGCACGCGCCTAGCTACCTCCCCGTCGCACATCGGCTGGTCCGCCTCCTGCTCGCGCCACCCCCGGCGCCCCCATGCAGGCCCCTGTCTAGCCCAGCGGCGGCCCCGACGAAAAGGACGCCTTCATCATGACCGAGCCCGGCGCACGGCCCCCCCTCCCGCCCCCCGGCTTCCGCCTGGGCGACCCGGCCGTGCTCAGCCGCTCCATGGCCGACATCGCCGAGCGCTCGCAGCGCCTGGTCACGGACTGGCTGAACCGCCAATCGCGCGAGCTGCCCGCCATCGACCCGCTGAACGTCGGCAGCGCCTTCATGGCGATGACCGCCAGCCTGCTGCGCGACCCGGCCAAGCTGATGCAGGCCAGCCTCGGTTTCTGGCAGGACTACATGACGCTTTGGCAAAGCTCCACCCGCCGCATGTGGGGCATCGAGGCCCCGCCCGTCATCACCGCCAACGCCGCGGACCGCCGCTTCAAGGACGGCGCCTGGAAGGAGAACGAGGTCTTCGACTTCATCAAGCAGTCCTACCTGCTGTCCGCCCGCTACGTGCACGACATGGTGACGCAGGTGGAGGGGCTGGACCCGAAGACGGCGCAGAAGGTGGACTTCTACAGCCGCCAGTTCATCGACGCCATGAGCCCGACCAACTTCCTGCTCACCAACCCCGAAGTCCTCCGCCGCACCGCCGAGACCGGCGGCGAGAACCTGCTGCGCGGCCTCACCAACCTGCTCGGCGACCTGGAGCGCGGACGCGGACGGCTGACGATACGGATGACCGACCCCGACGCCTTCCAGGTCGGCGGCGACATCGCGGTGTCGCCCGGCAAGGTCGTGTTCCAGAACGAGCTGATGCAGTTGATCCAGTATGCGCCCAGCACGGCCACGGTGCTGCGCCGCCCGCTGCTGATCGTGCCGCCGTGGATCAACAAGTTCTACATCCTGGACATGCGGCCCAACAACAGCTTCGTCCGCTGGGCGGTCGGCCAGGGCCACACCGTGTTCATGATAAGCTGGGCCAACCCGGACGAGGGCATGGCCGATAAGGGCTTCGAGGACTACATGCAGGGCGGCGTCCTGGCCGCGCTGGACGCCATCGAGCAGGCGACCGGCGAGCGGGAGGTGAACGCCATCGGCTACTGCCTGGGCGGCACCCTGCTGGCGGCCACGCTGGCCTGGATGGCGGCGCAGGGCGACGGCCGGGTCCGCTCGGCGACCTTCTTCGTCACCATGCTGGACTTCGCCGAGGCCGGCGAACTCGGCGTGTTCATCGACGAGGAGCAGTTGCGCGCGCTGGAGGAGCGCATGGGCAAGCAGGGCTTCCTCGACGGTGGCGACATGGCCGCCACCTTCAACATGCTGCGCGCCAACGACCTGATCTGGTCGTTCGTGGTCAACAACTACCTGATGGGCAACGAGCCGTTCCCGTTCGACCTGCTGTACTGGAACAGCGACAGCACCCGGATGCCGGCGCGGATGCACAGCTTCTACCTGCGCCAGATGTACCAGGGCAACCTGCTGCGCGTCCCCGGCGGCCTGCGCCTGCTGGACCAGGACATCGACCTCGGCCGGATCACCATCCCCGCCTACTTCCTGTCCACGCGGGAGGACCACATCGCCCCCTGGATGAGCACCTATCGCGGCACGCAGTTGCTCGGCTGCGACACGCGCTTCGTGCTGGCCGCCAGCGGGCACATCGCCGGGGTGGTGAACCCGCCGGAGGGCGGCAAGTACAGCCACTGGATCAGCGGCGCGTTGCCGGACCGCGCGGAGGACTGGTTGGCCGGGGCGACGGAGATGGCCGGAAGCTGGTGGCCGGACTGGCAGCGGTGGGTCGCGGCGCTGGACGCGGCGGAGGCGCCGGCACGGACTCCCGGTTCCCAGGCGCTGCCGGCGCTGGAGGATGCGCCCGGCAGCTACGTCAAGGTGCGGGCGGACTGACCCGGGCCGGGCAATCGCCTATGGCGTGGGGGCTGCACTGCGTCCTGCTCCTCCGAGAGCAGGCCGGCCGACAGCCGCCTCCCATCATGTGTGATCGCCCCGGGCCAGGGCGCCAGGGCCTTGCAACACCCCTACATCCGGTCGTTCGTGCTGCTGTCGAACAGCTCGTTGACGGCATGCGTCGTGGCGATGTTGGCCGTCCTTAAAAACGGCAAGTTGCTCAGTCGGGCCAGCACCTGGTCTGGCGGCGTCGTGAAGGTCGGCCCGGACAGCGCCGCCAGCGCAAACCCCGGGTTGTTGTCGGCCAGCGCGTTGCCGGCAGCCGTCAGGTGATCGATCACCGCCTGCGACGGCGTGCCCGGCGGGATGCCCAGCGCCGCCCGTGCCTCCAACCGACCTTGCAGCAACTGCTCCTGCGTCAGCGCCGAGATATTGGACCACCGCGGGCTGGTGTAGAATTGCCCCGCAATATAATCGAGCGAAGCCACCGCCCGCGCCGCCTCGATCGGACGCCCATAGGTCCGGCCAGAATCCGCGAACGCCCACGCCGCAAGGTTGGCCGCCGTCACGTCCGGGTCGAAGCCGGAGCCAAGCTGCGCCGTGGTCAGCCGGCCATAGTCCGGCACGACGGGCTGGATGTTCCCGCACGCAGCCGGCAGCAAGAGGGCGGAGAGCAACAGGGCTTTACGAAACACGGCGGGACCTCATTAGGAACTGCCACCTAACGTATGGCGCGCAGCCCGTTACGGAAGCGGCCGGCGCGATCCCGATAGTGCAAAGCCGTGTGATCGCGCTCCGCCTGCTCCTCGGCCGGCATGTCGCGCAGCTTGCGGGCGGGGACGCCGGCCCACAGCTCGCCACGGCCGATCCGCTTGCCCGGCGTCAGCAGCGCGCCCGCGGCCAGCATGCCGCCCTCCTCGATCACCGCGCCATCGAGCACCGTAGCCCCCATGCCAACGAAGGCGCGGTCATGCAGGGTGCAGGCATGGACGATGGCGGCATGGCCGATGGTGACGTTGGCGCCGATGGTGCAGGCCCACTCCGCGCCGGGGTTGACGTGGACGATGGTGCCGTCCTGCACGTTGCTGCCAGCGCCCACGGTAATCCGGTTGGTGTCCCCGCGCAGCACGCACCCAAACCACACGCTGCACCCGGCGCCAAGCCACACGTCGCCGATCACCGCCGCGGTCGGCGCCACCCAGGCATCCGGCGCCACCTGCGGCGATACCCCATCCAGCGAGAACAGCGGCCCGCTACCCGGCATGCGCCATCTCCTGCACCGCAGGCTGGCCCAGGCCCAGCATCAGCCGGATGTTCTGCACCGCCGCGCCGGACGCCCCCTTGCCGAGGTTGTCCAGCCGCGCCACCAGCAAGGCATGCCCCGCAGCCTCATGCCCGAACACGCGCAGCTCCATCAGGTCGGTGTCGTTCAACGCCGTAGCTTCCAGGCTGCCGGTCCCTGCGGTGACCGGCACCCGGATCAGCGCGCTGCCGGCATAGCGGTCCGCCAGGGCCGCATGCAGGTCGGCCAGCCTCGGCCGGCCCGGCAGCGTGTCCAGGTGCAGCGGCACCGACACCAGCATCCCCTGCCGGGTGTGCGCGACGGAGGGCACGAAGATCGGCCGCCGGGTCAGCCGCGCATAGGTCTGCAGCTCAGCCACATGCTTATGCTCCAGCCCCAGCCCATAAAGCTCGAAGGCCGGCCCGCCACTGGCCTCGTGCGCCTCGATCATCGCCTTGCCGCCGCCGGAGTAGCCACTGACCGCGTTGACCGACACGGGATACGCCGGGTCCAGCAGCCCGGCATCCACCAGCGGCCGCAGCAGCGCGATGGCGCCGGTCGGGTAGCACCCCGGATTGGCGACGCGCGCCGACCCGGCGATGCGGCCAGGCTGCTCCGTCGTCAGCTCCGGGAACCCATAAGCCCAGTCAGGGTCGCAGCGGTGCGCGGTGCTGGCATCCAGCAGCTTGGGCGCCTGGTCGCCGAGGCCGATCGCCATGGCCACGCTTTCCTTTGCCGCAGCGTCAGGCAGGCACAGCACGACCAAGTCCACCGAGGCCATCATGTCGCGCCGGGCCTGGGCGTCCTTGCGGTGCGCCGGGTCGATGCTGCGCACGGCCACGCCGGGCGCCGCGGCCAGGCGCTCGCGGATGCCGAGGCCGGTGGTCCCGGCCTCCCCGTCGATGAACACGGTCCTGTCAGGCATGGCGAACCTCCCTACAGTGGAGCGGAGCAACGAAAAAAGGGGCGGCCCCATATGGACCGCCCCCCTGATAAAGCACTTGGGTGTGACGGTTTACCGCTTGCTGAACTGGAAGCTGCGTCGCGCCTTGGCGCGGCCGTACTTCTTGCGCTCCACCACGCGGCTGTCGCGGGTCAGGAACCCCGCCAGCTTCAGCACGCCGCGCAGCTCCGGCTCGTAGTAAGTCAGCGCCCGGCTGATCCCATGGCGCAGCGCCCCGGCCTGGCCCGAAAGCCCGCCGCCGTTGCAGGTGCACATCACGTCGAACTGGTTGTAGCGGTCGGTCACCAGGAACGGCTGCGCCAGCAGCATCCGCAGCACGGGCCGGGCAAAGTACTGGGTGACGCGCTTGCCGTTGACGGTGATCTCGCCCTTGCCCGGCTTGATCCACACGCGGGCGATGGCGTTCTTGCGCCGGCCGGTGGCGTAGCTGCGGCCCTGCGCGTCGCGCTTGGCCTCGCGGACCGGCTTGTCGCTGGTGACCAGCGCGGAGGCGACGGCGAGGTCCTTCAGGTCGGCAAGGGTACGGGTCTGCTCGGCGGGTGCGGCCGGGGGCAGGTCGTCCAGGGTGTCGGACATCTCGGCTAAACCCTCTTGTTCTTGGCGTTCATGGCGGCGACGTCCAGCGGCTTCGGCTGCTGCCCATCATGCGGGTGCGCGGTCCCAGCGTAGATATACAGGTGCCTCATCTGCTTCCGCTGCAGCGGGCCGCGGGTGATCATGCGCTCGACGGCCTTCTCGATGACGCGCTCGGGGTGCGCGCCCTCCAGGCGGGAGCGGATGGTGCGGCCCTTGATGCCGCCGGGGAAGCCGGTGTGATAGTAGAACACCGACTGGTCGGCCTTGTTGCCGGTGACGCGCACCTTCTCGGCGTTGACGACGATGACGTTGTCGCCGCAATCGACGTGCGGGGTGAACTGCGGCTTATGCTTGCCGCGCAGCCGCTGGGCGATGATGGAGGCGAGGCGTCCGAGCACCAGCCCGTCGGCGTCGATCACGGTCCAGGCCTTGCTCACCTCGGCCGGCTTGAGGGAAACGGTGGTCTTCTGCATGGTTCCAATTCCAAAGCTGCGCGCGGTTTGCTGGAAAGGGACTGTGATGTCAAGCATTTCTGGCTGTGGTAGGGGGATACCACACAAAGGCAAGACCGCCGTGAACCCCGGGCCTGCCCACCGTCGCGGACCCGCGCACGACCGCCGCGACGACGGTCCAGCCCTCTGCAGCAGCGGCCCACCGGCATGACGCCCCACGTCATCGGCGCCAGTGGCCGATCTGGCACGGCGCTGTGCCGGTCCCTGCTGGCGGATGGGCTGCCCTGGGTCCCCGTCGTACGGAGCGCCGAACGCTGGGCCGCCACCGGACTGCCCGGAGCAGCGCGTGTCGCCGACCTGACCGGCCCCGGACTGCCCGCCGCACTAGGCGACGCACGCCTAGTCGTATCCTGCGCCCATGCCCGCCACATCCCCGCCATCCTCGCCGCCTCCCCCCGGGCCGAGCGCTTCGTGTTCCTAGGCAGCACCCGCCGCTTCACCCAATGGCCTGACGCGCACGGCGCCGGCGTGCAGGCCGGAGAGACGGCCCTGCGCGCCTCCAACCGACCCGGCGCAATCCTGCACCCCACCATGATCTACGGCGCCGCCGGCGAGGACAATGTGCAGCGCCTGGCCGCCCTGCTGCGCCGCCTGCCCCTGGTCCCCTTGCCCGGCGGCGGACGCGCCCTGGTGCAGCCCATCCATCAATCCGACGTCACCCGCAGCCTGCGCGCCGCCATGCAGGTCGCCTGGACCGGCCCGCACGCTCTAGTGGTCGCCGGCCCGGACGCCCTGCCCTACGCCGAGTTCGTCCGCGCCGTGGCCGCCGCCGCCGCCCTGCCCCGGCCGCGCATAGTCCCCCTCCCCGCCGCCCTCCTCCGCGCCCTGGCCCCGCTGACCCGCCTCCCCGGCCTGCCCCGCATCCGCCCCGACGAAATCCGCCGCCTGACCGAGGACAAGGCATTCCCCATCGACGACATGCGGCGCATGCTGGGCATCGACCCCCTCCCGCTGGCCGCCGGCCTCGCATTGACCTTCAGGACCCCTCCATGCCCGTGATCAACCGCATCGCCGCCTTCCACGACGAGATGACCGCCTGGCGCCGCGACCTGCACCAGCATCCCGAACTGGCCCTACAGGAGCACCGCACCTCGCAGGTCGTGCAGGACCTGCTGCGAGGCTTCGGCGTGGACGAGGTGCATACCGGCCTGGCCGGCACCGGCGTAGTCGGCGTGATCCGCGGCAGCACGCCCGGCGATGGCCCAGAACACGCGATCGGCCTGCGCGCCGACATGGACGCCCTGCCGATTGGGGAGGAGACCGGCGCCGCCTACGCCAGCCAGACCCCCGGCGTCATGCACGCCTGCGGCCATGACGGGCACACCGCGATGCTGCTGGGCGCCGCCAAGTACCTGGCCGAGACCCGCAACTTCGCCGGCGCCGTCCACGTCATCTTCCAGCCCGCCGAGGAGAACCAGGGCGGCGGCGGCATCATGGTGCGTGAGGGCCTGTTCGAGCGCTTCCCCATGCGCCAGGTGTTCGGCATGCACAACTGGCCCGCCCTGCCCGAGGGCGTGTTCGCCTGGCGCGACGGCCCCGTGATGGCCGCCGTCGCCGACATCGAGATCACCGTCACCGGCCGCGGCGCGCACGGCGCACAGCCGCACATGGGCGTGGACCCCGTGGTGGTCAGCGCTGCCATCGTGCAGGCCCTGCAAAGCATAGTCGCCCGCACCATCGAGCCGGTGGAGGCTGGCGTCGTCACCATCGGCAGCATCCAGGGCGGCCACATCTACAACGTCATCCCCGAGACCGTCCGCATGCTGGGCACCGCGCGCTGGTTCAGCCCGGCGGTCGGAGACCTGCTGGAGGCCGGTGTGCACCGGCTGGCAACCGGCATCGCCGCCGGCTTCGGCGCAACGGCGGACGTGGTGTTCCGGCGGACCTACCCGGCGACGGTCAATGACCCCGCGGCCATGGCGCTCGCGCGTCATGCGGCCGTGACGGTGCAGGGGGAGGACGCGGTGCGGCACATGGACAAGCCGACCATGGGCGGGGAGGATTTCAGCTTCATGCTGAACGCCAAGCAGGGGGCATATATCATGCTCGGCGCGCGGCGGACGCCGGAGGACGCGATGGTCCATCATCCGCGTTATGACTTCAACGATGCGATCCTGCCGGTGGGGGCGTCCTATTGGGCGACGTTGGCGGAGGAGTTGCTGCCGCGGAGATAAGTGGCTGCAAAAACTTGAGGAAACTTATTAGCTTAAGTTTCCTTGCATAGTTAGCGCGACTCGAACAACATGGGATTATGAGAGATGTAGTTAACTACGCTGCCAACCATTTGCTAAAAGTTGATGCTTTTCTTATAGCTGCGGCATGGGTTTCGACATTGGTAGGTGCGGTTATCTACTACGTTTGGCAACATCCTGGCTCTAACAAAAGTATCAGAGGCTTCTTCGTTTATAGTCTTCCCAGAGAATTATGGTCGCATCCATCCTGCCGGCTTGATTATGCGTTTGCTCTGGTCAACCGCATGGTTGAGCCAGTCACGATTGGTGTGGTTCTCATCACAACCAGCACAGTAAGTTTCGGAACTTATAATTTGCTTGCTGCGATATTTGGGCAGCATGCTGAAGGCAAACCACATATCCTAGCATGGATAGCAATCGCCTTTCTGGTTATCATGGTAAGGGATTTCTTTGTTTGGTACTCACACTACCTTGAACATAAGATTCCCATGCTTTGGCAGATACATGCCTGCCATCATAGTGCCGAATTCCTTAATCTTATAAGCAATAGAAGGCACCATCCACTACAACTTGTGTGGGAGGGTGGCCTCAGCAATGTCACCGCCGGGATAACACTAGCAGTGTCTAGCTACATATTGCATGTTGGCATTTTAGACACAGCTTTGCTGGGTGTTGACGCTTACTTCATATGCGACGTATTGAGCTTCTATCAACTACGTCATTCCCACATTCCATTACATTATGGAAAGTGGGAGAAATGGTTTCTCAGCCCTTCAATGCATCAACTGCACCACAGCGTCGAAGCTAAAGACTGGGATAAGAACTTTGGACTTTTCACGGCAATCTGGGACCGAGTGTTCGACACGTTGAACATCCGTCCGGTAGGTTATACCTATAAACAAGGGGTCCAGCCTCAGTACCGACAAGACTATGACACGATATCAAAGCTTTACCTCACTCCAATGATTAATATAGCCAAAATTGCGTCCGATAGGGAAAAGCTTAAGAGCCTGCCAAGTTAAACAGGATTGGGTTGTTTGAGATGCCTGCCTGCGCGTAGGCGACGTAATCTGGCGGGATGGCTGACGTTGCCCTGATCCGTCCGCGGTTTGCAAGCTTGCCTGCGCACATGGACGAACGGGATCGCATGACAGCGCCTGCGGGAAGCGCCCTGCTCTCCCGGCCTACAAGCTACCCCCGAGCCAACCGCCCCTCATACCACTGCACCAGCCGCGTCGCCGGAAACAGCAGCGCAAAGTAGATCACCGCCACCACCGTATAAACCTCCAGCGGCCGGTAAGTGTCCGCCGTAATCAGCGTCCCCTGATACAGTAAATCCGGCACCGCAATCGTGCTCACCAGCGAAGTGTTCTTCAACTGGATGATCGACTGGTTCATGAACGGTGGCACCATCCGCCGCACCGCCTGCGGCAGCACCACCAGCCGCATCACCCCCCACCGCCGCAGCCCCAGCGCCCGGGCCGCATCCCACTGCCCGGCCTCGATGGACACGATCCCGCCCCGGAAGATCTCCGCATAGAACGCCCCTGTATAAAGCGACAGCACCAGCACCGCCGCCACCGCCGCCGGGATTTGCACATCCAGGATCACCGGCAGCGCATAGTAGAACCAGATGATCTGCACCAGCAGCGGCGTGCACCGGAACACTTCGATGAACCCCACCAGCGGAGCATTCACCCACCGCGACCGCGACAGCCGCCCCAGCCCCAGCACCAGCCCGATCGCCAGCCCCAGCGCCACCGTCCCCACGGTATAGGCCAGCGTAACCCCGACCCCCACCAAGAACAGGTGCGTGTACCGCAGCAGGAACCCAAACCCCCACTGGTAGCCCATCCCGCTAGAAAACGACCTCGGCCGGCACGTCCTCCCGGGTGACCCCGTTCAGCGCCAGCCCGGCCAGCAGCCAGTCCCTGATCTGCCCGACCCCGCGGTTATAATCGATCCAAGCATTCACAACGTCCAAGAACCGCGTATCCGCCTCCCGCCGCACCCCAAAGCAGCTAGGCAGCGCCACCAGCGGCCCCGTCAGCAGGTGGTACGGCCCCAGCGCCCGGTTGCGCGCGATGGTGCTCAACCCCAGCATCGCCGCCATGATGAACACGTCCGCCCGCCCCGACTGGAACGCCAGCGTCGCCTCGTCCCGCGTCTTATAGGCGGTGATCTGCGACTTCGGCGCATATCGCCGGGCCGCGACCTCATGCAGCGAGCCGATGTCGCACACCAGCCGGATATCCGGCGTATTGATGTCCTCCCAGGTCTTCGGCTCCAGCCCATGCCGGGCCAGGCAGCCATAGGGATGGATGAAGAACGGCCGGGTAAACCCGATCGCCAGCGCCCGCTGCGGCGTCGGCCCCAGCGCGAACGCCAGGTCGATCTTGTTCGCCTGCAGGTCCAGCACCGAGTTCGCATAGGTGCTCTCGACATACTCCAGCCTGGCGTCGAACACCTTGGCGATATCCTTGGCAAACTCGATGGCCGCGCCTTTCCACTCCCCCGTCGCCAGGTCCTTGGCGAAGTACGGCAGCTCCCCCGGCAGCGCCGCAATCCGCAGCGTCTTGGTGCGGCTGATGCGCTCGAACGTGCTTTCCGCAGGCGCAGTCTCCGCCTTGGCCGACCCGATCACCGCCGCAGCAGAGAGCGCCGTCCAGCCAATGACCCGGCGGCTGATTGTCGCCATGCCCCGGCGCCCCTACTTGCCCACGTTCCAGACCGGCTCCTGCACCGCCACGTCGGCCGGATAGACAGTATGGTAGGTGCCATCCTTCACCTGCTGGATCACCGGCGTCGCCTCCTGGTTCTGCCCCGTCTCGTCAAAGCGAACTCCCTTCCAAGGCATGATGGTCTGGTCGCCCGGCACATCGGTCGCCACCAGGGCCTTGCGGATGTCCTCCGGCTTCGCCGACCCGGCACGGTTGATCGCGTCGGCCAGCACCTGCACCCCGACCACCTGGCGCGACGTGTTGTCGTTCAGGTCCTTGCCCGCCTTGGCGCGGAACATCGCCATCACCGGAACGATGGCCGGGCGCGACTTGGTGGCATCTGCGGCAAAGGACGACCGGCTGAACACCCCTTCCGCCAGCGGCCCGGCCGCGGTCAGGAACGCCTGCTCCTGGTACCCCGCCGCCTGCGCCATCACCGCCGGCGGCGAGTAGCCCAGCTCGCTCAGGCTGCGCAGGGTCAGGATCGCATCCGAAGTATAGCTGCTCGGCATCAGCACGTCCGCGTTGGCCGCCTTGAGCCGCTGCGCCTCGGCGGACAGCGACGGCGAGTTGGCGCGGTACTTGATGTCCGCCGCCACCGCGATCCCCGCCGCCTTCGCAAGGTTACGCTGCACCGTGCTGCTGTCGCTGCCGAAGATGCTGTCCTCATAGAACAGCGCAACCGACTTCACCGGGTGCCCGGTCTTGGCGCCGACCTCCTTGAAGAAGTCGAACATCGCCTGGGTGAACATCTCGTCGTGCGGCGTCGTGCGGAAGAACCACTTGAGGCCCCGCCTGTTCAAGCTCGGCGAGGAGTTGTCCATCGACAGGTAGGGCACCTCGTACCGTTCCGCCACCTGGCTGATCGTGGCGGCGGTCGCGCTGGTGTAGCTGCCGATCAGCGCCGAGACGTGATCCTGCGTGATCAGCCGCTCGGCCTCGGCGCGGGCCTTCTGCGGGTCGTTCTGGTGGTCGGCGAACACGACCCGGATGTGCGCGCCGCCCAGGTGGTCCAGCCCGCCGCCGCCGCCCATCAGCATCGGCAGCGGCTCGTGCGCCCCGTTGACGATCTCCAGCATCGTGTCGATCGCGTTGCGCGCGTCGGCGCCGACCTGCGCGGCATTGCCGGTCAAGGGATAGATCGCGCCGATCACCACATCGTCCGCCGCACGGGCAGCAGGAGCGATCACCAGAACGGCCGCAGCCGCCCAGAACAGCAAAGCAAGACGCCTCATGCAAACGACTCCCAGCAGATGTCAGGGAGTGAAGCATGCGCCGTGCCACTACGATAGCAGGGCGGACTTAAGGGGAGGCACTGGGGCGAACGACGGGGATCGAACCCGCGACAACCGGTACCACAAACCGGCGCTCTACCAACTGAGCTACGTCCGCCACAGTGCGGGCCGCGGTTCTAAGTCAGGTCGCCCGTCGGCGTCAACGGCATACCGCGCGCCATCCTGCCCTCGCCCCTCCCTCCAGTGGAGACAGCAGCCAGAGCATCCCCCCGGCCAACTGCCATCGCCCCAGACTGTCATCGTGCCAGACTGTCATCGTGCCAGACTGCCATCGCCCCAAACGCCGCTGTGACGGACATCACGCAACGGCCGCCCCGCCCCAGGCTATCGCTGGAGCCAACGAAAGGAGGCCGCGATGATCTGGTCGTTATCCGCCCTGCTCGCCTGCCTGGCGCTAGGCGACGTGCTGCACAGCCTGACCGGCCTGCCGGTTCCCGGCGCCGTCTTCGGCATCGGCCTGCTCCTGGCCGGCCTTTGCCTCACCACGCCCCGGGACCAGCCAGCCTCCCTGCCCGCGGCGGACCTGCTGCTGCCCTGCCTCGGGCTGCTGTTCGTTCCGCCGGGCGTGGCCGCCGTTCGCCGCCTCAGCCATTTGTCCGGCGTTTGGCTTCCCGTCGCGGGCGCAATCCTCGTCTCCAGCGTGCTGGCCCTCGTCATCGCCGGCCGCGTCACCCAGGCGCTGCTGGCCCGGCAGGAACAGCGCCGCGCCAACCATGCCGCCGCCGCCCGCCTGCACTACACGCCCGGAACACATCCGCACCACAGGTCCGGAGCACAAGTGCGATGATCGACCCGAACATGCCCTCCCAAGCCTTGGCGGCGGTCCGGCCCGCCTTGCCGCTGCTCGGCACGATGCTGGCCTATGAGGCCGGGTTGCTCCTGCAGCGCCGGTGCCGCGGGAACGCGCTGGCGAACCCGGTGCTGCTCGCCGTCGCCCTTGTCGCAGTGGTGCTCAACGGCCTCGACACCCCGCCGGAGGACTACTCCGCCGGAGTCCAGCCGCTGGCTCTGCTGCTCGCCCCGGCCACCGTGGCGCTCGCCGTGCCGCTCCACCGCAGCCTGCCGCGCATCCGGGCGGCGCTGGCTCCCGTGCTCGCCGGGATCAGCGTCGGTCTCGCCACCGCAGCAACCGTCGCGGTGGCCGTTGCGGCCTGGCTTGGCGCACCAGGCCTCGTGGTGCACTCCATCGTACTCAAGTCAACGACGGCAGCCATCGCCATGGCGGTCGCCCCGCTCATCGGCGCCGACCCGGCGCTCGCGGCTGGACTGGCGGTGCTGACCGGGATCACCGGGGCGGTCATCTGCACATGGGTGCTGGACGTGGCCGGCGTGCATGATCAGCGCGCCAGGGGATTGGCGACCGGCATCACCGCGCACAGCATCGGCACAGCGCGGATGCTGGCCATCGACGCCGAGGCGGGGGCGTTCGCCAGCCTCGGCATGACGCTGGGTGGCTTCGCCGGCGGCATCGTGCTGCCGGTCGCCTATGCCTGGGTTGCTGCTGCGGTGGCTTGACGGATACGCCAGTCCCGCCAGCAAGCCCGGCAGGCCGTCCCCCAACGGCCCCTCAACGGTGAGGAGCGTTGAGCGCCATTAAGGTTTCGGTCCGCAGCACGACCCGGCCATCCACGACCGACAGCGCGCTCGACGGCACCGTGGCCACATGGCTGCCGTTCTGGAAGTACGACCCGACCATGATCTCCGCAGTCCGCCCATCGGCCGTCAAGCTGCGGACGCTACCGAAGATGTTGCCCTGCGGGTCGCGGATCCACTTCCCGACCACGCTCGCCGGCAGGGAAGAGGCCGCAGCATCCGCCGCAGCGGCGCCGGCCGGGCCAGCAACCGCCTGGGCCAGGGCCGTACCGCCGGACGATAGGATCAGGGCAACCGCCAGGCTGGCAGAACGCAGGCTGGCAAGATGCAGGCCAGCAAAACGAGTGTTCATGATCGCAGGCTCCATAAGTTCAATGGTGAGACTAATCATGACAGTTCAAAGTTGCAACCTTTGCCCCTATAATCACCGCATGCAGCGAACCGACTTCTCCCAGGCTCATTGCCCGATCGCCCGCACCCTCGACCTCGTCGGCGAGTGGTGGAGCTTGCTGATCATCCGTGAGGCGTTCCACGGCGTGACCCGCTACGACGAGTTCCAGCAGCGCCTCGGCATCTCCCGCAACGCGCTCACCGACCGGCTCAAGAAGCTGGTGGACGGCGGCGTGCTCACCCGGCGTCCCGTGGCCGAGGGCGCCAAGCGGGAGGAATACGTGCTGACCGGCATGGGCGAAGACCTCATGACCGTCGTGCTGGCCATGCTGCAGTGGGGCGACCGCTGGCTTGTCCTGCCGGGCAAGCCGCTCTCGCGCATGGTCGAGACCGCGACTGGGCGCGCAGTCGCGACGTTGCAGGTAATGTCCTGCGACGGCCGCCCGCTCAGCCGTGCGGACGTCGGGGTCATCGCCGCGCCGGGCCATGCTGACCCGGCGCTGCTGTCGGAGGCTGGCGCGGCGCCGGAACTGTCGGTTGCGTTGCCGAAAGCGCGCTAGGCGAGCGGCATCACCGTACCCACAGCAGGGCGGCTCCCCCCGTCATAACACCATCGCCTGCCCCCGCCTTGGAAACAGGCACAGGGCTCGTTCTCATCCGGTGTGCGCCGGCCTTTGCTGACGGCCCTCTACTCTACCCCACACATTACCGCATCGTCATTGCGAGCCGCCCTTGCGGCATGGCAATCCAGGCCCCGCCAGGATTGCTTTTGCCGCCTCTGGGGTCCCACGCCGCAAGCGCTCCTGGCAACGACGAATAAGGGCAGGCCAACCGGTCAGAACACAACGCCATTGGCATCACGCAGGTCAGACGTCTCGTTGCTCCCCAGGCCCCGGGTTCGCGCCCGTGTCAGCCCGGTCGGTAATTACACGCATAGGATCGGCGCCGCGGCCGACCCCTAATCAGCCGGCCCGGCGGCGGATGGCGCCAAGAATGGCAATTCCCGCCCCAAGCAAAGCGAGCGAAGCAGGCTCCGGCACCGTCACGCCGCCGCTGACGTAATCGAGCGAGTTCGCCGCAGTCGCGACGGCTGCGCCATAATCGACGCTGCTGCCGAGATCGCCGTTGCTCCAAAAATTCACGACCCTGCCGCCACCGATATCAAACAGCAGCCCGTAGATGTCCAAGAATCCGCCGTGCGCCTGGTAGTCGGTGGCCGTCGGCAGCGACCCGCCGGGCCAGAACAGGTTGTCATAGGTCAGGAATCCGTTGGTGAAGCCCGGCAGGCCCGTCGCCACCGTGAACCGGCTAAAGCTGTTCGGCGCCAGGTGGTTCGCGGGTTCCGGCGTCGCGAAGTTGACCGGCTCCAGCATGCCGATCGGCGCGTTCAGGATGCCGATGTTGGAATCCGAGAAGGTGCCGCTGATCCCGGTGACCACGAAGGCGCTCGGATAACGCGAGTCCGTGGCTGCGCCGTATGTCACCTCGACCGACCCGCTGACGCCGGGGCCGTTGAAGCTGAAATCGAACGGGGTGGCGCACGCCGCGAAGCTCTGCGAAAAAGCCGCGACAACTGTCGCCACGGCCATAAATCCCTTCAGCATGATGCCCATTTCCTTGTTCCTCAGTCACGTTCAATCATTTGCGGACGGCGGGATGACGGGGTTACGACATCGAAATAAGCTAAATGCCGAGGTATGTCTAGGCTTCTGGTCGATGCCGAGCGCCTGGAGCGCAACCGCATATAAAACGCCAACAGGATCAAGTTCTATGTCAAATGGCCATTTCGCAAAGCCTCGCGGCTGCCGGGCCAATCAGATGGTTGCAAGCGGGCGCCTATGCTCACACCGACCGCTCTCACGCCCGGCCTTGCCACCCAAGCCTTGAACGGTGGTGTCGCGAACGAAGTGGTGGCCTGGATAGCCGGCTCGCGATGGCGGCGCCTGATTGGACGCAGGATCTAACGGTCGAAGTGGAGCGCCGTCAGTTTGAACCGCTAAAACATGAGGCGTTTGATGCTACAGCACCAGCACTGTCTGCGCCGGATCCGCCGCCGCCGCATTGCCCAGCCCATCCCGCCGCTGCCGTTCCCGCCGCGCAGTGAACGCCACGTCCACGTTGCCGCCCGCACCTGCCAGCACCTGCTCCAGCGCCGCGTCGCCCAGGTCGGCCCAGCGCCGCCCGCGCCAAGGCCCGAACGGCACCTTCACCAGCAGCGCCGGCTCGTCCGACCAGGCCAGGAGCTGCTCCACGCCCACCACGCGCAGCATGTCGCGCAGGTGGTGCGCCGTCACGTAGGCGTCCGGCCCGGCCCGGTGCGCCGGCAGGCCAAGCTCACGGTCCAGTCCCTCCGGATGCCGCCAGTAGCGCAGGCCCTGGTTGGAGTGCGTCGGCGCCTCCGGCCACAGCCGCAGCGCGCACTTGTAGGTGCACATCCACCGCGCCCCGTTCGACAGCGCCGGCCGGCACCACCGCTGCTCGAACGCCGCCCGGTGCGCCGCCAACGCCAACGGCGCCGCGCCCGGCCAGGCTTGCAGCACCGGGGGCGCAACGTCCTGCCAAGGCCCCGCCTCCGCCACGTCCGCATCGATGATGTGATGGATCGCCGAGGTCTGCGGCGAGATCGAGTGCTCCGGCTTCACCAGCGCGGCGCCGGGTCCACCGCGCAACGCCCAGGTGCCATCAGGCCCCAGGGCCATGTCCTGCCAGCCGACCTCGACGACCCCGCCATCGGCAAAGCCCTGGCCGGTGGTCTCCAAGTCGATCACGCGGACGAATTCGCCAAGTAAGGTGCTGGACATAAACCGACATATAATAACCCGTCGCCGAACAGCACCCGCCCGGTCGCAAATTCCCCGCTTTTACCCCGCGCTCCGGATCGCAGTGATGCGCGCGACGGTGGCCGTGGTGGAGAACCCGGCCATCAGCTCCGCCAGCCAAACCCGCCCGCCCCAGGACTGCACCTCGTCCGCCCCCACCACGTCGTCCAGCGCGTAGTCGGCCCCCTTTACCAGCAGGTCCGGCTTCAGCGCCGACAGCGTCTGCAGCGGCGTGTCCTCCTCGAACACCACCACCAGGTCCACCGCGGACAGACTCGCCAGCACCGCCGCACGCGCCGCCTCCGGCTGCACCGGGCGGGTCGAGCCCTTCAGCCGCCGCACGCTGGCATCCGAGTTCAACCCGACCACCAGCCGGTCGCACTGCCCGCGCGCCTGCTCCAGCAGATGGACATGGCCGGGGTGCAGCAGGTCGAAGCACCCGTTGGTGAAGCCGATGCGCCAGCCCTTGCGCCGCCACCGCTCCACCTGCTCGGCCGCGACCTCGCGTGACACCACCTTCCGCAGCGCCCCGCCCTGCGGCGACAGCACCTGCAGCAGGTCCTCCTCCCGCGCCACCGCGGTGCCGATCTTCCCGACGACGATCCCGCCGGCGATGTTGGCCAGCCGCACCGCCACCCGCAGCTCCAGCCCGGCCGCCAGCCCGGCCGCCAGCGCCGCCACCACCGTATCCCCTGCGCCGGACACGTCGTACACCTCCGCCGCCTCGGCCGGGTAGTGCTGCACCCCCGCGGCGTCGGCCAGCGTCATGCCGTCCTCCGACCGCGTGACCAGCACCGCGCCAAATCCGTGCGCCGCGCGCAGCGCCTGCGCGGCTGCCGCGATCTCCACCTCGGTCTCGACCGGCAGCCCCGTGGCCTCCGACAGCTCCCGCCGGTTCGGCGTGATGACGTCCGCCCCGGCATAGCGGCCGTAATCGGGACCCTTAGGGTCCACCACCACCTTCCGCCCGGACGCGCGCGCAGCGGCGATCAACTCCGCCGGGATCTCCCCGGCCAGCACGCCCTTGTTGTAATCCGACAGCACCGCGACCGAGGTGGCCGCCAGGGTGTCGCGCGCGATCCGCATCATCCGCTCGGCCAGCTTGGGCTGGATCGGCGAGGTGTCCTCCCGGTCCGCGCGCAGCAGTTGCTGCCCGACGCTGACATAGCGCGTCTTCACCGTCGTCGCCCGCCCGCCCTGCACCAGCAGCCAAGGCTCCACGCCCGGCTGCCCGCCCACCAGGCCCGTGAGGTCGGACCCGGCCTGGTCGTCCCCCACCACCGACACGAACGCCACCGCCGCGCCCAAGGCCGTCAAGTTGCGCACGACGTTGCCAGCCCCCCCCGGCATCGCCAGCTCGCGCTCCACCGTCAGGATCGGGATCGGCGCCTCGGGGCTGATGCGCTCCACCGCGCCATACACGTAGCGGTCGAGCATGACGTCGCCGATCACCATCACGCTGGTGCGCGCAAGCCGGCGCACGGCGGCGGTCAGGGCCTCGATGGTGGCGTCGGCGTCCGGTGTGTCCGCGTCGTGGCGGCCCGGGCCGGGCGGGATGCTCTGCATGGCGCCCACGGCTAACGTTCCCGGGCCGGCAAGGCAAGCGGGGCGTGACGTTTCCACGACAGCCGCCGGACCCCTGCTGCTTTAATGCCGATCCGCCGCTTCCACGCCACTCCCTACGCCTGCAGGAAATGCACCGTGTCCGCCTCCAGCACCGCGCAGGTCAGCCTGCCGCCGCGCCCGGCGCCGGTATCGATGCCGAGCCGGTTGGGCCGCAGTTCCGGCAGGGGACGCGGGGTATGCCCGTGCACGACCAGGGTGCCCGGCTGCTCGGGCAGCATCGGCGCCGGCCCCAACCAGTCAAGGAAGCCCTCGCGTATCCACAGCAGGTCGTCCTCCGCCTGCTCCGCCACCGGCACCCCCGGCCGCACCCCGGCATGGACGAGCAGCAGGCCATCAGCGGACCACAGCGGCAGCAGCGTCTCCAGGAACCGCACGTGCGCCGCCGGCAGCAGCGACCCCCACCCCGCCACCGGCACCCGCGGCGGGATGCCCCAGCTTCGCAGGCTGTCCCCTCCGCCGTTGCGCAACCAGTGCCCCGCGTCATCCGCCCTGCCGCTCGCCAGCACGTCCAGCAGCATCCGCTCGTGATTGCCCATCAGGTTCACCGTCGGCAGGTCCGGCGCCCCCGCCAGCATATGCGCCACCACGCCGGCCGAATCCGGCCCCCGGTCGATCAGGTCGCCCAGGTGGACCAGCACCGCATCCGCGATGGGCCGTGCGGCAAGGTCGGACTCGATGGCGGCATGCACCGCCTGCAATCGGACGAGATGGCCATGCACGTCGCCCACCGCATAGACGCGGCAGCCCGGCGGCAGCCCGCGCATCCGGGGGTCAAGCTGTTGGACGGCAGCGGCGGACGTCTCCATGCGTGCCTGCTTAGAACAGCCCGAGCCGGCCCGTCACCCAATCTTGCCCTTGGCGGCCCGCGCCGACGCGCCTAATCCCCGATCATGAACGCAATAGACGGCATGAACGCAAGACGTTCCACGAATGCAAGTGGAGGCTCGAACGCCATCGAGGTCGAGGGCCTGACCAAGCGCTACGGCGACGTGCTCGCCGTGGACGGCATCAGCTTCGCCGTAGCGCCGGGCAGCACCCTGGGCTTGCTGGGCGGCAACGGCGCGGGCAAGACCACCACCATCGCCATGCTGCTCGGCCTGCTGATCCCCAGCGCCGGGCGCATCCGCATCCTGGGGCACGACATGGCGCGGGACCGTTTCGCGGCGCTGGCGCGGATGAACTTCTCCTCGCCCTACATCGCCCTCCCCTCCCGGCTGACGGTGGCCGAGAACCTGCGCGTCTATGGCCACCTCTACGGCGTCCGCGGCCTTGAGGCGCGCATCCGCGAGCTGGCCGCGCAACTGGACCTGCTGGGCTTGCTGAACCGCCCCTCCGGCGCCCTCTCCGCCGGGCAGAAGACGCGCGTCGCCCTGGCCAAGTCGCTGATCAACCACCCCGACATCCTGCTGCTCGACGAGCCCACCGCCAGCCTGGACCCCGATACCGGCGACATGGTGCGGAGCTGGCTCGAGCACTACCGCGCCGAGAGCGGCTGCACGATCCTACTGGCGTCGCACAACATGCCGGAGGTCGAGCGGCTGTGCGGCCATGTGCTGATGCTCAAGCAGGGCCGCATCGTGGACCGCGGCGCCCCGGCAGAACTTGTAGGCCGCTACGGCCGCACCGACCTAGAGCAAGTGTTCCTAGACATCGCCCGCCGCCGGGAGGCCGCATGAACCCGGCTGCGTCCGCCCTCTCTGCCCGCCGCGTCTGGGGCCTGATGTACCGCCACCTGGCGCTCTACCGCCACTCCTGGCCCCGCCTGCTCGAACTGATGTACTGGCCCGTCCTGCAGATGTGCATCTGGGGCTTCACCGCCAGCTTCCTCGTCGGCCGCAGCGGCGCCAGCACGGGCAGCAGCGTCGCCATCGCGGCCGGCGCCCTCCTGGGCGGCGTCCTTCTATGGGAGGTCGCGCTGCGCAGCCAGATGGGCGTGGCGATCAGCTTCCTGGAAGAGTTATGGTCGCGCAACCTGGGCCACCTGTTCGTCAGCCCGATCCGCCCGTCCGAGATGCTGGCCGCCCTGGTCGGCGTCAGCATCCTGCGCATGCTGACCGGGGTGCTGCCGGCCATCCTGATCGCCTTCCTGCTGTATGCCTTCAACCTGTTCGCCATGGGTCCCATCGTCGTGCTGTTCTTCGCCAACCTGATGGTGATGGGCTGGTGGGTGGCGCTGGGCGTGGTCAGCCTGATCCTGCGGCACGGCGCCGGAGCGGAGGCGCTGGCCTGGTCCGTGCTGTTCGGCCTGACGCCGATCAGCGCCGTCTTCTACCCGGTCTCGGTGCTGCCCGCCGTCCTGCAGCCCGTCGCGCTAGCCCTCCCCTCGGCGCACGTCTTCGAGGGCATGCGTGCCGCCCTGCAGGGCTCCGTGCGCTGGGACCACCTGGCCTGGGCGTTCGGCCTCAATGCCGTGTGGATGGCCGCCGGCCTGTGGCTGTTCACCGCCCAGTTCCGCCAGGCCCGGCTGCGCGGCGCACTCCTCAACATAGGCGAGTAATGAGCACAAACCTCTGGCTGATCCGCCACGCGCTGGTGGCGGAGAACGAACGCGCGATGCTGTACGGCATCATGGACGTGTCGCTATGCCCCGAAGCCCTGGTGGCGGACGTGCCGATGTACCAGGCCCTCGCCCATCGCCTGCCCCGGCCCGCCACCTGGTGCTGCACCCCCCTGTCGCGCACCCGCCGCACCGCCGAGGCCATCTTCAGCGCCGGCTATCCCCAACAGGAGCTGCACGTGCTGCCCGGGCTGATCGAGCAGAACCTGGGCCGCTACCAGGGCCTTCCCCACGCCGAGCTGCCACCGTTGCTGACCGCCCCCGCCCACCCCTTCTGGCCGCTGGCCGGCACCGAATGCCCCCCCGGCGGCGAGAGCGTGGCCGAGATGCTGGTCCGCGTGGCCACCACGCTGGACGACCTAGTGGCCGGGCATGCGGACGCGGACGTCGTCATCGTAAGCCACGGCGGCGCGATCCGGGCCGCCGTCGCCCATGCCCTGCGGCTGGACGCCGACCAGGCGCTCCACCTATCCGTGCAGAACCTCTCCCTGACGCGGCTAGAGCGCCTGCCGGAAGGCTGGCGGGTGATCTGCGTCAACGAGATGCCCGGCGTCTGACCACCGCCACACTTGGTCGCCCGCCCCCTGGGCACGTCATTGCGAGCCGGCTTCGGCGCGGCAACCCAGGGACCGCCGGAACCATGCCGGCACCTCTGGAGTGCCGCGCCGCAAGCAAGGACCGCAATACCCAATGAAAGGTCGAAGCCAAGCGGCAATCGACATAACCTAATGCATCAACACTTCTTGGTAACGCCATAATCACACGCTAGGATCATCCCCGAATGGCCCAGGGGATTCGGCATGGTCCGATGGATGGTTGCGGCGGCGTTGGCATTTCTGCCCGGCGTCGCGCACGCGCAGGCGGAGCAACAGGCGCTGGTGGACCGCGCCACCCTGGCGGCGCAGGAGATGGTGAACAACCTCAACGGCCGCGATGCGCAGGGCGTGCTGAAGCAGGCGCGGGCGGTGATGATCTGCCCGCAGGTGCTGCGCGCCGGCTTCCTGTTCGGCGGCCAGGGCGGCAACTGCGTGCTGGTCGCCCGTGACGGCGCCGGGTCATGGTCGGCGCCGGCGTTCTACACCCTGGGCGGCGCCAGCTTCGGCTTCCAGGCCGGCCTGCAGGATGCCGAGGTCATGCTGATCATCATGTCCGACCGCGGCCTGCACGCCGTGCTGGACAGCCAGTTCAAGCTCGGCGCCGACGCGACCGCGACCTTTGCCGACCTCGGCGGCGGCGTCGAGGGCGGCACCACGGCGGCGCTGCGGGCGGACGTCGTCGGCTTCAGCAAGGCGCGCGGCCTGTATGCCGGCATCACCCTGGGCGGCAGCATCATGAGTTCCCGGTCGGACTGGAACCAAATCTACTACGGCCGCCCCCTCGCGGCGCAGCAGATCGTGGTCGGGATGGAGGCCACCAACCCCGCCGCCGACCCGCTGCGCCAGGTGCTGATGCGCTACGGCACGCCGAACCAGCCGCCCCAGGCGCCGGCGCTGCCCCCGCCGGTGCCCCAGGGCAGCGCGCCGGGCAACGCGCCGGGTCCTTATGCACCGGCCCCCTACCCGCCGAGTTCCTATGTGCCGGCGCGCCCACCGGTGACGCAGCAGCCGCTTCGGCCGGCCGGACGGTATTAACTTCCCCTGGATGGGGTGGGACGGCTAAACCCTGCGCCATGTCCGATATTCCCCCCGCCTTCCGGGAGACGCCGCCCTTTTGGGAAACCACGCCGCTCGACGCCATGACCGACGCGCAGTGGGAATCGTTGTGCGACGGCTGCGGCCGTTGCTGCCTGCACAAGCTGCGCGACGACGACGACGGCTCCTTGTCCTGGACCAACGTGTCCTGCCGCCTACTGGACACCACGAGTTGCCGCTGCAGCAACTACGAGCGCCGGCAGGAAAAGGTGCCGGACTGCGTCAGCCTGACCCCCGCCGCGCTGCGTGAGATCGACTGGCTGCCGCCGAGTTGCGCCTATCGCCGGGTGGCCGAGGGCCGCGGCCTGGAGTGGTGGCACCCCCTGGTGTCCGGCGACCCGGCGACGGTGCACACCGCCGGCGTGTCGGTCCGCGGCCGCGCGATGAACGAGCGTAAGGCAGGGCCGCTGGAGCACTACATCGTGGACTGGCCGGGGCAGATGCCGGGCCGGCGGCGCCGCAGGGCGTGAGGGACGCGCGGAGCGCCTGAACCCTATCGGCTGAACCACGCCGCCCCCACAGGTCGGCGCCGCCCCTGGGCAATGATGCAGGTTACGGGACACGTCCATGTCGCCCATGACCCTGAAGCCAGAGGTCAGGTGCGACAAAGTCAGCGCTTTGCCGGGCTTGGTGTCCTAGGCTCCGAGCCTGGATGCATTGACCGGCCGCGTGACAGCGATTGCCCTATACGGCCGCTTTCCACCAGAACCCGACATCCAAGCCGAAGCACTGCCCCTCCCACGCCAGTCCTCCACGCCAGTCCCCCAACGGCAGCCTTGACACCCCCGACCCAACAATGTTCTTGTTTTGTTCATGACCGCCCAGCCAGCCCCGGCCAACCTCCATATCGAACCCGGCCCGCACGCCCCCGGCCAGCCAGCCGCAGACGCGCAATACTACCGCGACGTCCTGCACGAGCTGATCGACATGGGCGCCGGCTTCGCCCGCCTCCTGCACCAGCAGGCCGCCGCCCCGGCCCACGCCGCGCCGCCGGACGCCACCAGGCCGCAGCCCGCACCGTCCCCCGCGCCAGACGTCCTCATCCCAGACGCCCTCATCAGCATGGCAGCCGCCTTCGACCGCATCGCCCGCGCCGTCCGCCGCAGCATCGCCCTCGCGCGCAGCCTCGCCCATCCCGTCCCGCCTGCCCGGGACCCGGCCCAGCACCGCGCCGCCGCCCGCAAGCGCATTCTCCGCGAGGTCGAGGACGCCATCCAGCGCACCGCCCCCGGCTCCGGTCATGCTGCCCCCAATGGATTCAGCGCCGATGCTGCCGACCTCGACGACGCCAGCGCCGAAGCCCTGACCGCCGAGCTGCACGACCGCCTCGACGCCCCCGATCTCGACGACGACATCAGCAGCCGCCTGGTCGCCGACATCATCACCGAGATCTGCCGCGACCTCGGCCTCGCCGCCCTGTCCGGTGCCCACCCCTGGAAACGCCGCACGCCGACGGACCTCGAACAACTCTGCGCCCGCGCCGCCACGCCCAGCCGCGCCAGCCCGCCCGGTGCCGGACCGCCCGTGCCCGCCACCCCCCAGCGTGCCGCAACCAACCCCGTCCCACCCGGGCCAGCCGCCATACCCCTCGCGACCGGCCCCACCCACCCCGGCGGCGGCCCGCCCGACGACCCCGCTGAACCGCCAGCCAGGATCGCCACAATCCCGCGCCACCCCATGCACCTCCGCGGCCAGTGGCGCCCGCCGCCGGAACCCAAGCAAACCTCCGAAGGTCCGCACAAATGACTGGACAGGCTCGCGCGACGCGGCCGCCCGGCACGGGGCGGGGCCGAACGCTGCCGCCGCCACCCCAATGCCGAACTTGCCGCGCGGCAGCGGCTGAACCTGTCCTGGCTGAAGCAGCCCGGCATCGCCGCCCCCGCCATCCTGCCGCCGCCCGCCGAGATCGCCGCCGCTATCGACACCGAACTGGAATCCGCCCTGGCCCGCCTCCACCCCGTCGCGGCCCGCTTGGCACAGCGCGAGTTGCGCCCATCCCAGCCATGACAATAGCCAAACAAAGCTGACACTTCGCAAAGCTGGCCCCTCCTCGCCTGCTGCTACGCTGCGCCAGTCACCGGTAGAGGGCCGGGTTCAGGGGACAGCAATGAGCGCGGCAGTGGACGACACGATCCTTGCGACCGCCACGGTCAACATCTCGAAAACCCTGGTCCGCATCGACGGCGTGACCTACCCCGTGAACGGCATTGGCAGCGTGTTCGTGAAAAGACCGCGGATCGTTGGCCTGCTCCTGGCGGCGCTTTTCCTCGGCGGCATGGGCGTGTCCGACCTTGCCACGGACAGCGGCGCCACGGACAGCGGCAGCGCGGTGGCGCTGCTGCTCGCCAGCGCGATGGTACTGGCGTTTGCCGTGACCCGGCCTTCCATCCTCGTGCTGCGGACGGCCAGCCGGGACCAGAAGGCGTTGCGCTCCCGCAACGGCGCGGCGCTGCTCGACGTCAAGCGCGCCATCGAGGAGGCCGTGACACGGCGTGGCTAGGCGCGTCCGGCCCCTCACCCCGAGCCGCGCTCGCCGCATGGAGCGGCAGCCAGCACGATGCCCGCCGGACCACCGCGCCGCCGGCTAGCAATGACGGCCCCCCCGGGCCTCACCCCACCGCGTGCGCCTGCAGGTCTTCCAGCCGGCAATGCGCCAGCGCCGCCGCCTCCGTCGCACGCAGCGCCACCCGGGGCGCGCAGCCGGCCAGGAACGCCTCCTGCCAGCGCATGGCGCACAGGCACCACCGGTCGCCGGGCTGCAGGCCGGGAAAGCGGTATTCCGGCCGCGGCGTGGACAGGTCGTTGCCGCGCGACTTGCTGAACTGCAGGAACTCCGCCGTCACCTCGGCGCAGACGGTATGGCTCCCCCGGTCGTCCGGCCCGGTCTCGCAGCAGCCGCTGCGGGTGAAGCCGGTCAGCGGATCGAGCGAGCAGGTTTCCAGCACGCCCCCCAGGACGTTCAGCGACTTATTGGGCCGGGTGGCGTCGAGCGGCATCGGCGAGGTCTTCCTATGTTCAAGCAGTGGGTGTTCCAGCAGCGGGCTTCGGCAGGATCGTAGCAGCCCGGGCTTGCCGCTGCCCAGGTGTTGCAGGCGCTTGGCGCTGCGTGGGTCGCTGCAGCCCTCACACCCCCGCCGCCACCTGCTGCACCAGGCCGCGCAGCCACTCGTTGGCCGAGTCGGACCCATGGTCGCGGTGCCACGCCATGCTGAGCGGCACGCCAGGCGAGTCGTAGGGCGGGTCGAACAGCCGCAGCCCGCCGTGCGCCGCCGCCGCCACGGCCAGGCGGCGCGGCACCAGGGCGGCCAGGTCGGTCTCCCCCACGATGGCCAGGGCGGCATGGCTGTCGGGCACCGTCAGCCCGATGCGCCGCGCCAGCCCCAGCTTCGC
>JAABUX010000725.1_pt1 | contig 54108 bp, 48 predicted proteins | sample 5561851 | NCBI WGS metagenome assembly JAABUX01 (sample SAMN10711883, study PRJNA513361) | rock metagenome | isolation source: Antarctica rocks | place: Antarctica: Victoria Land, Richard Nunatak red sandstone | collected 2016-01-03
CATACTCCTCAGCCTGCTCATCTGCGTCCCTCAGCCCTCTACACGCCACTCTAGCGAACCCCGCAGTCCTATTTGCACCAGAGCCCTCAAAGCTACGAGCGCTACCTCCACGCATCCCTTATCGGGCTCTGGTACGTCGCAGTCATGCTGGCGGTTGACGCCGGCGTGGCGCTGCTGCTCTGCGCCCTCGGCATCTTCGGGGTCATGACGAATCTCGTCACCGAGCGCACGCACGAGATCGGTATCCGCTTCGCCATCGGAGCAGACCGTTCGGCGATTCTGGTGCTTCTGCTGCGGCGCAGCCTGGGAGTCACGGTCGTGGGCCTGGCTGCGGGCCTGCTGCTCGCATTCGAGGTGGGGAGGGTTCTCACGGGCATCCTCGAAGGAGTGCAAGGCCTGCAGCTTGCCATTCTTCTGGCCACCGCTTTTGTAGTGGCGTTTATCAGCCTGTTTTCAAGCTACCTGCCCGCGCGCCGGGCAGCCACGCTCGACCCCGTCCAGGCTCTTCGCACGGAATAGACTCGCGCTCTTGCCAGCCCGGCCGCCACTGACGCCGCCTTCGACTGCGGCTACAAACATGGGGTGTCTATCATGATTCACACCCGCCGTTACGCCATACGCCGGCTTCGCCAAAACCCGGGCTTTGCCTTGGTCGCCATCCTGATGTACGCATGAACCCTGCGCGGAGTTCCGAAGTGGAGCAGGCGGAGAGGAGGGTCGCTTTGTCGCCAGGTTTTCGCGATATAGAACTTGTTTGCACACCCGCGCGACGGCGCTTGCCCGCTTGGGACGTTCATCGTAGATGAAGCTGACGCTGCTAAGCTGAATACAGGAGAGACTCGCCGCGCGGGGTTGTATGCGGACTGGTTTGAAGTCGCCTGGAGGGATTTTCTGCGGAAATGGATAAAAGATTCTGTGCGCCCGCGCGGGGAGGGAAGACGCTGCCTACGCTTCCCGGCGTACCTGGCTGTGCAGATAGCGGCGGGAATGCTGCTTGCGGCGCAGGCGGGGTATGCGGAGCAGGCCGTAACGGTGGACGCCAGCGTGCCCCTGCACGTGACGGCGACGCGCACGGCGGCGATGCGTGTGGGTGCGCCTGTCGAGGGTGTGCTTACGGCGCCGGTGTGGGTGTATGACCGGCTCGTGCTGCCCAAGGGCACCATCGTGCACGGCACGGTGACGACGCTGGAGCCGGTCCCGCATGGGGAGCGCGTCCAGGCGCTGCTCAATGGGGATGTTACGCCGCTGCACAGGCCGGTTGTGCGCTTCAACAGTGTTCAGGTAGGGGAGGAAGAGGTTCCGATTGACGCCGAGGCGCGCGTACGGCAGACGGAGACGGTGCGCTTCGCGGGGCCGGTGAAGTCGTCGAAGCGCGCGCAGCTGACCGGGATAGTGAAGGAAAAGTGGGACTCGGTGCACGACGAGGTGCTTGCCCCCGGCAAGAAGGACCGCGCGCTGCGCTTGTTCTATAACCAGCTGCCGTATCATCCTCAGCGGATATGGCAGGGGACGGAATTTATCGCGGATTTGACGGACCCGGCGAAGGTGGATATGCCGGAGGAGCCGGAGACCCCGCGCGTGGAGAATGCGGCGCTGGTGGGCAGCCTGCCTCCGGATGCGTCGGTAAAGGCGCGGCTGGTCACGGCGCTCGACTCGGACACGGCGAAGCAGGGCGACCCGGTGACGGCCGTGGTGACACAGCCGGTGTTCGATGCTAAGCAGCAACTGGTATTGCCGGAAGGCACCGAGCTGGAAGGAACGGTGCAGCGGACAAAGGCGTCGCGCAGCTTTGGCCGCAATGGGACGCTGCGGTTCACGTTTCGCAATGTGCAGCGTGAGAACGAAGCCGCCCAGCACCTGCGCGGCACCGTGACCGGAGCCGAGGGGAGCGACGCCGCGAACCTGCAGGTGGATGAGGAAGGAAACGTGAAGGCGCAACCGGCCAAAAACCGGTTTGCGGCACCGCTTCTGCTGGCGGTTCTTGCCGTAGCCGGTAGTGATGGCGATGGCGGCGCGGGGCAGCAGGTGGTGGGCGCCAATGGGCTCGGGTTTGTAGCGCGATTCGTTGCTCTGGGCGCGGCCAGCCCCAATGTTACGTTGGGGTTCGGGGCATACGGGTTTGTGAAGTCGGTGTATTACCGATTCATCGCCAGAGGACACGCGGTGAAGTTTCCAAAGGACACGCTGGTGGAAGTGCAGCTTTCCGGCCGGTAGGCCAGGCGAGCCGGGAGTGGTTCGCCTGAACCTGCCTCTCTTCTAGCGAGACCGCGGCTGGGTTCCATGCCCTTTTTTCGCGTCTTCGGCTGCTTCTTTTGCTTCATCGGCAGGGGTGTCCACGGAGTCCTCGACGACTTTCCCGCTGTTCGCGTCGACGTTGACTTCGCGGGTCTGCCCCTCGTGCTGGATATCGAAGGAGTAGATCCAGAGGCCTTTTTCGTGCTCGAGCTCGCCGCTCTTCACGGTGCCGGTTTCCTTGGTAAGCGCGATCTTTTTGGCGTCGTCCATGGTGAGTTTGGTAGTGGGTTTGGCGTGTGCCTGTGCGAACGAGAGCAGGCAGAGCATGGGCAGCAGTGCTAAAGTGCGTGTAAATTGCATGAGAATCCCTCCATGCAAAGAGTTACAGCTTGCGATTAACTGCTACTGAAGAAGTGCTTAAGCCTTCCTGAACACGAAATATATTTTGCGGACGCATCAGGCTGGGTCGAGTTCCCGCCATAACTCTGGGAGAGGGACGGCGATGGGGGTGCCGGGAATGGTGAGCGTAGCGGTGGCGGAGCCTTCGGCGGGCTCGTGGAGGCCTCGGCCGTCGGCGTGGAAGGCACGGCGGTCGTAAGGGTCAATGACCCAGATGTGCTCGACGCTGAAGCGGAGATAGTCGGCGATTTTCTCCATGAGACGCTTCATCGTGTCTTCGGGAGAAAGGATCTCGATCGCGATGAGAGGCGGGGTGCGCAGGATGTCCTGGGGGGGCACGTCGCTTCGGACCACGGTGACATCCGGCACGCGGAAGCGGGTTTTGGCAGCTTGGACGCGGTACTCGGGATGGACCCGAACTCCCCAGTCCTTGCGGTGATTCCAGAATAGAGCGGTGAAGTAAGCCTGAACGATGGAGTGCGCATATTCACCCAAGTTTCTCTCCTCAATGACCCCATCCACATACTCGCAGTCGGGGTCGTAACTGGTGCGTAAGTACTCCTCTACGGATACGAAAACCGGGTTTGCAAGCGCGCTCATGTGGGTTGCCCTCCTGTGCTGTGACTTTTAGTATCGCGCGGGTGGGGGCGGTACGGAAGGGCAAAGCGTAGGATAGATGAGGATTTGAGCTGTGCGCAGGAAGCGGGCAGGACTATTGACCTATCGACCCATCGGTCCGTGGGCTTGCTGGATTTCTTGAACGAACGGGGTGCGGTTTGGCGGCTGAGCAGATGGTGTATGACGTAGCGATCATTGGTGGCGGGCCGGCGGGGTACACGGCGGCGATTCGCGCGGGGCAGAACGGGTTGAAGGTCGCGTTGCTGGAGCGCGAGGACAAGCTGGGCGGCACGTGCCTGCACTGGGGCTGCATCCCGACCAAGGCGATGCTTTTCAATGCCGAAGTGTACGAGTTGGTGGAGCATGCGGAGGAGTACGGCATCGAGGGCCTAGGCAAGCCGACGCTGAACTGGGGCAAGGTGCTGGAGCGCAAGAACGGGATCATCAACAAGCACGTGAAGGGCCTGGACTTCCTGATGCGCAAAAACAAAGTCACTGTGGTGCGTGGGCAAGCGAAGCTGACCGGGCCGGCGAAGGATGGGGTGCACACGGTGGCGGTCGACAAGGCCGCGAATGGCGTGGGTGAGAAGACCGAGGTGCGGGCGAAGAGTGTCGTGATCGCGACCGGGTCGGATGCGCGCATGCTGCCGGGGCTCGAGATTGGGCCGGACGGCGCGAGTCATATTCTGACGAACAACGAGATTCTGCTGATTCCGGCGGTGCCGAAGTCGATGGTAATTATCGGTTCGGGGGCCGTGGGCGTGGAGTTTGGGTCGATTTTTCGCTCCTTTGGCGCGGAGATCACGATCGTCGAGTACCTGCCGCGCATTGTGCCGGCGGAAGACGAGGAAGTGAGCAAGGAGCTGCAGCGGACCTTCCGCAAGCGCGGCATCGATGTGCATACAAATGCGAAGGTCGAAAAGGTGGAGAAGTCGGCTGCGGGCGCGAAGGTGACATGGACCGCCGCAGATGGCAAACAGGTGGTAAAGGAGGCTGAGAAGGTGCTGGTGGCGGTCGGGCGCGCGCCGCGTACCGACGGCATTGGTCTGGAGAACCTGCCGGGGATTCAGTTGGAAAAGGGCTTCATCAAGACGGACGAGTGGATGGCGACCGGGGTCGAGGGCGTGTATGCGATCGGTGACATCGTGGCCGGGCTGCCGCAGTTAGCGCATGTGGGCGCGATGTGCGGGATCGTGGTCGCGTCGAAGCTCGCGGGCAAGTACGCACGGCCGGTCAAGCGCAATCGCATCCCGGCGTGCACCTATACCGAGCCTCAGATCGGCTCCGTGGGGCTGACCGAAGCGGCTGCACGGGACAAAGGCTTCGATGTGAAGGTGGGCAAGTTCCCGTTCTCGGCGAACTCGAAGGCCTCCATCATCAATGCGCACGATGGATTTGTGAAAGTCGTGACCGACGCGAAGTATGGCGAGGTGCTTGGGGTGCATATTATCGGCGCATCCGCAACCGAGCTGGTGGCGGAAGCAGTGGTCGCGCTGGAGCTCGAGGCAACGCTGGAGGAGCTGATGTTCACGATCCACGCGCACCCGACGCTGGCGGAGGCGATGCTGGATGGGTTTGGCGCGGTGGAGGGGTTGGCGATCAATGTGTAGGTGTTTGTGAAGCAACTCGCATGAACATAGCAGTCATCGAGAGCACGCGGACTGCGACCCAGGCTCTGCGTGGTGCATCTACTATCCCAAGAACGGAAGATTATCTATAGAGTCCTGATTACCTCGGCTACTAATATACGTATATACGCACTTTTCGGATTTTTCACAGTAATTCATGGCTTTTTATGCCTGTTCCTTATCCGATACGCTCGTAGGCGAGCACTATCCGGCCCCCTTAATCGGGGGCTTTTCCATTCAGGTAAATGACGATCAAATCAGCGATACTCATCGACGGCGGTTTTCTGCGCGTAGCTGCGCGGAAGGCGAACAAGAGGTGCGATCCCGACTTTATCGAGAAGTTTGCACATGCCTGTAAGTCCATAGATGAACAGATTTCCCGCATTCTGTACTACGACTGTGCCCCGTTCAGCGGCACTCTGACGTTGCCTGTTTCCGGTACGCTTAGTAAAAGTTCCTGCAAACGTACGTGGCTGCATGAGCTTTCGTACAAAGACCTGTTTGCAGTGCGTCGGGGCCAATTAAAGTTTCGCGGATATGTTCGTAAGAAAACGCCCCGGCATACGCCCGGTACCGCGACCACGACCACGATGCCGCTAACAGACGACGACTTCAAGCCTGAATTTGAGCAGAAAGGCGTGGATATGCGGATCGGATTGGATGTGGCGGCATACTCGGCCAATCGTGCCGTAGATCGAATCATATTGATTAGCGCTGATACAGACTGCATCCCGGCACTCAAATACGGCCGCAAGGCAGGTTTGCAAACGGTTCTCATTGAGCCATTTGGAAATAAGCTCACCAATGAGCTGTTAGCACATGCTGATTTCAAGCGGATGGTGGCACTGCCGTAGCGCTCTAACTAGCGCTTAAATTTGCCGCACCATTCGACGGAAGTAGGGCCGCCCACTTTGGCAGCTAAGCTGGTCACGCCCGATCGTCGCGGAAGGCGCGAAAGCGATTTTGTTCGCGATGGAAGGCGCGCCGGCGGCCGATGAGCAGGGCTTTGACGCCAATGGTTCCCTGGGCGGCGTGTGTAGCGCGGTCGAGAACGGGCAGGGTGAAAAGGCCGGAGGTGGCCATGCGCTCGGCGACCTCGCGGCAGGTTTCGTCGCTGTAGGCGAAAACCTCGGGCATCCCTGTGAGGGCCGCGGCGTGTCCTGGAACGTTCGCTTGGAGGGGGGCCGGCTCAAGTGCATCCATCACCTCGGCGACGCTCACGGTTTCGAGCGGATCGACGCCGTATTCGCGGGTGAGGTGGAAGCCGCGGCGGCTCAATTTCTCGGTCAGGATCGACCGTGGCAGCACCAGCGAGGTGACCAGGTGCGCGGCGACCGAGGCCAGCAGCAGCGGCAACAGTGCAGGCAAGGCGTGTGTGAGTTCGAGTGAAAAGACGATGGCGGTGAGCGGTACGCCGAGCGAGCCTGAGAGCATGGCGGACATTCCAAGCAGCGCCCACAAAGCCTGGGTTTGCGGCCCGCCGTGGGCGAGCATGGCGAAGAGGGTGCCGAGCGCGCCGCCGATCATGAGCAGGGGCGCCAGTACGCCGCCGGAGGTGCCGGATCCCAGTGAGAATGCCCACATGAGCGTTTTCGCGAGCAGGAGGCCAAGGACCAGCGCGAGCGTTCCGCGTCCGGCGAGCAACTGTGCGATGTTGTCGTAGCCGACGCCGAGTCCGCGCGGGAAAAAGAGGCCGCCAGCGCCAACGCCAATGCCGCCGAGGGCGGGCCACCACATCCAGTGCACGCGCAGGCAGCCGAACAGGTCCTCGAAACCGTACATGAGGCGGCTCAAGCCTGCGGCGGCGAGCCCGGAGAGCATGCCGAATCCGAGCGCTGCGGGTGCCAGGAACCAGGGTGCGGGAGTGGCTGGCAGGGACATGGGGAAGAGCGGGCCGGCGCCCAGCCAATAGACGCGCAGAACGGCGGCAGTAGCGCTGGCGATGGTGACGGGGACCAGCGAGCGCGGGCGCCACTCGAACAGCAGCAGCTCGACGGCGAGCAGAACGGCGGCGAGCGGGGCGGCAAAGGTGGCCGACATGCCCGCTGCCGCGCCGGCTACGAGCAGCGTAGTGCGTTCGGCGTCGGAGAGCTTCATCCACTGCGCGACCAGCGAACCGAAAGCGCCGCCGGTCATGATGATGGGGCCTTCCGCGCCAAACGGGCCGCCGGAGCCGATGGAAATGGCTGCGGAAAGGGGTTTGAGCAGCGCGATGCCGGGGTTGATACGTGCGCCTCGCAGCAGTATGGCTTCGATTGCCTCGGGGATGCCGTGACCGCGAATTTTGTCGGAGCCGTAGCGGGCCATGATGCCGACGAGCAGGCCGCCGAGGACGGGGACCAGCGGCATCCAGGGACCGAGCGGGCTGTCGGATGGCCGGACGGCAGCCAACGAAAATCGGTGATAGTAGAAAATGTTGGTCGCGACGTGGATGGACGCGAGCAGCACGACGGCAAGCGCGGCCGCGCCTGCGCCGATGGCGAGCGCGGCGGCGGAGAGCAGCCAGACGCGGCGGTCGATGGTGAAGTCGCGGAGGACGGAGGAGTGTGCCGCTTTCATGCGCGGGGCTCGTGCCTGGTTTGCGGCTTTGCCGTTTGCAGCTCTCTTTGGCGTGCGCGTGTGACTGCTTGCATGCGGCCGATGCCGCGTATGGAGCGCAGGAGCTCCGGCGCGAGGTCGTGCAACTCGTGCGCGTGGAAGGCGGAGAGCTGCCTGAGCACCTCTTCGCCATGCGGGGTGATGCGGAGCAGAATCCTGCGCCGGTTTCCGGGGTCTTCGGCGCGGAGGAGCAGGCCTTGGGCGACGGAGCGATCGACGAGCTCGACGGTGCTGTTGTGCCGGAGGCCGAGCCGCTCGGCCGCGTAGGCGACCGTCGCTTCCTCACCTTCCGCGATGCCGGCTATCTGGAGCAGCAACTGATGCTGTTGCGGCTGCAGGCCGGCGTCGTGCGCGGCTTCCTCGCTGAAATGCAGAAAGATTCGGAGCTGGTAGCGGAAGGCGGCGAGTGCGCGCAGGAGGGCGCGATCGCTCGATGCATCGTGCGTGCTTGCGGGCATCCTCGTATCGTACTACGACATATTGACTGGCCTACGAAGCAAGGGCGTCATAGAGTTGTATGAGGATGTTTGCGGCATGAGTGAATTGCTGACGTTGGTGGAACTGGGGCGGGTGGAGTACGGGCGGGCGCTCGTTTTGCAGGAGCGGTTGGTAGAGTTGCGACGGACAGGCGCGATCGGCGATGCCCTGCTGCTGCTGGAGCACCCGCCGGTGTTGACGCTGGGACGGAATGCGGGGCGCGAAAATATTGTCGCGACGGATGCGGAGCTTGCGGCGCGCGGGGTGGCAGTGCATGTGGTGAAGCGCGGCGGGGATGTGACGTATCACGGGCCGGGGCAGCTTGTGGGATATCCGGTGATGGATCTGCGCGAGTTGCGAGTGGAGAGTGGCGCGCGTATGGGCGTGGTGGATTTTGTGCGCCGTCTGGAGGAGGTGCTGATCCGGGTGGCGGGAGAGTTTGGGGTGCGGGCGGGACGGGTGGCGGGGCGCACGGGGGTTTGGACCGCGCCTGTTTCGGGAAGTTCGCCAGGAACTCCGCCAGGAAGTCTGACCGCCGAGCGCAAGCTGGCGGCCATTGGGGTGCATGTGTCGCGCGGGGTGACGTCGCACGGGTTTGCGTTGAATGTGTCGACGGATTTGCGGGATTTCGGATGGATCGTCCCGTGCGGGATCGCGGATCGCGCGGTGACGTCGCTGGCGGAAGAGGCTGAAGGGGGCGAGCGGCTGACGGTAGGGGGGGTAGGGCAGGCGACGGCGCGGGCGTTTGGGCGGGTGTTCGGCAGGCAGGTGCTGGCGGTGGACGGGCCGGAGGCGGTGCACGCGTCGTTTCAGGGTTGGACACAGGACGGGATGCGGGACTGGGAAGACAACGGGTGAAGCGGCTCACGGTGCCGCCGGGCATGCCGGATGCTGGCCATAGTGCGTGGAGGGTGGCGCTGCGTCGGGCGGCGCACCAGCTATTCGATGAGCCGGTGGTGTTTGATGACCCATTCGCGGTGCCGCTATTGGGGGCTTCCGGTATGGAGGCTCTGCGACGGACGCCCGCGGCGGGGAAGCGGGTGTGGTCGAAGTCGCTGCGGGCGTTTGCGGTGGCGCGCTCGCTGTATGCGGAGGCTTGCCTGGCTGCGGCGTATCGCGACGGCACACGGCAGTATTGCTTGCTGGGCGCGGGTCTCGACACGTTTGCGCTGCGGAATCCGTGGCCTGAACTGGAGACTGGTTTGCGCGTGTTTGAGCTGGACCAGCCTGCGGTGCAGCGCTGGAAAGGGGAGCTGGCGCGCGCGGCGGGACTGAGCTTCGGGGGTCGCTGCGAGCAGATACCGGCGGACCTGGTGGACACGCGGTGGCCGCCGGGCACGATGGACGGGGATCGCCCCGCGTTCTTCGCGATGCTGGGGGTTGCGCCCTTTCTGATGCCGGAGACGCTGCGGGTGGTGCTCCGGCGCATCCGGCAGTTTCCGGGAGGCAGCGCGGTGGTGTTCGACTACCGGCTGCCGCGTACGGCGCTCGACGCGGAGGAGGGGCGCCAGTTCGATTCGCTGCAAATACGGGCTACAGCGAAGGGCGAACCGTTTCAAGAGGGTTGGACGCCGGAGGGGATGGCGCACGAACTGCGAGCGTTCGCGCGAGCGGAAGACCTCCGTCGTGCGGAGTTGAATGCGCGGTATTTCGCCGGCCGGCTGGACGGGCTGCTGATTCGCGGCGAGGCGGCACGGGTGGTGCTGGCGGTGGTGTAGGCGCTGCTATGCTGCTCCACATGCAGGAAGACATGCAGGCAGGGGTGCGTATGCGGGGTGCCAGGGCTTTGGTGGTGTTGTTGGGTGGGCTGGCGATGTGGGCTGTGTTTGGGACGCCGAAGAATGTGCAGGCACAGAATTCAACGCCTGCTGTCGCCATCGCGCAGCCTGCGACGGAAACGCTGGACCTGCGGATGTATGCGCGGATTCGCGACGAGGGCTTCAACCGCTCGCAAATCATGGAATACGCGAGCGCGCTGGCCGACGACATCGGTCCGCGGCTGACCGGTTCGCCCGAGATGGCGAAGGCCAATGCGTGGACGCGCGATACGCTGACCGCGATGGGCGCTGCGAACGCGCATCTGGAGGACTGGGGCGAGTTCGGCATGGGCTGGGAGCAGGAGGCGAGCTCGCTGCGGATGGTTGGGCCCGAGCCGGGGGTGTTTATCGCGCAGGCCGCGCCGTGGTCGCCTGGGACGGTCGGGCCGGATGGGAAGCCTGGACCTGTGCGGGGCGAAGCGGTTCATATCCATGTGGACTCTGGCAAGAACGCGCTCACGCTCGATGCGCAAATGGCGCAGTACAGGGGCAAGCTCAAAGGTAAGATCGTGCTGCTGGGTGTAACCCGCCCCGTTGGCGAGGAGGACAAACCGCTAGTCGAGCGGTACACCGACCTGCAGCTTGCAGAGTTGAGGAAAATGCCGCTTGGGCCGGTCGAGGAGTATCCCGGCGTCGCTGCATATTTCAAGGAGGTGCTGCCAGTGCGAGAAAAGCTGGGGCAGCTTCTGAAAGCTGAAGGTGTTGCCGCCGTGGTAGTACCAAGCAGCGATGGCAAGGACCATGGTGGCCAGGGCGGTACGATCTTTGACGATTCCAACAGCAACTTCCAGTGGTTCTCGTACCAGAGGGCGCATGCCACACCTGTGCCGTTGCTTGTCGCCTCCATCGAGAATTATGGCCGCGTGACGCGGCTACTTGAAGTGCATGTACCGGTGACGCTGGAGGCGGACGTGGACGCGAAGTTTACGGGTGACCACGAACACGGCTTCAATACGATTGCGGAAATCCCTGGCACGGATCCGGCATTGAAGGATCAGGTGGTGATGCTGGGTGGGCATCTCGACTCGTGGGCGAGTGGGACCGGCGCGACTGATAACGGAGCCGGTTCGGTAGTGGCGATGGAGGTGCTGCGCATCCTGCTGGCGCTGCATGTGCAGCCACGGCGGACAATCCGCATCGGGCTTTGGTCGGGCGAGGAGGAAGGTATCTTCGGCTCTACCGGATATGTGGCGCAGCACTTCGGCACCGTGCCGATCGGGGGCGATCCGGTAATTCCGGCGTTCTTGCGCGAGCCGAGCGGGCCGCCAGTAGTCAAGCCGGAGCAGGCGAAAATATCCGGCTACTTCAACCTGGATAACGGTTCGGGGCGCATTCGCGGCATTTATACACAGGGCAACGTCGCGATCGCGCCGATTTTCGAGCAGTGGATCGCGCCACTGCACGACCTGGGCGTCACAACTGTAACGGCGGCGAATACAGGCGGGACGGATCACCTGCCATTCGACGCGGTGGGTGTGCCGGGGTTTCAGTTTGTGCAGGACGCGTTGGATTACGACACGCGCGTACACCACTCGAACATGGGTGTGTATGAGGCGCTCCGCCCGGATGATTTGCGGCAAGCTGCTGTGGTGGAGGCGATTTTTGTGTATAACGCGGCCATGCGGGACGCGATGCTGCCGAGGAAGGCGCAGAGAACGACGTTTATAGAGCCCAAGCCGGTGGTGTTTCCGGGAGCAATGCCGAAGTAAGTCCCCTACTGGGGCGGAACCTTAATGCGGGAGGCGCTAACTGCGTTGGGGCTGGTGCCAAAAGCTTTGGCCGGGATGTCCTGCGGTATTTCACTGGACGCCTGGACGGATTGCAGGGGCGCGGCGGCGCGGCACGGGTGGTACTGGCGGTGGTGTAGACGCTTCGCAGGGAGTCCTTGCCACCTACACGTCCAGATGATTGGCGGCGGCGACTCGTCCGTACCAAAGCCCTGAATCCTTGATGGTCCTCTTCCCATCGCGGAAATCCACATAGGTGAGACCGTATCGTTGGCTGAAGCCGTCGGCCCACTCGAAGTTATCGAGCAGCAGGGTCCAGGCGTGATAGGAGCGGACGTTGGCGCCGTCCCCGATCGCTCGTGCCAGCTCTTTCAGGTAGCTTCGGAAGAACTCGATCCGGCGGGTATCCGGGACGCGACCGCCCTGTTGCGTGTATGGGGCGTCAAGGTAGCTGCAACCGCTCTCCGTGATCTCGATAACGGGATGGTTGTACTCCCGGGAGATCTGCATGACGAGGTCGTGGATCCCGGGCGGGTAGACTTCCAGACCGGCGTCGGTGAGCGGGCCTTCGGTGGGCATCTCGGCGTGAAAATGGGTGTAGCGATCGCGGCCGGCAGCGCCGCCGCCGTCCAGTTCCGTTTCTGTGCCGAAATGGGCGCCTCCTGCCCCGCCCCTTTCGCTCACGTCGGAGACGATGCGGCGGGTGTAGTAGTGAAAGCCGACCCAGTCGAGCGACGCCTTCATGATTTTTTCGTCGCCGGGTTGGAAGCCCATGTCTCGGTAAGGCAGGTCCGCTGCAAGTGCTTTGGGGTACTCGCCGTGCATCGCCGCGTTCAGGAAAAAGATGTTGTTCATGGCGTAGTACCGCGCCGTTGCCGCACGGGCCGCTTCGCTCTCCGTTTTAGGGTGAGCGGGTGCCATACCGTACGCGCTTCCCACCGTGGCCTTTGGGGAGGCTGCCTTGAGGGCGCGCAGTGCCTCCGACTGCGCGAGGCTAACCGTGTGAGCGGCACGCAGGAATAGTTTGTAGTCGGATTTGCCGGGGGGAAACGCACCGGCGCCGTAGCCTAGATACGCGAAAGTCCAGGGCATGTTGAATGGCGCCCAGACTGTGATGCGATCGCCGAGATGCTTCCCGAGAATGGTCGCGTAGTCGGCGTAGTAGCTTGCCAGATCGCGATTGGGCCAACCGCCTTTGTCCTCCAAGGCCTGAGGCAGATCCCAGTGGTACATCGTACAAAACGGGCGGATGCCGGAGGCAAGCAGTGTATCGACCAGGCGGGAGTAGTGGTCCAGTCCCTTTTGATGGGCCGGCCCGGCTGGCGTTAAAAGCTGTAGCCGGGATGTCCTTGTGTACACTGCAACCGAGACCGGCCTACCTCCCGGTTACACCATTTTCGGCAAAGCAGGTCTATGCGGATCGCGATTTTCAGTCCCACCGTCTCGGGCATCGGCGGTATCGAAACAGCCACGCGGAACTTGATGCAGGGCTTCCGGGCGTTGGGCGATGATACCCACCTGTTCTTGCTGGGCGGCTCGTATGACCAGGCTTGGCTGCATGGCGTGGAGTACACGCAGATTGGCAGCCCGCAGGATGCGCGGGCGGCGCGGCTGGCGAAGTATGCGCTGGGGTCGGTGCGGGCGATTGCAAGCTGGCGGCCGGATGTGATTATCTGCTCCGATGTGACGACGGTGCAGATGGCGCGCGTAGGGCGGTTGTTCTCGGGCGCCCGGAAGGTTCCGATCGCTTCGTGGATTCACTTCCCGCTCAATATCCTGCGGCTCAAGGAAAAGCTGCACAAAGCCGATTTTCACCTGGCCATCAGCGAGGAGATCGCACAGGATTTGCGAGCCTACCTGCCTGCGCAGCGCGATCGGGTGTTTACGATCTACAACGCGGTGCAGGCTGATGCGAGCTTCGCCGTACCGCGGCCGGCGGGAGCTCCGGTATTTCTATATGCCGGACGGCTGAACTTCGACGACCACAAGCGTGTGAATGACATTCTGCTGGCTGTGGCGAAGCTGCGGGGTGACTGGCGGCTCAAGATTATCGGGGCTGCGCCGGAAGCCCGTCCCGAGGACGGCACACGGCTCCATGCACTGGCCGACGAGCTCGGTATCCAGGGCCGCATCGAGTGGATGGGGTGGCAAAGGGACCCTTGGACCGCTGCCGGAGAGGTAACGGCGCTGCTGCTTTCCTCCGCGCGCGAGGGGTTCCCGATGATCCTGCTGGAGGCCATGAGCCACGGGGTGGCCTGCGTGGCCAGCGCCTGCACGGGGACGCTTGAAATCATGATCCCCGGGGAGAATGGTTGGGTATATCCGATCGCCGATGTCGACGAGCTTGCGCGGCATCTGCAGGCGATCGTAGATGACCCGGCGAGCCTGCCGCCGCAGGCGCAAGTGCAGAGGACGGCGCTGCGCTTTTCCGCCGAGGCTGTGGCGCAGCGAGCCAGGGACGCGATTGCCACAGTTAAGGCCGGAATCGTCTAACTGCCCCGGGATGTTTTCGGGGATCAACGGTTCAGCACGGCGATGCCGATGTTGAGATACAGGGCAAACAGCGTCCAGGCGAGATAGGGCGCGAGCAGCCATGCGGCGAGCGGGCGGATGGTGAAGAAGGGCCGCATGGTGAGCACGATGGCGAGGATCAGGAGTAGAAGATCGATGAGGGCAACCGCGGGCGAGTGCATGCGGAAGAAGACGCCAATCCAGGCGAAGTTGATGAGGAGCTGCACGGCCCACATACGAAGGCCGCTGGCACGGCAGGAGGAGATGCGGGTGAGCCAGGCGAGCCAGGCGGCAATTCCCATCAGGGTATAGAGCACGGTCCAGGCCGGGGCAAACAGAGCGCCGGGCGGGGTAAGCGGCGGTTTATGCAGGTGCGGGTACCAGGCGGCGATGTCAGGCGCCGCGAGCCGGGCGCCCAGTGCGCCGACAGCGTAAGCGGCGAGGAGAAAGCCGAAGAGGGCGAGGACAGAGCGAGTTTTTTCCGACATTCGGAGCAGTATGCGCCCGATGGACGGGTTTTGCCAACGGGAGGGGGCTTGTCGAGGAGCTAGAGCCAGGGCAGCATCCGGGTAGAAGCGGAAACGCAGATCCTTTGGCGCAAGCGCCCCCGCCTTCGCTCAGGATGACCCAATCTAGATCAAGCCAACGCTGAATTCGTTTAGGAAGGGATCAAGAGTCGGCTGAAAGCCTGTGGAGAGGCCCGCACTCCTGATTGCGCGCTCTCTATCCCGCACTTCCCTATCTATGGATGGGCGATTATGGATGGGCGATCATGGATGGGCGATCATTCAGCTCTGGCTTTGATGAGTGTGCGCAGCTCCTGCACGATGCCCTGGGAACGCTGCACATGCTGGAATTGCTGGGCAACTACGGCGCGCACGGCATCGGGGGTCGTGCTGTTTTCGAGCACTTCCTGGTAGGCGCGCACGGCAAAGCCCTCGCACATTTCTGTCGCTCGGAGCAGCGAAACGTCGTCCGCCCCGAACCGCGCTTTCAGGTCAAGCCAGCTCCGGTGTACGCTGGCCAGCCGGGTTCCATCCGGATGGAGGTGCATGCCGGTTGCCGTGTAGACCACGCGTTCCAGTTCGGTTGCAAACACGGCACGCACATTCGATTCCTGCTTCATGAAGTCGCGACAGTCCGCGGCGTGGATGTGCTCGGCCAGCTCGGCGAAGCCGCGTTCCCCGTCCCGCAAGAGCGCAATAAGATTCTCAACTGCCGAAAGCTTGTCAAGTGTAGCCACGCCCACCTCATTTGCCGCGCGTTGAATGCTAGCAGACGGGAAGCCGGGTCAGGCAAGGGTTTTCGTTTAAAGAGAGCGCGGGTGAACCGCAGGCGCTATGCTGATGGCTGGCTATGAGTGAATACGGAGCGATGCAGTCGACGGAGCAGGGCGCTGTGACCCTGGAGACAATCAAGGTGCAGTTGCCGGATGGAGCAGTGCGCGAGGTGCCGGCCGGGACGACGCCGCTGGAGATCGCGACCGCGATTTCGCCGCGGCTTGCCGAGGCGGTGGTGGTGGCGCGGGTGCGACCGCTGCGGGTTGCCGAGGGGGCAGCCGAGCGCGATGCGGGCACGGAAGCGGGCGTAACGGAGGCGGCGATGTATGGGGCGGCGGATGCCCGGGCAGAGCGATTGGTGGATTTGCGCGAGCCTTTGCGTGAGGACGTCGCGCTCTCGCTGCTGAAGGAAACGGATGCCGATGCGTTGCGAGTGCTGCGGCACTCGGCGGCGCACGTGATGGCGACTGCGCTGCTTGAGCTTTACCCTGACACGAAGCTGGGGCACGGGCCGGCGACCGATGCGGGTTTCTTCTATGACGTATATCGGGAGACGCCGCTGACGCAGGACGACCTGAAGCTGATCGAGGGGCGCATGGCCGAGGTGGTGGCGCGGAACGAGCCGTTTGTGCGGATGTGGGAGCCCCGCGAGCTCGGGTTGGAGCAGTACGCGGCGGCGGGCGAGTTCATGAAGGTGCATTTCATCGAGCGTTTCACGAAGCCGGGCGAGGAAATTTCGCTCTACGGAAATGGCGGTTCCGGCTTGGCCGGAGCCGGGAATGGCAAGTTCACGGATTTTTGCAGGGGGCCGCATGTGCCCTCGACAGGGCGTGTGAAGGCGTTTCGGGTGCTGTCGCTTGCCGGGGCGTACTGGCTGGGCGATGAGCGCAATCCGCAGCTGCAGCGCATCTATGGGACGGCGTTTTTCTCGCAAAAAGCGCTCGACCAGCACTTCGCGCAGCTGGAGGAGGCGGCCCGGCGCGACCATCGCGTGCTGGGCAAGCAGCTCGACCTGTTTTCCATCCAGGAGCTCGCCGGCGCGGGGCTGATCTTCTGGCATCCAAAGGGCGCCATCATCCGCAAGACGATGGAAGACTGGATGCGGGACGAGTGCATGCGTCGCGGGTATGAGCTGGTGTACACGCCGCACGTGGCCAAGGTGAACCTGTGGCAGACCAGCGGGCATGAGGGCTTCTACGCGGCCAACATGTTTACGCCGATGGAGCTGGACGATGCGGACTACCGCATGAAGCCCATGAACTGCCCGTTCCACATCCTGATCTATAAAAACTCGCCCAAGAGCTACCGCGACCTGCCGGTACGCTATGCGGAGCTGGGCAATGTGTACCGGTATGAGCGCTCTGGGACCATGCACGGGCTGCTGCGGGTGCGCGGGTTTACGCAGGATGATGCGCATATTTTCTGCATGCCTTCGCAGATTGAGGACGAGGTAGTCGGGTGCATCGACTTCGCGCAGGCCGTGCTCCAGACGTTTGGATTTAGTGATTTCAAGGTAGAACTTTCGACCTGGGACCCGAAGAATCGCGCCAGCTGGGCCGGCTCGGACGAGAACTGGGCGCTGGCGACGAGCGCGCTCGAACGGGCGCTGGAGCGCAAGGGGATTCCTTATAAAACGATCCCAGGCGAAGCGGCATTTTATGGGCCGAAGATCGATATCAAGCTGGTGGACGTGTTGGGGCGGCTATGGCAGCTGTCGACCGTGCAGTTCGACTTCAACTTGCCGGCGCGGTTTGAGCTGGAGTATGTCGGGGAGGACGGCGAGCGTCACCAGCCAGTGATGGTGCATCGCGCGCTGTTCGGGTCGGTAGAGCGGTTTTTCGGGGTGTTGATCGAGCATTTCGCCGGGGCGTTCCCGCTGTGGCTGGCGCCGGTGCAGGTAGGGCTGGTGCCGATTTCGGAGCGGCATCTCGCATATGCGGGAGAGGTAAAGGCTCAGCTCGAGTTGGCTGGGCTGCGGGTGCAGCTGGATGGGCGAAATGAGAAGATGAACGCCAAGATTCGCGAGTTGACGATGCAAAAAGTGCCGTATGTGCTGGTGATGGGCGACAAGGAAGCCGAGGCGGGCGCGGTGAGTGTGCGCACGCGCGGCAAGGGGGATGGCGGGTCCGTGCCGCTGGCTGAGTTTGCCGAGCGCGCGAAAGCATTGGTGGCAGCGCACTCGACGGAGTTGTGATAGCAGAACGGCATAGTGAAGGCTGAGCATTGAGATATGCTGGCCGGAAGGGGTACATGCATGAGAAAGACATGGATCAGGAGCGGGAGCATGTCGGCGCGGACCGCCTTACTGGCAGGAACGGGCCTGCTCTGGGCAACAGCTGCCGTGACGCAACAACCGATACCGCACGCCCATATTTTCCCGGACGTGAGCGCGGCGCAGGGCGATATCGATGCTGCCCTGAAGACAGCGAAGCGCGAGCATAAGCGGGTGCTGCTGGACTTTGGCGGGGACTGGTGCGGCGACTGCCAGGTGCTGAACCTGTACTTCCATCAGCCGGAGAACCAGTCGCTTCTGGACAAGAATTATGTCCTGGTGGATGTGAATGTGGGCCGCATCGACCAGAACCTGGACGTTGGGACAAAGTATGGCGTGGACCTGAAAAAGGGCGTTCCGGCGCTGGCGGTCGTCAGGCCGGACGGTAAATCCCTTTATGGGCAGAGCGGACAATTCTCCGACATGCGGCACATGCGGTCTGCCTCCGTGCATCACTTCCTGGAGAAATGGAAAAAGTAGGACTTCGGAAGAGTAAAACAAAGGTCCGCGTTCGGTGAGAAGCGCGGGCTTTTCTGCGTCGGCGCATCGTACTGACGAGAGGAAATGCGCGATGGACAAAGTGGCTGTGCGGGAAGACCAGGTTGTGCCGATGGACGAGATTGCGCCGCATGTGCGGGGTCTGCGCATCGCCTTTGTCAATGTGTTTGCGGTAACGCACGGGGACGGAAGCTGGACGCTGATCGATGCGGGGCTGCCGGCGACCGGCGGGATGATTCGCCGCTGGGCGGAGCGGTTTTCGAGCAGCCCCCCGAATGCCATTGTGCTGACGCACGGGCACTTCGACCACGTGAGCGCCGCGCCTAACCTCGTCGAAGATTGGGATGTACCTGTGTATGCGCATGAGCTCGAGTTTCCTTACCTGACCGGCGAGCGGGAGTACCCGGCGCCGAACGCGGGCGCGGGCGGCGGCATGATGAGCCTGCTTTCGCCGCTGTATCCGAAGGGGCCGATCAACCTTGCCGGCCGGCTTGAGTTGCTTAAGACCGGGGCCAGCACGGTGATGCCGGGCTGGGAGGTGATCCACACGCCGGGCCACACGCCGGGGCACTGCTCGCTATACAGGGCGAGCGACCGGACGCTGCTGGTCGGCGACGCCTTCTGCACGACCAAGCCGGAGTCGTTTTTCGAGGCAGCCCTGGTGCAGCAGCCGGAGCTGCATGGACCGCCATCGTATTTCACCTCGGACTGGGGGGCGGCGCAGGACTCGGTCGAAAAGCTGGCTGCGATGGACGTGGCTGTCGTCGCGCCAGGGCACGGCAAGCCATTGCATGGCCCGGACCTGAACGGAGAACTGCGGCAGTTGGCGATGCGCTTTCGCGCGGTGGCTGTGCCTGAAAATCAGAAAGCGTAAAGATAACGTCGCAGGCATGGTCTACACTGCTGGGAGCGGAGCTCGCGTTTTGCGGGCCCATAGCCCGTGTATCTGCGGGCCTATAGCTCAATTGGTTAGAGCAGCGGACTCATAATCCGTTGGTTCCAGGTTCAAGTCCTGGTGGGCCCACCAATCTTTTGTCGCAAACTGCTTGCCTGAAATCGCAATTTTATGGCGCGGGTTCGGCAGCAGCGCCGAGCAGGTGATCGGCGACTGCTCGGCGGCCAACCAGCAGCGAAGCTTCATTGGTGAAGTGGTCCTCGTCGCTCATCAAGGGCGCGCTCCGTTTACCGGCGACGTAGGTCGCGCAGGTTGAAGGGGAGCAGAACATCCCCACCAGCGAAATATAGGGAACATGCCACCGGGTTTCAGCGTCGCGCTGGAAGAGGGCATCGATTTTCGCGGAGTTGAGCGAGCGATGGCGGTAGGCGAAGCCGGGGTCGTGACGAAGGATTCCGAAGGCCAGAAGCCGTGGCAGCGGGGCGTCGTACTCTTGTGTGGGGCCGATCAGGGTTACGGGGATCCGGTGAGCGCGCGACCAGGTAAGCAGGCGGTCGACCACGCCGACGTCGTCCGCGGTCCATCGCGAAACGGCCACGATGCGATCCACGTGATGCGTGGCGAGGAAGCCGTTAAAGATTTCCTGCATCAGAATGCCGCATTCGCCGCCGGTCTGCGCGGGGTCGGGGTGGCAGGCGGCGCGGTTGGCTTGCAGGATGTTGACATCGGGCAGCGCTGCAACGAGCCCTGCCCATAAGGCTGCCGCGTGGCTGTCGCCGATCAGCAGCCAGTTTTGCCGGGTTGGGTCTTCGCGCAGGCACACGCCGGGGTTGAAGTCACTCGCGCGGATGACCATGCAGGTGCCGATGCGGAAATTCATGGGCTCGTCGACGTACCCGGCGACGCGGATGGCCTCGGGAGAAAAGCGCCCGGGCAGGCCGTGCAGGGCGAGCGCCGTGCCTCCGCAGGCAACCAATACAGCGACCGAAACCCCGGCAAACCAGAAAGCATGGGAGCCCGTGAGTTTGAGCTTGCCGTCACGAAACGGACGCTCCACGAAACGCCAGGAGAGTGTCGCCAGCACGAGGCTGACCACGAACGTGATTGCGCTTGAGACACGGTGCGGCAGCCCGTAGCCCCACAACCCGCCCATGCTTTGAAACGCAACAATCGGCCAGTGCAGGAGGTAGAGCGAGTACGAGATGAGGCCGATAAAGACGAGCGGGCGCGTGGAGAGGAGCCGGGCCGGCAGAGTTTGGGTTTGAGTGGTTGGATCGGGCAGCGGCTGACCGGACCAGAGCAGCAGGGCTGTGCCGACGCAGGGGAAAAGCGCGGCAGCACCCGGAAAGGGCATGCCAGCGTTGAAAAGACGGATCGCAAAGGCGATCAGCAGCAGACCGGCAAAAGCGAGCAGGTTGCGTACGGCGAGCGAGCGCAGCCGCGGCATCAGGGGCAGCGCGAGAAGTGTGCCGCACAGCAGCTCCCACGCGCGGGTATAGGGCATGAAGAACGTGAGGATGGGAAAACGAAACGCGCCGAATGCGCTGAGCGCGAAGGATACGGCAGTTAACAGCACGAGGGTCGCCGTCAGCTGGCGAGGAAAACGCCGATGCAGCAAGAGAAGTAGCGGGGGAAACAGGAGGTAGAACTGCTCTTCGACGCCGAGCGACCAGGTTTGCAGGGCGGGTCGCTCCAGCGCATGGAGGTCGAAGTAGTTAGAGTGGAGGCCGAAGTAGATATTGGACGCCGAGAAGGTCGCGGCAATGAGGCTTTTCGCGAAGTCTCGTAACTCGGACGGCATGGAAAACACAAGCGCGAGGACAACCGTGCCGAGAAGAGCGACGACCAGAGCGGGAAAGATACGCCGGATGCGCCGGACATAGAACTCACGCAGTGAAAAGCGGCCGCTCTCGAGATCGGAGAGAAGGATGGAACCGATCAGGTAACCGGAAAGGACGAAAAAGATATCGACGCCGACAAACCCACCCGAGAATGTGCCCATCTGCAGGTGAAAGCCGAAAACAGAAAGGACGGCAATCGCTCGCAGTCCGTCAATGTCAGGGCGGTATTTGAGTTTGCCATGATGATGGACCGCAGCGCGAAGAGTGCTTGCGGCAAGGGTGTTCATTCCTCGCATGCTACACGCCGCTTGATCCTTGGCAATGGATAAGTGAAAGCTTGTCGCGAAATCAAACAGTCCAGCAGGATCTTTGCCTATAGGTATGTTACGGGTGGGAACCAGGCACGCTGGTCTGTTGATGTTACTGGCGATTACTATGTTGGGTACCAACGTTCTACACTCAGGAAGCAGGGCGTGACGCGTGGAGGCTTATGAATCGTAGAAAGTTGCTGGGCTACCTGGGTTCGGGGGTGTGCTGTGCTCTTGGAGGGCGAGCCTCGTACGCCCTTCAGGGTTTATCCGGGAGCAGCGTTCCGGTACAAATTCGGGTGAATGAGGACCGCGTTTTCGGTTCGATCCCTCGTGACTTCATCGGGCTAGGTTATGAAATTTCGTCGGTGGCCCGATCAGGGCTGTTGAGCGCCACCAACCGCGTGTATGTGGAATTGGTGCGGACGCTGGGGACCGCCGGGGTGATCCGGGTGGGCGGGAACACCGCCGATTACGCGTCGTACTCCGCAAAGGGCAAAGCTGTTTCCGCCCCGAAGGCGACGATCGTCAATCGCGAATCACTGCGGGAGTTGCGCAGCTTTCTCGATGCGACAGGCTGGAGGCTGATCTGGGGCCTCGATCTCGGCCAAAGCACCGTGGACGAGGTCGTCGAGGAAGCGCAGGTGGTGAGCACGATGATGGGGGGTAAGCTGCTGGCCTTTGAAATCGGCAACGAGCCCGACTTATTCGCGCACGAGGGACACCGGCAGGGAAGTTATACGTTTGAGAGATATCTTGGGGAATATCAGCGGTATAAGTCGGCTATTCGGGCAAAGGTGCCGGGCGCCCCGTTTGCGGGGCCGGATGTCGCCGGACATACGGATTGGGTCCCTCGGTTCGCGGCCGCGGAGAGGAACGACCTGAAATTGTTGACGCATCACTATTATCGCGGCGGTCAAGATTATCGCGGCGGTCAAGGCCCGGACAGTTCGTACGCGATGTTGCTGAACCCCGATCCCAAACTGGTGTCCACCCTGCAGTCCTTGCAGCGCGCATCGGTTGAAGCGAACGGGCTTCCCTATCGCATTTGCGAAACGAACTCGTTTTCCGGAGGGGGCAGGCCTGGAATAAGCGGCACATTCGGCGCGGCGCTTTGGGTGCTGGAGTACCTGTTCACGCTTGCCTGGCACGACGCAGCGGGTGTGAATCTGGAAACAGGAGTCAACCAGCTCGATTTCATCAGTTCGTATTCACCGATCGGGGATGACGAGCGAGGCACTTACACCCCGGAGCCCGAGTATTACGGCATGCTCGCCTTTGGGCAGGCAAGCGACGGCAAACGAATCGCTGCCGAGGCAAGCAAGGGTCCGGTAAACATTAGCTGCTATGCCGTGAAACAGGGGCGGAAAGTTATCGTGACAGTTATCAACAAAGACAGGACTGCGCATGCGATGGTCGATCTGCGGTGCAGGAGTCGTATCGGCAAAGCCACGGCGGTGCGATTGGAAGCGCCTGCCCTGGAAAGCAGTACTGGCATGACATTGGCTGGCGCCTCGGTTACAGCCGGTGGGCACTGGAAGCCTGGCCGAGCGGAGACACTGCAAGCCAGCGCTATGGGCGCGCGCATAGATCTGTCTCCAGGTAGCGCCGCGCTCGTTACTCTGATGGTCTAAACGCACCGCGTGTGGACGCGCGAGAGGAGGAATGATGGAAGTACTGGGGACATTGCCGACCGAGGCGCGGCATGCGGCGACAGCAGAGTTCGACACGCTGACGGCGCTTGGGATGGTGGAGGCGATGCACCGGGCGGATGCGGAAGCACTGCTGGCGGTGGAGCATGCTTTGCCTCAGGTGGCGGCAGCCGTGGAAGCCGCGGCGAAGCGGCTGGGAGCCGGCGGACGGCTACTGTACGTGGGCGCGGGGACGTCCGGCAGGCTGGGAGTGCTGGACGCTTCGGAGTGTCCGCCGACATTTTGCACTCCGCCGGAGATGGTGCAGGGATTGATCGCGGGCGGGGAACGTGCGCTGCGGGAGGCGGTGGAGGGCGCGGAGGATGATGCGAAAGCCGGTGCGGCGGCGGTGCGGGAGCGCGGGGTGGGGGCCCGTGACGTAGTGGTGGGCATTGCGGCGAGTGGGCGTACGCCGTGGGTGCTGGGGGCACTGCGCGAAGGCCGGTCCGTGGGCGCGTTGTGCATCGGGGTGAGTTGTGTGCCGGGGTCGCCGGTGGAGGGTGTGGGCGAGCTCGCGGTGACGATGGCGACGGGTGCGGAGGTGGTCACGGGGTCGACACGACTGAAAGCGGGCACCGCGACCAAGCTGGTGCTGAATATGATGTCAACCGGCGTGATGGCGAAGCTGGGGTATGTGCACGGGAACCTGATGGTGAATGTGCAGCCGACCAATGCGAAGCTGCGCGATCGCGCGGTGCGGATCGTGGCGGAGCTGACCGGGTTGGGAACAGGGGAGGCAACGGAGGCTCTGGGAGCGGCCGGTGGCGAGGTCAAGACAGCGGCGGTGATGGTGATGCTGGGAGTTCAAATAGAGGAGGCGCGGTCGCGGTTGGCGGGTGCCGGTGGAGTGCTTCGGCATGTGCTGGAGGCGAAGCGGGTAGGGCGGTTCCACAGCGACTAGCGGCTCTGTACGTGGGCAAGTCCTGAAAAAGAAGTGCAGGGTAGATTCGGCGTTCCAGAAGTCAAGGGAATGGGAGCAGGAGGAAAGCTTACGTACGCCAATACGCGTGGAAGTCCACTTCGATACTTGAGTAGTTTCACGAGTTGGATGCCCTCCCGTTGGCCGGCGGAAAATGCTGCTGCGACCAACGGAAGGTTGAAAACCTGGCTCCGGTAAAAAGCATCCGGAGTGGGACAAGACACGTGGTTAGGCCTTTTCCGCTTTCTCGGCCACTTTCTTAACGGGGGCGATCGCGTCCTTGGCGGCCTTGGCAATGCGAAACTTGACGACGGTTTTGGCTTTGATTTTGATGGCTTCGCCGGTCTGGGGATTGCGGCCGGTGCGGGCCTTGCGCTCAGCTTTTACGAGGCGGCCGAGGCCGGGAATGACAAAGACGCCGTTCTTTTTTGTTTCTTTGACGGCGGTATCCGAGAGCAGGTCAAAGAAGGCGACAGTCTGCTTGCTGGTGAGTTCGAGCTTTTCGGCCATTTGGCGGACCAGTGCGGTCTTGGTGAGTGCGGTTGCCATGCGGTGGTTCTCCTTCGAAAGTGTAAACAATGTTTCGGCTTCCCCGTAGGGTATCAGGTGAGTTTTGTCCAGCAATGACGCGGGTTCCCCAAGAGTCCGCCGGGATTTACCTTCGCGGTTTCTTCCGCCGTTGTCAACAGGAAAACCAGTGTTTGCGCGGGTTCCTGCGGTTTCCGGGGTGATTTTCTCTGATTTTCTCCATTTTTTATTACTTTCGTCCCATTCTCGCTGAAGGGATGTCTTGCCTTGGGCGAAACAGGTCAGGTTTGCCAGTGTTGCCCGGAAAGGAGGGGATGTGGGTCGAAAGCGGGTATTGTTTACACGCTTGGTGTTTGCATGAGGCACACTCGTCGGCACAATATTCACGGTAACTGCCAAGCGGCTTACCAATGAGCTGTGACGAATTTACTCTTCCGGGGAAAAAAACAAAGTATGTATGGAGACAACCAGTGGAGCGGAGCTTGCATAGGCAGTGAAATGCGAGCCAATGCGCCCGGTGTCGGTTCAAGTTGGGGAGAAAGCTGCCGATAGAGCAGCTAGCGAGAACCGACGGCGGGCGGCATGCAACGGTTTTCGGAATTGACAGAAGGATACAAAGGGCGATGACAAAGATTAAAAAAGCACTTGTAATCGGAGCCCATCCGGATGATTGCGCTTTAGGAGCGGCTGGATTTGCTGTGTTACTGCGCCGATCGGGTTGGCATGTCACATTTTTGACCATGACAGAGGGTGAACTTGGGGGTGATCCCCGTCTTCGCGTGGATGAGGAACGGGTAAGCGCCGGCATTCTCGACGTGAGCCTGGATTTCGGGCATCTGCCGGATGGATCGATGAGCGGGCGGCAGACCGTGGAGGTCCTGGAAGAAAAACTGGATCTGCATAAGCCGGACCTGCTGCTGACGCATGCGCCGACCGACTCCCATGCGGATCATCGCGTGTTGAGCGATTCACTGGTATCGGCGGCGCGGCGCCATGCGAGCCTTCTATTTTACGAGGGACCTTCGACGCTGCAGTTCTCGGCGGCGTTGAAGATCGATGTGGCCCGCGCCTGGGATTTAAAAGTCAAGAGTCTGCTGGCGCATGCTTCGCAGCGTGAACGTGTGCGCACCGTGGAGTGGGCGGAGTCCGTGGGGCGGCACCGTGCGTGGCCGCATTACCGCGGGGTATGCGAGGCGTTTTCGCCGGTGCGCATGGATCTTGACCTGATGGTGGAGGTAGCCGCACAAATTCAAGTTCCGCTCGCCACTGCCGATACAGTACTCGGAAGCAAGGCAGCGAGTTCCTCCAATTGGAGTATTGTGTAATGCGTTCAGTCAAGGTGCTGATAGCCGGAGCAGGCCCGTGTGGCCTGGGTGCGGCTCTGGAGATGCTGGAGAGCGGAGCTGGCGGCGATGGGGATTTTCTCATCGTCGACCCGGCGAAGCAGGCGGGCGGCTGGGCGTCATCGCGGACAACCGCCGAGGGATTCACGTTTGATTTCGGTGGGCATGTGTTGTTCCCACATAAGCACTACGCGCGTTTTGCGGAGCTGCTGCAAGGGCTGCCCATTGGTTGGGCGTCGTCGGTGCCGCAGCGTGGTGTGCAGGTTGAAGGTCGCTTTTTGCCGTACCCGGCGCAGCGGAATCTACAGCGGCTGCCGTTCGGCAAGCTGTTGCGCGCGCTCGGGAGCGTGGCCCTGCACCGGATGCGGAACAGCGGTGAACGTAGTGCAGCGAGCGGCGGTGAGACGGACGCCAATGGCGGCGATCTTCGGAGCTATCTGCTGGAGCATTTCGGCCCGTATATCACGGACATCCTGATGGGGCCATTAAACCGGAAGCAATGGGCGCACGAGCCGGAACAGTTGACGGATGTATGGGCTCGGCATCGTTCGGGATCGACGACGCGCAATGTGGCGGATATGAAGCTGGGCCGCATGGTGCGGAATCTGCTGCTGGGCAAGGACGACCCGGGCTGGACGCCGGAGACCAGGGTGACGTACCCGGCCATGGGCGGTTCGGGCGCGATCTGGTCCGCAGTGGCCAGTACGATACCGGCCGACAAGATGCTGCTGGAAACGCGAATTATCTCGATTTCGTTCGAGAGCAAAACGGCGCTGTTGAGCACGGGGGAAACAGTTGCGTGGGAGCAGATGGTTTCGACGATGCCGCTCGATGTGCTGCTGCGCTCGGTGCCGGAACGGCCGGAGCTGGCGATCAAGGCGGAAGGTCTGGTGCGGGCGCGATCGCGCTTGTTCGGATTCGGCATGCGCGGTGAGATACCGGTGCGCTATGCCGGGCTGCACTCCTGCCAGGTGACGGAGGCCGATATGCCGTTCTGGCGGGTGAATTTCCCCATGACGGTGAGTAAAGGGAATGGGCCGGACGGGTGTTTTTCCATGCTGTGCGAAGTGAGCGAGCCAGCCGGGGAGCCGGGGCAGTCGGCCGACGAGTTGCGCGCCGCGGTGGAAGAGAGCCTGTACCGGATGGGACTGCTTGGACGGCCGGGGCTGGAAGTCGTGTCGCGTTGGGAGTACCGGATCGAGCATGGTTACCCGGTTCCTTTTCTGGGGCGGGATGCTTTGCTGAGCAAAGTGCAGCCGCTGCTTGAAGAAGCAGGAGTGTACAGCCGGGGACGTTTCGGAACCTGGCGGTACGAGATATCGAACCAGGATCACGCGTTCATGCAGGGGGTCGAGGTAGTGCGGCGCATTCTGTTCCGGCTGCCAGAAGAAACCTTTGGCAATGCGGTCGCTGTCAATGAGGTCGCGGCGCCGGAGGTGCTGGTCGACGCGCTGGATAGGGTACGGGAAGGATTGCAGCAGCCAGTCGGTGCAAGTGCAAGCTAGACCAAGAGTTGGCGGAGAACTGGTGACGTTGTAAGCAGTGATGTTCTTCGCCGGATTCATTATGGGTGTCGCTCAGGGAGCGGCACCCTTTTTTTGCAGGTTTGCAGGTATTGAAGCAGCTTTGCGCTACAGTGCTTCAGGCGTGAACCTCTTCGGGTTGATGCTCGTGGACGGCTTCGGGCTTGCCTGGCTGCCCGTTATCGGGACCGAGTTTGAGATGGCGGCTGAAGGGTGGGTAGAGGACGGGCAGGACGTATAGGGTGAGCAGCGTTGCAGTGATAAGGCCGCCGATGACGACCGTGGCGAGCGGGCGCTGGACCTCGGCACCGCGTGAGGTGGCCAGCGCCATGGGAATAAATCCGAGCGAGGCTACGGTTGCGGTGATGAGGACCGGGCGAAGGCGGTCGGAGGCGCCCTGGCGAACGGCTTTCGCCATGTCGAAGCCTTTTTCGCGCAGGTTGTTGATGTGGTCCGTCATGACGATGCCGTCGAGCACTGCAACGCCGAAGAGCGCGATGAACCCTATGCAGGCGGACAGGTTGAGGTTGATGCCGCGCAGCCAGAGAGCGGCGATGCCGCCGACCAGCGCGAGCGGGACGATGAGCAGGATCAGGAACATCTGGCGCAGGTTCTGGAAAGTGGCGTAGAGCAGCCCGCAGATAAGCAGAAGAGAGAGTGGGAGCGCGATGACGAGGCGCGCTTCAGCTACTTGCTCATTCTGGTACTGGCCGCCCCACTGGAGCGTGTAGCCGGGCGGCAGCGGAAGCTGTTGCGCGACTTTCTGTTGAGCTTCCTTGACGAACGAGCCGAGATCGCGGCCCTTGACGTTGGTGGAGACCAGGACGCGGCGCTGGGCGTCCTCACGATTGATGAGGATGGGGCCGCCGACGCGGTGGATGTCGGTGACCTGATCGAGCCGAACGAACTCGCCGGTGGGGGTTTTGAGCTGGAGGCCGTAGATGTCGTCGAGATTGTTGCGGATGGCTGAGGGCAGCCGTACGGCGATGGGGAAGCGCTCCTCGCCCTGTACCATTTCAGAGATCTGACGGCTGCCGAGGAGCGATTCGACGACCTCCTGAATGTCGGAGACGCCAAGGCCGTAGCGGGCGGCCTCCGGACGGTTGATTTTGATTTCAAGATTGGCGGCGCCGCTGATGCGTTCCAGTTGTGGCTCGGATGCGCCCTGGATGCCTGAGAGGATGCCATGGGCCTGGTTGCCGAGGCGCTCAAGGGTGCCGAGGTCGTTGCCGAAGATTTTGAGCGCGAGGTCGCCGCGAGCGCCGGCGATGGTTTCGTCCATGCGCATTTCCATGGGTTGGGTGAACTCGTAGGAAACGCCGGGAATTTTTTCAAGCTCGGTCTGGAGTGCGTCGGCGAGCTTGGTCTTGGTGTCGCAGCATTTGCGCCAGGTCTTCCTGGGCTTGAAGTTGATGTAGGCGTCCGTCTCGTAGACGCCCATGTCCTCGGTGGCGAGGTCGGGGCGTCCCATTTTGGCAACCACGGTCGAGACCTCGGGGAAGGAGCGGATGATGTGGTCGATTTCTTCCTGAATTTTGATGGACTGGGAGAGTGAAATACCGGGCATTTTCTTCGAGGTGATGACGAGCGAGCCCTCGTCGAGGGTGGGCATGAACTCAGTGCCAATGAAGAATATGGAGCCGACGGCGAGCACGACCAGGGTGGCGGCGATGCCGACGACGAGCTTGCGGTGGTGTTCGGCACGGTCGAGGGAGCTGCTGTAGTGGTCGCGGAGCCAAGGGAACCAGCCGCCTTTGCGGCCGTTTTTGTGCCAGGGCAGGTGTTGCTCGATACGCTGGCCTAGTCGGTGGAAAGCGGCGACCGGGGCGAAGTTCGCGAGGCGGCGGCGAAACCGGGCCAAGCGGTCTTCCTTCGCCGCTCGTCGGTCTGAGCCTTCCCCGTTGCGACGCAGGGCTACAGAGCAAAGGGTGGGCACGACAAACAGCGCCATGATGAGGGAGCCGACAAGCGCCGACATGACGGTGACCGCCATGGGACGGAACATGCGTCCGGGCAGGTCCTGCAGCGTGAGCACAGGCAGGTAGACGGCAAGGATAATGAGCACGCCGAAGATGATAGGCCGGGCGACCTCAAGGGAGGAGCGGCGCACGACGTCGAGCACGCCCGGTTCGTTTTTCCCCGCGCCGTCTTCGTCATGGTTCTCTCGGTCGTGGTTTTCTCCGCCGGGGTGTTCCTGCTCGTCGTCTTCTCCGTTTTCAAGTCGATGCATGCAGTTCTCGACCATGATGACGGAGCCGTCGACGATGGTGCCGAAGTCGATGGCGCCGAGGCTCATGAGGTTGGCGGAGATGCCGAAGGTGGCCATGCCGACAAAGGCAAACATGAGCGAGAACGGAATGGTGCAGGCGACGATGAGCGCGGCGCGCCAGTTACCGAGAAAGACGAGCAGGATGACGATGACGAGGACGGCGGCTTCGAGCAGGTTGTCCTCGACGGTGTGAATGGAGGCGTTGATGACGTTGGACTGGTCGTAGAAGGGGATGATTTTGGCGCCGTCCGGCAGGTGCATGGCGGCGATTTTCTGCTTGACCTCCTGGATGATTTTGTTGCCGTTGGCGCCGCGCAGGATGATGACCTCGCCGGAGACGGTTTCGCCTTCGCCATCGTGGAGGATGGCGCCGTGGCGAATCAGGGGCAGGAGTTCAAGCTTTGCCACCTGGTTCACGAGGATAGGGACACCGTTGTGGGTGGCGACGACGATATTTCCCAGATCCCCGAGCGACTCGGCGCGGCCCAGGCCTCGGATGGCATAGGTTTGCTCGGCGTGCTCGATGTAGGAGCCGCCGAAGTTGGCGTTGTTGTTTTCAATCGCCATGATGACGTCGTGGAGGGTGAGGTTGTAGCGGCGGAGCTGGTCGGGGTCGACGAGGACCGAGTACTGCTTGGTCTCGCCGCCCCAGGAGTTGATCTCGGAGACCTCGGGGATGGTGACGAGCTTGTAGCGAATGGTCCAGTCGAGCAGGGTTTTGAGCTGCATGAGCGACATGTGGGGGGACTGGACGGTGAACTGATACACCTCGCCGAAGGCGGTGGACATGGGACCCATGACGGCGGAGATACCTGGAGGCAGGCCGGCCTGGACCTGGTTGAGGCGTTCGGCGACGAGCTGGCGGGCGCGGTACTGGTCGATGGAGTCGTCGAAAATGATGGTGAGCATGGTGAGCTCGAGTTTGGAGGTAGAGCGCAGGGTCTGCAGGTGCGGCAGGCCGAGCATGGCGGTCTCCATGGGAAAAGTGACGAGCTGCTCGACCTCGACCGGGGACATGCCGGGAGCTTTGGCGGAAACGACGACCTGATTGTTGGTGAGGTCGGGAAAGGCCTCGAGCGGGATGTTGACCAGGACGTAGACCCCGCCGGCCACCAGCAGGACCATCGCAATGAGCACCAGCCAGCGATTGGAGAGAAAGAAGTTGAGGATGGCTTTCATCGGCTACTCCGAGTCCATGGTGCTTTTGAGTAAGTCGGACTTGAGCATGAATGCGCCGGCGACGGCGATGTGGTCGCCGGGGCGGAGGCCTTCGGTGACCTCGACCTGCCCTGAAACCGGGGCCGCCGTTTTGAGCGTCCGCGCGTTGAAGTGCGTGCCGTCCGGGGTGACGAAAGCGACTTGCACGCCATTGACCTCCTGGAGGGCATTTTCGGGGATGAAAATGGCTTGCCGTGTCTCGGTCTCATCAATGGTGGCGGTGGTGAACATGAGCGGTTTGAGCTTGTTGCGGGGGTTGGCGAGCGAGGCGCGGACCTGGATGGTGCGGGTTGTGGGGTCGAGGGTACTGCCGATAAGCGTGACGCGGCCGGTAAAGGTTTCGCCCGGCCATGCATCGGAGCGGACGGTGACGTGCTGACCGAGGCGAAGGTGGGGGAGCTCGGTTTCGCTCACCGCGGCGACATTCCAGACCTCGCCGAGGTCGGAGACGGTGTAGGCTTCGTTGCCTGGCTCGATCACCGTGCCGGGCGTGATGGAGCGGGTGATGACGGTGCCGGTGATTGGTGTCTTGATGGGCAGGTTTTCGTAGGTGTAGAGAGTGGCCGGGGTAACGGACTCGGGGCTGACCTGGAGCAGGTCGGCGAGGTGCTCGCGTTCCATGATGACGGCGGCCTGGGCGTTGGCGAGGTCAGTCTGGGCCTGCACTAGCTCCTGCTGGCTGCCTTGCTGCTGCTCGAGCGACGCAGCCTGGATTCCGTAGAGATGGTCGTAGCGATCGCGTTTTTGCTGGGCGTAGATGACCGCGGATTGCCCGCGGGCTACGTTGGCGAAGTCGACGGCCAGGGCGCCGACGGTCTCGTGCACGGAGTGGCTGTGGACATGGGCGAGTGCGTCGCCGCGGTGGACGAAATCGCCGGGCAGCTTGAGTACATCGATGACGAGGCCGTCGAAATAAGGGCTGATACGAGCGGTACGCTGCTCGTCCATCATGACCTGGCTGGGCACGGAGAGGGTGCGCGGGACAACACGGGGCTCGACCTCGGCGAGGCGGATGCCGCCGAGCTGCTGCTCCTGGGTGGAGACCGTGATGGTGCTCTGGGTATCGGCGCTGCCTGTTGAGCCCGCCGAGCTACCCTTGCCGGACGACCCTCCTGAGCTGCTGCCGCCTGAGCCAGCACTGCCTCCGGACTGGGTGTTCGATCCATTACCGGACCCGCTGCCGCCGGATTTTGAGCCGCTCTTGCCCTTGCCGCCGGAGCCGGAGCTGCCGCTCTTGTCTGTGGAGGAAGGCCGCATGCCGCCGGAGGGCGGAGCGGAGCAGCCCACGGCAGAGGCGAGTACCAGGGCAAGCAGGAGGGCAAGGGAGCGCTTCATGGTTGTTCTCCATAGGCGAGCTGGAGCGCGACAACGGCTCGTTGATACTCGGTCCAGGTTTGGATGGCGAGCAGGTGTGTGTCGATGAGGATGCGTTGGGCGTCGAGGTAGCGCAGCAGGTCAGTACCGCCGGAGCGATAGGCGTCGCTGATGATCGCGCTGTTCTGGGTAGCCCGGTCGCCCATGCCGGGCAGGGTGGCGCGTACGAGGGCCTGCTCGCGGCGGTAATCGCTGAGGGCGGTCTCGATTTCGGAGCTGGCGGTGAGGCGGGTGTAGGCGAGCTGGTCTTCCGCGAGCTGCTCCGAGGCGTGCGCAGTGGCGATGCCGCCCTGGTTACGGTTAAAGAACGGCAGGTCGTACTGCAGGGCGCCGTAAGCGGTGTTGAAGCCGGAGTTGCGCTTGTAGCCGCCGAAAAAATCGACGTCAGGGACAGCGTAAGCGTGCTGCAGGCGTATTTCAGCGTGCGCTTCGTTCAGCGCTTCACGAGCGGCGACGACGTCGGCACGTTGGTCGACTGCCGTGGTGAGGGGGATTTCCGGTACCGTTCGCTCCGATGCGAGCGGTTCGGTAAGCGTGGCGGTGCGTGCGGAAAGCGATGCGGTGCGACGGGCGAGCTCGATGTCGGCGGCCTCGGCCATGCGCTGGGCCTGCGCGTAGGAGAGCGCGATGCGGTCGCGCTCGATTTCCGTGCGCAGCAGATCGACGCCGGCCGTGGCGCCCGACTGGACGCGGTCGGACTGGTACTGGACGATGCGGTCGAAGCCGGCGAGCTGCCCCTGCCATTCCGTGACGGCGGCGCGGGTGGCTTCGGCGGCCCAGTAGGCATCGGCGATGCCGGCGGTGATGATTCCTAACTGAAACCTGTGCTCGGCTTCGGTGCGGCGCAGGCCGCCTTCGGCGTAGGCGATGCGCTTGCCGCGTTTGCCGTCGAGCTCAAAGGTCTGACTGAGGTAGCCGTAGTCCTCCGTATTGTCGGCAAAGGTGAAATTGTCGTCCCAGGGGCGCAGATCTTCAGACTGAAGATAGAGGCGGGGGTTGGGGCGGAGTTTGGCTCCGGCAATCTGGGCGCGCTGGAGATCTACACGATCGCTGCTGGTGCGGGCTTCGGGGGCTTGGGCCAGGCCTATGCGGATGGCGTCGTGGAGCGAGAGGGATTGCTGGGCGTGGAGAAAACCTTCATGCAGGCTGAAAAGCAGCGCGAGCGCGGCGCACAGAAAGGCGCGCGTGGGCTTGCGCCGTTTCGGCTGCATCATGCCCTGTACTCGGAAAACAGGGAAACGCTTTGGAGGGTTAGTGGCCTAAGCCCGCCTGAAAGGATACGCATGAACTAAAGATAAGGCATTGGAAGTCCGGCCGAATCGGTCGGCAATAGGCGAGATGAACAAAAGTTCATTTATTAAATTGCAAGTGCGTACGGGTGGAGCGACGAGTGTCGTGCGACATCAACGGATTTCTGTGTCGGGTAACCCAGTATTGTTTTCATGTTGGCCCGGCCTGGAACGCAAGTTAGACACGAAGGAAACATAAGTCAGCATTCGCATCCGCCCAAGTTACCTTATATTTCAGCTAAGGTGTATTCGGCTGGAAAATATATGCATCCGCCTTCAATGTATTGTACTTAGAAGGAGTGATTGTGCGATGAACAATCGACTGTCTTATGAAATGTGAGTGGTCCGTTCGCCGTATAGTAAGTCCACCGAGGCGAACCTTCGGCAGCCTAAGCATAAGGGGTGTAACTCGATGTCTCCATGCAGAAAAGAAAGTCGTGGCTATCAGATACTGGAAAGGCATAGGCGGGCAGGGCTGCTTGCCCTGGCTGCGATCGCGATCACAGCAGGGTCAATAGACCAGGGAATTGCGCAAGAGCGATTTGGCGATCACGGCGATCACGGCAATGATGGCGCGTGGCCGTTCTGGGGTGGCAATATCGAGAACACGCACGGAAGCGTGTCCGAGCATGCCATCAACCCGGAGAATGCATCGCTGCTCCAGCAGAAATGGGTATTTACAACGGCAGGCGATGTATCGGCAACGCCGACGGTGGAGAACGGCTCTGTGTATGTGCCTGACTGGGGCGGCTTCATTTATCGCATCGACGCGGCAACGGGCAAGGCGATCTGGAGCCACAAGGTTTCCGAATATACGGGTAACGCTAAGTCGTTTTCCAGGAACTCGCCGGCGATCGGGCCTGCGGAGATTGTTTTTGGCGATCAATCCAGCGGCGCGATCGTCGCGGTCGATAAAGCGACGGGCAAATTGCTGTGGAACACCAATCTCGACTCTGCCGTCGGCGTACAAATTACGGCTTCGGCTGTTATCGCGGGTGATCGGGTGTATGTGAGCACTGCTTCGAACCAGGAGACGCTGGCGCTGCAACCCGGTTCAACCCTTACGTTCCGGGGGAGCGTTGCCGCGCTCGATCTTCACACGGGGCGCATCTTGTGGCAGACCCATACTGTGCCGGCGGGGTACACAGGGGGCGCTGTCTGGAGCAGTAATTTTGTCGTGGACAAGCGCCGCAATTCACTGTTTGTCACTACAGGAAATAACTACAGCGTGCCGGAGAGTGTAACGGCGTGCCTTGCTGGAGCGGGCGCGGATGTGCCGACACAGCTTGCCTGCCTGGACCCGGCAGACTACATCGACGGGGTGCTGGCGCTGGACCTGAACACTGGAAAGGTGAAGTGGTCGCGCAGGCTGGAAGGCTCGGACACGGCTTTGACAACGTGCCAGGTGCCAGGAACGGGGGGCATCCCGTGCCCCGACCCCCATGGGCCCGATTATGATTTTGGCGGCGGAGCGAATCTGATCCGGACGGAGGTGGACGGTAAACCGGTGGAGGAGATCGGCGCGGGGCAGAAGAGCGGCGTGTACTGGGCGCTCAATCCGGATACAGGCGCTGTGCTGTGGGGAACGCAGGTGGGACCGGGCGGCAGCGCGGCCGGCGGTATTCAGTGGGGCACGGCTACGGATGGCAAGCGCGTGTATGCGGAGGTAAACAACAGCGCAAACCAGAAATTCCTGCTGCAGCCGGAGAAGACGCAGGAGTGGAACGCGGGATCTTGGGCGGCGCTCGATGCGGGGTCGGGAGCAGTTTTGTGGCAGGTTCCGGCAACGGGGCAGAACCCGCTCAAGCCGGCGCTGCCGGCAGGAGCTGAAGGCCAGGTTACGGTGGCAAACGGTGTGTTCTATGCGGGGTCCATGTCGGGCGATATGGTGGCGCTGGACGCGGAAACCGGGAAGCAGCTTTGGAAGTTCGCGAGCGGCGGCTCGGTGATCAGCGGGCCTTCCATCGTGGACGGGATCGTGTACTGGGGGTCGGGCTACAGAAGGCAGGCCATTGGGGGTACCGGGAATAACAAGCTGTATGCGTTTTCGGTACCGGGCGGCCACAGCGGTGGAGGCGGTTGGGGCGACCGCTAGATTTAGCGTTGTAAAAGGGCAGGGCAGGGCTGGCCTGCCCTGTTTTGTTTGGTTGCCGGTGCGGTCTAGTTGAGGGGGCTGCCGGTAAAGGCGCTAATGGCATTGCAGAAGTCGAGAACCTGCTGCAGCGTGGAGGTCTGCTGGGTATTGACGAATGCCATGCCGCCCGAGCTTGTGAGTCCGGTGACAACCGGGGTGAGCTGGCCGAAGTCGGTGTCGAGCTTGCCGATAAAGGCCTGCGCGGTGCCCCCAGTACCGGTTTGCGCGGAGGAGTAGGCCGCGCCCGGAGCGAAGACGGTTTTGTGAATGGCGTAAACGGTGTTCGAGTTCTTGTCGGCGACCAGGATGAAGCCGTCGGCGGCGGGGGTGAACAGGGTGTCATCGACCTGCGGGGTGCCGTAGGGCGAGCTGAGCGGGATTTGGAGGACGCTCTGGGATTTGGTGCTTGGCTGGCGTACGACGATCAGGGTGCCGTCGGCCTGGCTGGTGAGGAACAGGTCGCCGCTGGGGTCCAGCGTCATGGAATCGGGATCCTGGAGGTTGAGCGTGGTCTGGGCGCCGGTGAGGACGTTTGTGGCCTGGGCGTTGCCGTTGAGCACGGGCGTGACCGAGATGCTGGTGCCGCTTACGGTCGCTTCCACGATGGCGGGTCCGGTGTTGGGATCGTTGGCCGGGTTGGAAGCGCTGAGGTAGACCTTCCCGGCGCGGAAGACGATGTCGTCATAACCGCCGCCGTGCGATGGAGCCGCGGCGAAGGTGAACTGCGATTGCTGATGGGTGGTGTAGTTGATGGCGACGGCGTTGGGGGTGGCATCCTCATTCTGAAGCGCCCACACGTAGTGCTGGTAGGGATCGACCTTGAGGCCGTCGTTATGTCCCTTGACGTTGTAGATCCACTCGATGGTGCCCGCCAGACTGTACTGGACGATTTGCGTGTTCTTGCCGTCGGAGCCATCGGGCTTGTGGCCATCGCCGAAGCCGACAAAGACGTGGCCGTTGTCAACGGCGATCGAGTCAGGCGCGGTGTACTGGCCGGCGACGCCGCGAGCGAACACGTTGACGGAGTAGCCCTGCGCGGCTTTCGGGGCTGCGGGCGCGGGCTGGGTTTGGGCAAAGGTGAGGACGACGCAGCAGAATAACGACGACAGGACAGTTGCTTGGCGGATGGGAAAGGGCATGAGACCTCCAGGTTGGGACAGCAGTGGACGACGGAATGAAGCCGGCGCGTACGCGACCGGGCTGCGACGAGGATTGCCGGAGGGGATGGAAGGAAGATGAGCGGACGATGAATTTCCGCTTAAATACCGGCTCGTGCGCAGAGCCCTGGTCACTCGTTTAGCGGATGAGCAGGAGGGTGGCGCGGAAGAGGGTGTCGAAAGCTTCACCGGAGAAAGGGTCGCGGGTAAGGGCGGTGTCAAGAGCCTTTTGGGCGGCGGGGCGGTTATAGCCGAGATTGACGAGTGCGGAGAGGACGTCGTCGGAGGCTGGCGCTGTTTTTTGGCTGGCGGCTGAGGCCGGCGCGGGGGCGGCCAGGTCGTCGAGTTTTTCCTTGAGTTCGACGGCGAGGCGTTCGGCTAGTCGCTTGCCGACGCCGGGGATGCGGGTGAGGGTGGCGTGGTCCTGCGCGCGAATGGCGTTGATGGTCTCGGTGGCGGACAGGCCGCTGAGGATGGTGAGGGCGAGGCGCGGTCCGACGCCGGAGACAGTGATGAGGCGCTCAAAAAGGCGTTTTTCATTTCGGACGGAAAAGCCGTACAGAGCGAGGGTGTCTTCGCGGACCTGGGTGTAGATGTGGAGGCTGGCTTCCGCGCCAGGGGCGGGCAGGGCGGAGTACGTCGGGATGGAGATCGCGACCTCGTAGCCGACGCCGGCGCAGTCGAGGATGCAGGTGCCGGGGTGGGAGGAGAGGAGGCGGCCGCGCAGGTGGGCGATCATGCTCTCCCTAGTTTAAGCGACGCTGGTGATGGAATTGGCGAATGTATAGGTAGGGCTTCTTCGCTTGAGGATGCGCGGGCATCAGGGTGCGTTTTCGACGGGATGCGCCTGAAAGGTTTTCGTTTCTCCAGTGAAGTAGCGCTTTCGGATCCAGAAAGCGACGTTGACCAGGCCGATGAGTGCCGGCACCTCGATGAGCGGGCCGACTACGCCGACGAAGGCCTCTCCTGAATCAAGGCCGAACACGGCGATCGCTACAGCGATCGCCAGCTCAAAGTTGTTCCCGGCTGCTGTGAAGGAGAGTGTGGCCGACTGCGCATAATTTGCCCCAAGACGCTTGCCCATCCAGAAGCTGACCAAAAACATGACCGCGAAGTAGATAACAAGCGGTACGGCGATTCGCACCACATCGAAGGGTAGACGGACAATCAGATCGCCCTTGAGCGAGAACATGACCAGGATGGTGAACAGCAGCGCGACGAGGGTAAGCGGGCTGATACGCGGGATGAAAACTGTCCGGTACCACTGCTCCCCTTCCGCTCGCAGCAGAATAAATCGAATAAGGACGCCTGCGACGAAAGGAACACCAAGGTAAAGACCCACGCTGGCCGCAAGCTGACCGATGCCGACATGGACGGCGCTGCCGGCCAGCCCGAACCATTTTGGAAGAACGGTAAGAAACACCCAGGCATAAAGGCTGTAGAAAAGCACCTGGAACACGCTGTTGAGGGCGACCAGGCCGGCGACGTAATCCGTATCTCCTTCCGCCAGTTCGTTCCAGACAAGCACCATGGCGATGCATCGCGCGATGCCGATCAGGATCAGGCCGCGCATGTACGCAGGTTCACTGCGTAGAAAGAGCAGTGCCAGAGCGAACATAAGCACCGGACCAACGACCCAGTTTTGCAGGAGCGAGAGGCCCAGGATCTTCTTGTTGCGGAAGATCTCACCCAGCTTTTCGTAGCGGACCTTTGCCAGTGGGGGAAACATCATGAGGATGAGCCCGACAGCGATGGGGATATTGGTCGTACCGACCTGAAAGCGGTTTACCAGCGCTGTCGAAGCTGGAACAAAGTGGCCGACTGCGACACCGATCGCCATGGCGAGGAAGATCCAGAGTGTCAGAAAACGATCGAGGAACGAGAGCCTTTTGCGGACAGCGGGAGTGCATACACGGCCTTGCGGCAAGGAGGTCGGCGACATAGCTACAGGGCCTCGCAGGTTTCAAGGGGAGTGGGCAAGGGAGCGCCTTGCAGGGTCGCGTACTTGCCGGGGTAGCAACACGCCCTGGAGAGCCGCGCGCGGTCTGCCTGCATCGGGCGTGTTTCTTTCATCCAGGCGAGCGTTTGTCGCAGAATCCGCGTAGCGCCTGCATGCTCCGGCATGATGACGCGGTAGTGCATCCATGTCCCTTGACGGCGCGCCTGCACGATGCCCGCGCTTCGCAAATAGGCCAGGTGTCGAGAAATTTTCGGCTGAGACTGCTGCAGGATTTCGACGAAGTAGCAGACGCACATTTCCTGGTCGCCCATGAGATTGAGGAGACGAAGGCGCGTGTTGTCGCCGAGCGCCTGGAAGAAACGTTCCATGTTGAAGATGGCTTGCCTGCCCATGGCCTTAATATATACGTGTTGACGCATGTCCTAAATAATTATATATTTGCGTGAACGCATATAGGAGGCGGCACCATGACTGGCCAAGTATTGAAAGCGCACCTTGCAATCAACGTTCACGATGTGACGGCAAGTATCGAGTTTTACCGCAGGTTGTTTGATATCGAGCCATCCAAGGTACGCACCGGCTACGCCAAGTTCGATGTAACAAATCCTCCGCTGAACTTCACGTTGAATCAGCACCCGTTTCAGGAAGCAGGTGCCTTGTCGCACCTGGGATTCCAGGTTGCGTCGACGGAAGAGGTGCTGGCGATACGGGAACGGTGGCACGAGCGTGGTCTGGTGAGCCGCGACGAAATGCAGACGAATTGCTGTTATGCGACGCAGGACAAGACGTGGGTCAAGGACCCGGACGGCAATGAGTGGGAGGTCTTTGTTGTGCTCGAAGATAATTTGCCGGAAGTAGCGCAAGCGGCGGATGCTTGCTGTACGCCAGTTGTGGTGAGCTGATGCTGAGATTTCTCTTCGCCTGCGTCCACAATGCCGGTCGATCGCAAAATGGCCGCCGCTTTTTTCAATGTGCTGGCGGATATTCGGTTGGTCCGGGCTGTTTCGGCAAGCACGCAACCGGTGGAGCAGGTCTACCCGGTTGTGGTCGCGGTCATGCGTGAGGTGGGCGTGGATCTGTCGGGGGTAAAGCCGCAGAAACTTACCCCCGAGCTCGCCCGCGACGCGGAAATGCTAATCACGATGGGATGTGGAGACGAGTGTCCCTACGTCGCCGGTCTGCGTCGTCAGGATTGGCCCCTCCCGGACCCGAGAGGGCGGTCTATCGAGGACGTTCGAGTGGTGCGCGACGAAGTTCGATGGTGTGTCTCGGAGCTGGTAAGGCGGAAGGGCTGACAATTTTTCAGCAGAACTGTCGAGGTCGACCCACCCGGGATTCCGTAGTGCCTGCATCCAGGGATGCGACAGCATTCACTCTCAATGGTTGCAGAGGATGGTGTTACCTGTTCATGACCGGATCAGAACATCGAGGGGAGCGCGGCAGGGTAGGTTTGCGGAAACGAGGTGCGAATGCGCGAAGAGTGGCGGCGTTTGGGCGGGCGCTGATGCTGGTTGGCAGATGAAACTCTCGACGCAGGAGCAGAGGGCGCCACAGATGGAGACGGTGCTGCTGGCCGGTGCTTGCTAACTGGATTGGGGAGCGCAGGTAACTAAAACGTTATTACACGTATCAGACATGCTAGCCGGGTTCGGTACGTTCGCCAGCAGACACTTGGCTCCTCTGTTTTCCCTTGACTGGCTTCTCTTTGGACGGCTGGTCGTAGATTTTCCTTACAGGCAGCTTGCAAAGAGAGACATCTGATGAACACGAATGAGCTTAACAAAGCAGTGGGTGGGAAGGCGCAGACGCGGCTGGACCGGCGCGGGTTTCTGGGCAAGGCAGGAGTTTTTGGACTGGGTGCCGCAACCGTGGGGTTTGCAGGGCTAGGCGCTGCCAAACCTGCCTATGCGGCGGCGGGAGCGGACCAGGACAGCGTTCGGCAGATCCTGACCGCGCTGCTGATCGCTGAAGACCTGGCGACTACCTTTTATTACAACGTTCTGGTGGGCAAGGTGATTCAGGACAGGTTCCTGGCTGGGCCGGGGGGCACGGCGCTGAATCCCTCGGCGGGCGGCACAGGCGGGAACGTGAAGTATATGCGGTCCGCGTTCTTTGAAGAGTGGAGCCATGCGAACCTGATACGCGGACTGCTGGGCGGGTCGAATCCGTCGCAGGATCCGTCGCAGACGTTCTACTTTCCGGCTGGCACCTTCGACACACTTCTCAACTTTGCCAACACGCTGGCTACGCTCGAGAATGCCTTTATCGGCGCTTACCTGAACGCGATTCAAGAGTTTGCGACCAAGGCGGCGTATGGCGGCGCAAAGGGGGGACGTATGTGGATGTGGACGGGACTTCCTACTCCTCGCAGCAACTGGTTTACTCGGCGAAGGCGGCCGCGAGCATTCTGGGTGTGGAATCGGAGCACAGAATTCTTGGCAGGGTGATCAGCGATATGGAGCCTGGGGACGATGTGCTGTATGAGCAGCTGGATGGGTTAAACGCGGTTTATAACGGGACGGCTTCCGCAGTGGCGGCTTTGACGCCGTTTCTTACGGCGAGCACGGGTCCGGCGGCTTCTCTGGCTACAGCGGTAGCAAACCAGAGCGTGCTGGGGTTGCCGGTATCGGGGAGTCTGCCGGCATACTGAGCGGCGCTGCTTGTGCCTTGCCTTCTTGCGAGTCATGTAGAAGCGGGGCACATGCAGAGTTGATTTGTTGGAAGTCTTGGTCGAACGTTTGAAAGTTAAAGCGCGTTGCCCAGGGGCCCGCTACGACTAGTGACGGCGTCGATATCGCAGGGAGAACTCGTAGCCGGACGGAGGCGGGAAGAGGTCGGCGATGAGGCGGAGGCGATCGGCGAGGGCCGGGGCCGCGAGGAGCGGGTATTCACGCTCGCGGAGGTCGGCGTAGTCGAGGTCGATGGCGAGTGAGAGCATGTAGATGGCGAGTGCGTCGGCGAGCGCGGCTTCGTAAAAGCGGGTGCGCTGCTCTTCGGCGGTTTTCGAGAGTTCAGCCGCAGCCATGCCGCTGCGAGCCTCAGGGGAAAGTTCGACGGCGCGCTTGCGGGCCTCGTAGGAATCCTGGGAGGTTTCGCCGCGAACTTCAGCGAGGGCCTGGGACCAGAGCAGGGTAGTGAAGCGTTCAGGGAGCGGGGCTCTGCTCGCGGCATTTTTTTGTTCCGCAAGAGCGTCGACGTATTGGTGGCCGACGTTTATGAATAGCTCGAAGGCAAGGGCGAACCGGTCCTGCATGAGGCGTGTTGAGATGAAGGTGTAGGTGGAGCCTTCGATCGGGACTGTGCGATGGCAGATGGCGCGGTCGGCGAGGTCCGGGGTGTGGACGCGGGCGATTTCGGTGTCGCGGGCATGGGCGGTTTCGCCGATGGCGAGCGGGACGAAGACGAAGGCATTGCTGGGTATGGCGCCGGCGATGGCGGCGGGGACGGCTTCGACGATGCGCTGTAGGGTGTCCCCTGTAGTTTCTAGTTCACCGAAGACGCCGTAACGAAGGGTGTTGCGGGCGCGGGCGAGGGTGGTGGCGCGGACGGCTTCCAAAGCGGGGAGCAGGTCGCGCTGGGTGGGGGTGGGCATGGGTTAAGTTTAGCTGAAGGCAACAGCAACTGTGTGAAGTAGAACGGATACCCAAGGGTGGGCTTATCGTTCGGCCCAGGGCTTTGTCGGTTCGGGGACTCCGTTCCGCGAAGGAATGATGCGGTCCGCGACGGCTCCGGCGACGAAGGCGTACACGCCCTTGCCGAGGAGATCGATTGCTTGTTCATCCACGGGCCACGTCCATGGAAGAGCACCGGCGCCGGTGAGGTTTTCAAGTGTTTGATCGTTGAGCAAGCGCAGGTTGAGGTGGAGAAACGACGCCACGGGACCGCGTACTCCCGCTTCCGCCATCCAGCTTCGCACGGCGCCGAGCAAGATTCCTTGGCCCCAGTGCATCGTCCAATTCATGGCAATGCGTTTGCTATCCGGCTTGTGAGGCTGCCTTAGCAGGCGCTCTAATGTATGGGCCGGCACATAGGAGTTTGGCCGACCGGTAAAGCTTTGTTCCAGCTTTTCGGCCAGTGTCATGGCTGCTACACCGACCACGCCTGCGAGCAGACCTCGCCATGCTGCTTGAGTTGTCATCTTCCACCTCAACTCTTGTGATGCGCCATTGCGCATGGACACGGGCAGGTTTCGAGATGTGACTGCTGTTCTCCCAACGCCCAACGACGCCGGCGGGTTGCGCATGTGGGTTCACGAAATGTAAAGGTGTGAGCAGTTCTTTGAGCGACGGAATAGGTTAGGAGAAGGCGAAAGACCGCTCTACACTTGCGGGCACACAGGCGGGCGGTTAAGTGTGGGCTGTTCAGGACGCGGCTCTATATAAAAAGCGGCCGTTCTTGTCGGACGGAGAAGATCTGGAGATGGGTATGCAGGTAGCGGAGCAGAGGACGGCGGGTGAGCTGATCGGGTTGGAGGAGCGGTACGGGGCGCATAACTACCATCCGCTGGACGTTGTGGTGGAGCGGGCGGAGGGGGCGTGGGTTACGGATGTGGAGGGGCGGCGGTATCTGGATTTTCTGGCCGGCTACTCGGCGCTGAACCAGGGGCACTGCCATCCGGCGATTCTGGCGGCGATGCTGGAGCAGGCGCGGCGGGTGACGTTGACCTCGCGGGCATTTCGGAATGACCAGTTGCCGCTGCTGCTGGAGGAACTGCATGCGCTGACGGGGTTTGAGATGGCGCTGCCGATGAACTCCGGGGTGGAGGCGGTAGAGACGGCGCTGAAGGTGGCGCGGAAGTGGGGGGTGACGGTCAAGGGGATTCCGGACGGGCGGGCGGAGGTGCTGGTGTGCGGGAACAACTTTCATGGGCGGACGATTGCCGTGGTGGGGTTCTCGAGCGAGGAGCAGTACCGGGAGGGATTCGGGCCGTTTCCGGGTGGATTCCGGACGGTTCCGTTTGGGGATGCTGGTGCGTTAAGGGCGGTGATTACGCCGGAAACGTGCGCGTTTTTGGTGGAATCGGTGCAGGGAGAGGCGGGAATTATTGTGCCGCCGGTCGGGTACCTCCGCGAAGTTAGGCGAATTTGTACGGAAAATAACGTTTTGTTGATTGCGGACGAAATTCAGTCGGGGCTGGGGCGGACGGGGCGGTTGTTCGCGTTTGAGCATGAGGGGATCCGGCCGGATGTGGTGACGATCGGCAAAGCGCTTTCGGGCGGGTTCTATCCGGTATCGGCGGTGCTGGCTTCGCGGGCGGTGCTGGGTGTGTTGCGGCCGGGGGACCATGGGAGCACGTTTGGGGGGAACCCGCTGGCGTGCGCGGTGGCTCGGGCGGCGCTGCGGGTGCTGGTTGAGGAGCGACTGTCAGAGCAGTCGGCGGAATTGGGGGCGTATGCACTTTCGCGATTGAAGGAAATGAAAAGCCGGCATGTGGTGGAGGTGCGGGGGCTTGGGTTGTGGATCGGGGTGGAGTTGAATACGGAGGCGCGGCCGTTTTGTGAGGCGCTGGAGAGGCGTGGGGTGCTGTGCAAGGAGACGCACTCGACGGTGATTCGGCTGGCGCCGCCTTTGATGATCAGTCGGGAGGATCTGGAGTGGGGGTTGGGGGAGATGGAGGCGGTGTTGCGTACTTGATGGCGGGGTGGTGCGGACTGCTCGAAGGTGAGCGTTGCGGGTTAAGCCCGAACAGGAATTTGTGGGGACCACATCTCAGAGGCGAGATGTGGGGCATCCGATTTTATGTAACTCAGAACTTGTAAATCCCTGGATCTGTAACATCTACATCTAAGACGAGATGTAGAGTACCCGCCATGACGGATTTAGATTCTTACTGTAGCTCAAACGAAGCGCTTTCTCGAAATTATCGTATCAGCAAGGCTGGTGCGGGATGGATCAAAAGCAGATCCTTTAGCGCAAGCGCCCCCGCTGCGCTCAGGATGACACCGTACATGACAGTAACTCTGCTTCCGCTTTAGACCGCAACCTCTATGTTGCAGCTCTACCCTAAGTTCTCGCATTGCCTTCTTAGGTCATGTGCAGGGAATTACTGCTCTCAGAACCGTCACTTATTTCTCTGCCGTTTCCATCTTGCTATTTCCAGTATTTCACCATCGTAATAACGATCACCGCCAATAGCAGGGCGACTGCCAGAGTTATGCCCACGTAGGAATGCGATCCTATCAGGGCGCCTACGGCCCCAACCACAAAGAGTATGCTCCCCAGAATGGACAGTGCAGCTCCGCCTTTCTTGTTGATAGCGTACCATTCACTTAGTGGCCCATTCATCGTCCTTGGTGTTCTTATGCCATAGAGATCATTTCGGCTTACTTTTCCCATGACGAGCGGCATTGAAAAGCCGATCAATATGGCACCTACTATCGTCAACCCAGTAAACAGATTCATGCAGTTAATATTCCTCCATGCTCGCCAAGGTTCAGGTACGTCGTATAGGGCGTGTCGCCGATAGATGTGAAGGGGAGTAGTTGGACGGTTGTTGTTCCCGCGGTGATGGTCCACTTATCTTGTGCTGTCCGCTGGGCGCTAAGTGCTTGCTTGCTTGTGATGGCTGGTTGCGCGGCTCCGGTTGCGAAGAGGACCAGGGGGCCGTAGAGCAGGGCTGCTGTTTCGGGGTGTTGGGGATCGATCGCCTCCAGGCGGAGCTTGGTCGGTAGCTCCAGTGTGAAGATGTCGCCTGTTTGCCAGGTTCGTTGAATCGAGGTAAACCCTTTGACGGCGTGCGCGGGCTGCTGTTTGCCATTGAGTTTGATACTTGCGCCTTGAGCCCAGGCGGGGATGCGGAGATACAGGGTGAAGTTTGCCGGGGTGGAGGTTCTTACCTGGAAAGTCACTGTGTTGGCGTAGGGATAGTCACCGGATTGCTCTAACTCGACGCGGGAAGAGGCTTGAGTCCAGCGCAGGATGGACGGGATATAGAGGTTGACCCAAACGGCATCCTGTTCGCGGAGGTAGGTGTTGATGCCGTAGTCGGCTGCTACCTGGGGGAGGGTGCCGGAGCAGCAGGGCCAGATGTGGTCGGAATAGACGCGTTGGGCCTTGAGGTTGTAGTCGGAGTAATAGAAGGCGTGGCCGTCGGCCTGGAGAGGCTGCGCGCCTAAGACGGTGTTGTACATGACGCGTTCCATGCTGTCGCCGTAGCGGCCGTCCCGGGTGACGCGCAGCAGATAGCGGGTGAGCTTCATGTGGGCGTAGGAGCCGCAGGGGGTTTCAAAGCTGTTGTGGCTTTTGGTGAGGCTGGCGAGGACTTCGCCGGAGCCGGGTTTGCGGAGCAGTTCGTCGGGGCCCCAGCCGCCGGTGGCGAAGCTTTGCCCCTCGAGCATGGCGAAGCCGTTGCGCGCGGCGTCGAGGTGCACCTGGCTGCCGCCGACAAGGTAGGCCTGCATGGCGGAGCAGAGGGCGTTGATGTAGCTATAGGCATGGCGGCCGCCGAGTACGTTCTGGCCTTGGGCGAGAGGGCCGAAGTAGGAGTCGAGGAGGTACTGGTTGGCTAGTTTGAAATAGCGATCGCCGGCGCCCATGCTGTAGACGAGATACAGGTTTTCGGGGATGGTGTAACTTTCGTCCCAGTTCCAGGAAGCATCCTTGCCGGGCCGCCAGGGTACATCGCGGTCGACGGCGCGGCCTGGCATCTGGGGTACGGCGGCATCGGTGGTGGCGTCGAGGATGGGGAAGGCATGGGGGTCGCCTACGAGGCGGTGGGCGTCCATGAGGCCGCAGACCAGTTTGTCGTAGCAGTAGGCGGGGAAGCGGTTGCGCTCGTAGTAGGCCGGGGCAATGGTCACGGCGTAGAGCTGTGTAAGCTGCAGGACTTTTTCGCGGGTGGCGGGGTCGCCTGTGGCGGCGTGATACCGGGCAAGCGCGGACACCCATTGTCCGAAGGTGGCGCTGGGGGCGAGGCCGGCGTCGTCGGTTTTGTAGTTGTAGTTGGGGTTGTAGAAGTACCAGCCGCCGAGTTCCACGCCGGGGGCGGGCTGATTGACCATGGCGCGGAAGGGCTTAAGCAGGCTGTCGTTGCTCATGCCCATGAGGATGGTGTGGGTGTTTCGAAGCTGGGCGAGGTGCGGGGTGCTTTTGATCGTGACGTCAGAGTAGGCGACTTCTTCAAGGGGGCGCTCCTTTTGGGAGTGCTGGGGCAGGTCACCGAATGCGGTGCCATGGAGGCCCTGGGCTGCAGCCGCGGCGGCGCTGACCTGGAGGAACTGGCGGCGGGAGAAGGGAGGGCGCATGGGCATTCTCTTTCTCGCATTCGACTGGGATCGATCGGAGCGATGCAATTAAGGATAGACGTTGTTGCAGAGCGGTTGCGGCGTATTCGATTCGTAAGGGATGGGGAGAGTTGGGCGATATGCTGGAGGTACGGCCTGCATTCGATGAGAGGTGAGGAATGGCGATTCTGGAGATAGCGCTGCATGAGGTGCGCGGGGCGTCGCGAGAGGGAAGGCGGGCGTGGTGCGCGGAGCTGGAGGCGGGGACGATTCTTTACTTTCCGCATACGCCGGTGCCGCTGAAGGCCGAGGACGTGGCGTTTTTGCTGGGGCAGCACCAGACGAGCTCGTCGCTGCACAAGAACATTGCGTATAAGCCGGCCACCGATGCGTTGACGGGGCTGGAAGCGAGGACGGCGGACGAGGCTGCGCCGGAGCGGTTGCTGCGCGTAATGCGTTGGTATTCGGAGGAAGTCGCGAGGTTTCTGGAGGGATTTCTGAATCCGTATGCGGGCAAGATGCAGAGGGATTATGCGAGTTTTCGGCCGCAGGAGGAGCAGAATCGCGACTTGCCGCTGCGGCGGCGGAATGACCTGCTGCACACGGATGCTTTCCCGACGCGGCCTACGGGCGGGGCGCGGATTTTGAGGTTTTTCAATAATATCCATCCGGAGCGGACGCGGGACTGGGTGGTGAGCGAGGCGTTTCGGGAGCTGGCGCCGCGGTTTGTGCCGGGGGAGATTGCGCCGCGGCCGGATGGACCTGTGGGCCGGGCGGTGAAGGGGCTGGCGCGCGCGGCGGGCTTGGGGGCGGCGCTGCCGGGGGTGAAGCGGACACCGTATGACGACTTCATGATGCGGTTTCATAATTTTTTGAAGGAGAATGAGGCTTGGCAGCGAGAGGCGCGGAAGGAGCGGTTCGGGTTCCCGCCGGGGTCGAGCTGGATGGTGTTTACCGATACGGTGCCGCATGCGGTGCTGGCTGGGCAGTATGCGCTGGAGCAGACGTTTCTGGTGGAGCGGGCGGCGCAGGTGGCGCAGGAGCATGCGCCGCTGACGGTGCTGGAAGGGATTGCTGGGCGGGGGCTGGTGTAAATCGCCTGCAGCACCTGCGATAGTACGGTGTGCGGCTGGCGGCCACTCACGAGGCATTTTACTTGGCGGTTGGGCGTTAACTTTGGGGGTGTTGCAATCAATACGCTAGCCGCACCGCAGATGCCGCCAGCCGCGCAGGCGGTTTTGCTAAGTTCGTGGTAAATGGTCTGCTCCCGTAGGAGTAGCTGGTGTGGTACGGGCAAGCTACTCCAGCTTACCCGGTAGCTATTTCAATAAGGTGGCCGTAACTTCAAGTTCGGTACGTCCGTGGTCGGCATTGTTATCCGAGGAGAAGACGATGGTTGGTTTTCCGATGGGAACCGTTACGCCAGATGACCAATTTATGTCGCGACGGAGGGGGCGCTCTGGAGTTCCGGGCGTTGTTGCAGAGATAGTGGCGATGTGCGCTGTAAGGAAAAAACGAAGCGCCTTGTCCTCTTCCAGGGAATCCTGGACGTCGAAATTCGCATTTATATCAAGAAACTCCGCACCGTCACGAATCCAAAATTTGTCGTCCGATCGAATGGAACTAGGTCTGCCCAACCGTAGCCCGATTAACATGCTGTAACTGCGGCTATCCGTAATTTTGTTATCCGCGGAGAATTGTATGACCCGCAACTGCAAGCGGTAGTCGTGTTCCGGCGTGGGTGCGCTTGCTTTTTCCTGAGGCGGCGGCAGAGGGGCGGCTTGCACTGCGTCCTGGGCATGGGCATGAAGCGGTTGGCTGCACACGAGGGCGAGGATGAGAGCGGCGGGGGCAAGGCTGGCGTGGGTGCGCATGGGGTCTCCTAGGGAAGCGGTGAGATGGTGAGCGGCTCCACTTGCAGGCGAGCGATGGTGGCGGGTTCTATGTGCAGCGGGGCAAGGTCTCCCTGCTGGGCTTTTGAAAGATTGGCTGCTTCGTCCGGGTGTTGTTGGACAAACGCCAGCAGCAGGCGTTCCTGCGGTGAGGGAGGCGGGGGAAGCGGGCGCATGCCGTTCCGCGGAGTCGACTTTTTGTGCGGAGCAGGGTGGCTGATTTGAATCGACGAGCGGACCGGGGAGGCCTGTGCGCTGCGGAGGGTTGCGGAGTTTGCAGCCGCGAGCGTAGGTTGCGATGGCCGCCGCGGTCTTGAAGCGTGTTGAGGCTTTGGCGAGAAGTGGACGCCGGCAAGCGCGATCAGCAGGACCAGGGAGGCGGCCATGGAGGCAAGGACGGCAAAGTGCGCGGGAGAGATCGCGGCCCACGACCAGGTTTCGCGGCGCGGTGCGGCCTCGAGCGTTGCCGAGCGGGCGATGCGGCCGGCCAGGGTTGAGGAGGGTTCGACGTTTGTGTAGGTCTGGAGTGCGTTGTTGAGGAGGCGGTCTAGATCATCGGGCATCATGCACCCCTTTATGGACTTCCTGGATATGGGCCAGCTTGTTTTTCAGCAGTTTGCGTGCGTGGGCGATGCGGCTGCGCACGGTGCCGGCTGGGAGGCCGAGGATGGCGGCGATTTCGCTTGAGGTCATTTCGTCGATGGCGGACAGAAGCAGGGGGTGGCGGAACTCTTCGGGGAGAGCTTCGATGAGGCGGTGGATGGTTGCGGAGGTGTCGGCGTCGAGCACATTCTGTTCGGGCGAGGCGTGGAGGGAAGGCTTTTGGTCGGCTTGAACATCGGAGCGGTCAAGCTTGGGGGCGCGGTGGCGGTCGAGGGCGAGTCTCCAGGCGGCTTGGGCGAGGAAAGCCCGTTCATCGCGGAGGGTCTTCCAGCTTCCGTTGCGGAGGAGCTTGAGAAAGGTTTCCTGGGTAACATCTTCGGCATCGGGGATGTTGCGGAGGGAGGTGTAGGCGACTTTGTAGACGAAGCGGTGCTGCCGGTGCACGAGGAGCGAGAACTGTTCCTCGTCGGCCGTGTCTCGCGCTGTGTCGGCCAAGGCTGCCGTCTCCCTCGAACCGGATTTGTAGGCGATGGTGGACATGGTTTGCGTCGTTCACCAGCTAAGACGGGCGGGGGAGGGAGACTGTTCACTTTTAGTTCACCGTTGGGGCGGTCTTTGAAATTTTGCGGAAGGAGATGTACGGGAAGGGGCGGATGTGGGATGCTGGCGGAGCGCTTTCCTTAGGTGCCTTATGGTCTGGCGCTGACAGGCGCATGCTGCTAGGCGTGTGTCTGGTATGGGCTGCATGTGGGCGGGGGCGGACAACGAGGCGCGACGGATGCTGTGGCGAAGTGTGGGAGTGAACGGGGAAGAAGTTGTAGGTGGCGGGGGGAGATCGCTGGTTGGGGCTGCCCCAGACCCAGAGGCCGTGCCGTTCGTCGGAGAGGCTGGGAGAGTGGGAGAGCCTTCTGGGGCGAGGGCGCAGCTGGGGTACCTGCCGGAGCTGGATGGGTTGCGCGGAGTGGCGGCGCTGATGGTGGTGCTGTTCCATGTGTCGGAGGCGATTCTTTTCATGCCGTACCGGGGGCGGTTGCTGACGCCCGTGCTGCGGGCGACCGAGCTTGGATTTTTCGGCGTGGATATTTTTTTCGCGCTGTCCGGATTTTTGATTACGCGGGGTTTGCTTGCGCGGGCGCGGGAGCAGAGGTTCTATCGGAACTTCTATGTGCGCCGGGTGCTCCGTCTGGTGCCGCCGTACCTGCTTACGCTGCTGCTGGTGGGGTTTGCGATTCCTGGGAGCGGACGATACCTGGGGCTGTCGGCGGTGTATCTGGCGAATATGTCGCCCTGGTTTGGGGTGGCCATGGCGTACCCGGTGCTGTGGTCGCTGTCGGTTGAGGAGCATTTTTATCTGGTCTGGCCGTGGCTGGTTCGGCGCTGTTCGCGGTCAGGGTTGCTGGTGCTGTGCGCGGCGCTGTGCCTGGTGATTCCGACGGCGAGAGTGGTGGAGGCGGTGCATGGCGGGCTGAACATTTTTCTTTCGTGGAACAGGTTCGACGGGCTGGCGTGGGGGGCGATTGCCGCGCTGCTGCTCCGTAATGAGAAGGCGTTGCGGCGGTTTGCCCGGTCGGCAGGTGTGGGGGCTGTGGTTGTGTTTGCCGTGGCGCTGGTTGTGGCTTTGCGTGGGTCGAAGTATGGAGGGGTGTCGCTGATCTACTCCTCGGGCGCGATGTGCAGTACTTGTGTGATTGGGCTGGTCGCAGGGGGCGCGCGCATCGGGGTGCTGCGCTGGCGGCCTTTGCGGTTCTGTGGGGATGTGAGTTATTGGGTGTACCTGATTCATCCTTTGGCTCTGATTCTGCTGCTGCGGTTTCCGCGCGCGGTGCATCCGGGCCTGGGTACCTGGGTATGGCTTGCGAGCGGCACGTTGGGCCTTAGTTTGGCGACGGGCGCGCTGGTGCGGCGATTTGTGGAGGAGCCTGCGCTCTCGCTGAAGAAGTATTTTGCTTGAGAGCGCAGACGTGTAACCGCGAGCGGCAAGTGGAGTGCGCGTGCAACCTGAGTTGTTAGCAGGCTGACCGGTCAGCTGACGACGGGGATTTGGATTTGCTCGCCAGGATGAATCTTGTTGGGGTCAGGGATGTGGTTGGCTTCAGCGATTTTGCCGTAGTGATTGGCGGAACCGTAGAAGAATTGGCTTACCTTGGACAGGTTGTCGCCGGGCGCGATGGTATAGGGCTGCTCGGCCGGCCCCGTGGTGGCGATCTCGTGATGGAGGTCGGCGTAGGTTGGGTCGACCTGCTTGATGGTGTCCCAAATGCGGTTGGCAAGGACGGTGGATGGAACGGAGCCCCTGAGCAGGAGCTTGTCGCCATCGAGCGCGGGCGGTTGAAGCTGGGCGCCTTGCGGGGCAAAGTGCTGAAAAAGCTGGAGGACGGGTGCGTACTTCTGCGTGAGCTGTGCGAGATCGGCGGCCATGGTTATAGCGTGATGCTCCTTGGGATCGAGTTAAAGGACGTGGGAAAAGAGGCCTTGCGCGAGACCGGCGAGGCCGCCGCCTTCGTTGGCTTGCGCTGGCAGCGCGCCGGAACCTTGCGAAAGGTGGGACATGAGTAGAGGCAGGGCAGCGGCCAGGGCCATCTTGGCCATTCCTGGTGAAACGCCGGCGCGTTGGGCGATGGCCTGTATGCCGTCGGCTCCGACGCCTTGCTCGACCTGCTGCGGCTGGAGAGTCTGAGTAGGCTGCGAGCCGGGCTGGGAGGAGAGCCAGGAGTCGACGTGCCCACCCATGCCGTTCTGGCGAAACTGATCGGTTACGCCGGAGAGACCGCCGGGCTGCGAGCTGAAATGCTGCATGAAGGCTTGTGCGATCGAGGCGTGCTGCTGGGCTGACGGCTGTTCCTCTTGCGAGGCGCCTCCCTGGCCGATAAGGGAGGTGATGGTGTTCATGAAACTCATATGGGGCTCCTTGGGATATGCGGATGTGCGTCCGCGAGGTGAGATGGCATAAGTGGGCTTGGCAGGGGTATGGGATAGGGCGGCGGTGTTTCGGGAAAACGCGGCTGACCGGTTGCGTGTGGGATGCCGTACACTGAGATGTTTGCAAAGCGAACACATGCAGGAGAGGCTAGATGGCAACTGATGTAGTGATGCCGCAGATGGGCGAGTCGATATTTGAAGGTACGGTGACCAAGTGGCTGAAAAAGCCTGGGGACAGCGTAGAGCGGGATGAGCCGCTATTCGAGATTTCGACGGACAAGGTGGATGCGGAGATTCCGTCACCCGTGGCGGGGACGCTCAAGGAAATCAAGGTGGAGGCCGGCGCGACCGTGCAGGTCAATGTCGTGGTCGCGGTCATTGGCGAGGCGGCGAGCAACGGGGCCTCGCCTGTTGCTCCGGTTGAGGTCAAGGCAGACTCAGTGCCGGCAGAGCCTGAAAAGACGAGCGGGACCGCAGATGAAGGTGCGGGAGTTGAGGTTACAACGGAAGTGGTGATGCCGCAGATGGGCGAGTCCATCTTTGAAGGCACGATTACGAAGTGGCTGAAAAAAGCAGGCGAGCGGGTCGAGCGGGACGAGCCGCTGTTTGAAATTTCGACGGACAAGGTGGATGCGGAGATTCCTTCGCCCGTGGCGGGCGTGCTGAAGGAGATCAAGGTGGAGGCCGGTGCTACGGTGCAGGTCAACACCACTGTTGCGCTGATCGGAGCGGGGGCGGCAGCGGGAGCGGTGGCGCAGCCGGCCAAGGGCGCGCCTGCCGCGGTGGCCGGCAAGCCGTCGGCTGTGCCGAGTGGGCCTACGGCTCCGGCAGCTACTCCTGCGGCGTCCCCGGCAGACGGGGAGAGCGCGGAAAAGCTGCGGTCATCGCCGCTGGTGCGGAAGATGGCGAAGGAGCACGAGCTGGACTTGCGGCAGATCGCAGGGACTGGCTCGGCGGGGCGGATCACGAAGGACGATGTGCTGGGGTACATGGATAAGGGTGCCGCGCCGGCTGCGGCCCCTGCGCCGGCTGCGGCAGCCCCGTTGCCGCCGGTGCAGGCCCAGGCGAAACCGGCTCCGGCCGCAGCGCCAGTGGCCGCCGGCGCGCTGGCTGGGCAGCTGGTGCCGATGACCAGGATGCGGTCGATTATTGCGCAGCGTATGGTGGAGTCAAAGCATACCAATGCGCACGTGCATACGGTCTTCAAGATCGATATGACACGGATAGTGCGGCTGCGCGAGAAGGAAAAAACGAAGTACGAGCAGCGGAATGGTGTGAAGTTGACTTACATGCCTTTTATTGCTCGTGCAGTGACAGCTACCTTGCGAAAGATGCCGATTCTCAATGCCTCCATTGAAGGCGATGCAATCCGATATCACGGTAACGTGAATATCGGTATCGCGGTGGCGCTGGACTGGGGTTTGATTGTGCCGGTGATCAAGCAGGCGGAGGAGCGGAGCTTTCTGGGGGTTGCCCGTGCCATTGCGGACCTGGCGGAGAGGGCGCGCGGGAAGAAGCTGAAGCTGGACGAGGTGGGAACCAGCACATTCACGCTGACAAACGCGGGTATCTACGGCGAGCAGTTTGGTACGCCAGTGATTAATATGCCGGAAAGCGCGATTCTCGGCATTGGTGGTCTCTTTAAAGAACCAACCGTTATGACGGATGAGTTCGGGACCGATTCAATCGCAATTCGTCATGTGATCCACCTGACGCTTGGCTTTGATCATAGGATTATTGATGGCTCGGATGCGGGTAAGTTCATGGCCGAGGTGAAGAAATATTTGGAGAACTGGAGCGAAGATATTGGATAAACCGAGGCTGACGAGCGGTTTTTGAGCTTGCCCCCGGAAAACGTCTCTCATAGCGAACTTTTGTAATCGCGAGGAGGCGACTGTGATGGAGAAGGCGACACGGCGGCGGTATACGTTGGAGTACAAGCAGGAGGCGGTTCGGCTGGTGG